>Ga0116227_10001207_pt1 | contig 56632 bp, 32 predicted proteins | sample S1TSphgellanicum_FD_89693 | JGI IMG/M metagenome (GOLD analysis project Ga0116227, IMG submission 89693) | Host-associated microbial communities from peat moss isolated from Minnesota, USA - S1T2_Fb - Sphagnum magellanicum MG | ecosystem: Host-associated > Plants > Peat moss > Unclassified...
ATAATCCAAAACTTTTTTTTTTTTTGTTACTTACTAAAAAAACAAAAAAAAAATATCCCCCATATAACCTACATTCCCAAACCCCTTTAAACACCCCCCCCCCCCCAAATAGAAAAACAAGTACTTGTATACTTGAGACATGTTCCAAAAGTAACAAATCGCATGCCTAATGCCCTCCCACCCACCCCCAATTTTATTATTCAAGAAAATGCATACCTGAAATTATTAATCTCTCAATGTTAATATATTTCTCTTAACATTGAGAGAGATCTTATGCCTACAAATAAGCATACAGGCATATGATCTCTCCACCTGTATAGAGTAGAAGTACCCTCCCCCTCTTACACCTTGTGATCCATGTATGTTTTAGGTTCATGCTTAATTTTCACCTTGTGCTATGATGGGTGGAGCTCATGGGTGGGTGCCCATTTTCAAATTGTGGGATCAAACTTGACTACCCCCTCCTCATGCACCCCTTGTTTTGGGAATGCCCCAACCCCCCGGGCTTGATGCTACACAAAAAACATGTCTCCAGAGTTTGGATGAGTGTTTTACTCAATGGGCCCATTGTAAGCAGGCTCATTATTACACTAATAAGTTTAATTACTAATTTCTAATGTAGATTGACCGTGTACAATTTGGTCCAAGACCGCATATTTGAATTGCAAAAACTTGAATTATTTCCAAAGAAACCACCAAACTCAGTCTAGAATGATTTTAATTAACACTTGAATGTCCCCACCAATGAACACTTCAAGGTACTACAAGTAACAATGGTCTAGTAGTGAATTGAATCCCAACAAAAACTTGCAACATGTTCATGGGTTTGTTTTTACTCCAGCTACGAGATTGAACATACAAAATGAAAACCAAATTTTGATCAAAGTCTGAAGGTCACTATTTACATAAGACCTACTGCCTTGGCAGCTTCACTAATCATATTACTTTCAGAAATGTTGAACATTTCAAAAAAATTTGCAAATAACAAAATATTCTCAAGGAAAATATTGAATATTCAAGAACATTTTATTTGTCAAAATGATTTTTTTAATTAAATAAATATTCGATAAACATGTGTCAACCCTACCAAGGCACTATGTAAAAATATCTCGAAATCTGTGCCCAATTTTGCATCCCTTTTTATCCTCACTTTGCCATCTTTCCCCCACTTCGCAAGTATCGTTAAAATCAGTCAAATTGGGACCCAAAGCTCAAAAGCAAGGATGAGCTTTTCAAAATCATGACTTTGGTTTCTCTCTTTTAACTACACCTTTAGATATTGTGACTACCCAAGGGGTCTACTTACCTCGATTATCGTGCATTCACACTTGATGTTAAGTCAGTGTTAAATGAAAATCTAGGTGGTATCCTAGGTGGCACCCAATGTTAAATGGGCGATAGCTTAATGCTAAGTGAATGTTAACATAAAATGTTGATGGTAAGCAGGTGTAACTCCTAAATGACTAGCATGGTGGTAGGGGAATCAACACTAGAGTCCCTAACACCAAGTGTGAATGCACCTTTAGGGACCTAACTACTTAGGTTACCTACCTAGACCATCCAACTACTGACTTGCATGCGTTACCTACCCATCTAGGCTACCCACCCAACCTATCAACTTATATCTAAACTACCTATGCAACTACCTAGGTTATCATCCTACCAACCTACATCCTACTCACCTAGGCTACCTATTTATGTAAATATCAGCCTACCTATCTAAATATCTACTGAGCAGCTACCTATCTATCCACCTACGTACCCACCTCCCCACTTGGATACCTACCTACTTGGACTACTTACTTAGGTTCCTCTTCAAATAAGGTCAGAAACATGGACTAGGGACCGAACCAGTTTGACCTCATTGAATGTAAGAGGTTTCTTCAATTTGGTCCCCTATCCTTTGGGAGTTCAAAAGTGGCAGTCCCAAGTTGGAATCCAGCCACTAGTTTCGCCAAATTGGCTATATAGGTTCAGTTAGAGCCACTTTACAGATATCGATAATGTGAAATAATTCTTGTAACCACCATAACATACTCTCCTCTCCTTGACATCTGGATTCAACCCAACACTCAGATTTGGGACCTTGTATTGGTAGGCTGGGACATTGATTTGGGGTGTAGTGTTGAGCTGGCATCTTGGGACCTCACATTGGGGACTTTGTTTTTAACCTTCATTTTTGTTATATGTTGTGAGATCTCATCTGAGGACCTCAAATGTTTGTCATGGGTTGATCAAGATTTTTAGAGCTAACCCTAAGCCTGAGTTTTGGGGTCTACCTTTAGGAATAACCCCTAAAGCCTCGCTTAAAAACAGATGAGAAAAGTTTCCAAAATGTCTTTGTGACGTCTTTATTTAGGTCCAAATTGGGTGACATTAGGCCCTCTGGGTTCATCTTCACAAAATAGGTGATTCCAGTAGTCATTTGGAACTCCAACATTCAAATTCTCTTTGGCTCTATGTTTAGGCCAATGCTGTTCACACAGGGAATGGCGTCAATACAGGAACATTGCACTTAGCAGGCTGGTGGAATTCCTTGCTTATCGGTGGGATCAAAAGCTATGCTAGTGGTCCCTTCACACCTAGTGTTAGGGTGGTTTAGGTATTTCTGCCTAAACACCAGCCCAACCTTCATCATCAAGGCACATGGCAAGGGCACTTTAGTTACAAAGGGCCCGGTAGAGGTAATCGATTCCGACTTAATGTTTGGTACCTAAGTAGCTTTGACATAGCATCAGCAAACTCATGATAGATTCACATATGTAATTGGAGTTATAACACTTCTTTTTAACTTTTTTTTGGTTGCCTGTGTATCTTTTTCTAGCTGCCCTTTTCAGTACTTCAGCAGCAAGTGCCCTCTTTGTTTTCATCTCAGCCCTCCTTCATCTCAGCACTTTTAATTGTTTTCACTTTTCCTAGCAATGATGCTATTATTCTTGTGCTTTGTTTTATAACGCTCTCTCCCAACAATGTTTCGATGCTTTGTTTTTCACTTGTGTTCTCCCAACCTTGTTTTCCCAACTATGACACTTTCATTTTTGTGCGCTTGCTCCCAACACTATTTGCAATGCTTTGTTTCTCACTACAATTCATCAACTTCAAATTGCATTTTTATGAATATATAGTTTGTTGAATTGGGTCACTAGGTGAAGCCCAAAAGCACAATTTGATTTTTCTAGATTCCTTTTGACACAATTCAAGAAAGACAAGTCAATCAAAAACTTCTACATGAACAAGGATACTTTATTTTTAGGTTTGTAGATCATTTGAAATATGTTCTTCAAAAGCAAAACACAAAGTATCGCAAAGTTGTTTTCATAGAGATTCATGTTTGTTGTGTTGTTTATAAAATAGCTTAAGGCGTCAATTGTTGTGTTGTTTGTAATGAACTCTTTGCAATAAGGAAGTCAACAATATCTTTAGTCTTGCGCGAATTTGTTGATAAATTCATTTCTAAATACCATGGTATGATGTCTTAGCCTTAATGAAAGGTAATGACAAATGTAATGAATGAGTTCAAAGCTTGGTGTGGTCTTCTTTATGTGCAAGGTGCTAATGATGGTACACACATTTCAATTGTTAAACCTTTTTCACATCCCAAAGACTACTACTATCACAAAACAAGCAAGTATAATGTGATGGCGCAAGCAAAGTTGTTGATTGCAGGAAAAGGTTTATTGATCTTTTTGTGGGCCTTCTAAAAAGTGTAAATGAATCCAAGGTGTTGCATAGGTTTGCATTTTATAAAAATGCCCAATGCCATGGTTGGTTTGAATATAACACAAATTTTGAACATGGGTTTCCACCATACCATTTGAAAAATAAAGGTTATTCATTAATTACTTGGATCATGACCCCATTCAAGGAAAAAGGGCATTATATTATTTTAAAGTTGTTGTACAATAGGAAGCACAAACATAATCATTCTATTGTGGAGAATATGTTCAAAATTTTGAAAAACAATTTCAAGGAATTCCTTACTAAATCTAGTTTGCATATGTTTTTTGTTTTTAATGCTTTCATTATTTGTTGTTTATTACATGATTTACTATGATCACAAATTGAAACTAATGTAGAAAGACTAATGAGGAGTATTGATATGACATTGCTACAAAAATTTTAATTGGAAATGGCACATATAATCATTAATGTTGCAAAACAAACATCCCATGAAAGTGATGACTAAAGATCTAATGAAGCAATTTGCAAGAAGTTGAACATTATATTGGAAGATAGAGGTCTTTCACATTATTATCATGGTTATGTAAACTTTAAACCTTCAACCTACTGGAAAATTTGATTCAAAATTGAATAAACATTGTTATATTATTTTCTATAAGGACCAATACTATATGTTAAGATTTTATTATGCATCTTCTTTGTTGTGTTCATCATAATCTTGTTTTGGAAAGAGAAATTACTTACTTTTGTCACATTGTAATATCATGTTCATAATGACATTTGTGAAGCTTGTAATTTTTTGATCATGTTCATTTGAGTTTCATTTTTTACTTTGTTTTTACATTTGAAATAATCCAGCTACTTGTCAACAATAGACTCATAAATCTTTGTTTTTTTCCCTCCAAGGCCAAACTTGTTTCATGTGTGTTTCTTGCATGTAATTAATGGAGCCCGTTAACACTTGAGTACCTTGTTTATTGTTTTAACCATGTTTTTTATGGGTTGAAAAATAGTTATGCTTAAGATTTGTGCTGCCAACAATTCTTGATCCCCCACCCCTTACATTTTGAGTTTATTTGTGGACTAAATTTGGTGTCTACACTACAACAAATTATAGTTTTTCGAAAGGTTCATCACAAATTTATAGGTTTCATGGGTCCATTCCAAATCCGTGAGAAATTTATTATTGCATGGGTTCATATCATTTAAACGCGAATATCATGCATTATTTAAAAATGGAAGTTGTGTGCATAAATTTTGTGTGTGAACAACACAAATAAACATACAACATTTATGTTTAAAAAATACGAACAAACATATGACATTTGTGTCTAAATAATGCATATGACATTAATGTTCAAACAATACAAATAGATGAATGACATCCATGCCTATTCCATATGAACCCATTTTATGAAAAAAAAATTGCATGACTATTATTACCAAATCATGACCCATGAAGTTTGTGATGTTCAATTTAATTAAAATGTTTGTGTTGACAAAAAAGATATTTGCTTTGATTAAAAACATGGGGCATGAAAAACACATGGTTTTTTTGGTTTACTAAAGTGACCAAATGTTAACTCGTACATCCAGTGAAGAAGGGCAAATTTGTTAAATGGTCCATCAAGGTGCCCATGGTTTAGTCAAATTGGCCATACTAAATGGACATGTTTAATCAAATTGGCCCTATCAATTTAGTTAGTTAGCCTACTTGCTATGCCTACTAGGCTACCTACCTATCTACCTACCATGTCACCTATTTATCTACCTACATATTTATGTAAACCTACCTACCTACCTACTATCTACCTACATACCTACTTATATTTTACATAAATAAATATGTACATCTAAAAACAAAAGTAGATAGGCATGTGTACCTACTTATTTACCTACTTGTGAAAAAAATTAAAGTTCAAATGTTGTTATACACATTAACCAAAAAATTCATTGAAGTTTACCAGAACATGTTAAATGCATTTTGTATCATATTGTTTTACAAAATGATGTGGTGGTTTGATAACCAAGACATTGGTGTGGAGCCAAGGAGACTAAGAAGACCAAAGTTCATTCCCATTTACTAATATATACTATGTAAAATATGTATATTCATATATATACTTTGTACATGTGTGCAAATGTATAATATTTAGGTGGGTTGTGGATAGGTAGGTAGGAGGCCATGGTGGGTTGGTGAGTAAGTATTATTATTTATTTATTTATTTATTACTTTTTATATTTAAAATTTGAATTATTTTTTATTTTTTTTGGTTGTTCAATTTTTTTCCAATTTGATTAGTCAAAATAACCACTAGTCAAGTTGGACATGTTCAAATCAACTTGTTTGGTATGACTAATTAGTCAAATTGACCAAATGTCAAATTGACTAATTTTTGGTTTATTAGTGGTGAATCTGGTCTAAACCTTGTTAGCAACTACCATGAAATCATAGACATGCAAAGGATTGAATACAAACTTCTTTCCATAAACTCTAAAATCATGTCATAATGCACCTTGTTGAAAAGTCTAAGCAAATGGTGTGTAATTTTCTCCTATGAATTCTTTGCCCACAAACCTTCATTCTACCATGTTTTTGACATGTGATTGAATATCTTTTTGAATTCCAAAGATGGCTCCCAATTATACTTGTAGGTAAGGCCATTTTCTATATGTTGAGAAAGACCAACATTCATGATGATCACAAAATTCATTTTCCACTTTGTTATAGTAGGTTCAAAATTAATCCCACAAGTTGACCTTATCAATGTTGTGATATGTCCATCCTACTTCACATTGATGAATGTTGTTCATATCTTTCCATGCTCCTAGTTTGGGTGCCTTAGTTTCCACAAATGGATTTCAATTAATATATGTGTTTGAATTTTATTTTTTATTTCCTTTGTTTTCATGTTTGATACACAATGTCCTTCTACATTTACATTGTACTATAAGATTCAAAATATTTAACATGATTGTTCTTTTGTTAGTTTTTAATGCATCATGGGGGAAAAAATGAATGGGTTGTAATTGTTTCATTGGTTTGGTGATTACAACTATCCATGATGGACTGAATGTTCTTCCTCCTATGCAATAATTACATTTATTTGGCATTATGAAATTTTATGAAGGTGGGCTACTTTTGGGCATTGTTATTGACACTACTATTGGCAGCTATAGGTTTTTTATCAATGATGTTGAATGCTACCATTAAGTGCTACTATTGAACATTGTGGTTGAATGTTGTTTGTTAAGCACTAATGTTGAACTTTACAAGGAAATAACAATGGTCATGCTAAGGGGCCTATAAGTTCTAGCATTGATGACGGGTGACAACAGCAAGCAATGATGGTACGCAAATGCAATGGTGAACTTTAGTTAACATTGAATTATTTGCCCAACTTTGGGTTCAATACATAATATTTTTTTCCATGATGTAAATCTAAATTTTCAAAAGATTTGATGGCAACTAATATTTTACTTAACTTTGGCATAACATTACATGCCATGTAAAATGCCATTCCATCATTTGTGTTACATAACATTTTAGGTGTGATTAGTTATTCAAAATTATAATTTTTAACACTCAATTAACACCCATTTAACATTAGGTGTGAATTATGATGTTTTACTATTAGTTTTTGTTTTCCAATAAGGAGTTCATTTATTCATCAAACCAACATGGAAGTATTAAAATAAACTAAAGTTGGATAATTAAAGCATCCCCAAATGGTGATTATAAATGGTTTTGCAACAACATTGCTAGAAAAAAATGGCATTGAAAGCACACCCCAATGATCATCATGTACTATAAATAACACTACACCAAAACCCAACATTCATGACAAGGACATTGTGCAACTATGTCCCAATCATGGTCATATAATCAAATGTGTCATTTGATGTAATCATGTGCATCACAATTAATCATTTTTAGTTATGGATGGCATATTTGACTAAGGTCATTCATCTTAATTATCAACATGACTACATGATTAAGGTTGGGATGGTGTAAGTTTCATGAAAGTGAGAGAAGAATCACTAGGCTTTCCTTTGTGGGTTATTGATTATGATACCGTTGTTGCTAAAGTTGGGGGTGGTGGTGGAGTTAAATTTGAAACAAAAAATGAATTTGCTAGAGAAATGGATAAAGGTGAGGAATTTTTTAGTTTGAAAAAAAAGCGCAGTTCAATATCACCATTGTCTTCAATTTGAACACCTTCATGATTCCTAACATTCCTTATTAAAATAATGTTGTGCATTTCACTCTTGTTAATAAAGTTTTATCTTACTATTTGCTATGGGCATGTGATGTTTAAATGTTGTTCATATGTAACTAAATGGCTTGAATTTTTTTGCTAAAATGAGAGGTTTCAATCAAAGATACCCAATCTTGAATTAATAGTGTTTTCTTCAAGAGACTAAAATTATTTAGACAAAAAAAAGTGAAAATCTTGTGAACCTAAGCTTGAATTTGCACCCAAAATTAGGGCAAGGCAAAAACAAAATGGGGTTGGGAACAAGTTAAGTCAAGAAAGAGGCCTAAACACATTGTGGGACTAGAACAAAAGCAATTTTAGGACTCTTAAGATGAACTCCCACTTTGGAAGTCAAAGGAGTCTCAAAGTATTTTGAATATTTAAAACAAGAGTGTGAAGGGTAAACCTTGTCAAAATCAAGAATTATTTACATTTTTAAAAAGCTACCAAAGTGTAAATATCCAAAATGAACTCACATTTGCCATTTGGAACTACAAGTTAAAAGTTATGTCCAAAAGAAATGTCGAAAGTCAAATTGGCAACATGATTCTTAATGACTAAAACCAAGGAAATAGGAGTCAAATGAGATTTGATGGAAACATCTAACATGAAATCAAAAAAATATTGTTAAAGATTACAACTTTTTAGTTTGAAACTCCTTAATCAAAACTCATATGAAGAAGTTATGAACCCACAAAATTACAAAAGTCATAACCTTGGAAATTTTGTGCATTTTAGCCATTTCAATGTAGTCTCATGACATGGTCCAAAATATACTATAGGGAGGAAGGTGGTGGTCTCCTCCCAAATTTGGGTTATGTGAATGTAATGAATCCAAAACAAGTCCATGACCAAAGTTGACTCCATTTCCACTAACCCTTACATTTTCTAGCTTGTGTAGGTGATTTGTAAATGAGGTGCTTGTGAAATTGTCACTTCATTTTAGTTGCCATCTTAAAGTTCACACACACCCCTCTTTTCCTATTGTGTGGAGTTAAAGAATGTGCCCCCAAGTTTTCATGTTTTCTATCTTATTTTTGTTGCCACTTTGAAGGTTCATCTTTGATACTTCAAGAAGAACCTAGAGGTGCATTGAAAAAAGGTAGGTGAAAATGGGTTAAAGCTTGTAAAGATGCATTTCTTTTCCTTTGAAAGTTGAAATTCCTATGAAATTATGACTCGCATTTAAAATCATATTTTCAAAAAGATTTAAAAATTCAAGGACACCATCAACTTGTGTCGTTCAAGACAAACCATTTTTTAGCAAAGTACAATTCTTAGTCCATAAACATGTTTATATAATAATGAGATCTTGATTACAATTGTCACACAATGTGTTATGAACAAGTCATGTGGGTATAGGTTGTTATCTAATGCAATTTCTTTAGCCATCATTACATGTTTCATGATGTACAATGGAAATTTTCATGGAATTGAAATAATGTAGGTGTGTGGAGGTTCTTGAAATTAACAATTTCCAATTTCAAGTCATGATGTTATAAGGCATTTAGAAAAATTATTTTAAGAAATTTCAAGAAACAATCATTTTTAATGCATAAAAGGACTTTTAGAATAACTATGATTTTTGAGACCTCAAAAAATTCATAACACAATAAATTAAATTTTATTTCATTCATTCAATGCATAGGAGTAGAATGCATTCATATTTTTAAAACATCATCAATCATGTAATATTTCAAAGTTTCAAATACATAGATAAAAATCCATATTTATAAAATTTACAAGTTTGATGAAAATTATTGTTAAAACTCAAAAGTTCATTGTTTATTGAATTGTTGATGAATTTTTTGCATTTTTGAAAGGTTAATTTTTCAACCTACTTACAACCTAAGCCTATTGAAATACCTATTGTCAATGATCTACCTATATATACATAAATGCATACAATATGTATCTACTTATATATACACATTACATCAAGTATATGTTGGTAATGAGAATTGAACCTCAGTCTTCATGAACCAATCTATCTTTGCCAACCAACCATCACATAATTTTGTAACATAATGTGTCAAAAATTTAATATACATGCACTTCCTTCAAATAATTTTACAACATACTTTTAGGCCTAGTTTACATGAAGGCCTAGGTCTAATTTAAAATTGGGCTCAAGTAATTTTACATGGGGGTTTAAGTTTGAAATCATTAAAATGACATGTCATCCTACATGGCACACCTTATGGCGCCATAAAATTGGGCCCAAGCTAATAAAAGGAATGCTCTTGGGATGGAGACTCAATTTCTTCCCTTGGGCCCAAGAAGTCTATTAATTTTCTAATTAGTTTTTGGACCATCATAATCATTGGATCAAAAATGTCATTTTCAAAAATGGAGTGAAGTAGGAAGCCAAAAATGTTACACATTTCTTCTCTTTCATGCACATCACTTTTTACGTGTTGTTAGTATTAGAACAATCATGTTTTTTTTGCCACATTGTGTGTAAATGATGGAAGGATTTTTGCAACAAGGATATTGCTCACAAAGTGCCATAGAACACTATGAGAAATCGCAATTACCAAAACCACATTGCCCTACAACTAGAGTTCAAAAAACAACTCATATACAACTATTGTGTAATTATCCTTGGGTATTACAATTATTATGCAATTATCCTCCCTAGAAATACAGGGAATTAATGAATGATTGTCATGTCAAAAAATTAGTTAATTGTATTATACTTGCAAGTTAGTTCAAAATGGGTCTTCTCTACAATAATTTGTATGCACCATACATACATTTGTAGTGAATTGTGTTTGACTTTTTGAATAATTGCATTGTTGTTACATGTGACAACTATTTTAGAACTGTTGTAAATGTGTTATTGATGCAAGAACTATGTTGCAACTAGTTTTTTATTATGATTTCCATTGATACAATTAGTAAAGCCGCTAGTGCACCACTATTGAACTATTAGTGTTCAACTATGTTTTGATTATTGTGTAACAATTTATAATTTAATAAGGATACAAATTCATATGTAATATTTTATAAATAATTATAGTTTGATTATTAAATATTAACTATGCTTAATACATTCAATTATTATGAACTTTTAATTGTACTACATAATTGAATATCAATATGAATATATAAGTGTACTTCATATAATTGGTTTAAAATTAATTAACTAATTAATTATGTTCATTAGATTGAATAATATGGATGTGTAGAAACAATAATTATTCATCAAATATAACTATTTTTATAATTTGGGAATACATAATAATGAATTCGACCAGCTAATTAATATAATTATTATTTCATCAATAAACAATAGATCATTAATTATCTAAAATCATTAAAAATTTAATTATCTACATACATATCATTAATTTAACTGTGAAATTGAAAAAAATGTGTATATTAAAAATTCAATTTGGGCGTACACATGGATATTTTTATTTATACCTTGATTGTTTCTACCAAAATTCATATTTAATATTTAATTCAAAAATTTAATTTTCAGATAAATTATTTTGATAATTAATTCATATATATATATAAGATAATTATTAATTTAATTGTATGACTTACATAATGAAAAATAAATGCAAAGCATGTGGGAAAATCTTTTTGTGGTTACAAGTCAAATTACAACTAAAAAACAACTAAAAACTTTAGCGCATCTAAGTTGCATTAAAAAACAATTAAAAGATTTAACCCATATGCTTTATCTTTGAATCCCATGTCACAAATTATATAAAGAAAATGTCTTCTCTTATGTTTTCACATTAAAATACACAAGCCATTTTGGGATGAACTCAAAAAATCTGAACTTTAAAGGAAAAACATAAAATTAAAAAATACATTTACATATTTATTATTTAATTCACCTAGTCTTGTATTTTCCTACATACTACCTATGATTATGTATTGACCTACCTAACTATTAGAATAAGTATTTGTTTAATTTTAAAATAAATTTAATTAATATGCCATGTGTCAAATTTTAATGGATGGATATAAATTAATAATGTCAACATGACATCATGGTTGTAGATGTGGAATTGCATACTAGTTGAAAATGAGTTGTTTCGACAGAGTTGTAATTGAATTGTAATGAGTTGCACCATATATATAGTGCAACTCATGTGACTTGTCCAATAACATTCATGGTGTAGGCATGGTCAAGTAGACAAAAAATGTTCCTTGTCACAAAAAATAATTAAACCAAAAAGTAGATTGATGCATTGAAAGTAAAAATATTTTATTCAACGATTAATATGAAAATAAACTTTCACTTTAATATTATAACTTTGAAAGATGAACTTTTTAAGGTAGATTTAAGTAGATTTTACAAAATTACATTAACTTATAGGTAGTGCCCGATCTTACAAAATGGGTTACAAGTAGATGAAATATTGAACATTTTCTACTTTCAAGTTATGAAAGCCTTAAAAAAATACTTGTGTATTATAAAATTATGCATGTTATAATCATAATACATAATAATTTTAGTGTAAAAGTAAGTTTGAACACCAAATTGACCCAATCAAGTTCAAATCCACTTTTCATAGGTTATTTATGATACCAAAGTTTTTCAAATTTTGTATTCAACTTACCATAAACTAAATGGAGGGTCATGTTGTTTCATATTTCTACTTACACAAGTTTTTAATCTGCTTTCATATGTTTATATCAAAAACTTTGTCATTTTTAAACTACATTTTGGGAGAACTACTTTTTTTGTTTACTTGACCATGCTTACACCTTCACAATGTAGAAATACAATGAATTACAAGTGGTCATTGCAACTCAAAAATTGGGTTGCAAGGCCATTTGCAAAATGCCTATTTTTCTCATAGTGGAACTTCCAAATGTAAAAGGGCAAGATCAAAAAATTGAGGGCATTGGAAGGGGTGTATTTTTACCATCTTTGTTGAATTCACCATTCTGTGACCCTAGCATGATTCTTGCAAGTACAAATTGGACAAGTGGAGGAGGAAGTGAGAAGAAAAAATTGGTGAAAAGAAAAGGAAGGCATTCAATTGAAAAAGATGAAGATGACAAGGATCTTCAAATGTTGAACATTGTTCCATAAAAAAGAAAGGAACAACTTCAACAAAAACAGCACCCTAGAAGATAATCAAAACAGAAGATGAAGGAAAAAGATAAGAAAAATTAGGTTGATGGATATGTTGAGACCTCCATTGCTCTTCATGGGGAAATGGAGCCAAAATTTGTGAAGAATGGCAAAAAACAAGGTTAGAGTTGGAAACCTTAAACTTAACATTCATAATAAAACTTGTAAGTCTTGCTTCAAATCTTTATATTGTTTTGTTTTGATTTTTTTAAAAGTTTGGTAAATTACATATGGTATGCAATTTTGTTTGAAGGTTTGAGGTTAATCAAATAAAATGACAAGAAGTTATGAAGTTTTTTGCAAAGAGGCCAGAGAAGGTTTAACCATGTTTGCTCAATTTGAGTCCCTTTACTTCAAAGTAGCATAATTTTTTGTTTTGATTTGGTTTTCAGTTTTGTAAATTGAATTTGGTACATCACTTCATGGTGAAACGTTTTTTGAAGATTTGAGGTCAATCAAATAAATTGACAAGAAGTTATGAATTTTTTTGCAAAGAGGTTAACTTGTTGTCTCACTTTGAATCCATCCATTTCCATACTCATGCAATTTTGTTTTCCTTTTCAATAAGGGTGGAAATGTGGGCAACACTCCATGCACAATTATTAGCTTTGATTCTTAGTTTCTCAAAAACGCCATTACTTTTCAAACAATACAAAGAAAATAAGATGGCAAATGAAGTTTTGGGGAATGATTATCATGAGTGCAAATTTTATGACTCCATGGACTTTTGGTGCAATCAACTAGGGGTTATTTTCAAACCTATTTCAATTTATACCAATGATATGGATTTACAACATGAAAGCATGGAACAAGTGGAGAATGGATATCACATGAAAACAAAAATTGAGGCAATGACACCACAATATTTAAAAAGGTAAACAAAAATTTCATGACCAAGGTGAAAATATCCTTGGGTGGTATCAACAGGAAAAACCTTGCCAAAATCATCAGAAAGTTGGACCCAATTTAAGAAATAAAATTCCATTTACTTATACGTTGGTTTATTTGATTAAACTAGGTGGGCTATGTTTTCCCCACCTATGCACACTTTCACGAAAAATAATGAACACCCAAAAACCCATAATATGCATTAGCATCTTGATTCTTAAACCAATCTATACCCATTCCTAACCCCTTTCTTTTAAGTGTCCTTACATTTACACATTAGATATTTTTTCTTGTTTATTTAATACATGCATAATGGAATTATTCAAATTAATCATTAAAATAACAAAAGGTGAAAATAATTATCATTTTTTTTTTGACATCAATGGCCTTTTAGGACTTCATTTTGATTTCAAAAATTCATAATTAAATGAAAATGATTCAATCAATTATCTATAAAAGACATCAAATAGTTTGGCATTTGAAACATTTTTAAAAATTCCCAAAAAAAAATTTCCTTTTGTGTTCCTTATAAAAAAAAATCTCTTGTGTTACATTCTTGGAACTTTCTCTGTATGCATTCATTTTCCACATCAATTTTCTTTTGTTGTAAATTTAATTAGAGTTTTGAATTTTACATGATTTGGGTAACCTTTTGATAAATAATTTGAAATGAAAAGTTTTCTTTATGTGAATCCTATGTTGTCTTGAAGTTGGTGGGTTTCCAAAATTTAGGATGTAATGTTCTTAATGGGTCCACCCAAGGATAAGTTTGCCCACCAAACCCTTGTAATGTTTGCTAAAGTGGTGGAAAATAACTCTATCATGGTAAAAAATATTCAATAAACCAATGTTTTATTGGAGAAAGTTGACATTCAAATGGATTGCTTAATCAATAAGCTATTGTAGGTCCATCTTAAGATTTTATGTCTTATTTAGATTTAAACTTGATTATGGAAGAATTGTTTTAGACTCCTTTTTCAATTTGGCCATGTAAAAGGTTTTGGCAAGTAATTCATGGGTTCTTGTAGCTTCATACAACATTTTTAAAAAAAATTGTTGTTTCTCCTTTTTGTTTTGCACTCCTCCATCCACCCCTTCATCATCATTTAAATTCAATGCGTTGTCTTTTACATCTTCGATAATCATAGTTGATGTTTACAATCCTTTCATCTACTTTATGGTGTTGCATCCAATGTGGAGCATGTCTTTGTTTTGAAAATCTCCAAGTTTGCCATTTGCTTTGTTTGCATTTCCATTTTAGCTTCTCTTGCCCAATCCATGTTGAATGTAATCACCATGTATTATACACGAGTTGTGTAAATAAAAAAATTGCGGTAACAATCATTATAGGATAAGGAAGATAAGTGATGATGAGGGCAAAGACCCGCTTGCATGGTGGAAACTTCATGGAAAGTAATTTTCTTATGTTGTTTTTCTTGCTTGACAAATTCTAAGTAGATGACGAAGTGGCATATTAATCCTCTTTAATAAGATCCTCCATCTACCTTTTAGTATTCCAAATGTTCTTTCTATAGCCATTTGGATATTAGGTTATATGAAATTCCAATGGGCCTTCTTTCAAGACAATCCATTTTTCCACCTTTGAATGGGGAATAAAACCAAGGGTGTAATGGGTAAGCAACATCACCTATCAATTTGTAAGGCAAGAATGTTCCATTCATTGTCCTTTTGCCAATTTCAATTATTTGAAACAATGTCCAACCATGGTTTCTTCTTGCCCACCCAAAATCATAATTTCAGAATTTGCATTTTGCATCTACTACCCCTTGTAATAATGCAAAATAAAATCATTTTCTATAATAGTAAAAGGCAAGGTCATTTGGAGGTGTAAAGATTGGTATGTGATTACCGTCAATGGTTTTAAATACATAAAATATTCCATGTAAAACTTCAAATTTTGTTGCAATACTTTTTATTTTAGCTAATGTTGGCTTCTCAAACACTTGGGGTTTCCAAAAGGTTCTAATTGTTGTTTAACATTTTCTAACAATAATAAAAGTTGTATCAATGGCTACCCCATAGATTTTACTATACATTAACAAAGTATTTCCACTTTTCAAGCTTGAAAGTGTAATCGCACCCTTAGTTTCCATTGCAATACATGTTCTCATATTTGTATTTGTTCTACTAATTGCAAGAGCTAGCAATTGACATAGATACTTGAAAATAATTGAACTTAACCTCATACATTAGCAAAACATTCTTTTAGAAAAAAACCCAAATGGTGTTACTTCATGAATCCTCTAGGCCTCTAATAGCTTTGCACACCATTCTATTTTTTAGACTACTTCTTTCCATGATGAAAGAAACCTCATCATCAATGCAACATTTTGTTCATTTAAAACAAGCTACTATAATGCCAAAATGCTTACAATCACATGTTTGATGACCATGAAAAAAACAAGGGCCACAAGGATGTTTTACCTTCTTTATTCCATGGTTTAAAGTTAGGGTACTTCAAAAGTGAAAAAAAACACTAGAAAAAAATAAAGGAATTGAAAAAAATGAATAAAAACAAAGGAAATGTAAAATTTGAAAAAAAGTGAGAGTAAAAAATATGAGTTGAAATAAGAATATTCGAAAAAAAAGAGCAAAGGAAAAAAAGTCAAAAAATATAAAAGCAAAAAAGAAAACACAAATTGAAACTTTTGCATAAGTAGTGTGAAAGAGGATGATGAACGTAAGAAAAAGGAGATAAGATAAGATTTTGGACCTACACTTGGACAAAAAAGGTTTACATGACTACTTAAGCCCAATTCATATAAATAGTATAACTTATGACTTTGTTGAAACCAATTGTTGGGCCAAAACATTCAATCTTGGGGCCCCCCCTTCATGTAAACCGGCCCTTAAATTCTTGTACTATGCTACAAAAAGCGAAATTAATCAATAGAGGTCAAAGGTTTATTGTCATATTTTCGATTGAACCTTTAGAAACCAAAAAACAACCAACGATCCCACATTGTTAGTACTTAGATTGTACTAGTGAGAAACCACCTTTTTTATGCTCAAGCCACTTGCCATCACAACCACCATATTCACACCTCTTCCAAGTTGAACTTGCTTTAAAAAAACCCCAAATATCACAAAACATGAGAGAAGGACCAAAATCTTGAGCGATTAGAAGTTCGTGGCAAAAAACGAGACATTGAAAAGGACAAAACAACTTGTGACAAACGACAAGACACCAAGAGGGACCAAAAGCTTGTAGGTCGCTGGAAGGTTGTTGTCGAAAGTCAATAGAGAGCTTCCTTCAAGTCCCACCAAAGGTCATGCGAAAAAGCAAAGACAAAAGTGATTGAGAAGTCATCACCAAAGGTCATGCAAAAAAATAAAGAGAGAAAGGAAGTAAACAAAGGGGTCACAAAAGCTCACAACAACGAAACCCTAAAACCAGACCTTAAAAATTCGCATTGGACCCACTGGAGTGGCTGTACTCCAATTTTTAATCGCATGTCAACACCACTAATCACGTCTAGACTAGGTTTTGTGTCAAATCCTCCTCCGCCGGAGCAGTTCCAACTCCAGTTTTGCCTGATGTAAAACCGACACTCGAGTTATCCCGGGTTTTCAGATCCTTTGCACTGGTGGGATGGTATAAAAATTCTTTGTTCTTCATAGCATTGATGTCTGGGATGTGGAGAATGTCTCGCTGATCAGCTTGGTCTTGACTTTTGTACAGGCAGATTAAAGGTACCCAGAATTCAAGCATGAGAAGACCCAGGAAGCACTCGGGGTTGGGTTGGGGACTGACAAAACCCACATGTGTGGGCAGCAGACATGGCTGCAATGGCACTAGGGACAGTGCACTTGAACATTCTTTGCATGGAGTAAGAAGCTTACAAAGTATGTGAAGGATGGCCTGCAACCTGATAGGCAACCTGACATGTGAAATGCAGGCAAGGGCAGACAACACTGGAACTATTTCAACGAATGCATCAGGAAGGTGTGCAACCAAACCCTGTTACCTTTGTGGGGGTGCTGAATGAACGTGCCAGCATGTTTGCACTTGAAGAGGGTAGATGTGTTCATGAGTAGATCATTCAAAGGTGGTTTTGAGTCTAATGTCTTTGTGAGAGTAGCTTGGTTGACTCGCATGCAAAATGTGGGAGCATTGAAGATGATCCGAGAGTGTTCAAAAGATGCCATCTTGAAATGTGGTCTCTTGGAATGCCATTATATTGGGACATGTGAAATGTGGGCAAGGGCAGAAGGGACCGGAACTGCTTTGTCAAATCCAACTTGAAGGTTTGTGGCCAGACTCTGTCATTTTAGTGTGGATACTGAATGCATGTGCCAGCATACTTGCACTCAAAGAGGGCAGGTTTATTCTCAGAATTTTCCTAGAACTCAATGTGGGTCCATGTGATTTGCTTAAACTGGAAGACCTTCAAAAGACCAAAGGGGTGAAGTCTTGTAAAACCTAACCCAGACTGAATGACCATTATTTGCTATAGTGGCAGAGGGGAATCTGCAAGTATGTCTAGATGATGGTTTGATGCATGTTTTGAAAACTCTTGCTTAGGTCTATATTGCTGCAGTTGACTGAGTGCATGTTGGTGAGCAGGTCCCATTTGTTTCTTGAACAAGCTTGGACAGCAGGTGGAGGGCATAGCTGGAAATGTTTGGTGTCATTGTAAGTCTAGATATTTCAAAGTGGATGAGATTGAGATGTCTTTGTAAACAGTAGCTTGCTTGACATGTATGTAAAATGTGGGAGCATGGAGGATGCTTGGAGAGTGTTCAACAAGATACCATCACATGATGTGATCTCCTGGAATATTATCCTTGAAGGACATTGTGCCATGTATGGCCATGGAAAGGAAGATCTTAAACATTTTGATCAGATCTTCTGAAAGAAAGTGTACAGTGAAATGATATCACCTTTATTTGTCTTCTGTCAGCTTGTAGCTGTGCAGGTTTGGTGGATGAAGGCATATGCAGCTATGGTTCAATGATGACATTTTACACGATTTCTGTGAAATTGGAACATAATTGTAGCAAGTGCAATTGCTGTGTGCAGGATGCACCTCTTTTCTTGACCACAAAACCAGCAGCTCCATCACCACATGAAAAAGAGGGAGGTCAACCAGGAGGAGCTTGCTGCTACATATCTGTTTGCACCTGTAATGACACTATACTGCAGTACACCATGCTTATTTCCAGAGTGCACCAAATAGAAACAAACGCAGCACTCAGAGATCAAGGCAGTCATAAACTTTCTTATGTTGGTGGGATCACAGATCACAAAGTTTTGAGGTTTTGATCTCCTGGCTGCATTGTGCATGGAGGGTCTTGTTTATATGTCTCTCTTGGTAGTGATGAAACTGTCAGCCACTCTGACATAAGTTTTAAGCATATTTGACATTGAGGGGGTCTTGCACTATCCTCTTCAGGCTTTCTTTTTCCATTGCGTAGACTAATTAGAAGGAACTGTTTGTCTTTGTTCAACATGTGTTGAATTTTTGGATTTCATTAATAAAGAAATTTTTCCTAGTTAGGGCCCTCAAAGACCTCATGGATGTCATTGTAGGGTTTCTGATGTTTGCTCAAGCATTTGGGAATACTTGGACATTTGCTTGGGAGTCAGAGGGCTGGGCAAGAGTTGTGGTCTGCCATGGCTGCCAGAAGGGTTTTGAATGTCAGAGATGTGGGCTGTCTGATAACTCAGTGCAAAAGTGATTGTTGAGAGGTGTTTTTGATGTGTTCTGACAGTTAGTAGCAATATTGTTCTAAAGGCTCTACCACAAGGGTTTAGAAACATGTTTAGCCCTCCTCTTTTTGGTTACACTGCAATGTTCCCGGCACCATGAGACCTCTAATGAGGTTCCTCCTTTGCCCATGCCAACAAGAGAAACATTAAGAGAAACATTGTCATCAAGCACTATTGCATCAAGCTCTCAATAGCTGCAACACATTAACATGTACTACCATCCTTTTAATTTTTGCTATTCTCTCTGAACCTACTGGGCATGTCTTTTACTCTATCAGATTTTGATAGTAGAGTTGGGGTTTTCCGGATTTTAAATACTTGATGGTTAGGCTGTAAATCAAAGCCCTTACTTTGCTTTTTTGGTCCTTTGCGAGTGGAGTACAAAAATTGTAGTTGCATTGTGCTCAATTAGACTTTTACACAAATGCATGATGGCCACATAATTGTAAATGAGAAAACTAATTAAGGAATGGAAATATACACACGGCACATCAAGTGTATGTATGAAGCAACACTCTAAATGACCTAAATTTGGGACATGTAATACGTCACAACACACCTCACATTTGGAGTGACAAAATTGTCACAGCATCATAGGCACCACACAGTTCACATGTAATTGAAAATGTCCAATATTCTTAAATTTGAAAGTTGACCCAGTCATATTAAACATACTTTTTTTGGGGTTACAAAATTGACAAAAAGGTACTATCTCATGTCAAAGTACCTCCTATCGTCATTTTTGTCACAATAATAATTAAAATTGCAATGCTTGGAGCATAAAAGTGAAGTTTTTGTAAGAGTCTTTCATCAAATAGTGTTTCCAAGGATTAAAAAACATGAAAGTCCAACAATACCTACAAAGCTTTTCTTCACCAAACATGTGTGTAAAAGGTGGGGGGAAAAAACCAATAAGGAATACATTATGAAACCCATTCCCCCACCAACCAATATGGCATATAAGCTAGTTCACTTTCAACTTCAAATGGTAGGTGAAAGAGCTTCATAATTATGTAAACCAAGTAATTGTTGGATTTTATATGAAATTCTTGTGAAATTCATTTGTTTGGCATTGAAGTTGTCATAATTATTGTAAAATCTAGGTATATTTACTGATTTACTCATTTATACTTGAGAGGTTTACTTGGGTTGTTGGGCATTGTTACATTGGCACCAAACATTATGGAAACCAACAAAATTACACACATGATGTTTGGTGCTTATGTGATAGGCATCAACCATACTTCATGCTCTTGAACATACTTCACAATTTCAGTATGCAGAATATAAGATTTCCACACCCACTCCTTGAAAACAAGCCTCAAAGAAATCTTTAAACCCATGCAAACTTAATTGACTTAAAGGAAACAAAATCTCATGTAACATTGAATCTCTAGTACTAAATATTTAACATGGTAAATATGGGTAATGTGTACTCATAAGATATACATGGTATAGGACTGTGGGCACCTCGACCCAACAAATTTCTATTACATACCCCAATCCAACCTAGATGTGTTTTTGGGCTAATGAGATGGCTTGATCTGATGGGTAAATAGCACCCTAAGCCTTCCTTCTCCTTCTAACAGAAGAGTAACCAAAGATAAGGGTAAGAGCAGTATCATGGGTTGATAAGGGTAAGTAGCAGTGTTGCATGTGATTTATTACACAATGTGCTACTTACCCACTATTAGCACCTTGGTGAGCAAGAATAGTTGGTTCCAGTTAGGAATAATCAGATCTAAACTGGGATTGGTCTTCAAAATTGGAACTGAAACTGAAATCAAGATTTGCTTCTTTGAAAAACTAGACAGACCAAACCAGATTCTCAATTCTACTTATGTGGGGGAACTAAAACTAGAACTGGAACCATAACCTAACCTAGATACATTTAAAAAGAAAACAGAGACCAGAACTAGCAATTAATTGGCATTTAGCCATTGGTTCCTATCCCTGTTAATAAGAACCAGATTCAAACCAAATCCAATTTTCAACACTGGAACTGGAACTAGAACCGTACAAGGAAAACAAAAGTAGAATCAGAACTGGAATCTTCAATTTTAGATTTAGAAATCTGAAAGTGAATTGTGAAACAGTTCCATTTCAGTTTTTCAATACCAAAATCAAAGGTTCTTCATAAAAAAAAAGTAAAGAACCATCCAACACTGCCTGAAATTGAACTAAAACCAACAAACGTATTCAGAAACATCCTTTTTCCACTACCTGGGTAGCTTCCTAAAAGTGAATTCATACCTAATGATTAGACATCCATCGGTCAATGTTAAGGATTCTCCAAATTTTGTAAGATTCACACACCAAATATTAGCTAACATCAAATATGATGTGTTTGCTTATATAATAGTTGATGTTAAAAGAATGTCAAGAAAATGTTAGAAACATGGTAACTTAACATCAAATTTACAAAAAAAATTAAAAATCAATTAAAATGATAATGTTAGCTAGCAGTGCATAAAAAAGCTGTTTAACTCAATGTTAGCATTACGAAGCAATGTTCTTTAAGCCTTAATGTCAAACACCCACCTACCTTCTCACAGATATCTACACACCCACTCATTCACCTACTTATCTACATATTCACTTACTTATTTGCCCACCTATTTATTTACATCTTACCCACTTATTCATTTATCCGTCTATTCACCTACCTTCCACCTTTCCAACATAATAAAACAAACAATGTGCAAAACAAACAATTTTTCATCACAGGTGCAAATGATGAGAAAATGTTAGAATTTAATATTAACCTAGTCATTAGTAAGCATTATAATATTATAAGTGTGAATGGGAGTTTAAAAAGTTAACTTAACATTGTATTTTATGATAAATAAGTTTAAGTCCTAAACAATTAACTTGGTGTTAAGGGACTTAACATTAAAATCCTTAACACCAAGTGTGATTGGAGCATAACATATGGTAAGTATCATAAGTAGGTAGGGATGTAAATGGTTACTTTGCAAGTAAATAAGTCAAAAAGGCACTTGGTGCTTATTAGGTAGATAGATGCATGTGGATGGTTAGTACAAAACTACCCATAGTGGTTTGTTATGGGAAAGGGATACGGTCAAAAAAAATGTTTGTTGTTCACACACCATCCATCTTGCATTCTACACCATGGTGCGAGAACCCTTAAAAGGGAATTTATGTTAATTTATCATTCAACTTTTCCTTTTTAATGTATTATTAACCGTCAAAATTCACCTTGGTAAAACACATTAAAAACTAGCCTAAATTTTTTATTAGTTTTTATAAAACATAATTTCTCTCAAAGTTGAGTTAATGGGAGGGAAATTATGACCTTGATCACAAAAATATGTGTTGATCAACAATTTTTTATTTTTTCATTGTATATATTTTTTATCCTTTTGATGATGACCTTGTGTTTGGTTTAAGTGATCTCACCACCATATATTTCAACATTGGCTATCCCATATACAAATAAATTTTGGGCCCATTTCTTGGTTATTATATTTTATGTTTTTTTAAGTTTTTTTTAAAAAAATCTTTTACCTTAGGCTATTATAGGTTATTCTATTATAAATTATTATATATTAGATTATTTTGCCCTAAGTCATTCTAAACGATTTTAGGCTATTTTATCTTGATATTCTACCTTAAGTTATTTAACACTAGGTTATTTAGGTTATTTTAGGTTTTTCTTGGTTCTTCTACCTAGGTATTATATGTCATTTAAAATTATTCCATTATGGGTTATTCTATGTTATTTTACCACTAGGTGATTATAGTATATTCAAAATTATTTTAATTTTCTTAGCCTATTTTATGTTATTTTATCTTAAGGTATCTTAAGCAATTTTATTTTAATTTTTTTTATCCTTAGCCTATTAATGTTCTAAAATAACCTATAATAACCTAAGGTAGAATGGTTTAAAATAGCATGGTGTTTCAAGTATAATAACTTAATATGAACCTAAGGATAATACCCTTTCAAATCACCTTGAATAGCCTAAAATAAAATAACACATAATAGTTTAAGATAAATAATTTACAATAGGCTATAATAGCCTAAGCTTAACAAATGATGTATCAATTCACTTTGGGGGTTCATAATTTTTTTTGTTTGATTTTCAATTGAAAAAAAATTAAAAAAAGTTGTAACCTTTGAAAAGAACTTTTTTAATAATGTATTAAACTCTTGAATTATAGTTGATTTGGCCCTTTTGTCAAATGGTTTAATTGTTGGGAATCATCTTAGTAGTTTAACTTTTGACCTTTTCAAATTGCCATAACTTGTTTTTCAAATCTTTGATTTGAGAATGTGACCTCACTTTAATTATATCTTGTTCAAGACTTTTTCAATCTTCTAAAGATAGCTCAATTTGAAGAAGATGTACAAAATAATAATTAAGGGGATAATTGAAAACAAGGGCATTTTGGGGTACAAAGATCACATGAAACTTATTTCTCTTTTGAAGAGGAGTAGCCAATGGTGTGAATCTATTATTAAATTCTCAATTAAAAATCATATAGGTAAATCCCATTTATGAAGGCACACAAAATAATTCAAAAAGAAACTGTTAGTGATTTAACTTAATTTAGGCACATGAAACATTCAAAAGTAAGAGGTTGATTAAAAAAAACAAGCTTTATAAAAAAATGTATAACTTGATGGGGAAGCATAATGCCCACGTGGGAAATCGGATAGTAACATAAAAAAATAAAATGGAAAATTACATGCAATAATATGCCTTGTGAATACACTAGAAAAAATTGTGTTGAAAATCTTTATAGATATAAGGTGCCTTTGAAAGGCCAAGATGAACCAACACCCATGATTGCACCAATTTGGATGGATGGTGATTTAGATTAGGAGGGTGGTTGCAAGTTACAATGTAAACATAAAGGAATCATAGTTTAATATTTTTCATTATAACTGATTTTTGGTGTAAATATGTGGAATTTTTTTTGTGGTGGAAATGTGCAATTAAAGATGAATAACATTTTAAATTCTCTCTGTGTTAAATTGGTGCACATATGAACAATTTGATTGTCAATTGCAATACGTTTTAAAATTGTAGTTGTTTGTCACAATATTACAATGTAACAAAAGGGTTTATTTTAAAAATTCAATGGGAATTTTCCCATCATTTTTTTCACATCCAAAAAAACAACAATAAATAATGATATTTTTCACTGAAGCTTTCACTATGATCTTAAAGTCATGAATTTTTGGTAATTCAATATGTTATGATAATGTTGATGATTATGACCTTTTTTATGTTGTAAAATGTTCCGTTGAAAATGTAGTTGAAGCAAGTGTCATTATACAATACACTCATAAAATGACAACAAACACTAGATATAGGTATCTCAATATATTCAAGCATATTTTCACCCATACTTAGTGTTTGACCTTAAAATAATATTTCTCACATCCAAGATTACTCATTTATTGTTTTCCAAGCCCCACTCATAAACATGAAACTACTATTATATAAAATCAAAGACCATTAATAGCAAACCACTTGACCAATCAATACATTTAGCCAATCAAAAATATGTGTAAGACTATGCATTGGCTTTTGTTAGCCACAACATCTTGAGCAAAAATGTTAACCTAAAGCCATTTTACTAAGTCAAACCAACAAGTTTTTATTGTTCTTCATGTAAAACATATTGTGTAATGCATAGAGGAAAATGTTCTAACATGGTAGAGGCATCTTTTAATTCTTTTCCTTTATTTTTCCTCTTGTTTTTCTATTTTTCCATCTTCTTCTTGTTTTTTTTTTCCTTTTTCATTTTCTTCATCTTGTTGTGTTTTCTTCTTTTATTTTTCATCATTGCCTTCGCAAAAAAAACAAAAAAAAGGCAAGGACAAGGTTTACACAAATTGCCCTTGCCTTTGAAAATCGAGACAATGATAACAAGTGAAATTGAACTCCTCATTATTGTGCCTACAACCAAATAAAACTTTTGCAAACTAAAACAACAATGACAACAAAGACCTCAAGATGAGCTTTACAAAACTTGTCCTTGCCTTTGCAAACCAAGACAACAATGACAACAAAGATCTCGAGCTTGTGTCTTTCACAACAAAAAAAACAAAAAAAGGGCAACCTCCATAGAGCTCACCCTTGGCTTTGCAAAACAAACATCATGATGATGAAGAGGAGCTCAAGCTCCCCATTGCCACTTGAGGAAAAAAAACTCAAAAAAAGGATGACAAGTTCTATAGTTCTCACCTCCACCCCTTCAAAACCAAGATAACAATGACAAAGAGCTCAAGCTTCCTACCATAGATTTGCAATTGAAAAAACAAAAAGGGAGCAAGCTTTGTAGAGGTCATCCCAACCCGACAATGAAGAGCTTGAACTCCCTCTTGTCACCTTTTTAAAATAATAATAGAATTACTTGAAAATGCTTGGGATGGAGCTTGAAGATATGGAACTCAACAATGGCATCATGAGAGAGAAAATGAATGGGCCGAGTGATTACAATTGTGTAATAGACACAAGATAAAAGGTGGTAGGAAGAGGTTGGATGTCTAGAAACAAGTCATGAACCATGGCGAAAGTGTGAAACCCAATGACATATGCGTGATATATACCACTTTGTTCAAGACAGATTTTTATTATATATACATATGCATATATATTTTCTTTGGATGGTGCATTCCTAAGGGCTGGGTCGTGTGGGCCTCCAAATACACTTAGGAAATTTCTCTAGCCTAAGTGTTTTACAATGGGGGGAGCAAAGAAGCTTTGGGGGTAGGGAGAGGTCGAACCTTTTAGCCACTCTGGTTAGTAGTCACTGAGCAGTCTCCTAAGCACACGATGTAAAAGTATTCAGGGACAAAGTACTTGAAATGCCGTCTACCATATCTACGGTTTTGACTCTTGACCCTCATGGCCTCTTTCTATGTCTGAACTACCAACTTTGAGACCATGAGAATGTTCCTGGGTGAGGTCTTCTTATTTTGTGAACCGTTTCCATGGGAATATGTAAGAGTAAGGCAACGCCGTTGGAGTGGGGCATCCCTGAACTAAGGGCCCCTCTCAGGGAATTAACCGCTATAAAGCACTGGCAGAATTGTTTTCATTTTCAAAAATGAAAAAAAGTAAAAACTCCCACCAGAGCAGGCATTCCGCTTTTCAAAACACACCACCCTTTTTGATCCTGTTTTGACGTTTGACTACTTGTTGGTTTGACTGCCTGGTCAAAACAACAAAGGACCTCCTCCCTCTCTTCTTCTTCTTCAAGAGCTGTACAGTTTCCAGGAATCTTTTATCAAGGTACCTTTCAGGATCTGGTTCCAGAAGAGGATCTGAATTTGGTACTTAATTTTTGTGAGAGTCTGGAAGGAAACGAGAAAAGTGAAATCCATTGGGGAAAACTGAAAACAGATTTCACTTCTTTTTTTCTTTTTCTTTTCCCTTCCAGATTCTCACCCTTCAGAAGAGGATCTGCTTTCGGGAACTTAATGGAACCAGCAACAGTTCAAATAGGAAATGTTTGTTGTAGTAAGTTCCCAAAAAATGGAACTCGCCCTTCCACAACAGTTAAAAATAGGAAGCGTTCCATTAAGTTCCCAAAAATTGGAACTCACCCTTCCATGAAGTTTCCATAAACTGAAATCGCAGTAACACCTGGTGAAGGCTCCTCAAAATGTGGGACCAAATGAAAACTACTTATTTACATTCGTTCCGTCGTCTCTCCTTTGCACTACGGGCAGGCAGAGCCAACTAAGAACGAAGGACCTCGATAGGCGTTGGGGTAATGAAAGCCGGGAGTCCAAAGTTCAATCCCTCGAGAAGCATTTGACCAAAGAGGACGACGAGTCTTCTCTCTCGCTTGCAAACACACACCCACGCCAATTTTTTGATACACTTTATGTGCATATTTGGGGGGCGGGGCTAGAGAAATAGGAACAAAGAGGAAGAGAAACTGGAACCAAAGTACATAATTGCAACAATTTCGCTAGCACTAGTTTCATAACATAATAGTCTACACAAAGAAAGCTATGGTGATGATGGGGAGTGCGACATGCACCCCTATTAGTTCTCAAATTGTTTCTTTCTGCCCTCTAGCTCCTTCTTCTTCTTCTTCTTCTTCTTCACCATATTTCCCCTCTTGTTTTTTGCCCCGGCGCCAGCTCCTCTTGCGATCCAGGGTTTTGGTGAAGAGGTTAACACGTGAGCAACGCCAAAGGCCATCATCATCATCTCTTCAGGCAAGTGTTTTACGTGTACCTGTGCGTGTGGAGGGGTGGGGGTGGTTTTCCGGGGTTTTCTCTAACTTGCGACCTTTCTATGTAGCGGTGCGGTTTGAAATGCTGTTGTGGAGACAGGTTTCATAGATTGGCGGGGTGCAGATTTTGAGTTGGGATTCATAGATTGGCGGTGTGTAGATTTTGAAGTGAAAAATCTCATGCTTGCAATGTCCTCCTGAGTTTCCCCTTTTTTTCCCCTCACTCAAATGGTTTGTTTGTTGAGCCTGGGCTTTTGTCAAAGGTTTGTACTCTCATGTAGAGTACATAAAAGACAGCGGGATGGAGTATGGAATTCGACCAAATACATACATGCTAGTGTATTGAGAGACTAAGTCAGGGCAAATGATTCCCACAAGCACAGAGTCATCTAATTGACAACAGAGGTGGAAGCGTCTTGTGTTTCCTTTGGGAGATGATAGTTGCAAAGGAACTGTCTGGCTGTTTGCAGATATTGCTCAGCTTTTTGTGCTATTTTGTTGTCAAGATTCCAGTCTGGTGATGTAGCTTTCAACACCATAAGCAAAATGCTAGTGTGGTGAGAATCAGATGAATCCAAGTCTAGGATACTTGCAAAGGGATTGGCTATTTGTTGCAGAGATTGCTCAGGTTTTTTGGATATTTTGGGGTCAAGATTTTGATCCTGTAATGCCTCCATAGTCACAATGAACCAAACACTATTGGAGACATGTGAGAGCATCAGAAAGGCATAGAAGGGGCAAATAGATGATTGTAGAAATCAACACAATCTTGCTGCAATAACCCAGGAATTTGAGTCTGCATCAAAACACCAATTAGGGCAATGGACATGACATGATTCCTAGTTTCTCTTTACTTGTGGTTCTGAAGTATTTGGGCTGATGCAAGTCTTTCATGGCAGAAAACACTGTGTTTGCATTGTTGTATCAATGTCCAGAACATACAGCATAGAATTGTGATGTTGTCCAGTTTGGTGTTGGGCTGAAGGTATGACATGGAAACTTTGGCCATTGTAGAAGGGAAGGATTAGGAGTCTCATGACCAAGAGAGAGAGATGGAGTGTTGCACTGACCCTTTAGTCCCACAAGGGCCTTTGAGAATCACACACCTTCCAGCAAATCAGTCGTTAATTCTTTCCCCCAAGGATGCAGAAGTCCCTGGGTTTCCACATATTGGATCACAGATATATCCATTATAAGTAACATCTGACCTGCAGCCATTGTTCAAGTGGTGCAGCTGCCCATGGGGAATAAGGATGGGCATGGGGTAAAGTGATCAGATTGGGATGCATAAGCTTGTGGTTTCATTTGTAAAGCAGGACTTTTGGAGGTCAAAATGGGCTTTGAGTAGCATATAAGTTTCTGATGGATGTGCTTTGGATTTCTTTCTAGTTTACTAGTTTCTAGTCTAATGGCAGAGTGATTGTTGTTGACATAGAAGGGGTTTTGTAGTGCCTGAAAGACTGATGTCATGTGGTCTATGCAGGTGAGGGCAGAGGCAGAAGTTAGTGATAGTGTGCGATGGTGGCAAAGAGATGGGGGAACATGTTTCAAGGACATCCATTCCACAGAGGAGTTTGTGGATGCTCTTGCAAATGCCGGTGACAAGCTGGTTATTGTTGACTTTTATGCCACATGGTGTGGTTCTTGTCGAGCTCTTTATCCCAAGGTAGAGTGGACCTGTTGCAGAATCTGCTTCTGTCTTTTTTGTGAGGAGTTTTTTCCCAATGCTCATCTCAAATACCTGCTTGATGCCCTTCTGTGTCTTGCAGTTATGTAAATTAGCAGCAGCACACAAAGATGTCGTGTTTTTGAAGGTGAATTTTGCGGAGAACAAGTCCATGTGCAAGAGCTTGAGCATTAAAGTGTTACCCTTCTTCCATTTTTACCGGGGTGCTGAGGGCCGTATCGATGGCTTCTCTTGCTCCCTTTCCAAGGTACTCTCTTTGTAAGGCCATTCACTGTTTGCCACTTAGCATTTGTATTCCCTTTTAGTGGGAATCATGATCTTACTTGAGGTAAAATGCCAGCTCGTGACTCTACTCCAATATGGGATACAGTAATGCACACAACATGTATCTCTAGCAGAAATCTATTGGACTATCTTAGAGCTGGCATAGACTGATAACCAATCAGTGATGTCACAGGTTGGTTTTATTTCTTCCACTACCAGGAACTAGTTGTAGGCTGATAGCACTCCCAGACTTGGTATCTTTGACCTTTGGAAGAAGGTCCAAATACATCATTACCAAATATGTCAGGGTGTGACAGAGGCCTTGATGGACAGAGAGCCTAGCATTTGAATTGTGTAGATGTGCAAATTGGCCACTGCTCAGTACTATGTGCATGAGTTATGTAGTCTGCTTTCAACTCATGGAATGTGGACTGCTGTACCTTCATTAGAATTTTTGTTGAAATATTCCACACAAAATACCTGTCTCTAAAATGTGGGAGCACATGCTTTTTGATTGCATTTGTGCAAAGTGGCACATCGACCAGCTATTTGGACAGTTTAGAGACAAAAACTGCATATTTGGAGATTTGAACATATTTGAATGGTGTGTGGTTTGCAGCTTCAAAAACTCAAGGATGCAATTGCTCAGCATAATACAGCAAGATGCAGCATGGGACCACCTGTTGGTGTTGGCAACATGTTTGCTACATCCACAAATGAGCATGTGACAGCAGCAAGATGATAGAGGATGTCATGTGTATGCATAGGTAGCTCTTGGCTGCCAGCAGCAAGGACATGCACTTCCAGATCCTGCACAGATAACTGCAAAATAGGCCTTAGGTTGTGTCTTCTCATCTCAAATTCCCAGAAGTGGGGATGAGGTGCAAAAGGGGCCTCAAATTGTCTATCCACAAAACTCCCAGAAGTGGGGATGAGGTGCAAAATGGGCCTCAAATTGTGTATTCACAGAACTCCCAGAACTGGGATGAGGAGCAGCAGGTTAGTAGTTAGTACTCAGGCTCTGTGATTATGTGCTAATTTATGTTGAACGTGTACTGGTAGACAGCACTGAGATGGGTTTGATACTCCATGCACCTCATGATTGAATGGTCATAAGAGTTTAAAATTGTTGGGATTGGACTAGATTCAAGGTGAAGTATTACCTGACTCTTAGTTGTACCCATTCACGACTGATTTCCTAGATAATATCTTAATTCAATGTGCCAGTGTATCACCATTCACATATCCAGCAAAATATCTTTTGGCATATGACTTCATCTCTTTTGCCCAGTGTGTGTGCAGATCTGTGCCTCATCTTTACTCTCATGGATTCTGTGTCATTTGCATTGAGAAAGTCTTGGCTCATGCAGACAACATTGTCTGAGAACAATGAACTGGAGACCAACAAAATGAGACCCCTAGAACTTGGGCTGGAGAGGGTCCGGATGCAGAACAGCGAGGGTCAGGAGACACCTCAGATGGTCATATAAACTCCTCTTTTTCATCAATGGGTTGAATAAGTTTCAGCTCTGTCACAAGTGATAGTGAAGGGCCAGAGTGACACAAAACATGTGTTCCTGTACATCCAAGCAGGATGTGCAGTCCCTGATCTGAAGGGTTTTTATTGCTGAGCACTTAACCTTCCAAAAGGGATTGACAGATATTTCTCTCTGCATCCCCAGAAGTATAGACTCAACCCCTGGTGAAGCTTACACCACCAGGAAGAATGTTGAATGGTAGAACCTGCCTAGCTAAGTTTCCTTCAAGTAGGACTAAATGGAGGTCAAAAGGTGCCACCACATTGTGCAGTTGTGAGTAGGAGAAACCAGCTATGCTTACTGACACATTGGACTCTGTACCAAGTGCCCAACTTGGCCATTTTCCTTCCCTGCCAGCATAGAGGTGATCTTTGAGGTCAAGTATTTTGCCACCTCTTAGAAGATTGGGGTTGCTTGAGATTGCTTGCAATCTGCATCTCCCCATACATGCCTGTAGCTTGCATCTGAGAGCCACCAGTGGGCCTGTATCCAGCCAAGTTTGGAGCAGCCCTGCCCATACGAAAATTGTCATCTTGCAAACTTTGCTCCTGTTGCTGCATCCAGGAGGAAGCAGTTTCAACTGCTCCACTGCTTGCTCTGGACTTAGACAGGGTTGACCGTTGCCCATAGTGACAGCCCACCAGCTCCTGCAAACTTAGGACAGAAGGCTTGACCTGAAAGCATGAAATGCCTTGTGTTAGTATACCTGGTTGCCCACTCCATGCCTGCCCTGCACCTTGTAAGTAATGGCCTAACTGGCCACCGATACATGGAACATCTATGGTCTGGTTCTGCCACATTGTTGTTCCATAGCTGATGTGATACAAGCATTGCAGTCCTTCCCTGGTGCCTTTGTCTCCCCAACACTGTGACCAAAAGAGGGCCATCTGTTTGAAGAGACTAATTTCCCCTGCTGCTGCAGTAAAGTTAGATGTTCTTTGTGCATAAAGTTCACATTTGTACCTAAGGATGTCCTTGTAGATGTATTTCCCATGAAGAAAGGCATGCAGTTTCACAGTTGCTACTTGTGGTTGAGTATGTATGCTGTTTGCACTGAATGGGAGCCTCCATGCCTTGGCTCCCACAAACTTGTGAGGTGGCAATATGGTCCTCCCTCACCAGAGCCTGACTGCAGGCGACTCCATGCATGTGTCCTGTTTCCAGAGCATCTATGTCAGTCCTAGCACTTCCATGGATATTGTTGGGGACTACAGCTTGACAGTTATGCCACTGACGTCCATAGCTTGTGTCTGGATGCTGAGCTCCTACCTCCAACACAGGCAACAGTGAATCCAACTGTGGTAATCCTCCAAAAAGGTGGAGGAAGGCCTGCATTGTGCCAGCCTGACCAACATCAGCAGTCAATTGGTCTTGCCTTCCCCAGAATGCCTGAGCTGCTTGCAGATGAGCTGCCTGTGGATGAGCTATCTCCATTGAGACTTGATTCTTGACATGATTGAACTTAACAACCTCTGCAGGTTGCCTGCTTGCCTCCTGAGTCTTTCCTGCTGACCCACTTGAGACCCCACCAATTTTGTTAAAAGCTCCATCCACTGGTTGCATGTGGACCTGCAACTATTGATCATCAGCAAATTATCTTCGTGAGAATTGGAAACTTCTGCACACTTACTATTTACATTGACCTCAACAGAAATGAGAGATTGACCAAATAACAAGGTAGTTGTAGAGATTTCAGATCTCAGAACATTCAGCAAACAGGAAAAATTAGGAAACCCAACCCTAGAAACAAGAAAAGAGGAAGGAAAAAATAAAATATGCAAGACAGATGTTTTAAAGGATTGTTTGAGGAAAAGTGGGGCCTTGAAAAGCTCCCTACTTAGGATTAAGAGGCCCTTGAAATGTTCATTTCTTCATAGGAAGAAAAAGAAAAAACCCAGAACAGGAATCTGTTATTAAGCGAATCTATGGATTGAGTTTTTAGGATATTGGACAACGTTTCTCTTCAGTAGAGAAGTTAAGCTGACCATTTGACCTACAAAGCCTCAAGAACCTATAAAATGATTATTAACCACTCCAAATTTGGCAGAATCTGAAACATGATTCATAAAAATAATGTTAACAATTGCACATTCTGGCTGAGAATGCTTGTCAAAACTGGCAATGTTCAAGCTTGTGACACCTTGCAGACTTTTCAGAAAAGAAAAGTGTCTTTTACATCATCTCAGCACAACAAGAAAGCCTATGTTCAAGCAGCAAGATGGAAACATTCATGATATGGTCCTGGTTCCTTGAAGCATATCCAAGAAACTGGGCAAACCAGATCAAGCCAACAAAATAGGCCCTAGAAGTGATGGAAAAATCTATTAAACTCTCACCTGAATGCCTGTATCACCCAATTTGACCCCAGAAACTGTACACAAGTCTGAGCTGTGGCAAACAGAATAAGGATTTGATGTCACCATAGCAACTGACATACTCTCCATAACCCTGTCAGAATGTGATTTCTGTAAGGCTGCCTGTGTCCCACACCTTGTTCACTTGCACTTATGCTGTCTGCACATACTTGAGAAAGTTCTTTTCAACAGGCCAATCCTTCAGGATTCTGCTTCAGACACATAGGTATAAAGGATGACTCAGATGGGGCTCCACAATTGTCAAGCTGCTGGTCAGTTTCCATACACCAGATTTGGGTATCCTGCTTCTGCTGTTGTGTTTGTTCTCTCCATTGCACAGATTGTAGAATCTCAGTGTTCAATACATCTTGCATACTGGAATGAAGAATTTTCCTGCACAGCTCCAGGCCTGGTAACATTCCAGTTCCATTCCTGCTCCTTTCTGTCTCATCTAGTATTTGAACATCCTTCTCTTGCTTCACCCCTCTCTCAACCTGATCTTTCTTAGCACTAGTAAATACCTGCTAATAACCAAATGCACATGGCAATAAAGGTATACTAACTTTTGAAAATGAGAAAACTACAGGCACATTGTGAATATATCCATTCACACATCTGCCATTGCTCTGCAAAGCAAAGCTTCTCACAAAAAAAAGATAGAACCAACAGGACGTGAATGTACCTCTCTAAGGGCTTGATCTGGAGAAACATGAGCCTCCCTTGCACGGCCTCCTTCTCTATCATTGTCACATACTTCAACATCTTTCAAACTAAGGCAGGAGCAAAAGGTGAGTGTTTCATCTGATCCCCCACTTTCTCAACATCTGTGCTCAAACCAGGAACTTTTTCACACTGCTCCCCACCCTCTCCAGCTTCTTTTGGTGGAAAAGTATGCCTATCATCTGAAGGTAAATCTGTATCCAGGATACCTGTCTTTTGCTGCTCTATTTTCCCTAAGAACCTCTTTCCTGCCTGTATCTCTGAATGCTGAAGTATGGCTGAAGGGTGGCTCTTGAGTCTTCCAGGATCCTTTATGGCAACCTGAGCTGAATCGTTTCTCAAACATTGCTCCTCAAGCACATTCGAATTTCTATTGAATCCCTCATCCACAGCAGAGGACATCAGGCTGCTTGTTGGAGCATTAGCCAATATCAAGTTCTGAGCACTATCCTTCATAATCTGGTGATCAGAAGTCAACTTATTGCTGTCTGGCTCCTGCATTTGAGGTCCTTTAACTTTGATTCTTACCAGTGGGAGACCAGATTGGCGGCAACATTTCTTCACATGCTCCAGATCAGGTCCCCTTGAAAGATCACCTGTCCTCTGGCAACTGACTGTGTGAACTGGGGCAAGTTGCACAGCCTGTGCACTGACACTGCCTTCCTTCTTGTGTTTTTTCAGCAGCTTCTTTTTAACAGTATGTCCATTGTGTACTTTGACACTACTCTCTGCAGAAAAACCAACTTCTGGCAGGCACAATTCTGGTTTGCCTCCTTGGCCATCAAGCTGTGTTATGACTGATTTAGCTACACTGATCTTAGAAGAAAGGAGCATCTTTGAACAGTTTTTATCACCTAGAGGTATTGTTTGAACCTCATGAGCTACACCAGAGTTGCTCATGGTGTCCATTACATTAAAATGCATAGCATTACACACTGAATTTATATTGCTTTCCAACTGTTTTGACAGCAATTGCCCATTCTCCTTTGCTGAGCTGGATTTCCTCACAGACAATACCTTGTTCCTATGTGCATTATCAGAATCTGCAGGCCTCAGCTCTGAAATACATTTTGACAACTGAGATTGCTGTCGACAATGCTGACTTGCTGCAGACTTCAGAGACAGATGATAAGGTAGCCGCTCACAAGCTAACACAGTAACGTCCTGGAACTTTCCATCACCCAAAGGCTGTGAAGGAGCTGGTACTTTTGGGACTTGAGTGACTGCTGGTGGTTGCCTAAAAATGTGTGTACTTAGGTTCACTGGCACTGCCTTGTACACTATGGGCCTTCTCCTCAAGCTTTCATCAACTTCCTCACTTATTTCATGAGCCCCATGCTGCTCAGGGAAATCACTTCCACCTTTCTCAGGACAGTTGATGAGTTTTTGCTTTTTTTGCATAAAAAACTCCTCTGATTCAATGCATGACATTTTAGAACTCTGGTTGGCCTCCACCTCTTCTGTTGCACTCCCAAAGGTCACTTCAATGAGCTTCTCCAACCTTCCTCCCTTCTTTGAAGTCAACATGCTTTTGACTTGCTGGCATCCCTGCAGACCAGATTCAAAGCCACAAAAGCCTCATGAGCAGATTAAAACCTCTGCCCACTAAATATGGTAGATGTAGCTACTGGGACAACACTATAGACATCTGATCCACCTTCCAAGTGGTGCAATTGAGTAGAGTTTAAGCCACATTCACAACTTGAACATAAACTGATGATAACTTTAAAGACAATGAGCAAATGCAGTCAGTTAAGGTTTAACTGACCTTTAGAGTAAGGGCAGGAAGTTTGCGTCCTTCCTTTTGTGGACCGCCAATCCCTGGGCACTGAACAAACAAAAATTGCAGATCCAAACCTTTCCTCTGGGCCTTGAACTGCCAGTCACTTAGGACCTGCAATTTCACCATGCATCTGTAAATGTTGTCTATCAACAGCAGGTTTGTTTGTCCACCATTGCTTCAAATAAAACAATTATACCAGAAGCAGAATAAGATGCACAAACAGACACATTACCTCATTCAATGCAGCCTTTATGTTCAACTCTCTGATTATATCCTGAAGAAGTAGCACACCACCTTTTGGGGTTTGCAGGACCTGAGGACATCCCTTCTTCCTACCCACTTTCTTCTCACCAGAGGGATCCTTTCCAGAATCATTGACCACTCTCTGCTCAAATTTACCACCAGCAATATTAATTATTAGACCTTTCCATCTCTACCCAATTTGCTGACACCACTCATCTGATAGTAGCTCATGAGCACCCAAAACAATTGTCTTTCAAGGATCATCTCAGACCATTGAGTCCTTATAATGTCTTGACAATGAGAGATTAAAACTCTTGACAACAGGAACCATTGTCATTCACATGAATTTACGGATAATTGATCATGATCATTGGAACAAGATACTTACGGCCAGAAGTGTCTTCTCCTGGGGTTTAGGGCTTGCAACAGAGGTTCCATGTTCAAAGCGTATCTTCTCCAAACTTGCCATACGCTGTCGCTTTACATGGTGAGAGTTGTCATTCTCAACCTTGATTGAGGCACATTGTGATGCACCCACAGTACTAGAAAGCACCTTGGATAGGCTCTCTTCAGTTTGAGAAATTTGCACCTTGACTACAGGCATGGTCCTTGTCACCAAGCCAGATCGCTTTCTTTTTGCTCCTGGCATCACAGTGGGGATGTGCTTTCTTTCACACAAACAGACCATTTTCTGCAGACAACTACCAACTATTATTAGGTCAAATTGAGAGGGCATGCACTGATACTCCTGTATACCCATGAGAGTGGACACAACATATCTTGCATTGTTGAGTGTTTGAAGTAAACGCAACTGGACACCAAGAAACAAGTTAAGAATCACAAGCAGCACCTCTGCTGAACATTGGCAATTGCTATCAGCATCTCCTTGCAGAGTCTTGAGAAGAAGAAATGATTCGGTATCCGTCCCCTCAAGCACCTTGTTTGAATTTGTTTGCACCAATATAGGACCCCCTGCCTGAGATTGAGCTGATTCAAATGACTGCATTTGCACTACCTCCTTGCCATCATCACTCCAGGAAGGCCCAGTGGCATCTTCTGTATTAGCCTGAGGAACTATAGAAATGCTGTGTGCTGCATTCATTGTGGTAGCCAAACCAGAGTTGTCCTGACTGTTGACTAGCATCCTCAATCTTCCAGGAATGCATTTGGGTATGTTTGCACCTTTGACATCTGCAGATGAGACATCAGAGGATATGGCATGCCTTTCAGCTCTTTCCATCATCAGATCCCTATAGGGTTTATAACCACTGTAGTCCTCAGAGTCAAACATGAGCTCTTCAAGCCCCAATTCATTCATGTGGGTTCCATACTTAATGCTCGGTTCCTTGAGAGCATCTTCCAGTATTCCCTCCTCCCTTTCAAACCTCTGTGCTGCAGCTTCCATTTCCAGCAACCCTTCCCTCATGACAACTGACCGTGAAATTCCACAGGTACAGTTGCGAATCTCCTGAGCTGTGCAAACATTTCAAAGAGGGAAAACATTAATGTGCTTTTGACAATAGAGAGAGCTCCTTCACTGATAACATCAAACATGATCATGAAATCATGATGGATTCAGCCAAACAGCTGGATTCCAGAATGAGAAAGAACTTCATAATAAAGAACAGAGGTTACTTACCATGATTGAGGCAGATCGGTCCCTCCACCGTACACCTACAGGTCACAAAAGCAACATAGCTCATGTGCTTGCAGAGGGCACAAGTGACACTAGTATTGAAGCCTGGGGAAGTGAAAATAGTCTGTGATCCCCGCTTCTTCAATAACCAGCATACCTGATGCTGAAACCTCATTAAGCGCACAAATGCAACCTTCACTGCATGTTGTTGCTCTGAAGCTAATTTCTGGACACAGTTGTCAGCACAACTCCTCATTTCAGCAACATTCATAGCTTCTTTGCACAGAAGCTCCTCATGAGGAAGAAGTGGAGGTCGATTCAATAGTTCATACCGCTTGCAGGCTGCTGCACCAAATTGCAACCATTCTGCCATTGCAAAATTCACTGCCTCACCACAATTAAAACCTGCGGATCACAAAGACCCCAAGTGTTCAAGACAGTTTCAGACAGACATGGAAATACATGGAACAAACAGACCACTATCACCTAAAACTAGACAGTCTCTGAAAGAATGCACTAGGTGGGGTTGTTTAATGTAATTTTCCTTGAATTACTACACAATACAGGCATACTCACTCCCACTGGCATGTTAGAGAAGATTTAAGTTGTTTCCAATACCTGAAAAATGGTCATTGGCACTCTTGTGAGACAAATCATTGGATGATTCACTCATAGGTGCTTGCAGAACAGATCGTCCCTGAATTGAATTGGGCAGCATAAATTGCTGCTTAAGAATTTTCAGCAACACACTCAGCTACATGCACTTTGCACAGATAGAAAACAGGGGGGCTAGAAGCACGCACCATGACTGAAACCAGCATGATATGCCCGGGGGAATGTGATGACAAACTCGCCAGGTGCTTGAACTGCACGATAAACTGGCACATTACATTTAGTGAGGAGATTTGGAGGAAACATTGTTGTTTTCCCAATCAGCAAGTCATATGCCGCACCTACTCCATTTTCCACCAACATCTCAGCATCATAAACAGCCTCTTGCACCACTTTCTCAAAGGCAGTTGCTGCATGCCCTGGAACCCCATACCATGTCTTTGAGGCACCACAGTGGTGATAATTTATGCTGAAAGCATGCACACCAGACAAAACCATCAACATCATACAGGCATACTAGCAACATCCATTACCACAACTCTTCTTACTGCACAAGTGAGACTATCTCATAGGAATCTCTTTGAATGACAATCACATGATGGAAATTGACAGATGCAGATTGCATGTTACATCAAATCAAGAAAATCTGTTTTGTACACCACAAGATAGACCCATGAATCTTTCTACAAGCAGCAACAACATTGGGAGTGGTGTATATGCAAGTCACCTGTACAAGTAGTGGTCTTCGACATGCCATGCAAACATGCTGAAGAGCATCCCTATGTACATCATAGGCTCCGTAACTCCCTGTTCAAATGGAAAAGTCAGTACTGATCACTCAAAAGCCTCACCTAGGTGACAAATCTCAAGTCTCAAACTTAACAACCAACAGCAACTGAGTTAGGCATTCTGTGATGCAAATAAACCACAAAGCAGCAGGTGGAGGCACCCTTGAGACCTTATCTCACCACCTCCAGCCCTTGCTAGTGAAGTCAACAGAAGAAGAAGCACCAAGTTTAATGGTTGGCCCAATCAGTGCAAATGCTAGAATTGAATAAAAGGCTTGGGATTAACTTTCACACCGGAATGGATGTCTCCAGAAGACGCAAAATTGAGTTGGAAAGATGAGGAAGAACCTGCAAAACAACAATCTACAAATCAGTCATAAAATATTATCGAAAGAACTGGTGCACATAGCAATTCATTTTTAACTTCCCCACATCCATGACAGCGAAGTCTAAGTAAGGAGAACCTTAAACACATCCAGAAGGAATCTGGTGACTAATTCAGATACGGACCTTCAAATTCCACTTGCTTGTTCCTAGTGGGTCCATTGATGAATTTGAAAAAGCGCTTCCTTCAATATCACATCCATATTCAATATTACAACTTCGCCCTGAAGTAATCTCTTTCCAGAATTCCGCTTCAAGAAACTTATAAGGAAGCATTGCTGAGCTGTTGAACTTACGTGTAAAAAACTTATTTGCCATTTTCTCATACTCACAGAATGAGTAATGCCTAGTGCACACAATAATCAAACAAACAAAAGTTACACATTTGGAAAACAGTGATAAAACTGCCCTAAAAGCAGAATGTGCTATACCACAAGTTGGATCACACCAAGAATGAGATCAATTAGCTTCTGATCCAAATTGAGAGTGCAATTCCCATGTTGTAATCATGTGTTTCGATTCAGCCCCTTTGCAGCAGTATAAAGAACAGAGGTTCATTTTTTCAATGGCTCTTATTCTCAACAACCATCCCAGCCAGACAATTTACCTGCCACTCATAAGAAAGGTTATTTTATCCTTGAAATCCCAGTTGGCCAGCCTCAAAGGCTGTACCCGAGGCTGAAACTTGAAGCCTACTTTCTCTTTCATAAGAACTGCCGCTGCTGGAACTGCAGCTGTCACTGGGGACAATATCTTGCAAATTCCTGCATGCCCAAGGACATTACATAAGCTCAGTAGGGTAAAACAGGAAGCACCTGTAAGTATGTACCAGGGAATGATCCTGCTGAATTCCAGCCATCTTTTGCTCTCATGTAAATGTGATCTTTTTGTAGTATTCCAATGCCTTCAACTCAAGGCCATTGCTAAGGATTGGTTCCTTGCAACATCTTTAACCTGCTCCTTCACCATTTGCCACATCAGAACTTTGGTCGCATTCTCTCCTTCATTGCTTCAATCCTCTGACTTGCTTGAAGCTGGTTCCATTTCTTAATGGAATGCTCCTTGTGAACCCACTGTACTACAGAACCATAGTTCACAGAAAACCTGAACTGATCAAACTTGTTGCACTGCAGCTTTGTTGCAGGAACATGATCCTGAATGCATATATGTGTGTGTGTGTGTGTGTGTGTGTGAACAAGATTGCAGAGAAAACCCCACAAAAAAACACTTTGAAGGCAATTGTTTTGTCAGTTCCAGCACAACCAAAACTGATGCGACAACAACGAGCATGGTCATAACCTAAAGAGTGTCAATCACAAATTATCAGACCATCAACTCAATCATGAATGGCAATGACTATGTGCCATGACTCCCCACTGAATTCATCAGCTCCAAACCATGCACGTGGATTAGGATGAAATTCTATGTTGTGAATGTATACTGCAGATGGTGTGTCTTTCCCGGATGGCACCTGCTTGTGATAAGAAAGGGTAGCATCTGCCTTGGCAGGTCTTCTCATGGCAATTCACCCAGATTCTTTTGCTGTTCATTCACATGGGCTAATTTGTATCCAAAGCAAAAGAAGAAGAAAACACTAGTTTTTTCACATCTTCTGCTCGTATCATCAAGCTTGAGGTTCAGAAAGATTACCATAGGGTTGAGCTTGTGGGGCAATGCTGCGTATGTATGACAAAGGATCTTCAAACTCCTCCATGGTTGGGTAGAACACTGGGCACATGGGGATGTCATCAATCCAGCTCATGTCAGTAGTGGTGCTGTTCTCCTTCTCTTCCTCCTCCGCCTCCTCCTCCTTCACACACTTGTGCATCTCCAACTTTCCAGGCAGCACTGGCTGTTTGCACCTTAGATATTGTTTTCCTTCTTGCTCTTCTATCACTTGGTCTTGCACTCTTTGCAACATGTCCTTTCCAACAGATTCTCGAATTTGGAGTGCATCGCCTCCACTTCTAGCAATCAAAGTAATTCCTACAATATGGTCATCTGGTTTCAACTGCGGTCGTCTCTGGATTTGCTTCTTTTTCATAACTACCTCTGGTCCTTTTGCGATCCGCTTCTTTCAGCAAACACAGAGAACAACTGTGTACCTATCTCCTCCGAGCTTCTTTCTCCTCTTCAATGCATTCCAACCTCCGCATCTTCTCCTACCATCACGAAAGTACCAAGGTTCTCTGACATGCAAGCAAGGATTTATAAGGATTCCTGCTCCGGTTCTCACAGCTGATTTTCCTAAGCTTCTCCTCCTCCCCCTGCGCCTCTCTCCCCCCGCCCCGCCTCCGCCGCCGCTATCTTACACTGCCGCTATGCAATTTCCTCATCCTGAAATGCCGTCCCTGCAATCGGTTTCTTCAAGATTGGAGTTCGAGCATCTCAGAAGCGATGGTTCCCTTCCTCAACCCGTCGTCAACCACAAGCACAATGAAGCCCCTGGCTCCACCAAGGCTTTCTGCCCTTCGCTCTCAAACCACTCTATCGCTCATTCTAGTTTTTTGCAAACCATGAGATTCGCACAGACTCCCTCATCCAGAAAACCTGGCGAATCCTCTCATTCCGTTGCCATTCCACAATAAAAGCTTTCTGTCGTGTAGTTTGCCACACTCGGCGAAGGAATTTCACTGCTTGCACGACGCAGCTGCTTCTCCTCTCTCCCCTTATCTTTTCCCCGCCTTCCTCTTTTCCGTCGTTCTTGTGAAGATGATGGATGAGTAGCAAAAAGCGCATGCGAAAGACGAAGAGCGGGGAGGAGACGAAGAAGTGGTAAGGCAAAGGCGAGGAGGAGCAGCGTCTGTCTCTCTGCACACAAACTCCACAAATACTCTTCACCGACCCACGATTCTTCTTCTTCTCTTTCGCGCGCCCGCGCCCTTTCTCTCTCTCTCTCTTTTTCAATCCATTTCGTCTTTTCCCTTATCCACCCCCGCGCCAGAAAAGCTTCGCAAAAGCACCTGCAGCGGCAGCAACAAAACGGTGGAAAACATCCAGTGCAAAAAGACGTAGAGAAACACGCGCGCACCAAAATATGCTGCACAGGAAAGAACCTGAGCTTCACGGCATTCTGCGCCAAGCCAATCATTTCCGGGGGACGAATCTACAGGTTGCGAAAACTAGAATGGCCATTCCGCACTCACTCTGTGTGGCGTTCCAGTGCGCAACAGTCCGGTACGGAGCCACGGAGGCTTTTATTCCATGGCATTCTGCGCCAAGCTAATTATCATTGCGCGGGCTCTTCAGGGGGGGAGGCATTCTGCACTCTCTATTTGTGGCGTACAAGGAAGCAATTGCACGTTATGGAGCCACGGAGGCTGTTCTACAGCATTCTGTGCCAAGCTATGTATCAATCCACGGGCTCTTTGGGGACACATTTTCTCTATTCTGCAGCTTTCTAGGAAGTAAATAGACCATTGTTCCACGGTCCATAATTGTCGCGTTCTACGATTCTGGCTACTCCACGGTCCTAGTTCGCTCAGATTAGGCCACCTGGAGGTGAAATTTCGCCCTGTGATTAGTAAGATTCTGCACCGAAATTAGCCAGAATCGTGGTCTGACCCCAAAAAAAGGTTCCAATTTGGGAGGCAATTTAATAAACACAATCCTCAATTTTGGCAAGAAGTTTTAATTAGGATTTTAAAACATTTCCATTACGATTTTTATGTTTGCAAAAATTTCGTATTTTTCCCTGGCAATAAGGAAGAATGATTGTGTTATTTTTCTTTAATAAATATAATCCCCAATTTAGCAAGGAATTATAATTTAATTCAACTGGATTTTAAAACAATTTCAATCTGATTTTTATGTTTTTTTTCAATTTTTATACTTCCCCCCAAAAAAAATATTTATTTGCACTGGTGTAATGGAAATAAGGAAGAATGATTATGTTATTTTGAGGTTTTTTTTTGAGGGGTCTTTTTTTCCCTTTCATTTCCTAGGCCTTGAAATGAAGTGTTCAAGGAGCATTTGAATATTGGTTAGGGGGTTGAATGATAAGCCGACCGACCTACCAACAAACCAAATAACTCCATTTTATGCTAATACATGTAACAAACCCAAAATGGATCATGCAAACATAAATAATCTAAAATCATTCAATCTAGTGGATACCTTTTTCAGGTATGATATGAATAATTACAGAGATTACTAACTCTTCACTTATTGTGTCATAGGTAGGGGGGGTTGTGTCATAGGTAACATCTTTCAGGTTGTGGGTTTTGGTGGGAGTGATGGTCAGTTCCATTCCCTTTAGTGGGCCCTCACTAGACAAATATCAAGTTTAGTGACTCATGGTTGTTCCAATCCCAAGCTTTTAAATTCCCAACTGGTCACAACAAAAGATAGAGATGTGCAACTCTTATTAGGATTGATGATGTAATTAAATACATGCTTCTTTTTAAAGGTACATTCACACTTGGTGTTAGGGACTTTAGTGTTGAGTCTCCTAACACCATACTACGTCATTTAGGACTTACACCTACTTACCATGAACTTTTTGAGTTAAGCTAACATTCACTTAATATTATTAAGGTATCACCCATTTAACATTGGGTGCCACCTAGGATGCCATCTAGATTTCCATTTAACACTGACTTAACATCAAGTGTGAACGTATAGCTGCTTTTTCAGCCTAGATAATTGAGCCGGACGGACAATCAAAATCCACCACTTGCTATTTACATGATCACATTGAGACCCTGACAACATCAAATGTACCCACGTTATGAAGAGCATTTTTATGATTTATGTTCAGTAGTTCGTATATGGGAAAATGTTAATCAGCTAAAGAAATTCAATGCAGTCAGTACAAAAAGTACTGCTGCCAAAAAATTTCCCCAGTCTGCCCTTTGCCCCTTTTGTTTTTACCTTGTGATACCTAAACATGTTTTGGGTTCATGTTATGCATGTTTTGGACATGTTATGTATATTAAGGGTATGTAACATGTCACTGGGCATGTTATGTGCCCTTTGGAACATTCATAACACGGAAGGTTATGAGCAGAGTTAGGCGGGTATGAAAAAGGTTTCTGGATATCACCCGGTTTGCCATATGTGAAACTTTCAAGTTATCATTGACTAAACCCTTGATCATGGTTCTCACTTGTATGAGAACCGGATGAATGAGAACCAGATCTCCCCAAAAAAATTAATATTGAGACCCGGGTGGGGTAAAATTCTTTACCCGGGTCACGTTCCCAGGATACAGTGTACAAGGTTTAATGCACCACCATTAAACAAGGTTGGTTGTGCATTTAATGCACAAGATTCGAACTAACTATAGTAGTTGTGTTGCTAGGAGCAGTGAAAATATATGTAGCAGCAGTGGAGGCGCTCAGGGAAAAGGGAAAGACAGGATGAAACACAGTTTTGTGAGTTTCAACCCCCTTTAATGCTACTGTACTTTTTTTTTGAATCTCACCCCATGTATGATCAAACTCAGGGTTCGGGTGCTGTGTTTTCCTTACTTTTCGAATAACTATGATTTTTTAATTTTTAAGCAAAAAAATCAATAATTTGTTTGTAATTTTGCTTTTATTTTTTCATTTGAAAATAATAATAATGATAATAATCAGTTGGTGAGAACCGCCCAATGATAACTGACTGTTCTCAAATTTATGAGAACCAGCATCATAAGAACTGTTTAAATTTTTTTATAAAAATATTGATACCCTGACCTGGTGTACAAGCTTTGTTGGGTTGCTGGCGAAAGGGTACAACTAACTTCCTCAAGACCTGTAGTACAATGTACTAGGCTATGGGTGTGTTAGCCATCAAAGCCTCAATTATATTACCTAAATAGCCGAATTGTGTAACTTGTTTAGCTCCTAGGAGAGTTTTGCGGGGTTTGTTTTAGCTCTACTGCTATAATGGTACATAACAAGGTGTGTTATACACAATGGCCCTATCATTCATTTAATATCAACAACGGATATTGTATAATAAATTGGTCATACCTTGGGGGAGGAGGGGAAGGGGGGAAAAAAATCTATTTTAATGTGCATCATCATGTTATTGTAAAAGATAATTTGTCGTGAGTATTTTTTTTTCATTTCTTAACATCATATTAGTTACAACAAACTTAAAATGGATCTCACATAAATGACAACAGGTTCTAGAAACTTATCTAAACATTTTTTTTAAATTTACTGAACTAAAACTAATAAGGAAATGTCGCAACATTATTTTCAATTTTTTGGAATCAAGAAAAAAATAATTAAATATTTCCTTTTCATATTTATGCACAATTTCAAACCCAAAAAAAAAAAAAAGACTTGTCATGATATGTGGGGAATCCTTGTTAGAAATAAGGAGGTTTTGGGTTTAGCTTTGTTGCTATAAAAATCCTAATAAAGTCATACAATGTGGTAAATCCTTGTTTGGAAATTAGGAGGATTTGGGTTTATCTCTATTTCTAAAAAAACGGTAATAGAGTCATAGAATGTTGTAAGTACCTGTTTGGAAATTAGGGGGTTTTGGGTTTATCTATTTCTAAAAAAATGGTAATAAAGCCATAGAATGTTGTAAATCCTTGTTTGGAAATTAGGAGGTTTTGGGTTTATCTCTATTTCTAAAAAACGGTAATAAAGCCATAGAATGTTGTAAATCCTTCTTTGGAAATTAGGAGGTTTGGGGTTTAGCTCTATTTCTAAAAAAACGGTAACAAAGCCATAGAATGTTGTAAATCCTTCTTTGGAAATTATATATAAATCCACTACGTCCCTAACGGAGCTCGGGTTTCAGGCCGACCGGGCTCGGCGCTAATCGGAGGGCGGAATTTCCTGTTCCCAGTCTGTGGGCAAAGCTATTGGAGGAAATTAGGTTACGACATTCTAGCTTGGAATGGAGACCCAGGATAGCCGACATCAAGAACGGGGTGCCGGGCCGGGTCCGGTCCGGACTGTGTGTGACGGAGCTCGGCAACTTTTGCTCCAGAGAACACCCACTGAAGGAAGTTATCAGCAGTCACTTTTCGGAAAGTTTTTGGTATGGTCGTTGCTGATTTTGGGTACTGTAGCTGTGCAAGATTACAGAATGTCTCTCTCGGGGGGTTTTTTTTTTTGCGAATTGTTTTTGTTTGTAGCCAAAATGGCCATCATCTGTACGAAGATGTGGAAAAAGTGGGCAATTATCTGAAGAAAGATTTAGCCAAACCTGGCTACAAATCCAAACATGAAAGCACAAAGCGTTGGGGGTGGCTGGAGTGGCGTAGTCACGGGTTACACACTAGTCACTATAAAAACTAGAACATAGTCATTCAATGTTAGTTACTGCACTTTGGTGGGATTTCCCTCTTTCTCCATCTGAAATGGCAACAAGTTAATTTGTAAGTCAAAGACAAATGTCCACAAATTGTCAAAGGAGTAGCTACTAAATGAGATGGTGGTTGTTGCCACAAAGAAGTGTGTTTGTGGAAAAAGTGATGTTGCCGAACCCCACACAATTCTAGTACACATGCAAGGTGATGCAGCTGCATGCAGAAAGGGATTATTCCCAATAATGGCCCACCCATATAGGTTCCAAGAGGATAACATTGAGAACTTGGGGAACATGTTGGGAGCAAAAAAAATCAACACCCACCACCCTCCCCAAAAGCACACAAAATTGGTTCCCTTTGGGTGCATGCTGGCTCACGTCGTTACTAATTAGATGCCAAGGATTTTTATGTGAAGAAAGAGTCATTGGGTTTGTGGATTTTTACTTTTCTTTTACAATCAACACCATCAAATCTAATTTTCATCTAAAACGTATTAAACCAGGGATTTTTTCAATTTTGTAAGGTCAAAAAAAAAATTTCAAAAAACAGGAACTTTTTTTCTAAATTTCACTGGGAAAAAAAATTTTAATTCCAATTTAATTTCGCCAGGGTGTGAAAATTCACCCAAAAAAATGTTCATATTAACCCACTCTCAAAGTTCCTTTCCCTTTTAGTTTCATATGAAATGTACCTCTTCGAATTCAGGCTTAACTTCAAAGGGGAATCCATATGTGGGTCTGTGCAAGGGAGAAAGTCTGGGAACCCATTATGGATTTATTTTTTAATTATGGATAATAAGTTAATGTGAACTGTGAGTTAAGGTTTTAGAACATGTCTTATTTTAATCAGTGTTTTTTTGGCGAAAATTTTGAAAAATCTGATTTTGACCTCCTGTTAAGGCGATTTTTTTCATTAAAAAAAAATGGCCCAAATTCGCCAGATTATGAAGAAGGGGGCAGAGGGTTTACTATTTTTACCAATTACAATAAGAGTAGTTACTATTTTTGCTCACTGGATTAAAGCACGCCCCCCTTTGACTCTTAGAAAACACCCCAGTATTCAGGTGGTGCCTGGATGACAGATGGACGGACAGACAGACATATGGATGGATGGGGCGGCACGTTCCTCTTCACGTGCAATTGCCGGCGGTCGGTAACTCATGGCCGGTTAAAGGTACCGAATCTCAGTGCAATGGACTCTTTTTTTTGGGCAGATGTTAAATCGGCCAAAGAAATTGATTGTACTCAGTTGGTACACAAAGTACTGCTGCGATTTTTTCCCCCGGTCTGCCCTTTGCCCCCTTTGTTTTTTACCTTGTGCTACCTAATCATGTCTCGGGTCCATGTTATGCATGTTTTAGACATGTTATGTGTATTAGGGGTGCATCATAACATGTCACTGGGCATGTTATGTGGCCTTTGGAACATCCATAACATGGAAGGTTTATAGGTGCAAAGCATGCCCGGGTATCACCCAATTCGTTTTTTGAAAATATGAATGGGGCAAAGGGCAGACTGGGGGGAAAAAATCGCAGCAGTACTTTTGTACTTACTGCAATCAATTTCTTTGGCCGATTTAACATTTGTTTCCCTTTTTTTTGCCCCCTGATGTTTCACTTTCACCCTTTTTTACTTGTCCAGTCTGGATTAACTTACCCCCACGTGGAGTTTCGACATGTGAAATCCTTTACTTCCAAACCCCCTCCGGGTATCAGATCGGGTATATGTATACACGCCCCGACTCAATACCCGCCCAAACTTGATTTTCCAAAAACCTGAACCCCAGCTGGTTCTTACAACTTCAAAGACTTAGAAAGGGCTGTTCTTTATTTTTATTTTATTTTCAGATGCCCAGATTTGGTTTTTTTTTTTCACCCAACATTGCACCAAACCCCCCACCCATATTCAATATGGCCTTAAATTCCTATTGAATAACACTAAAAGTATGACCACAGCTTCTTCTTCTTCTTCTTTTTTAAAATATTCAAATTGGGTTTTTCTTTGCCGAACCTTTGCACCAAATCCCCACCGGTTATTCAATATGGCATCAAATTTGGCGCCTTATTAAATAAGGCTAAAAGTATGGCCACACCTAGTGGTGAGCAAAAATTGGGGTTGTTGCCAAACACTGAATTGAGCAATCTTAACATTGTCATCACTAACATTGTGGCTACTTGCGAGCAATAATATCTGGCTAACTATTTCCTTGTGTTTCCACACCTAATTGTGACTGTATGTTACCACATGGATGTATGCTTTCACCATTTCGCAACATCACATTAGTGTTATGCAGTTTTTCTCTTTAAAGGGGCACCTCTAATCCCAATTTTGACATTTATAAAATCTATTTTGGAGGTTTTTCAGTTGTGGATTTGAGCTTGGTTCTTCCAATTTTTAGACCTTTTGATTTCAATTCTAGCACATTTTTTAAAATGCAAGAACCTTTAGGCCCAATTCAAAAATCAGGTTTGGTTTGATACATGCTACAGACTCCCTATTGCTAGAAATTTTATGAATATAAAATTTAGAATAAATTAAAATAAGGGTCTACATAGGTACGGAGTTTAACAATTAATCAAAATTAATATTTAATTGTAAAACTCAGCTTACGTATTTAAATTTTTTTATCAAATTCCATACCCAAAAAACTTGGCCTGTTTTCAAAAATGCTATTTCACAATTCTAATTTCAGTTTCAAATCTAACAAAAGATTAGTTCCACTATTCAATTCATGTGCTAACTCCAACAAAACGGAGTCAACTCAAGTCCATGTTATAAAAACTTAAACTTAAACCCCTAATTTTTACCATTCAAATCAAATACTCTCACACCATTGGTCCACACACACAAGCCCATGTTATCTCAATGTTATTATATATATTGTCACTTTGCATCAATCATGAATTGTCTCAACGTACATCATAATTGAATTAAATAACTTCAATATTTGCATAATAGTTTCATCTTTCATTGGATGAGTTGTAATTATTCATATGATTTTCATATCTATGGTTACAAATGAGGAAATCGTTTTTGCAATCAACATTTTTTTTTGTCTCTCGTCAATACACTACAAAAAATTCATGTAATATCTTCTTGAAAATCATTTTCACATGAGTGACAATGTACCTTGTACAACAATGAAAATTTGATCTACACATTTATTTGCCTACATTCTCATAAAAATGCAAGCAAAACAAGGAGGGCACAAGGTTCATGGGCATAAAGCTAAGGCATTAGGTTAAACCTCATAACACAACCTATTTCAATTTTCATATTAACAAAGTTCAATAATGATCGTTGAATACACAACTTTTGCATGTTGAAATATGCCTTTTTTAAGTTGCAAATTGTAAAACCCCATTATTAGAAAAGCAAACACAAAATATTAACTAGTTATTCATATTGGTGTGAATAGCATGTGTTATTTATAGATTGACACAAGGAAAAAATCTATTAGACTAATAATTGACCACAACAAACAATTCATTAACCTATTGTGGGATTGCCCAGATCCAATCATGATTATCATGTATTAAAAAACATTTGTGACACACGCAAACTCAATATCATGATATTTTCAACATAAATAGAAGGTTAGATAACATCACACTATATTTGCTTAGTGCAAAGGTTACCTTTTACTATCATGGATTATGACCATACATAGAAAAGCAACCAAATTGTTTATTAACAACTTTACAATTATAAATGCAAAAGAGGGAGGTCAATTGTTGAAACATTTGGCATATTTAGGAAAACCTTATAAGAACTTATGGGAAATTTTGAATTATGTATAGTCATGATTCTATTTCTTGTGACTTGTTACTTGTTGCATAACCTTTTCCTTGGATGAAAAAAGATCAATATTGATGTTATCATTTGCATTTTGAAGAATGAAACATTTTCGAAAGAAAAACCCAATCCACAAGCTACAAATGAACTCACAAAAGTAGGTCAAGAGAACAGTGTTGATAGCAAAGATTATAGGTGCTAACATAGAAGTGCATGACAACTTTCAATATTATACTCCATTTTTGGCTCCACTTATGTAGCCATGCATCCACTTATATTTTCCATATACTACCCCTTGTTTATCTTTACATGTTGCACAATTTTTGGGCAATGGAGAATGGCCAATAACATTGACAACCATTGCAATCTTCTACTAGTTCATTACATTTGTTGCAAAGATTTCTCAAGTGTTGACTTGATCCAAACTTGCTATGCATTTGTCTCATTTCTCTTCAATTAAACCTTAAATTTCAAAGAATTCCCAATTAGGCCAACATGGTTTTTTTCTACTTGGCCCTCTTGTGTTTAATAATATTATTGGCTATCAATTACTTTTGCCTTCCCTTTTTCATCATCACCTTGGCCCTAACTTCACCTACCATTAATTTCCATGCTTAAAGCTAATGCTATTATAGGTACATTTTTGCATCACATGTGTTGTTGCAACAAAGTCCACTTTGTAATTAACAATCAATATTCTTACATGCATGTGGGTCCAAAAATTGATCCACTAAAAGAAAAATGATCGAAATCACTTAGATTGTTGGTGTTGGAAATTTTTGAACATGTTACAATTGTGTTGGGCATGGGAGAATCCACAACAAGTTAATTTGTGAAAGAAACCCAGTCATAGATTAAAGAATAATGCAATGCCCATGAAGTTTGAAGGTTGTTGCAAATTATTGTTTGAATTTTCTAAAAATGGAGTTTGGGCTAAGAGTGGGCAAGTGGGGGGAGGAGGGGGGTGAAGAAATATCAAAAATGACAATGTGATTGTGATGTGATTTTTGGTGTTCATAAGTTGCCATCAAGTTTTGAACAAAACTTTTCACAACCTTATGGTAAAGTTTCATCATAATTATGAATCTATGACTACCCTTAACATTTGTGTAACCATTTGTTGTTGAGGATGTCAACTTAGCTTTCATATGTTAAAATATTACAAATTGATACAATGTACCTTGCCACATCCTAACATTGATTTGCCAATAAATTACCACAAGAGTTACATGTTTAACCAATTGTGTTTTTACTTAATAATTGTATTTTTCTCAATCCTTGAAGAATGTGAACCAAATCATAACCTTCTCTTTAAGGAAGGTTTGGGTTGAAAACCCAACCTAGGATTTGGTAGGTTTGAGAATCACCATTGGAGCCATATTTGGAAAATTGTCATTTTTAAAAAACATGCCATACCCATCATCATCCCAAAATACCAATACCAACTTTATTTGAAATTTAGGGTTTACAATCCATTATCTTCTTTTTTAACTTTCAACATAACTTTTGTGATTTTTGCTTTTCTACCCCTTTACTTCACCTTATTCCCTATTTTCCCCATTGACCTTTCTACAAGTTCTACTTATTTTCCCCTTCTCCTTTCCTCTTCTTTCCTTTTATTTCCCTAGTTTGCGCCCGAATTCCTTTTTGTTGTTGATTGTGCCATTTTTGGACAAAGGCTTGAAGGTTGTCATTCTAGAGTTTTTGTTGATGTTTACCATGATATCTTAGGAAGAGATTTTTATGTATGTTATTTGAGCTTCTAAGGTACCCTATTTGCATTATTTGCTTCCTATAATTATTTGTTGTGACATTTGAACAAAAGTTTTGTTGGTTGTGATTTTTTTAGTGAAAGGTTGTAAGTTGTTACATATTTTAACTTTTTTGTTCAAGTTTGTTTCCTCTGATATTCATAAGTACATTGTTGGCATTATCATTTTTTTGTTGTTCTTTGCTACAATTTTTGAGCAATGGTTTCAAAGATTGTTGTTTGTTGTCTTTTCTTTTTGTCATTGCACGCCATGGTTTTGAGCAAAGATTTTAAAGTGCATAACTTCGATTCTCATTTCTTTTGCAAATGTTCAACATGTTGAACCAAAGTGTGACTAAAATATGACATTCAAATGAAAGTGTTTAGTTTTCAATATATAGTATCATATTTTTATTTTTATTTTTTTGTGGTTTTTTATAAATAAATGTGTGCTTATGTCTAGCCAAAAGTTGAATGGAATCAACAAGTACCACCCACCCTTTCATGACCAACATTACTTTAATGTCTAACAATGAAAATGATAATGAATTTGCATATCAAATTCAAATTACTATTGGATCACAAGTGGTGTCCAATCTAAACCAATAGATGTTTTTTAGGCACATTTCATTCCAAAATTATTAGCAAATATAGATATGTGGTATCCCTTCCATCATTAATATGTGTCATTAGGGTTCTTCTTTGTTGTGAATAATGGTGCAACAGTCATTTATTGTAACCCACAAATCATGAAATGTGTAGTGTATCGTGAAGTTGAAATGGATGTTGATGCCCACAATTTTGTCCATGTTAGAAATAATGAAGGGTTTGTATAAAGGATACAACAAAAATCTTAATACTAGTTCTTTGGAAAAAACATGTTTCTAGTAGCACTTAAAATAGTCTTTAGGAAGTTGGAGGTGGGAGTTGTTAATGTGTAGAAGACCAAAACTATTGGAGATCATGAAGAATTGTAAATAAAAGGAGATAATCCCTCCTTCACAAATCATAGAACTTTTGGCAATCAAAGACCTTATAACAAATTAGACCCCTACACAACATGCATTTATTGGTTTTATACATTGCAAAGGGTAATCATCCTTTGTCTAATGTTGAAAATCCTTGGTTAATAAACATGGTTTAAATTAAAATGTGCATGTTGAGTTTCCATTTCAATAATAGTGAATACGAATTGGAGAATACCCTAAATTAATGGTATTGTATTCTCCACTTCAAGTGCCCATTTGTTGGCTTTTGTTTTGGCCATACCATGTGTCAAAAACAACACAAGATGCTATTGATGATGGCAAAGTCTATTATGAATTTATAGAGGTCAACTTGAAGAGTCTTCAAACATCATTATAAAATTATCCAGGTAAAACATTTGGTGGCTACTAGATGGGTAGTTGTATTTAGATGGTCAATAAAATGTTTTTCCATTGGCCTTTCTGAGGGGTAACAATGTACATGTTAAATACCCTTTTGCTTACCCTAGACATATTACCTACTTTCCAATCACTCATTCACCTCAACCACATGTTTCAATTGGATACATTAAATTATAAGTAATCTAAAATTTAGAGAGTTGTTAGCCATTGAACTTAGATTTTGTTTTCGAAAAAAGATATTTCCATTGCAATGTTTCAACCCTATTTTTTTCAAATTTTTTTACCAAAAAAATAATAGGCCTTCAACCATTTTAATTTATTTGGTGAGTTTTTGCAACCCAAGGGGGAAAAAAAATGTCTAAAAGGTACAAAGGTTTATTTGGGGAAAAAATGGGCCCAAGTCACCACATTATGAAAAAAATAATCTAAAGTCACCATATTTAAAGAATAGCTTACAACAAGTCACCAAATGATATGACTTTGCCCTTTAGCATGTAGCCAAATTTGGTTGAATCCTCTTGTGCATGATCATTAACAATTTGAAAAAAAAAAACATTGTTTTCAACCTCTTTGAAACATGTAATGACAAATAAATTTACTTTCAATTATTCATAGTTGATTTTTAAATTATGGTAAATTGAAAAACAAACCAAACATTTAGCATTGCATCATGATATTTGAATGAACTATGCCATCATATTGAAAGTTAATGTCCTTTGATGGGTTCATATGCCAGGACTAACAAATCATTTTAACAACATTTATATTGACATTCCATTTACTTAGAACCTTTCATTTTTAAAAATAAGTTCATCCTTGATGAAAATAAATTTTCATTCTTTTCAATTCACTTCATACATCCAATTCCTAAAATTATTACTTCCATGTTGGCTATTGTTTGCTCAAGCTCTAAACTCCAACGAACATATTTGTAAACAACAAACATATGAAAAATTCCTAGTTACCAACTTCCGTCTTCACATTCCACTTGTAAGTGTTTTCACCATTCATACTATATAAGTTGTGGCTTCACATGGATCCCATGAACTACTAATGTATCCCTTGGACATTTATGTTATAATATAATTTTGAAATATTTGTATCCATTTATAAAAAGTTGTTTATTATGAAACTTTATATTTTATGTGCACAACTTAGATTCTTTGAATTGCTAGTTTCGAGATTAATCTCATCAATTTTAAGCCATACAATATAAAGATGAAGCTAGAGCTTAGGGGTTAGGCCAAGAGTCTCACAATAATTATGATCACCTTAAATAAAGGTGAATTATTTTATGTTTTCACTTGAGATCACTACAACAAATACTGTCTTTTTCAACTTGGGTTTAGCAAGTTGGGTTTTGTAGAATTTTAATTTTGGGTGTTGTAATTTCCATCTTGGGTTTTGTAACATCCATTTTGACTACATATATCGCCACAATTGCCCAACAATATGAAAGGTTGCTTAAGATGATCTACTTTCATGTTTTGAATTTGGCCAAATTTGGCTAAGATATACTTTTTAGATGATTGCCACTTGAGCAACATCATAAATTGAAAAAAAAAGATGCTACCTTACCCTAAGGTCAGTTTCATCATTAAATAATCCTCAAAATAGTGAAATGAAATTTTGTGAAAATTTGAAGTTGACACATTGAAAATCCTCATAATTATCATAGGCTACATTTTGAATAATTTCACTACTCATATCACAATAATATAGTAGATGATGGGGAAAACAAAATTCAAAAAAAAATTTAATTCTTTTTTTGAATTTGTTTTTTTATATTCATTTTGTCAACGTGGAAACTGACCCTAAGCAAGGGTACCAGTGACAACGAATTACAGTATTTTAGTACAGCATGTGATCAGAGAAGGGCTTCTGCCAAATACTTCATGATGGACTTTAGGTCTTAGGTTTCATGATTTCTCCTCTTAAGGCTCTCCATTGTGTGTTTTGGCTTGTGGTCTTTTGTTCAGACTTCAATCCTTTCTTTTATCTTCTCTTGTTCCGTTGTTGGGTGTTTTCCTTTATTTATTTATGAATGATGTGATTTGTCTCTTGTTCTTGTTAGGCTTGTGTAGAATTTTCCTTCCAGGGCTTGAAAAGTGACACAATGACCACAAACAGGACCGATCGACTTTGTCATAAACGATGAGGACAAAAACAATCGTTGTTCTTGACGATTGTAGTTTGTAGCCCTGTGTAATCAACCACCGCATAACAGGCTCTCCACATGACTCAGCAAAGTTCACAAACTGCTCTCTCGAACTTTTCTCTTCATTTAAGACTTTACTTCACCAAACTGTGTAAAATTCTGAATCTTTTCACATTGGAGCCTCCATCTTATACTAATGGTCAAACTACGTTTGGTATATACCAGTGTTGGCCGGTTATTGATTTTTTTCATAACTGTTGGGTAGGGTTTTTTTTTTTTTTTTTTTTTTAAAAAAAAAAAGGGGGTTTTTTTTTTAATATTAATTAAAAGAAAAAAAAAAAAGGGACCAAAAAAAAAAACACGAACACACACACTTGATA
>Ga0116227_10001209_pt1 | contig 56605 bp, 35 predicted proteins | sample S1TSphgellanicum_FD_89693 | JGI IMG/M metagenome (GOLD analysis project Ga0116227, IMG submission 89693) | Host-associated microbial communities from peat moss isolated from Minnesota, USA - S1T2_Fb - Sphagnum magellanicum MG | ecosystem: Host-associated > Plants > Peat moss > Unclassified...
AATAAAAATTGTGTGATAAATTGAATTGAAATACTATTTGGGTTTTAACTATAGCTTTAAAAATATTTTAAAAAAAAAAAAAAAGAAAAGGAAAAAAAAAAAAAAAAAAAAAAATAAAAAAAAGAAGGAAAAAAAAAAAAGGGGGAAAAAAAAAAAAAAAATGGTGGGGGGGGGGGGGGAAAGCAAAATATGCTGGTGGTAATTAATATTATAAAATCAATTATTATTAGTAATTATTAAATCTTAAAATTAAGTTATTAAATAGTTAACAATTTCTTGTAATGAATTTTCTACCTTAGGCTATTCCAATTTATTTAATCCTAGGTTATTTTAAGTTATTCCACCTTAGGTTATTTTTAATTATTTAAAACTAGTTTTTTACTATTTTAAATTATTCCTCCCAAAGTTGTTTTAAGCTATTTTACTATAGGCTATTATAGGCTTTTCTATTTTTGGATATTTTTGGTTATTCTACCTTTGACTATATTTAGCTATTTTATCTTAATTTATTTCTGGTTATTCTAAATTCTTATACGGCTAAGTTATTTTGGACTATTCTACTGTAGGCTATTTTATGTTAGCCTATTCTTAGTTATCATATTAAATCATTTGAGCTTAGGTTATTTTACCTTGGTTTTTATTTTTGGATATTTATAAACATTACTATATTTTTGGCTATTTTTAGTTATTTTACCCTTTTTTTAATCATATGCAATATTTTTTATTTTAGTTTAATAATTTTAGTTTAGAATAAAACTAAAAAATAATTGCATAATATAATTTAGTTTATCATATGATACTATTACCAACATTTTTAAATAGTACATTAGTAAAAAAAATTTGCAACAATTTATATGCAACTAAAATTATCATATGCAATTATTTTTTAGTTGTATACAACACTTTTAATTGGATAAGACTAGTTGTAAAAGATAATTATCCTGATTAAACCTTGTTTGGGTAAAATTGTTTCATATTTCATGGCATGAATTACATTAATCATGTTTAATCTTGCTTGTGCATTGCAAAAATTTCCAGCTCTACTACTATTGTAATCATGTTGCTAATTACCTCAGATTGGAGGTGAAATTAATTTCCTGTTTCAGTCTGAATTTTTTTATTAATGTCTAAAAAGATATTACTAGTATAGTAACAAGTTTCTGGCTGTCAAATGTTAAATATTATTTAAATCAAATGTCTAAGTGTGAGATTTTATTTTTGTTCTTGTTTAAGAGAGAATGAAAGTTTGCTACAACCATTTTATATTTTTGTGTGTGTGAAATTTCACACTTAGGCTACAGAAAGCAGCTTTCTCTGTGGCAAGATTCCTTTTATATTCAAAAAAGCTCTCGCCATATATTTCAAGGAGAAAATATGTGAATTCACCATATTTGGACTCTAGGTTGTCACCCAACTAAAGGCATGAATCTTACAATTTTTTCTACATGTAGCCAAATTTGGCTAAGTCTTCTTGTGTATAATGGCTACAGCACCTACGTCATAAAAAAAATTTTAAAAAGAAAAAAGAAAAAAGAAAAAATTTATCTGCTACCTATCTCAATTAATTTATTTTTGGGGCAGGATTCTGCCCGGGGCGGGCAGATTTTTTGGTGGTTATAACAGAAGACTGTTTGTTGCGGACGTCACTACTGCGGACACAAGGCTGTTCAGCGTACTTGCGGTGCGTCTTTTGCGAAGGCGATCGGCGATGATGAAGGAAAGCTCCAGCGACTGCGACGCATTCAATCGCGGATCGCAGTGCGTGTGGTAGCGCGCGCTCAAATCCTCGAAGGTCACTTCGCGTGATCCTCCCACGCACTCGGTTACGTTTTGGCCGGTCATCTCCAAGTGCACTCCTCCTGCGTGACTGCCCTCTTGTTCATGGACGTCGAAAAACGCCCTCACTTCCTCCTGCATTCATTCAGGTGTTTTTTTTTTTCCTTTCAGTTTTGTGAGGTGGGTGGGTTGGCCATTATCTTCCACAAGAAGTCTTCGCAAAATTTGGCTACAGGTTAGAGAGCGCTTATTATGAATTTTTTTTTTAGGATTCCTGGTACTATGTGTGCTGGAAGAACTTGTTATCTTAATATGGCGATTTCAGATTTTTTTCTCAAAATATGTTGAATTTATAGGATTTTTTGGGGAAAAAATCTTTTGTAGGATTCGTACTGCCATTTTGGTTTTGGTCGCTAAGTGACGAAATTTTGCCCCAAAAAAAAACTCTGACTGCATTGCGTGGTCCGTCGTAGACAGACGGACCGGTGACTCGCATATGATTAGAAAATTGCGAGCAGAAATCCGTTTACAAATAAGTGGAAAAATTGTACTTTCGCAATTATTTTTCTAATCATAAAATAGTTGCAGACGACCACGTTAGTTGCACAAGAAAAGTTGCAAAAAACAGTTATTTTCTTTTTCATTGCTCTGTAGGAATGGGTAGTGAGCGATGGATGGATGCGTACAAGGATGGCGTTGAAAGGGCGAGTCTTAATTCCCGACGCGGGTGCCTTGATGGTATTGCCGTGCATTGGATCGCTGACCCATGTCACAATGCAACCTGCCTGTCGCACAGCTCGAATGAGAAGTGGTAGCTTTTGGCGGAGCTTCTCGGCCCCCATGCGGACTATCACAGTTAGCCTCCCTGGCTTGTTTTCTGGGTTCAATATCTCACACAGCTTCACCAAGTCTGCAGGATCCATTTTGTCGCTCACCTGATCAAAATGGTCCGGTCCTTGAACACGTTAGTAGGTCACATGGAGATCATCTTCATGCAGGTCGATCGGCCATACTAAATATAGTATTGTCTAGAGCTTCGACTAACAAGCTAAGAGCATCTCCAGCAGTGCTCAGTGTGTGACCTTGCAAGAAGAATATTTCTCACATCCAAGTTTGGTTATTTACTTTTTTTTTCCAACCCCACCCATAAAACTCAAACTGGAACTGCACATAGGTGGGAGAGTACTAATAGCAACCCATCTACCTGAAACCAATCAAACTATCTAGCCAACATAATTCAACAGCAGACGTTAGGCTTTGCTGTGCCTTTTACAAGGCTCAGCATCGTGTGCCAAAATGCTGGGCCAAAACCATTTTGCTGAGCAAGACCGGCATGCTTTTCACTTAAATTCTTCATCCAATTTTCTTTGGCAGGGCCATTTATTGAACACCTGTACGTGGAGCTGCTCTAAAAAGAAGAAGAGGATCACACTAGGATTAAAATCACAAATTACTCGACATCACCCACGAGAAATGAAACAGATTTTTTCATGCATGATTGGCAGATGCATACCTTCACACCCAAGGGATTAGCAACCCCACGGAGGAACTCGATGTGGGCGCCATCAAGCTGTCGGGTGCGCTCGCCAATCCACAGCATATGCGCGGAGCAATCGTACCACAAGCCAGTGGTGGAATCCTTGCGGGTGAGAGCTTGTTCGTAAGGGAGCAACAGACACTCATGCGAGGTATAGAACTCTGTGGTTCTCATCACGGCATGATCGGTAGTCAATCCGCAAGCGGACATAAAGCCCAGTGCCTCATCCACATGGTTGGCCAAATCCCGATATCTGCAGAAAAGAACAGAAGAAGAAGAAGAAAAATTCTTTAGAATCAGCTTCTTACAGTATTACGGGGCAGCAGCTGCAGATGATCTCGTGAAGATTCTGCAACTTACTAAGTACTGGTGTTTGCAAGCAGATCAATGCCGAGTACAGCTGTTAGTGCCCACCTGTTGCCTTGCTCGCTCTTGGAGGCGAAGTCCAGGTTCCATTGAGTGACGCGCTGCATGGCGGCATAGCCTCCTGTGGCAAAAGCTCGTAGAATGTTGAGAGTGGCCGCTGCTTGGGTGTAGGCACGCAGCATGCGGTTGGGGTCCGGAATGCGAGCCTCCACGGTAGGGGCATCTCCGTTGATGTTATCACCCCTGTAGCTCGGCAAGCGCATGCCGTTCACCTCCTCGAAATCGGACGACCTCGGCTTGGCGAATTGCCCCGCCATGCGACCGACCTGCAGCATGACGTGATCATGCAATGATAAAGCTGAGACTAGCCTGAGATCAGATTTCAAACTGCAGCACTCTTTGGGAAGAATATTACTGTAGAAATTAAGCTGTGGTGGGATCACTACCTTCACAACTGGCATCTGGCCGCCGAACATGAGGACGACACCCATCTGAAGAAGAACACGGAAGCTGTCTCTGATGTTGTTGGGATCAAACTCCTTGAAGCTTTCGGCGCAGTCACCTCCCTGCAACAGGAACGCTTTACCAAGAGCAGCGTCGTGAAGCCTTTCCTCCAATCTCCTCGCTTCTCCGGCAAAAACAAGAGGTGGGAAGTTGGTCAGTGTCTTCTCCACTGCTTCAAGCTCCTCGATGCTAGGATACGTGGGTTGCTGCAGAGCAATCTTGGACCGCCAACTCCTTGGCGACCATGGCTGCTGCAGCAGCAGCTCCTCGGGGTTTCTACTAGTACTCTGATCAGCTGCTGCTGCTGTAGGTACAGCCTCGGGAGCTAATTGCTTCACCGCTTGCACTCGCGTTGACCCTGCTGCTCCTGCTGCTGTAGAACTACCAGCTGCTGACTGCGGCATCCTCGCGGAATTAGGCTCTGGCGCGGCATGCACCGCTCTCACCACATTGAGATGAACCGGTTTCCTTCTTTTGCTCATCAAGCTCGCTGACTTGAAGGTACTACCACTCCCTCCCACCTGCACACTAGTACTTATATCACGGCTGCTATTGCCATCACCTGAAATCAAAGTCGAGCTGTACAAGCCGGCGGCCGCCTGACAATTCGCAGCTGCAGCAGCTGTGATCGCCATATTGCAGGTAATTCTTGAAACAACTCCTCCCAAAAAACACAGCGTCTCGATCGCTTACTGGACTCTCCAAAGCAGGTAACTAGCTAGCGAGTTTAGCTGCAGGAAGCTGGATCTGGATCTCCCAAGTTCTTGCAGAATCGCTGAACTCAACACTAGTAGTTAGCTGCTCCCTGCACAAGGACGCTGCTCCAGCTGCAGGACGTCTCGATCGGGTGGGTTCTCGACTGATCTTCTTATGATAGAAAATGGTACCAGACAAAAGGATTATTTATACTTCGTGCATTGATTGTGCGCAAGCAGTGCACGCGACATCTCATCTGCTGACCCGTGCTCGACTGACTGCAGACTGTTCGTCGAGCCGGCGAACTCGCCAGTCGTCAACAAAATCACGAAATCCGTCCATCGCTGTAGCAAGCGTGCAAGTGCGACGACGACGACGACGACAAAAACAAATGAAAAGAAAATTTCCGTTGAATTCGACACATGCAGAAAGCGTGCGACAAATCTTTCACTGTTTTTTCCAGCTTCTTTTTTAGGAGGGGGGCGGCTGGGTTTGCCCCTTCTCTCCAGTTTTGGATTTTTTCCTACTCGGGTCAAATCTCTAAGACTTTCTTTTTCAGAAAGGGGAAAATAAATCTCACAAAAGAGAAGGGGAAAAAGGAAAAAGAAGGCGGGGGCCGGGTTAAAGGAAATCAGCACCCACCAGTGTACCATCTACTGGATGAACGCCCATTATGATTCAGCTTTTGGATGAACCTAAACTGGGTTCATATCCGGTTTCACCTTGGTAATCCATTCCCTACAAAGTGGGTCCCATATGTAGACATATAGGTAGGAAAATAGGTGATTACCAGGTAATTTGCAGTATTGGGTGGGTATGAGAAAAAATGTGAGAACTGGACAGGGTTTCAAGCCAGTTCTCAGTTTGAATCTCTCAAGGTATCACATTGAGTGATGCCCTTTATGAAACCCAATTGTAGGGTTTTATATAATGTGAGAACCGAGCCTTTGAACCCTGATTAACTATGTATTTAAATTTTAGTGAAACCTTGGTAACGTGTAAAAAAATTAGGGTCAAGGTTTCAAAGTTTTGAATTAATTAGGGTGTCAATAGGTCAATGGTCAATATGGTTTAATCGTTTAATCATTTAATCAATGTTTAATTAGTACTTAGTTTAGGGCTTAGTTAGGTTTAAGGTTTAGCAAGCAGTGCTTGTTATAAATCAAGTGTTTCTAAGCAATTTTTTCACTATGTGTGAGTTAGTTTTGGTCTTTTGCATCTTCGTTGTTTCTTGCTTAACTTAATATGCTTGATTAATTAATTTGCTTAGTAGTGTTTGGCTTTAGTGTTGTTATGTGTTCCTTTTGTTCAAAGTTATTGTTTCGTTCCTCTTGTTCAACGTGTTGTTTTGTGTTCCTCTTGTTCGAAGTTATTGTTTTGCTCTTTTTGCTTAACATGGTGTTTTGCTCCTCTTGTTCGATTTGGTGTTCTATTTCTCTTGTTTGATTTGTTGCTTACGAACCATATCAACACAATCATGCGCGGTAGTTTCAATTTTTAAAAATAACATAAGGGATATTAGATAATTATTAAAGTTTTTTAGCAATTTGATGTTAAAATAAGGAATGATGAATGCGCATGGTTGCAGTGGGGGTTCATTTCAAATTTTCATATTGGATGAATGAGGTGTAAAATTAATTCATTTCTTCAACAAAAGTTGGTAATCATAATTTTAAAACTTCAATTACATGATTAGGGCTAAGAAATCTCTAGAGGGTGGGGGTTAAAAGCAAACATCAAAATTCATAATGTTTGACAAAACATTGGTCTTATTATGGTATTTAGTGAGTAATCATGTAAGCGAGGATGATTGAAATTTGTGAAACAGTTGAAGGGGTGTTAATGAAAGGTCCAATGGAAATAGAGTAATTTTCAAGCATTATAAATGTAAAATTAATTCGAAACAACATAACGATTAAAAGTGTGATAAAGTGGAAATGGCAACATGGATTTCATGATGAATGAAGTTTTTATTCAGGTTATGGATAAGCTCAATGGGGAGTTGCAATTGCATATTGAATCTTAAGCTATGTCATAATGATAGTTCATAATTGTAAAATAATTTAGGATGTGTTGAATGGTGTGAACTAAATAATTCGCCTTGCTATTAGGAAGCAATCAATGAATCGAACCACCCAACCAACAATAATGTTCAACGCCAAAAATTGAAACCATGCAAAGATCGAAGTGTTTTTAATTTCGTAAAAACCTTTGTAGACAGTTTAAATTCATCACCAGCAATGAAGTCAACCTGCAACAAAATCATCAAGGTACGAAAGTTCGAAAAAATGTAATAATACCAAGCTCAAAGGGGTTGAATTTCAAAACAAGGGCGCATCTTTTGGGGTTTGAGATCTTCATCACGAGGGTGCTGGATTAATGTCAAATCTAAGGATGATTCTTGGGGCGATTCTTCATTCATTTGTGCGACTTAAGGCCCGTAAGATGTTGTCATGTGCGACACCATGAATTCAAAGAAAAAAAAAATCTTCGATTAAAATCAACTTGGCAATGAATGTGTGGAAGACTTGGTGCATCGAGATGCATAATAGTAATTTATAGGTTAAGAAAAAGGAAGGAAAGGTGTAAAGTAACAGTTTAGAACCATGGTAGAATAAAACCTTAAAATCCATGATAAAAATAGGTTCAAGTAAAATTTATTAAGGGAAAAATGAAAAGAGGTGAAAAGGATGTTTTTCCTTCTCCTTCCAAAAGCCACCAAGCTTGGAACGTTCTAAGGGCCACTAAACATTGGAACCTTCTAGGGGCCATTAAACATAAGAACCTTCCATTGGCAACCAAGCAAGATGTTTCCCCATGGGCCACCAAGCTTAAAACCTTCCAAGGGCCAACAAATTTGGACCTTCTAAGGGCCACCAAACATTAAAATCTTCCAAGGGCCACCAAACATTAGAATCTTCCAAGGGCCACCAAGCTTAAAACCTTCCATTGACCACAAAGGTTGGAACTTTTTAAGGGCCACTTCCATTAGCCACAAAGCTTTGAACTTTCCAAGGGTCACCAAGCTTGGAACCTTCCATTGGCCACAAAGTTTGGAACCTTCAAAGGGCCACCAAGCATTAGAACCTCCCATTGGCCACCAAGTTGGGGTTTTCCTTCACCTCCTTCTTTCTCCTTCTCTTTAAAAGCACGAATTTGGATCATTTAACACCCTCTTTTTGGACATAATTTTCTATTTGAATCTTTGAAAACTTGTTCCTACAACTTTCCTCGGGAGGAAAAGAATGATTAGTCTTAGTAGATGGTGGAAAAATAAAAAATAGATTGGATGATAGTAATACCTTTAAAAGAATGGAAGTGAATAAGGGTAGTTTTGGGAGTTTAAAATCTTATAGAAATTTCACAAGACCTCTCGAGTTTTGTAACATAACATTTTTTTTATTTAAGTGCAAAGCTTGAAATTTCATAAGCAGGTGCGCCTTATAGATATTTTTTCAATATGCAAGTTAGATTCGAATAAAGTATGTGATGGCAACAACGTTTTAAATGATTGGAGGTTTGGTGTCAAGTTGAACTTTTTACTTTCGTGAAACCCTCTTGGGTTCTATGGCACAACATTTTATTGATTTAGGTGCAGAACTTGAGATTTGATAGGCACATGCATCTTGTAGCTAGTTTTGCAATGAACTAATGCAACTTAGATTTGGATAACATGTGTGATGAAACAACATTTTGAATGATTAAAGGTCTGATGTCAAGTTGAACATATTGTCAAATCTTTAGAAGTTGGTTTAAATGGGTGACAATTTAACATAAAATTCTAGGATTTGGAGAGTTTCAACTTAAAATATATCTCTATCAATTCCAAATCATAAATGATGCATAGGAAGCAAATTATTTGTTTTTAATTACAAACATAATTTAATATTTAGAAATATACTTTGCATTTTTCCTTCACCAATATCATATGTACTTCTAAGTATAATCACCTCATAGAGCCAAGAATAAAGGGACAGAAAATCACCTCACACTATGTTGTTTTTCTTGTTTGATGTGGTGTTCTATTCCTCTTGTTCGACCTACTTTTCCATTCCTCTTGTTCGACTTGTTGTTCCATTCCTTTTGCTCAACTTGTTATTTCACTCCTTTTGTTCGACCGATTACTCCACGTTCAACGTGGTGTTTTACTCCTCTTGTTCAACTTGTTGCTCCACTTTTCTTGTTTGACCTGTTATTCTGCTCTTCTTACTTGACCTACTATTATGCTCCTCTTGTTCAACTTGCTACTCCATGCTCAATGTGGTGTTCTGCTCCTTTTATTCGACTTGTTGTTTCATTTTTCTTACTCAACCTATTACTTTGCTCCTCTTGTTCAACCTATTGTTCCATTCCTCTTGTTTGACGTCTTGTTCAAGTACCTTTCTTTTATGCTTATGATTTCCTTGTTCCTTTTGTTCAACATTGTTATTCTTGCTCTTCTTGTTTCAAATTAGTATTTCCCCCCTTTACTTTTTTACAAGTGTGAAGTGTGGAGGAGTTGTCCAAATTTGAGTTCTTCAAGCTAGACTTGGAAGGTGAAAATTTTTGTTTTCAATCTTTGTTTGTTGATGAATTTTTTTGTTTTAATTTATTTTGGAAATGGTGGTTGATAATGTGTTTGTTAATTGTGTACAAAAATTATTTGGACATTGTACATTTAATTATACACATTGCATCACGTTTTTACACATTACATTTCATTTGCACAATTGCATTGTGTATTTTTTCAGCACATTACATCTTTTTTTTTCCCTTTCAATTACTTGAAATTGTTTAGGTTGATTTTCATAAAGCTGGCAGAATATTATTTTGGTAAAAAACATACTTAAATCTAATTTTTCTTTTAGGGTAGGTAATATTTTAACAGAAAATTGAGGAGTCAAGTCAAAATAAAATTTTAATTTTGATTGAAGAAAATCAAACCAATGAAAATGAAATGTACATTGAAGAACATGTGGAAAGAGGAGAAAATGAAAATGTGCAAACCAAAAGTAACAAAATTGAAGAAAATGGGGAACAATAATGAAGAAAAATTACATGTTCAAATTTTTTTTTGGAAAGGGCATAACATAAATTCTTTATGTTGAGTATTTTATTATGTGAATGATGGGAAAGAAGTTAAAGCTACATCCCATCAAGTCATGAAATGTATTTATGTTATGATAATGTAGTAAATATTTTTAATGTAAGAACCAAAGAAAGAAAAATATTAATAATTTATTATAAAAAATATGGTACAATTACTCTTAAGAAACATGTAGATGCATATCATTTTATAATTTCACAAAAAATTGAAAAAAAAATTAACAATGAAATAGGAAAAGCTATTGAAAGACAACCTACAAAGAAAAGGCCAAGTGTTCCAACAAGTGCAATATTTTTTTTTGGCCATAAAATAATCTTTCAAAAACAATGATGTGTAGCAAAAAGACTTTTTGCAAGACCTTAGCCTTTTGATTATGAAAAATAACTTACCATTGTAATTTGTTGAAAATCTATGGTTTAAACATTTATTATTACATTTGTCTCCTAAAGTTGTGTTCCCTTTTTTTAAAAAGTTTTCTTAGGAAATATTACTTAACTTGGTGGAGAAAATGAAACAAATATATATTTTTCCAAAATTAATAGACTATATTTCTACCACAACAAGCTTTGACTTATGGATGTCAAAAGGTGTGCATGATATATTTGTTCTTGTTATAAACTTTTTGGGATCTTATTAGCAACCCAAACAAATAACTATTGGTTTGTTTGAAGCAATAGAAACTATTAGCTAAGGGTAACAATTTGACAAAATTGTTTGATCAATATGGGTTACGAAACAAAATCATTGCCTATCTTAAGGATGAAGGTTTAGATTTAAATATTGTGACAATTGTTTTAAAATCTATTATAAAATGTGAAGTCCTTGGTTTAGATGAAAGTGTATAGGGTGCTTGTCTTGGCCATACTTTTTCCAAAGCGTGTCAATATGCTACTATTGATGAAAAAGTTTGCAAAAATCTCAAGTTTGTTTCAATCAAATCTACCTAGTCAAATTTGTAGAAATGTATAACTTGGCCAAAAAAAGCTAAAAATGGTAGACATGAATGGAACAAGACTTGTTTAGATTCAAACTTGGCTCCAAGAAAATTAAATACTCCAATGAAAACAAGGTGATTATTTAATAATTGCAATTTTTTTCCAAAATTATTGTTTTTTTATTATTATTATTGATTTGTTTTAGTTAAATCTTCTAACATTGGAATTTTAAATTTGTTTACAAATTTTCTAGTAAAATCATTATGTTTCAAAAAGCATTGCAATTCAAGGATGTTATTTTTTTTGTTATAATAGGTAGAAAAATGTTAGAATAAATGGAAGAATGCTTCCTTTTCTTACTTGGCACATCTTTAAAATAATTATGGACTCCTTATTTCTAATTGTGACCATTTATGTTATGAACTAATCTAAAGCCACTGGTTACTTTCTAATGCATTACAATCTACCATTACTATGTGCTTAAAATTTAGGGAAAAAATTACAAACCTAGTTGCCTTAGTAAATTTGATTGATGATGATTATAGGATAATTTTTGAGTTATATTTGTTTGTTTCCAACATCAAAAGAGAAGTTTGTGGTGTTTTGGATTTTTATTTTTTTAAAAAGAAAATTTGAAAAAAAAAAATCACAACATGTTGTTTTTGATGCTAGACCTTAGATTCAAAAACCTTCGTCTAGTATCTTCTTTTGTTGGCCGAGAAGGTGTAAGTATTGTGGATGAATATGATAGGAGAACATTGTATCTTATGCTTTTGAAATGTTATCATCATTTGCATCCAATCATAGAATCTATTGGATGTGTAGATGAATCAAGATGAAGATTTTAGTTTGGATATTTTTCAATAGATGGCATCCACAAGTGAGCCATCGAAGGAACTTGTCACCAAGGAATTATTTATTTTTAGACATTACCAAGTGGATCCCAAAGACATTTTTAATGGTGGGGAAAGCATGGAGGCATGTTTCCTACAATTGGTTTTTTTATTCATCAAATTTTAGGCATTGTAAGGTCACAAATTAAAACAAAAAGAATTTTTTCTTTAGTGGGCATACTTACAAATATAAGGAAGTGTAATTTACAGTCAGAAAACTTAGAAAATTTGATTTTTGTGAGCAAAAATTGGCCAAGTGATCCTAGAAATGGATGTAAACCACCTTTTAATTTAGTAGAGTTAATTCAAATAAATTTAGGTTTTGAAGAGGAGTTAGAAGAATTTGAAGGTTCATTTGAACAAGATGAAATAGTGGATATATAAAATGTTGAAAAAAATAATTTGGAATTTTCATTTTTTTGTGCAATTTTGTTATTTTTGAACATTAAAAATTAATTTTTGAGATAATAAAATTTCTAATAACTGGTAGGTGAAAACTAGCTTTGAAAATCAACTAACATTACATGTTTGAAAATCGATGCTATGAAACCCAAGTGAAATTATTTTTTGGAAATTTTTGAAACCTTGCCTAGGTCTTGAAAATATGAAAATAATTTTTAAAAAAAGAACCAAGTCAGGTCTTTCAAAACAATTTCATACCCAAACCCAACGATTATCATAAAAACTAGAAACCCACCCAACACTAATAATTTGATGGTTTATAGTAGGTAGTAAAAAAGGCAATTGATTTAAAAACCGCTATGGTTAACTAGGGAACTAGAACCCAATAGAAAATTGTTTCTTGAACATTTACCTTCCATCCTTCATGGTGTGTTGGCTTGGGGTGGAATAGGAAGTGTGGGTTGGGGTTTTATAGTACCCATGTGTGATGAAACCTTGCCAATCATAAATAAACCCAAAACACCCAAAAAAGGGGGAATACAAGGAACAAAAAGGAAGGACCCACGTCCAAGAAGACAAAAAAACAACCTAAGAGAACGAACCACAAAGAGAACATCGAGTTTTCAAACTCCTTCCTATCACAACAAGCATATTAAATAAAGAAAGGGGAGGACCTTTTGAAAGGATGCCTAACCTAGAAGAACCCTCACCTACAACAACAACACATCTCAAAATAGAGATCGTCTGCGCACATTATAATGTCACTGACACCCTCTGACTATAAGATGTGCGCAAAACTAAAAGAAGAGAGCCTTCAATGCCCCTCACTCCACACACTCTCCATGTCATGTTGACACATCGATGAAAAAATCAATTCACCCGCTAGTGTAAACACTCATATGATTTGCCTAAAATACGGTTGGTTTGTATTTGAAGGACAAACATCCCAACATCTATGCTCTCTCTTCAATGCAACTTTAGCAATTTTGTAACTCTTATTAGGCAGGTGCTTAGTGAATACTTTTGAAGCATTAGGGTGATCAGGGTGCATTTCCATGATAGGCCATCGAGAGCCCACCCACGATTTCAGTTGTTTCCACCCAAAAACTGGGGTATGTGAATAGGGTCCACTGGCCAGCTACTTGATTACCCATTAGATTCACAAACGTGGTGAATGTGAGTCACAAGACTTTCTTGGCCCAGACAATTAGTGGGGGATTTGGACATGAAATTTGGGCTGGCACTATAGTGAGTGAAATCTGGAGTACTTGTGATGCATTCACACATGATGTGAAGTCAGTATTAAATGAAAATCTAGGTGGCATCCTAGGTGGCACCCAATGTTTAAATGGGCGATACCTTAATGTTAAGTGAATGTTAACTTAACATAAAATGTTCACGATAAGTAGGTGTAAGTCCTAAATGATTAGTATGGTGTTAGGGTACTCAACACTAGAATACCTACCACCAAGTGTGAAGGCACCTTTATTATATGTGTATACCATGAATGGGCATGTTTCACAGAAATGCATGCAATTTAGATGAGACATTTAGATCTAGTAATGGAAGTTTATGGTTTGAATCCTCGATCAAGCCATAAAAGGCAGAGTCATCATCACGGGATTAGCTGCTTCTTTTAAGTCAGCTGTCCATTTTAACTGCTGCTTAATTACCAAGTGGTAATCAGCATTTTTTTGTGGGGCAAGTTTATGCACTGTGACAGCAAATAAATTGGGGGGTGGGGGGGGGAAAAGTGTAAATTAGCAAAAGATTGCTAAATATTTTGAAACAATGGCCAAACTTTCCAAAACCACAAAATCAAAAATAAAAACCCTGGTGCCAATCTGTTTAAATGTTGTTGGAAAAACGTGAGAATGCTTTGGCACTATTTGATCAAAATAAATGTGGTCAAAAATTGTGAGTGAGTGGATTTCGTGGAATTGCTGGCTCACCTAGTGATTTCAGGAAGACGTCAAAGGCGCAAAGGAAACAGTACTGCCTGCTTCTTTTTTTCCCTGACTGCCATGTCGAAGATATGCCTGGAGACTAGTCTATTATTACTACAACAGGTCCAAAATGTGCATAACAGGACCCAAAGTCTGTGATGGGCAGTATCAAAATATGTCTGGGCTTCATTCATCATTTTAAGAAAAAAAGATGGATTGACCCGGAAGGCAGAGAAGGGAAAAAAAGAAGCAGGCAATACTTTTGTCTGTCTGTGCCTAGAATAAGCAACCTTTGCATATCTAACATCTTGAGTGATTTCACGGAAATTGTAGGAATTAGGGTTTTCTAGTTTTGATAAAGTCAATCATTTAAAGTACTACTTACCCAGTCAAATATTGGATTGTTTGGGGGCATCTATGTTGTTGCAACTGGTATTGCTGTCAAAAAATGACCACTTTCAAATAAGAGGAGCTAGCACTAGCGACCTCCGGAAGGTGCCTTACCCCTTCAACCTTCAAGAGGCTTTTCATTTTGGTCAATCGTTTGGTTGGCAAACTAAATGTCGTGTTTGAAGTTGCCATAGTTATGAGACTAAGAAAGTGATTATTTTTGGGAAAAAGGAAACGTCAAGTGTGTCTCCAAGCAACAAAAGTTACAAGGTGCCATACCAGTTGAAGAGTCATTCAACCACTTGGTTGGCAACAACATGAGAGTCCCTTTGCATTTAGCATCAATTTTTCACATCACACAAGAATGAGGACTGTGACCAAAATCTTCCCAAACAGAAAAAACCATTAAATTGGTCAAAAGGCTTAACTCCAGCTCAGTGGTCTTTAGACATGTAACTAAGACTTTAAAGTAGCACAAATTTTGGGCACACCAAAATGTCTTCACATGGAGATGCCAAGACACAACAAATACTGTTCACATTTTTGCATGAAGAACTTTTGATTGTGGGACCTATTTTTCCACATTATAAATGTTTGGAAACGTTCATATTTGTCTGACTTAAATTGTGACAATTGCACACGTTGATTCCAGGTCCACTTTGCTTCAAATTGGTCCCATGTTTGGTCCAATTCTAAAGTCATCTGCATGTACAAAAGAAACGTCTATCTTTAGACACTGCCTAAAAGAAATAAGATTTTTTTAATGTCCATTTTTTGTGTTGTTTCCGTTGTTTACAGTCTTTAAAGATGAAAATAAAAAGAAGTGCATTCCGTCAGTCCAGAATGTACTACCTTTACTTAAGGTCAGTTTCATCATTAAAATAATCCTCAAAATAGCGAAATGAAATTTTGTGAAAAATATAAAGTTGACATGTTGAGAATCATTCCTAATTATTGTAGACTATGCTCTGAATAATTTCACTACTTATATCATAATATTATAGTAGATGATGAAAATAATAATAATTTCAAAATTAATAAACAAATTCATTTTTTTGAAAATAAATAATTATTTGTTTTGTCAATGTGGAAACGGACCCTAGGATATGGTAGCCAGGATCTTTGGATTTCATAAGGTAGACCAATGGAATATTGCCTCATATAACCAACCTTAAAATACATGTTCAAAACATCCCTGGTTCTTTAGGCAAGAGCAAATTTGAAAGTCCCAAAATGCATAGAAAGGGTTTCAGTTTTCATGTTGTTTTTCAATCATTGATGCCTAAGAGTATATTTCTTGTACTCTGTATAATATTTGAGAGCTTGGAAGAAGTATTTTCTTTTTTTGCAATTTTTTTATTCTTGCAAACGATTTGCCAAAACACATCTTTTGCATAAGAACATCCTCTCCTTTTCTTTGTTTTGCAAACTACCAAAAATTCACCAGAAAAATGCCACTGCTTTGAAGGAGACCATTTTTTTGGTGAAATTGTTTTGCGAATTTCAGTGTTGCAAACAAAATTGAGTCTTTTGTCACACATGCAATGATTTTTGGAATTTTTTGGCTAAAGTTATTTTCTTAATATAAAATCTTAAAAGATTGCCAAATTTCTTTAGATGGTTAAAATAGATAGCCAATGATATACAAGGATGTTTTTAAATTTTTATCTTCATATTTTTAATGCCCAAAAATTTGGCTAAATGGATGATCACCACTCAAAATGTTGAAAACCAAAAAACACTCCTTTAATGCACCATTGCAACAAAGATCAAAATTTGCCATCGCAAGATTCTTTTATTCTATTAAATAATTCGCCATATTTAGATATTTTCTTGGCCTGGATAGCCAGGATTCTATCTCAGCCTGAAACAAAAACATAGGAGGATGCTTAATTTCTTCAACTTCAATACTTTATTTGTAGCCAAATTTGGCTAGATGTTCTTATGGTTGTTTGCAACCTGTGCTGGAGCAGAAATTTGGAAAAAAACAACTGCTTGGAGGGCTGGATTTATTGGCCTTGCCTAACAAGGCAAGGATATTGTGTTTAGATTCATTATAGAGTATAGTAGCTTAAGGGGTTTCGGCCTCTAAGTAATAGGTCTATTTTTAGATGAGGAATTTTGAAAGATGATATTTTGGTTTGTTTTAAAATTTGAGATTAGTTATAAAGTTATAATATCTTGAACGATTTTGATTTCTTTTAGAGGATTTTTTGAAAGATTATATTTTTGCAAGGTGAAATATTTGAGTTTTCATAATTCGTCTTTTGCCTTAAGATAGCTTTTTAATGTAAATGGCAAGGCCACAGTGTGAGACACCCCTTGTTTCCACATGGGAAGAGACTATGCCACACTTATGAAGCTCCTTTGATAGCATGCCCAATGTTCCAATGTCCAATAATGATGCCGAGTTGGGTTAATTCACGATTTCCCGTGGGCCTGACAGAAGTTACAGAGTCTAGTGACATTCATCCAACTCAAGACAGGCTCTCGTGGGCGGGCATTTTGTTTTCCCATAATGTTCTATGTGGGCAGAGAGGATTGAACCCTCTTATATTTTCTTAACAAAACAAGAAGGGACAAGAAGAGGAGGTTGATCAAAAAATTTGTATTTCATATTTGGTTTATACTCAGATTTGGGCTATATCTTCCTAGGGATGATCTGCATTTTCTCTGCATCTTGCTATTGGCAATGGCCAATTAGGCTCCCTACAAAAAAAAAGTCCTAAAACAAACACTAAGTACAACCCTTTCACCCTTTTATGGCAGAGAAGTAACATCAAGAAACGTGCATAGGATCCAATTCTTATAAAAGGCATTGAAGACCAAAATGATCTTGGACAGAAGCAAGGGTTGCAAGCCTATGCAAAGGTGCCTTAAAAATGATCAGGATTTTTTTGATAGTGTGTAAAAATGCCTTAAATTGTGTGGACAACTTTCACCACTCATTTGTCTTTCATCCCAAATCCGAATGCCTTCTTTTCATTTTTCCACCACTCTCATGTGAATGCATTCTGTCTACTATGCAAAAAAATTTGAATTCAAGGAAGAACCAAAAAGGAGTCAAATTCTTTGGAAAACTGGAAAATTTAAAGGCAGCTCATAATTACACCCACTCAACAATTAACAATGAGAATTTTCCATTTCTCAACCAAATTCCAATATTCTCTTATCCAAAGACCAGCTTGAAGTTGGCCTACAACATGACCGAGCTACATTTTTAAATGAATTTCACATGTTTGTTGAGCAATTGGGTGGCTACACTTCCCTCCATGCACTTGGGACAATTTCCCTGTTGTGATGTTTGAGGGTTATATTATTCCATTTTTCATATTAAAGGATAGATCATTTGAATTGTATCACCTACATCAATCAATCGATTGACTGATGAGGGCAATCATTTCCTTCCATTAGCATTATTACATAGCCTTACTAACATGAGCATATTTATCAACTTGTAGCAATTTTACACCATTTCATTGTAAATCTTTGTCCAAAATATATTGAAAAGGCTTGTTTACCATTGTTGTTGGGCATGCTATATTGCCATCAAAACAAAAATTTAAAAGAAACTTGTATGTATGACTTATCCGTTAAATGTTAGAACGGACTAAAATGGTTCATTGCCCCCCTTACTTCTCCTACCTATAGGCCAAAAATTGACACCCTTATGGTATATTTCATGAAGGATACGATAGCTTTTCTTCTGTCCTTGCAATGTTTCATTCATGTTTTTAACCTACATTGGAGCATTTGCTTTGGACTCTAGCAACATCTAACAATTGCAAAGTCCAAAAAAATTCTATATGCCCCTGGTACAAACAGTGAAACATGGGAGGGGTTGAGTTCATACAAAGTGCTTGAAAATTGTCAAAAATATTACTTCACAATGTAGCTAGGCATTAGATGTGCATCTTTGAGGTCATTCATTTCTCTTTCATCCCAAGTTCAAATGGCACAATTTTTTTCAATTTTTTTCACAAAACTCATATGGATGCCTTTTATTTACCATGGAAAAATTGCAATAGAAGAAGCATGATAGCTCAGTCAAATTCTCCAAAAACGTGAAAACTATTTGTAACCTAAAGAACTACTTGGCAATGGCGAGGATTTTGCATCTCTCAATCAAATTCTAATTTTTTTAATCAAAAGAATCAGCTTGAAGTCCCCTAAACTCCATCAAGTCATATTTCCTAACATGACTAGTGAGTATTTATGGTCTGTAGTTCACTCCTCCCATTTGGGATTATTTTGATCAAATGTCAATGAAGGGTTAAGCCAAAAACAAGAAGTATGGACTATAGGTCTCCCCACCATCCCATATTTTATGGGATAAGTGAATTTTGCACATGCAAAGCTACAAACCAAAGCTCAAAAGAACTCCATCCATACTGAATGTCTTGGCCTCCAACAATAATTTCTCATATTCAAGACGATTCAATTATTGTTTCCTAAGCCCCATCTATAAACATAAAAACCTAGGACAGTAAAAGGTGGAAGACCACGACTAACTAACCACTTGGACAAATAATTTTATGTACCCAATCAAGAGCAATTGTTAAACCTTTTAGTGCTATTTTGCTACCCCAAACTAGCATAACTTTCATTATTCTCCATCCAAAACACATGCTGTGAGATGCTCTCAGCAATGCAAACAGTGCAAGACTGTAAATCTTATTGTTAACTATATTCTATTTTTTGACATGAAATCAAAAAATTAATTAATTATTCAACATATGTACATGTGTTGAAGCTGCCCCTGGACTATGATGATATTTGAACGACCCACATATGTAGGGCCTTTTGTAGTTGGTCAGCTGCAGAACAGCCAAAAGAAGTGATATCGAAGGGTCACGCGTGTGCTGTCCAAGGAAATGGAGAACAAAATCCCAGTTGTGTTTCAATTAAGAAGAAAGCAAGCAAAAGACGCAAACTTCATTCAAAAAGCAACATGGGTAGGTGAAGAGTGAAGACAACATACTAAAATTCAAAGCAAAAGGTGGGTCAGACTTGCGACCACAACCCCACAACCCATAAGCCGGCCACAATCATACCAAGTTTTCATGAATTGACTTCTACGACATCAAATTGTGAGGTCTTTTTTAGTCATGTATTTGTGAGCTTTGGAGTTGGGTCAACGTGTCTTTTATTGGTTGAATGTCCTGCACAACTTTGTGTGTGTGTGTGTGTGTGTTTGTGCCCTAAGCAAAGATCTCAAAAGTTAAAGGAGTCTAAACTTCAAAGTATTGAAGAAGATGCAAAAAAACATGTGTCCAAAGATGCCAATATGTTCCAATAGCATATATGTACAACTGATGTTAAAGTGGAATTTTTCAATGTGTGTCATTTAATTGAATGTCCTTAGACTACATACAGACACAATATGTTGCAAAAAAAATTTCAGGCATCATGTGAACTTCATGTACATAAACATTCAACCTTTGTTTATAGTCACACCTTCTGCATTTTCAAGCAAAGATGGGGATGGTCAGGAGACATCATAGCAATCAAGGAAGGCACCTGTTTGCAGGCCAAAAATTGTGGATCTTCATAATTTGTCCACTAGGATCGCATGGCCTGAGTTGGCCTCCAACTTTACTTTTCTTCTTCCTTTAATAAAAGGAAAAAAAAAGTGATGTAGGTACTATGTGCCACCAAGACTAACTTTGACTAAAACTTTAGTTCAGACTAGTCTTTCCACATGGGCTTTGGGCCAAGTTCCATTTGCACATGGACTCATTTCCACTTTGGCCCATCTTTGGACAAACTCTTCACATATTAGTTCTACCTTTGGTTGGTTTGAAAAGCTTGTTTTACATTGATGCTTCTTTAATTCTATCTGTGATTACATGAAAAGAATCTCACAAGCATTAAATACTCATTCCATTGTTGCCAACAACATCCTCAAGTTAGTCCCCAAGTTTTGTATTAGATTATTACTCCCAATTGTCTTTTTGTGCAAAGTTAAATTTTATGTTATGGAAATTTGGAATGATGGAAAAATGAGGGTCAAAGAATGTTTCCCACTATTAGGCCCCTCACACTTAAAGAACATGTTGAATCAAGCTCATTAGAACAAGATGAGATGTATTGTATGTCATAGATAGATGGGGAAAGTTCATGAGATCGCATTATATTGAAAAAGACACACCTTGGTTCCCATGAGCCTTCTTCCCTTGCCTTGCTGACAACCTAACCTTGTGTGTGAGGTAGAAAGGATTAAAATGAAAAAAATTAAAAATTAAAATATTGAGAGCTATATTTCATATGAGGAAATGGCCCACAATCACAAGGCACCAATGAGTAAACAAATTAAATTACTAAAGAGTGATCCAAAGGGCACAAATGAAGAGATGGAAGAGATAGGATATACATAGGGGTGTAGGATACAAAGACCAAGAAATAAAAACTTCAATGCTAACCTTCTAATCCTAAATCGCACCTTGCACAAACCTTAAGTTTGGCCGATAAAAAGCTTTTACATATTTTCTCACTTTTACAATAACAACTTCAATCACATGACATTGTTTCATACACATTTGTTTCCACAAAAATTGGCCAACAACAAATTTTGTTATCCAATCTTAATCAAAGTGTTTAATCTAGCAAGAAAACATTTCAATTTTGCACAGCTAGGTGGATCATATCTGTCTGAACTGCAACTCTTGAACTATTAATGTCTAACTTTGGCATGAGTTTGAAAACTTCATCCTCCCCATAGCTCCAAATGATTCAACAAATCCTTTAAAGAAGTTTAGAAAAGAAAGGTCTAATCACCCATAACCACAACAAATTGTCCCTTTTTACCAAGTCACAAAAGTGATGAACCCCTTTTCGAAGTTCTCAATTTTGGGTCTCACTTACCATGTTACCAAAATTTCCTACTCTTTTCCCCAACCTACCAAGCTTGAGGAATTGATGCTACTCAAACAAGTTCATAAGCTCTCTATTGAATTTCCTCATCTACACATCAAGCCTACTACTTTATTCATGTTTCTGCATTAGAACTAATTAATTTTCCAACTCCAATATGTAGTGAAAGTGAAAGGGAGTGAAAAGACACTTAGTCCAAGCACACAAACTATGGCATTCTTCCCAAATAATCATAATTAATACAAAGAAAAAGCCTAAAGCACCTTCATCTCCAAAATCTTCACATACATTTTTAATTCTACTCACACACTCCAAAACCAAAAAGAGAAAAAATACTTAGCTACTGACTTAGCACTACTCAAGTCCATCATATATCCTTAGCATTGCCTCCTTTTCCCCAAAACTTCTCACCAAATCTCCCCGCCAAACCCAACAGAGCACAAGTTCTTCAAGAACTCCAAAACAAAACCCAGAGTTGTCCATCACCTAAACATAACACATATAAGCCCAATGCCATAAATTTGCCATCACCATTAACCTACAACACAAAACCAAGCCAACACCAAAGACACTAAAACAAAATAAACTCTATTAGAAATAAACATCAACTGTCCACTTTCTTGTCATTTTCTCCTTTCGATTTCCTTTTTCGTTTTCATCACCATCCATTTTAGGGACCCTTCATCCGATTCCATTTCCTCCCACATGATGGGTATTTTTTAAATACAAATATTTTGACTAATCAATCCAAACTTATTATGATCATATGAGGAGAACATTATACACCCCCATCAAACTTTTCAGGGGGTGTCAAGAAAAGGGATGCGACTCCCTTTGTAGTTTTCATAAGGTTTGATTAAAAACATGAAAAGTCAAATGTAAATAAAAATTCGGCATAGTTCATTTCAACAAAGTAGGCTAGTGGTAATAATTAATCTTAATTCCTTGCATGGTGTCTTTGAATCCTAGTATGAACTACATGATATATAAGTTTTTTTTGTTTTGCACATGTATCATGTAGGTTAGAACATGGACCATGCAAGGCACAAAACAACAAGCTTGAGAAGTTTGATTGGGGTGGGGGGATGTAACATCTTACATCATATGATACCCTTATTGTCCCATATTGTGATTCAAATATATCACCTCCATGGATACCCAACACACTTGCTACATAATTTTTGAATGAAAAAATTGATATAAGTATTGCTCAAGGGTATATAAAAATTGATCAAGGGTTGTTACTTAATGTGTATTACAACTTGTGAGGTTTCACATGGGTTCTTACACTTGATTAGAAGTTCTAAAAAATCATAAAACCAATTTTGACCCTTAATAAGGTTTTTGAAATATCAAGAAACAAGGTCAAAAAACCTACCCCAAACCATTGATTCCTTATCAATTCTTCCATGATAATGGTCAACTCTTTGAAAGTTCTCAAAAACCCAAAGTCCAAAAATCTTTTTGCTTTTAAAAATATTGAAGAATCAAAATTATAAAATTTTGAGATTTTGAAAATTTTCCAAAAATTCACAATTAGAGGTTCTTTACTTTCTTAAGGTTTAAAAAGACCTGAAATTGAAGGTTCTTAACAAAATCAAAGAACCACCAACAACAGCCAAACTAATGTTTGGTAGTTCTTTCATTCTATTATAACCTCAAGTTCAATGAATTCAAAAAATCAAAGAACCTTTGGTTCAAGTTTTTCTTTAATTCAAAATAAAATAAATATTGATCTAGAGGGTGAATTTTTTCAAAGAACCTATAAGTTTCCATTTTAGAACTAATAACAAATAGGTACTTCAAAGTAGATCCTTTGATGGGTCTTTTGATTTTTTTGAGAATCATGGTTCATGGTCAAAACTGATTTTATGGGAACCTCCAATCCTAATTTTGAATACCCCAATCCTTCACCCAATTGTTATTTCATTGAAAAGTAAAGTTCAACCACACAACATTGGTCAAAATGTTAAAACCAATGTGACTTGAAAGTGGGTAACTTTTCATCCATTACTTTGTGTGAGATTTAATTAAGGTTAATGAATGAATACTTAATAAACATCAACTTCTATTGCTTTTTGGAAATCTTTCAAAACTTCTCATCATTTGGAGAAATGAATGATGTTTTGAATAAAGAATAAAAGGTGTGATGAATGCAGGGGAGGACTGTGTGATGATGAATGAAATTAGTGGAAACTAATTTCTACACATATGCTAGATGAACTTGCTAGTTTTGGAGCTTGTTTTTCAAGTGCTTGTTTGGTCTAATGTGTGGTTACAAATGAAGATGATGTGGTGTTCAATGCATATATGATGAAAGGTGAAAACACACTAAAAGGGGGCCAAGATGGTTGTCTCATTGTATTGTTTTTCAAGGGTACCATGTTTGAACTTCAACCATATCACTATTATAAAAACATTTCACAATATTTTTGCATGTTATGGTTGGTCAAAACCAAAAGAAATCTAATGCCGAAGAAAGTACACTTTATTATTTCATATGATGTGATATTAAAATATAATTGCACAAAAAAATGTACATTGCAATCCACCAAAAAATGCAAATATATTCAAGAAATGATTGAAATGATTTTTAATATTTATGAAATTTGTAGTATTTACTAAACATTGTGATTCCATATGATTGAAACAAGTTTATGAACCATGTAAAAAGCTTGATAATTAACACAAATGGTTTTTTAAAATGTGATGACTAGAAATATGTGGTAGATTAAAGTTTTGACAAACAATCATTTTCAAATGGAAGATGATAGGAAATGTGAGGTGGGCCATTTTTTTAATTTTCATTTCAAATGTTTTTTGGTTGACTAATTCAAACCAATACCCAGTGCAATTTAAAACAAGAAACATGTTTTATTATACTACATACAACCATAAATATACCCATCAATCCTTAAATTTAATCTTTTAATTTTTTTCAAATAATATTAAATACATTAGTTTTGTGAAAATTAAAATACAAAGCCCAAACATCAAAAGTGAAACCCAAAATTAAATGCAAGCACACTTTGGAGGACTATATTTTTTACACATGTAGTGAAAGTGCCCAAATTGGTCCAAATATAATATAATGTGCTTTCACCCAATTCTCAAAAAAATATCTCCAAGATGGAATATATGGCTACACTTTTGTATTTTCGAGTCAATTGAGGGAAGCTTGAATCATTATAAATGTTGTAGTAAAAAATGTATGTTTATCACAATATGTTTTATTGGCTAAATGTCCAATTGAAATATTGCCCTTAAAAAAGGTTAAAAAATATGAATGTGGTTTGAAGTACATGTTGAGCTAATAATTAATTGCACATGTAAGAAAGACAAGTGTGCACATGCAAAATAAATCAAAAGATGCAAATGTGAAAAAGAGATAAATTTAAAAGATTTTTTTTTCTTTGTGCCTATTGTTTTCAAAATCTATAAGAGTAATTGGATTTCAAAGAATTTTAATTCTTTATTTCTCCTCCTTTTTTCCATTCAAGGACAACTAGGATGCAAAAAATAATGTCCTTTGGTTTGAAAGTTGATGGAGAAAACAATGGATTGGAATAATGTGATAACCCTAGGAACTTGTGGATGTGCTAAAGGAGGTGGAATGGGTCATGTTAGTGAGACTACTATCTAAATATTTTTAAAATTTCATGTTGAAGATGCAATCCTAATGAAATGACCCCATCAATTACAATATATACTAATGAAAAAAGTTTAAATTTTCATTCTTTGATTTACTTCTTTTGTACATTTTTTATTAATGTTAAGACTTGACATGATGTCAACAAATGATGCCATCTCTTACATGCAATTTGTCATGATAATTTTATCTTTCCCCAAAATGACTAAAACAATGCGAGTTTCAACTTTTTTTTTCACTTAAGACATTATTAAAGTGTTACAATTTCAAGTGGCACATGAATGCCAACATTTTATATGGTCTTTAACAGTGACCAAACAGGTCTCCCCCCCTCTTGGAAAAATCCAAGGAAAAAGATAGGGTCTTTGAAAAGATTAATGAAGAATTGTAAAAGTTGTGGTGTTTTTAACTCAAAACCTCCATGTATGTCAAAAGGTTCACATAATGGAAGGAATTGGGGACATAACAAGTTGAGATCAATCAAAGATTTGGGACAATAAACAAAAGACAAAGTCAAAACCTTAGTTAGATTAGATAGATTTTATGTTCTAAGAAATGGTGGAACTCATGGTGGAACTGCGAATGTGGCATGTCGAACGATTGCCCAATCTCTTTTTGTTACAAGTAGAAAAATTCAAATAGAAGGAAAGGAAAGATCTATTGCATATATGAACTCAAGGTATTTGAACTACCTATAAGTAATTTCAGGTATGGAAAAGGTGTGGAAAGAAATGACAATTACCTCATCTTTTTTTTGCAAACCTCAAAAGGTGATTTACAATTTTTTCTAGATAAGGTTCATGACAAATGAGTGGAGAAAGAAACTAAGGAGTGGTTGAAGGCTACATGAAAGCCTTACAAAGAAACCTTTAACATGTTGGGGCTAAAAAATCAATGGAAGAAACTATAGAAGTTCTGAAAGGGTTGAAAATAGGAAACTTATTCATATTAGAAGTAGAAACATGATTAAGTGGTTATAAAAAGGGCATGTTACAAATAAGGAATTTTTTGCCTTGTTCAAACATCAAGGCCCTTGAAGTTCATGCTTTGATTTCAAAATTAGATACTAAAACATGACAAAAATTCCCTCTCAAGAAGAGTTGGGTGAATACTATAGGATTATTTCAAATTATATATTAAGGTAGCAAACAAAACATATCCAAGAAAGGCCCAAGGGGAGTTCTTAAGGAACCTAATAGATAAAATCCTTAATCAATCGAAGCAAAACCATGGTTCACCCCACATGTCAAAAGGTGAGTTTTTTGCAACTTTGGGTGCAATGGCCAAGGGCAAAGACCCTAGCCTTGATGGGGCAATTACAAAATTCTTCTTCCAAGTGTGGCTAGTTATCCCGAGGGGACACTTAATGTAAAGTTTGAAATTTATGTGCGTCAAACAACCATTTTTAGGGGGGTATTAAATAAAATTTCAACATATTTTTTACCATCCTATTATTATCTAATTTTTAAATATATACATATTAAAACCACCTTATATTAATTATAATTCACTATTTCATATTATTACATACCCTATATTACAATTAAATTTTTACCCAACAACCAATATATTGCATCCTATATTTTTACTTACGTATTTTTTACTTTTTTTTTACTAATGTCCCCCGAGCTAGTAATTGAAAAAGAATTTGACAAAATGATGGGAACTTCAATGTAGAAAGGGGTGTTTTCCATTAAGGGTCACAAGAGGTATGATTATCTTGTTGTAAAAAGGAAGGAAAAAGAGGCATTTATCAAATTGGCACCCTATGACTTTCAACGTAACTTAACAAAATATTTGCAAAAAACCTCCAATTCTATTTTCAACCAATATTGATGGAGGTCATTAACCATAACTAGTCAACATTTTTGTCGTTAAGATATATCTTAAACAACATATTTTAAACCCATGAAACTATCTTTATGGGCCAAGAAGTCTATGCAGCCAATGGTTTTTTTGAAATTAGATTTCTCCAAGGTGTACAACAAGGTAAATTAGGATTTCCTCTTCAAACATATGAAAACAACTTGGAATGCCATATGCATTTGTTAGCATGACTCAAATCTTATTTGAAGGTGCTTCAACTTGCATCTTGGTTAATGAGCAAACCACTAGGGATTTTCCCATTTAAGGGGGGGTATGCCACAAGTGCCCATTAGCCATTTACATATTATTAATAATTGGCCAAGCCCTTAATTCTATAGCTTTGGAGGAACTAAAGCAAGATAAAATCCACAAGGTTAAGCTACCTAGATCTAACAAGCAACAAGTGATTTATCAATATGCTAATGATACAAGATTTATAATTAGTGCAGCCCACAAGGACATTGCCAGGCTAATGCACTTTCTACAACTATTTAGTAAGGCGTCTAACTTGTTCATTAATGGATCCAAATTTGCAACCTTTTGGGTAGGAGGGAAGCCAAGCGAGAGGCCATTTGGACCTAGGCATTTCCTAAAGATATTACTAAATAACTTGGTACCCATTTAGTTTAATTATCTTTGAATTTTTTAAATGCAGATAATTTTTTGTAATTAAAATACGATGCAAACTTAGTTTTTGGTCAACATCCAAACTCTCCCTAACTAATAAGAAAGTGATTATTAATAACATTCTTCTATAAATGCATTCTGGCATTTCATTAGTGATTGGGGGTGGGACCAGGAAGGGCATCCAAAAAGTTAGTCGATTGTTGAATAATTACCTATGGGAAACTAGTTCAATTCATAATTATCTCTCCCAAGTAACATGGGATTAATGTTACAAAAAGAAAAAATTGGGTGGGCTAGGTTTAGTGGTTTGGTTAGGAACTACAGATGCTCCAAATGGGTTGTGAATGCCCTAGAGCTTAGTAGCTCTAACCTTTAAGAATCGTTAAAATTTAAACTAAAAAAACTACCAACCTCATCATGGAGGTAAATGGTCTCTTAACCTAGAATGGTGCATACATAAAAATCACAAAGGGCACCTAATTAATAATATACTAAAAGTTTGTAAGCTAGCATGTGACATAGTATCACATGATGTCAAGCATTCATAAAACATGTTACACATAAAAGAATATGTGAAAGTAAAGAAAAATACTTAGATAGTTGCAAAAATTTGGTGTAATTAAACCCATAATTGCATCATCTTAATTATAAACACAAGTGCCATCCAATACTTGACAAGAATAAAATATTTTGATGATTAGACTTCTTAATGAAATCAAGTGCAATTCTTAAGTAAAGAATATTATTGATAAAATTCAAGAGAAAATCATTTGAAATAAGTAGAACACAAATGCATCTCTAGTGATGTTTTGTAAGGATCTCAATTGTCATTAATCGTAAATCATGTTTGTGAGTTGATTTGATCATGAAATCTTCTACTTTATGATCAATGCATTGGTTTCAACCAAGACAAATTGTCGTTGATGTTTTCCAACACATGCCACAAGTTGTTTATATATGTTTAAGATATATGTTCCATCGTTGGACATCATCATCATGGCCCATTTTTTTTCATTGTGTTCATGTGATGGATTGTCATTTATAAGAGTTTCTAGATGTTGACAATGTTTGGGTTCATAGTCTTGTACACATTTTAAAACATATCAATCCTTTAACTTCATTAAAAACCACATTTCATAATACCTCGGTAGCTTCAACATATGCTTACCAAGTAATTAATTAATATAACGTCACCTTGGAAGTTGTGACATTTCAATTGATGTTTTGTAATGAACCTTTGTCATTCATAATATATTCATTTGTTTCCATACTTACAAAGCTATCAACATTCACTTAATTATTATATTACAAAGTAACTATTAAAATAAGAACAAATAGCAAATTTAAAAAACATCTTTGACATCTAATACCTTTCATTAAAAAAACATTGAGTAGGCACAAACTTTTGCAAGTGGTGTAACAACTTGATCAAATCTTATATTTATGTAGGCCCATAATTGTGAAAATTTTCATTAATCCAATCCTTTTGTCATTAATAATGGTTGCATATTGTTCCACAATCTCCACACAAGTTTTGAATTTTTCAACTTTGATTTCTTTCATCGATTTTGCAAAAGCATGGGCCATCTTCAAATGTTTGCAATACATCTTCCACAAATATCCATAGCTAATCCAAATCCTATCCTTTGTTAATTAAGATTGATTTTGAAATGGGTTTTTAAATGACCCAAATAACTAATGGTTCATTATCATACTTAATGAAAAAAAATAAAAATTGATGGCTTCTTTTCAAAAGTGATGAAATAATTTGTTTGGATCTAATTGAAAAAAATTAGAATTGAAGAACTTGTGTGTAAAATTGAGTCTTTATAATATTTTGAGTATTGGATCTCCATGGTGTGATGTATTTTAACTATCATCACAACAACAATTTGAGAAGAACTTCTAGATAGGCCACATTTGAAACTTTGGAACTTTGGAAATCAAGTCAAAGATGACAAATTTGGAGCTTTGTAGACTATTGCAAAGATAGTGACACAAAACTAAAAATGGTGAAACATGGTGAAATCAATAAAGTGCAAAACTTATGATAAGGTCCATGGAAGCAAAAGAAGATGGGGGTTGCAAGTAGTTGACATCTCATGGAAGACAACCAAGAACATAGATAAAGAACATTTGAAAACATAGAACATGGAATTAGATGGGGAATATGGGTTGGGGTACTAAACATTGAACTAAAGCACCTCTTTCAAGGTGTTATTGAACATTGCCCTTTACTTCTATAAAGAGATTGTTTTTTGAAGATATTACATTAACCTACCATTAGGTTACCCCCAACCTACCACAAATTCCCACATCGAATTTCATGTTTGATTTGGTGTTAATTAACACTTTAAATGTGAATTGATGAACAAAACTCTATTTCATAAAATCAAATTAAAATTTATTTGCCACCAAGTGTTGGGTGCAAATAGGATGACATGACGGTGTAGTCACATTAACGTTATACAAGCAATTGTAACTAGTGTTTAGTTTTGTGTATCTAACATTTTAGGAAAAAATAAAGAACTCCAAATGGAATTGTTTTTACATAATGTTATTTTCAATGTATTAGTATATACACTCTAAAAGTTTCAAATCTAATGAATGAAAAATACCCAAAAGCATTTTGAAAACACTCTAACCAGTGTTATTTAGTAAACAAAAGGATTTATAAATGGACTTGATTTTTTTTTTAAATCACATTTTTAAAAAAATGTTTAATGTGAACCATAACACAATAGTGCAATGAAAAAAAATATTTCAAGATTTTTTAAGATTTTTTTAAATACTTTTGTTTGAAATTCCAAAAATATTTTTAAATAAACACCTAATGAACAATCACCCAAGGAGGCAAGTGTGGCTCATGATATCCATTTGCACCCAAGAACCAACCTTGCATATGTGACCTTATTGTGATAAATTTGTTTTGACTACTTTAAAAATAGTGGGAATGCCTGTTAGGATGATGTGATAAAGTATAATTGGTTGTACATAATGTGATGAATAAAAAATTCATGATTTTTATATGATCAAGAAAAAAAAATGGTCATGAAATATTATAATATTATGTAACTTTTAAAATAAATATACATGATTATATCATTTTGAAACATTTTAAGTCCTTTATAAAATGAAAAGAAAAAATGAGTAGTTATTATGTTTCTAAATATTTTATATTCATTAGGTTCAATCCAAAGTATTCCACACATTTTCATTATATATTATAAAGGACATCATGTAAAAATGTTCAAATCCTATAACATTACTACAATTTTTTACCCAATTTTTTTAAAAAACAAGCACCAATTACATTTGCCATGGTGCATGTTAATATGATTGCACCTTGTGATGGTTGTTTTAATCATGCATGTTTTGCAAAACTAACACCAAATTAAAAAAATAAAGAAAACAATATAATTGAAAGAAAACAATTAAACTATAATACTTTAAATTTGTTGTTCATGGAATGCTAATTATTAAACATACATGATGACTTTAATTTTATTCTTGAAATGACTTTCAAAAAAATAAAAATATTATTCTTAATAAGTTAATTAATCAACTTCCTCACAATTCATGCTTCATTAACTATGCAAAGAAATGAGGATGAATACAATTAGAAATAAAAAAATTATTTAACCAATAAGGTGAAGCAACATGCACTCAAAAGACCCAAACTTTTCCACTTAATGAAGATGGATGGGTTTGAAAATTGTTTGGAGTTTGAATGTTCCCCAATGTTCCATATATTTCCCAATATATTCAAACCCAAGCAAGTCTTCATAGATTCCTTACGATGTTCCCCATCTATTCCCAAGTTGTTCCCAATGCACCACATTTTATTCCATGTGTTTTGCCCTAAGTTTTATTCTTGTGATGTTAATGCAGGGTCACCTTAGTATTTTAAGGTAGGTTCTTTCCCAAATTTTTGCTATAATGTAGGTTGTGACCAACCATAAGAAGATCTAGCAAAACTTGGGTACAAACATAATATCAAAGTTGAAAAATTTAAGGATCCTCCTTTTTTAACTACTTATTTCAATTTGAAGTAAAATCCTAGTTATCCAAGAAAAAAAACCTAATGGAAAAATATTTTATAAAATAAAGATTTTATGATGGTGAGTTTGGGAAATTGTCTAAAAAAATTTGTGATAAAAAATTTAGCAAGAATTGAATGATTTTGTAATTTTTCAATCTTTTGAAATTTTTGATCCCCAAAGTGTGGAAATTTTGAAATTTAAAATTGCATAAAGCCAAAAGTTTTGGAAATCTAAAGGTTATAATTCTTTGTCATGCACATTCTTTTTTTTTTGTTGTCACAATTATACACGCTTCATTTGGCCAATAATGTATAATCTCATGTTTTGGTGTATTGTGGGTGCAAATGTTTACTAAATATCATTGTGTAAAATCAAAATGCAACACAAGATTGTTATGAAAACAAGTTTAACTGAAAATCAATGTTTAAATCTCTTACCAATTGTCAACAAATAAAATTTCCACTCATTCTACTACGATTCATTGCATTTTGAAATTTGTAGATTGTTGAATCAAAATGTGGTAAGAAAATAATTAAAAATGTAATTCCAACTACAAACAAGAACCAAAAAATGCAATGCACAAATGTTGTTTAACAAAATGGGTGAAAAATGATTGACATCTTCATTCATGTCAAAAATATTTAAAAGGAATGCAAGCAAAAAATGTCAAATAATATATAAAATTTGTCCAAATGCATTTTAATAAATAAATAGATTATTTTGTAACAAGGTGTTAAAATCATAAGGTATTACGATATTTGTTTTGTTATAGTGCAAAAACCAAAAAAATCCATTAATTTTAATCATTAACCAATTTTGGATTAATTTACAAAATTAAAATTGGAATTCTTATATTTTCAAAATTATTCCCAAAATTGGATTCCCAATTTGGTCCATTCAAGGTTGGGGTACACAAATGGAATGTCTTGCCTTAAAATCAATCTCAAGACATTACTTTGAATGACCATTATATTTACAAAATAATTTATGGGGTAGATTTTCTTTTTTCATTAGATATTCACATAGTTTTTAATCAAAATGGTGATGATTTTCTATGATTTGTCTGATTAAAACATGTTTTTAAGTGTCTTGCAAAATGGTTTAAGAACCATGTCTCAATACGTAGGACTATCAAAAAGGACTCAACAACACTAGTAATATTTTTTCAAATTATTCCATATTTTAACCATAAATAGAATCAACTATGTTTTATATGATGGCATAATTTTTTTGTATGATAAATCACCAAATTGTTTTCATTAAAAAGGCTGCATTAATAAAGATAATCAAATTAATGTTGTTAATTATAAAATTACATTCCAAAGGTTTGGAAAGAAATATAGGAGACATGGGTGCAAACTACATGACATTATTTGATGTTTTAATAGGGTTTTAGCTCTCCAAATGAGGGTATATCACTTTTGGAAATGTCTTATAATCTTACATTCTTTTTTGGTTTCTACTTGAACATGACATTCAAAATTTGTTCAATTGACTTGAATCATTCATTATAACATTTATTAATTGAAAGTTTAAACATACATATCCCCCTTTCACTATTTAACATCTCAAAACATTCATTTTGTTGAATCCTTGTTTTAGAATTTCAAAACACATGACAAAAAGGTGTCATGGTTGCTATTGTGGTACCCCAACCATGAATGCATTTAGTTGTGTTTATATGTGAAACTAGGGCTGAAAGATACATTTCAAAAGTTAAAAAGGATTGGAACTTGTGATTAACTAACAAGAAACCATTAGTTTCCATATCAATTTGTAAAAAATTAGACCTTGAACTAAATTGCCAATTTTTTTTATGTGTGGAACTAAAACCAAGACAATTTCAATACTTTTTTTTAAAAAAACACAATGAGAGACTAGACTAACAAGATGTTCACAAAGTCAAGTTCATTGGTAGAAGGTTGATAAGGCTTTCACTTGTAGATTAATGGGTTTGAACCAATGTGGGGTGGGTGTTAGATTTGAGGACAAGTATTTGATGGGTATTAGGTTGGGTATGTATATATATATATAACAATAGAAGTAAAATGTTCAAAACCACACAACTAAACCCTAGCAAGCCAAATTGAAATCATTAGTACCCACCCCCACCCCATGTTCATAACCATGATCAAAATGAAAATAAAAAATGGGTGGGTTATTTGGCAAAAACCCTAATTTATACCCTTGGTATAAATGTTGGGGGCATACAATAGGGTTACGGTTTACTTTGTTTCCTTGAATAGTAAAGTTTTTTGCAAAAGAGCTTCATTATTTCTTTAAAAGCAACCCTGCTAGTTAAAATAGTTTGGATGTGATCGTGAAATGGAACATTGCAATTGCCCAACACATCAATGGACATGAGCTATAGTTGAAGGAACACAAAGTGAAGACTAAGACTATTAGTTGATGAAGCTTGTAAGTGTTAATTACACCTAAAATCTTTAAATGATTTCACAATGGAAAGCGAAGGAGGTAGGCATTATTTGTTTGTTCATGAACTTTCATTTTTCATTGTGTTTTTTTCTTTGTGCATCATGTTTTTTCTTTGTTGTTTTCAGTTTCCACCTTCTTTGCTTAAGAGAGAAAAATCACCATCAATGTTTTTCATCGACTATTGATTAGAAAAGGGTAATGGAGGGAAAATAACATTTTGGCATTATTGGGGTCTTCTCTATTTTGTAAACCAAACTTTTATTTTCATGGTCTTGTTGGCATAAGGGTATTCTTCATTTTCTTTTAGTAGCCTCTACACTTTGAAGTCATTGTTTACTTAAGGTCATCATTGGCTAAAAGACACAACTCCTACTTGTTGTGGTTTCTGTGCAAGGTTTGAACTTTCACAAGTTGGAGTTTTTTCCGTTGCATAGTTTCAACTTGTTGTGATTTTTGTTGTAAGGTTTGAGCTTTCACAAGTTGAGGTTTATCTTCATTACATGACTTTTACTTGTTGCGGTATCTATTGTAGTTCTGGTTTTTGTTACAAGGTTTGAATTTTCAGGAGTTGGGGTTTTTCCTATTACACAACTCCTACTTATTATGGTTTCTATTGGAGTTTGTTGTGGTTTTTGTTACAAGGTCTAAGCTTTCACAACTCAAGGTTTTCCTCCATTAGTCAACTTCTACTCAAACACACATGAAGGAGTTGAAAAAACAAGGAGATATTTAAAAACCTTACAATCGCAATTTTTTTGTTGGCAAGAACTAGCCAAAAAATTCACACATTGGTGCTTTGAAGCATGTGGACTTGGCAAGTGCATGTGAACAAATGAAATAAAAGCTAAATTTGTAAATGCAATGGAATGTGAGGAGTTCTTAGAAATGAGCGATATAAATTACTTACCTCTATATTAAATAAATGGTAAAACATGTTGATGTGTTTTTATTAAGGGTTTGCTTAATTGTTTCATATTTGTAGATGATTCCACAATTGTGACTTTTTAAAAAATCGATTTTCGGACGACCGGATTACCCAGTCGTCTCTAGTTCTTTCTGACGGAAGGAACCACACGCGTAATAGATATGGATAAGGAGGTTACCGGACTAGCCGGTAGTGGCCACGCTTCTGGAGGGTCTCCTCCTGGTTCAAGAACCGGCTATTACCGGTAGTCGTCTCTCTCCTTTCGCCGTGGTGCCTACTACTACTCTTCTCTCTTCATCATCATATTCTTCACTGCTGCTGCGTGTTGCCAGTTTTGCTTGGTAGAGTTTCTCATAACTCAGTTTTTTTCTCGTCGCAAAATTTTTACATATCGGTTGCATTCTATTCTGGTAGTGTCAGAGGAACTCAGATTTTGTTTTTCCGGGTTTTTTTTTTGGGGGGGGCGAGGGTTGGGGTGGGTCGAGGTGGGGCGTGTTTATTTTGTTATAGAAGAGTGTTAGTGGAGTGTTTTTTTCTCTTATGTAAAGCGGAGTTTCCTCTGAGGGTAATGGCTGGACAAGTCTCAGTAGGCGGGAGACTTGTACAAGCACATCACGTTTGCATCGCAAAAAAATCCACTCAGGGGAAGAAGCAGCTGCTGCCTACTACTACAACTACTACTACAAGCTTTTGTCATGTCTCAATTGCTTGTGGTAGGAGTAGTAGTATAAGGAGATCCAGAGACTTCCAAGCAACAATAAAGAAACGTTTGACAAGCAGTGTTAGTAGTAATAGTAGAGTGAAGAAGGCAGATGAGAATGGTGGTGGTGTGCATCATTATTATCATGTGGTTGCCAGAGCAAAAAAGGGATGGTTTGATGATCCTTTTGACTATGGGCCAGATGAGGACATAACCAATGGTGATCTCATGGCAGAGGGCAAGCAAAGCGCAGAGGAGCAAACACTCTTCCGGGATCCTGATAGCCGAGACGGATACCTGGATTTTCCTGCAGGCTACAACATAGAAATTGCTTCTTTAGGGACTCTGGTGAGACATGATGTACGCAGGTGTTGCTGCCTCGTTGCGGGAGAAGTTTACGACAATCTGCTCTTCTTTCCTGTCATACAGTTGTTGAAGGAGAGATGGCCAGGGGTCCAAATTGACATAATGGCCTCTGAGAGAGGCAAGCAGGTGCAAATATTCTCGCACAATTCTGAGATTGCTCTGGAAATCTCTTTTTCTGATTGCAACTTCACAATGGGTAGCAACAAAATCCCCTTTAGAGCGTGAATGGCTGCATTGTCTCGTCAGGCCCTGCTTGCTTTCCTGATGAAGGTACACGCCATGATCTGATATAGGGTTTTGGGGAAAACAACACATTTGCAGACTTATGAATTGAACAAGTATGTGCGAAGGGCATGGGTGCACAATGTGAACCACCAATTCTTGACACCAGTGGACTTCACTGAGACTCTTGGCATGATCAAGGTAAGGGTTTGAAGTCAGACCTTGAAGTTCTTACTACCACCTAGTTTTTGCAAAAGCTCAATCTGCTACTATGGGTGAGATCCATTTGGCATAGTTTTCCTTTCTCTAGCATCTGGAGAGTAGCAGGCATGATGACCACATATTTTTTCAGACCACATGTTGTCGACAATCTTCTTTGCAATTTGGGCTGCAATGCTCATTGAATCTCTGTCTCTCACCTACTGTTGTCTATGTCTCTAACCCATTCAAATGTGGAAGGCCAGGGATCAGTGAACACTTCTAAGATTTTGAGAAACAAGAAAAATTTGCAGGAAACTCTGCCACAGGAGCTCTAGTTCTGTCTCTCTCTCATACATGCACAGAATTGCATTTTGCTGTTGTGTTTCACAGTGCCAGTGCATTATTCTGTTTCCTAGTCTCTTTTTTTTTACTGATTTCTTGTCACTGTGTTTACAGGGCAATTACTATGATATGTTGATATCAACAAGGTTTGCAGGTTTAGGTCATGCCATGTTTTTATCAATGTGTGACTGTCGCCAAAAAATCAGCTATGTGCACCCCAATGTAAATGCAGCTGGAGCGGGCAATTACCTAGATACAGCCATCAAGGCTCCTCACTTGGATTTGGCAGAGGGTGGCTACCACATGTAAGCCACACTTTGTAGTTGATCCTCTGTCTGAATTCTCATAGCAACAAGTTTTCTCCAGGTGCATTTCAGGTCAAGACTGAAAAGTATGTCTGTTTGTCTGTGGCAGGTATTCAGACCTGTTAGAGCATTTGAAAGTGAGGGGGGAAACCATTCCTCCATCTGAAGTGCCACCTTTGCAAATTGGAGTCTCCAAAAGACTCCAGGCGTTTGTGGAAGCTAAGTACTCCAAGGCAGGTGTTCGGAAGGGGGACTTTCTGGTGTTTCATGGAATTGAGAGTACCTCATTTGCATCAATGCAGTCAAGTGGTGACACCGACAGCCTTCTTCCCCTCCCTGTCTGGGCAACACTTGCCAAGTCCACCAGGTGTGAACATATCCTCTGAAATGAGAGTCAGTAACATACTACTATTAGAGGCCTTATTTGGGAGAGCATTAAATTCAACATCCTACTGGTTGGGGCTCATGCTCCCTTCAAAGGTGGGTTGAGAAGTGGAGTGCCAGTTTGCTGCACACTAGGTCAATCCAACAACTCCAGGCACTATGTTGAACTAGGGGCTTTGTGGGCCTTTGGCAAATGAATTTAATCTGGTGGGAGTTGCTGGAAAGTATTCATTTGTGCAACATGACTGAGGTAAGAGTATGTGGTGCTTACAAGTTGACATTGACAGAGTTGGTATATATGTTTTGGCACAGTTCAAGCGTGTTGTTTGTGATTCCCAATGAGAAGGACAGGCAGAGGGTTCAAGAAGCTTGTGGGGAGGATGTTCACATTGTGTTTATCACCACCCCAGGCCAGGTTTTCCCTTTCTCAATTTTGAGGGTGCACCTTATGTTCCCTGCTTTCATATTATGACCAACATCTGTCTATAGTGCAAGGAATTGCTTAAGCATCTTAGAGATGTTCAGCATCAACATTTGCAACTTGCAGATGTTGTCTAACATTCACACATGAGTTTGGATTGGCCTTTGAAGCACATGCCTGCAAATTGCAAGGATGATGTATTGCTAAGATGAAGGGTGCGGTTGGGGAACAGCTGGCAGCAGTTATCCATGCATCATCTGGTGTTGTGACAACAAACACTGCAGCATTCCAAATGGCACATGCCTTGAGAAAGCCCAGGTATGCACTTTCTTAACAGACAGTTTGTGCAGTGATCTGGGACTACACCAGCCAGTGATAATTGATGAATTACTGTGACTATAAGTAACCATTGCTAATGCATATATTCTCACTATTGTTCCACAGTGACAATCATGATAAGTGCATGTGGATAGACGGGGGTTTTGCTGGGAAATTTGAGGTTTTTTTTTGCGTTATGGTTGCAGGGTGGTTTTATTTTCTTCACAAGAGAAAGCAGACTTGTATCTTCCAGAGGTTACACCTGAGTGTGCAGTCATAGTATCAAAGACAGGCAAGCTTTGTGATATAGACACAAAGGCTGCACAAATAGCCATCTCCACCATTGGCCAAGAGAGCTTAGTTGCAGCATAGTGCAAGCAAATTATTCCTGAATGAATTCTGTACCAATAGTGCAAAAACATTTATGCAATGCCTCTCACAACTTATCTTATGAATCCAATTCTCTTATGAATGACCTCCTTTATAGTAGGGACTGTCACAGCAGAGAGATTCCTTTCCATGTAACATGATGTAGTTGGGCATAGTTACTTACTGTGGGTGCACACAACAAAGTATTAACAATGTGAACAACAGAAGAATGAATTGGGTTTTGTGCATGTACAAATGCACGGAGAATGGATAGAACAATTATGTCACTTCAGCAGGGTTTCCTGGTGTGTGGAAAATCTCAGAACAGAGATGACTACTACAATCCTGCTTGACGATATTTCTACAGCCTAGATGAGTTTATAAAAAGTGAGAACTAATTTGCCATGCCTTGATTGTGAAGATTTGTCTGCTGAGTGAATGGGTCTATATATATACCTCTCTGTACAGAAAGTGCTATGGAGAAGATATACCATTTGGCTGTAGCAAGTTATTGTGTGAAAGTTGCTCTCATACTGATGGCTGCAGAACTGATTGATCAAGTCTGTGGCAGTGGATGCATTTGTGCAGCATTTTGCAGTGACTTTGCTCTATGGACCATATCTGCTAAAATTATTGGGCCAGAAACTATCATTCCAAATTTCACCCTGGCTACAATTCTGGCCCAATAAATTTCTGCCGATTCTTTTTGTCTGACTCTGAATTTGCTTCATTCCTTCAAGTGAAACCATCTCTTGTAGGTGATGGGAATTTCAATATCCTTAAGACTTAGCCCTTGTGGACCATGATGCAAACACAAAGGTTGCCAATCTATATTTCCAGCAATCTCTGCAATATGAAAAAAGAAATGCTCACTTCAAGAATACACCAAAAATCAAGAGCCAGAGATGTGCTTTCTTTGACAAGGGGGAATAAGACTGGGTTTTTACTAGACTGGTTCCAATACTATCACAATGCAATGCAACAAGGTTACAACAACTCTCAAATGATTGTAACAATCTCCCTTGCCCTAAGGATATATTACATGTAATCTCCCCGTCCCCTCGATGGAAACTATGAGAAATATCTATGAGCAAGAAATTGTGGTTAAGGAGGTCCCCCACACTACACCACATTTTTCAATAAATGTTTTTCACAAATGCCCAAAAATGGTAATATAAGAAGGCATCAATTTACACATGAGGTTTACCTTATTTTATATTACGAAAAAAATAATGTTTGGTATACATTTATTGTGAGTTTGTTTGATTTACAAATTTATTTTCTTGAAAAGATATACACATATTGATGTTTCAAGTGTTAGATTTTGTTAGATGTTTTTTTTTCACATTCAAACTTTTGAAAGCCAATGTCAATTTTGGTAGATGCGCATTTGACACTCCCAAGTTTAAGGTCAATTTGTTAGGATTAATGTTTGGGGTTCGAGTTTATGGTTTGGGGTTAATTTTTAAAGATAAAGGTTCTAGCTTTTAAGGTTTAAGGGTTTAACAACATTTTCATCACAAAATTTAATCACAGTGGGTATCCTCCCTTCAAAGTGATCAGTTTGCATGTTTGAGGTTGATAAAACACAAGGCACATTTTTTTCTCAAATTTGAAACAACAATTTTTCAATTCTAGTCAATTTTGCATGATGAAAACACACATATTTCCCATCAAGATTTGTTGGTTGTTTTGTAATTTGTGTGAGCTCATTAACTATGTTGAAAAAACATTTACAAAGATGACTAAACAATAGGTACTTAAATTTTGATATTGTGCTAGAACATTGTTTTTTACATAATTAGAGGATGTTTCATATTCCAAGTTTGGATTGTATTTTTTTCTTTTTTCTTAATAAAAGGAACAAAGTGATTACGATTGTAAATGAATTCAAAACATTACACACAAAAGAGGGGGAAACATACATAAACGTGGAAAAGCTTCATACATGTCGTGAGATGCAAACAATCAATATAAAGGTGTTGTCTAATTTGTCTTATTTCTCTTAAACTTTCATATGATTTTAAAGAATGACTTTATTGTTTACTATGAATCAAAGTGTAATTAAAAAAGTATTTGGGCAACACAGAACTAGGAACATGGTTTGACAATCTTAATGTGAAAATAAAGGTTTATGATTTGTTTAATAAGCTTTAGTTGATCTAGAATGGCATTGTTTGTGTTGGTGTGTTTGTCCATCTGTGATCAATTGTATGTTGGAAACAGTTGTAGTTTTTTTCAAATATGATATTGCAACGGTTTTTTTTCATAAAATATTGTAGCATTTATTATTGACATGTTGTAGTTAACATATTCATGTTGAAATCATCAATTATTATATTAGAAAAATTTGAAAATATATTTTGTGATAAGATGAAAACACACTATGGTGAACCCCTTTATATAATCACATTGTATTATTTTTTCTTAAATTGTGTGCCTTTAGCCTACATTGTGTCAAAATTAAGGAGTTTCACAATGTTTTTGCATCTTATGACAAAGCATGTTTTTTTTCATCAAAATTGTACTAATATTGTTAGAATTTTTTAATGTGCTTAGATGATAATGTTTTTAATATACTATGGAAATGTGTGAAATGTTTTTGTAATGAATCTAATGAGGATAAAACTTATTCAAAATCACTCATTAAACACTATAACCAATGTTTTTACTATTTATCTAAACTTTTAAATGGATTTCAAATGACTTGAAAATGACATTATTTTGAAAAAACTCTTAAAACATATTTTTGCATGATAATATAATGCAGCATATTATTAAGTCAAAAGACTTTTTAAATTTTTTTTGCAACTTACAAATGAAATAGTCCTAGTATATCTTAGGAATATTCCAAAAGAAGGAATCACCTAAACTATTATTCAAGGTGCACCCTCAACTTATTTTTTGTGAATGCACCAAGTAGATAATAAACATGAGTCTTTTTTTACTTATTTCCCTACCACTAGGTTAGTAAATTCAAGATGACAACATTGCAAGCTTATATGAGCAATTCCACAATCAAGAAAATCCTCTTCATTTCAACATTACACCAAAACATGGTTTTTATGATTACATGTTTATGCCATGAATGATTGCATGATTGCACCGAGACACATTCTTTTTACCACTAATCATTTTCATGCACATAAGTAGTCACAAATGCCATTAATGATTATGTCTTCCATAATTATAATCATTGTAAACACAATCATGGACATATCTAGTTAACTATCTATCACACTTATTTATACCTACCTACTTACCAATTTAGCTAGCTACCTATTAGGTTAGGTTTTCTAAGTTAAAAACCTAGTTTACGTACCATAACCTAAGTTGAAAAGGTTAGGTTAACCTAAAGACCTACATCACAAATTGATTGGGCAATGATTAAACAATAGTAATCATGCAAAATTTATTTTTTCATAATTTCATGTTATTTAAATGTTGACATTGCATGTTTAAAAAATCTATGAACTGTGAAGCACATATAAAAATGATGCAAGATTTTACCATGGATGATTTTTTTTTGTCCCACTTCTATGTGTTTCATATGTGTTTTATATACACGACATTTGTGTCTAAATAATATGAACCCATGAAAAAAAATTACATGACTATTATTGTCAAATTAAGGCCTAATAAATTTGTGATGCAAAGTAACCTTAAGAAGTTTAGCCTAGCATAACCTAGTTTTTAAACCTAGCCTTGGTAACCTAGGTTAGGCTAGGTTGCTTAACATGGTTATTTAACCCAATCTAGGTAGCCTAACATAACCTTAACCTAACATAAATAGTAGCCTTGGCTAAACAACCTAGGGAAAGGCCTAAAAAGTTAAATAGCATAAGCAAACTTAGGTCAAGATAAAAACTTAGGTTAGGTTAATTAACCTAACCTAGACTAGGTAACCTAACCATACATATGCATGTAGGTTGCAAGTATGAGGACTTGAATTCCTCATCTCCATGTTGAAAAATTGAGTCCTTAATAATTACACCACATCTTCAACAAATAATATGTTTTATCATCATAATATTATTATGAACATTTTTTCAACCTGTGTACCTAGGTAATGTTACCTAATTACCCTAGGTCTACCTAATTATTTAGCCTAGTTACTTAAAAACCTACATGATTACCTACCTACATACCTCCAATGTATTTATTAATTGCTTCACCTTCCTTACTTACATAAAAGAAAAGCAAATGAAAAAAAATTGAAAAAAAATGTTACCTTATGAAGGTGTTGTCCACTAGTTAAGAACTTGGTTCATCATTGTGCAAATGGTGGGTTCAATTCCTTATACTTGTAACCTATGTACATGTTTAAAAGGCTAAGGTAGGTAGGCTACCTAAGTAGGTTAAGTAAACCAAACTACCACCTAGTTGTTTTCTTGCCTTTTTACAACCTATTTAAAATTATTTATTACCTACCTACCACAAAAATATTATTTATGAGAATAATCCAAAAAATAAACAATTTTAATTTGGGCAAAAATATACTAATCAAATGGTTTGTCATTCTTCTAATAAAAAAGACCACCTTAGTCATGTGAGACATGTCAAAAATGACTATAATAATTATAATCATAATCATGACATGTCTCATGACCAAAGTTGCAAAAAAAGCACAAAAACACATCACATGTATGATTCCATGACTAAGTTTGGGCAATCCTTACAAAGTATCATAATATGGGGTGCAAGCAAGAAAAAATGTACAATTTAGTTATCTTGGCAACCCAAAAAGAATATTTTTGGAATAGGGTTTTAAAACATGTGAAAATTTAACAAGGCTAGAATTCGAGGGTAGCAAGGCAAAGGTACTAGGTTAGTAGAAGTTTAATTACTTTACACAATTTCATCCTCTACATGAAGCATGACATACACACACGTACCCATACACATGCAATCCAATAAATGATGTAAGCTATAAAATTTAAAAGCTAGGAAGATCAGTTCAAGTGTCTTTTATCTACCAAAGTTTTCAATTACAACAAATTAAGGTATTGAATTGAGCTACAAACCATACAAACAAGTTTCTATGTCATTTACAAACCCCTATCTTCCAAATTGAAATTGAATTACGATTCATCTACAACTACAAAGCTTAAGGTAGGGTTTCAGGGCCATACTCAAAATACACCACACACATGCAAGGTATAAGAAGACTTGAAGTCATTCTAGTTGGAATGAACAAGACCTAAACATGGGGTACATAAATACCCATACACATGCACTCTAGTAGATAATGTAAGTTGGAAAGATTCAAAGCTAGGAAAACATATTTTAGGTGTCTTTGAGTACCATTTTCAACAAGGCCAACAAATTAAGGTATATCATTAAGTTATAGACTATCCAAACCAATGTTTATTTCATATAAAGACCCATGCTAGTTTCCAAAATGAACTTGAATTACCACCTCTATACATCTGCAAAACTTAAGGTAAAAATATATTCAGGGCCATACTCATAGTGACCACACACATCCAAGATATAAAAAGACTTGAATACCTTTTAGTTGGAGTGAACAAGATAGGTTTCAAGGGTACATAAGAACCCATACACATGCACTCCAGTAGATGGCGTAAGCTAGAAATATTCAAAGCTAGGAAGATGGGTTTGAAGTGTCTTTGAGTACCATATTCAACAAGACCAACAAATTAAGGTATATCATTGAACTGTAGACCATCCAAACAAGTGTATATTTCATCTAAAGACCCCTAGTTTCCAAACTAAACATGAATTACCACCTATATACATTTGTAGAATTTAAGGTAAGGATTCTGGGCCATACTCAAAGTCACCACACATCCAAGGTATCAAAAGACTTGAAATCCTTTTGGTTGGAGTGAACAAGACAGGTTTCAAGGGTACATAACTACCCATACACATGTAGTCTATTAAATAGTGTAAACTAGAAAGCTTAAGAGCTAGGAAAACAAGTTCATGTGTCTTTTATGTACTAAAGTTTTCAAGTCCAACAAATTAGGGTATTGAATTGAACTGTAGACCATACTAACAGGTTTTTACATCATTTAAAAACCCTTGTCTTCCAAACTAAAGTTGAATTACCACCCGTCTCCAACTACAGAGCTTAGGGTAAGGTTTCAACACCATATTCAAAGTCACCACACACATCCAAGGTATCAAAAAACTTGAAGTCATTTTGGCTATAGACCAAATGTTAGGGTTGTAGGAATATGTAAATACCCATGGACAACAAGTTGCTGAAAATTTCCAAGTTTACTGAACTACATAACCAAAAACAAGGTTTAAAGGTGGGTTTGAATTCCTATACACATGAAAGCTAACTACATATGTGAAAAGTCCAAAAACACATGAAATTTCAAAACCACTTTAAAACCAAAATCTCAAATCTTTGTATCATCTAGGAAGCAAAGCTTCAAACAATGAACTTCAAATTGCAAATGTTATTTCAAAGAACACCTTGGAAGTCCTTGGGTAGCAATAGTGTGGTAGTAAAACACATTGTGATGTTTCACAATGTTTATGGCATGTTGTTCAAAGGACTCACCCACAACTTTATGCCACAAATGGTTACGTCAACGAAGTTGCGACATCATAAATGGGTCCAAGAGTAATTTTGGGAGGATATGTTCAATCACAAATGCATCCATTAAAGGAGGCAATAGATGTTTTGGGAATTTTCTAGGTTTTTCATTGCTATGGGGCCATTTTCAATGTTTAGGGTTTGGAATACAAGGCACTATTTCTAGAATTTGTGGAGATGAAAAAAGGTTTTCAGTTTTTGGAGACAAAACAAGGTATTTTGTTTTTAGTCTTGGAGGTTCAAAATTTGTCTGCTTCAATGATTCTTTTAACCAACCACCAATTAAGGTTTGGAAAAAATTGCAAATCTTGCATCAACACGCGAAGAATGACCATATCAATGGGAGAAAAACTTGCCAAGAAGAAAGGTTCTAAACAAGACAATCAAAAAATTCTTCCTCTTCTTCTGTACCTTGAGCTACCAAAACCATCTTGGTGTAATGTTGGGCTAAACCTCACCTTAAAAGATGTTGCTGCAAGTTCTCCTTGTCGTTGCTAAACTTGGGATGAGACAATACTCCTTAGAACTCCCTCCTCAAGCTCCTATAAGCATAGACGTAAGGCATTGAAACATGGGAGGTTGCAAGGCAATGTAGGGAAGGAGACTATTACAACTTCCAAAGCTATGCAAGCCAAAACCAATGAAGCTCCTACAAGTGTTGATGTAAGATGCTAAAATAGGGGAGGTCATAGGGCAATGCAAAGCAGGAGACTATTAGAACTTCCAGAGCTATGCAAGCCAAAACCATGCAAACATAAAAGTAAACATGCGATGACAAATGAAGGTGCAAGCATAGAGGTAAGAATGTGACAAGATGCAAGCTTCTCTGAACAATGCACGGGCAAGAAACTCAGCATGAAACTCAGTTCATGTTGAGTCTTGCGTGAAATCTGAGTTTCGAGCCCCGCTGTGCCTGTGTGTAATTTTTTGGTACCATCTTTGAAGTTACATCTTGTAAATTGGCCAAACACGGGCTTCCAGTGCTGTGTTTGCCCAACTTTACAGATATCTTTAATATCACCGCTTTACATTGTGCAAGAGGCTTTTTGAAATAGGGCACACACACTTGAATTGTTCATATTGTGATGGTTTCACCTCTAAAGTATCATTCGATGCATAGAATGTCCATGTTGTGGCATTGCAACTTTTTGGCTTCCAAAAATCTGGTTGCTTTACCAATAAGGACCACAATGTTGCACCATCCGAAAGATAAATCATGTGTTGGAGTTCTAAGCACAAGCAAACTGAAGTGGAAATAGAACCACAACAATCCACATCCAGGGACTCTAGGTTAACATGGAGCACAGTCTAGATGTAGAATGGGAGTCCACCAACACATGGTGGATATCCTCCATTTACATTTTCTGCAAACCTCGGTCAAAAGAAAGATTCAAATTACAAAACAGAAAAACAGAGGTAGAATTACTTCAGACTTTCTTCCTATTCTGGCATCTATTGTCACTGAGAAGGATATGTTTATTCAGCAGCAATTTGTATATTGCTTCACAAACTGTGCAGATATTAGTGTCTGTTTGACTGTCCACATACTGTTTGTTGGCCTTGCCTACCGAGGCAACGATATTGTGTTTAGATTCATTATAGAGTATAGTAGCTTAAGGGATTTTGGTCTCTACTAGGTAATAATAATAGGTCTAATTTTATATGAGGATTTTTGAAAAATGGTATTTTGGCTTGTGCTGAAACTTGAGATTAGTTATAGAGTTATAATATCAAGAATGATTTTGGTTTCTTTTAGAAGAAGATTATACTTTTACATGGTGAAATATTTGAGTTTCCTCGATTCTGCTTTTGCCTTCAGATACTTTTTAATGGAAATGGCAAGGCGACATTGTGACACACCCCTCGTTTTGTCCTGTATTGTGAAGATAGTGTGATGCCCAATGTATGACCACTATGTCCTTGTTCTGGTATTTGCTTCTTTTCTCTTCTCCCTTGCCATATGGCATACTAAGCTTCAACAATGACAATATGGGTTATCCAAATACAGCTACAGTTGCCATATGGATTGAATCTCTGTGTATTTGGTTGCATCGATCAGGGGTCCTCTTGCCACAATGGTCTCTACCTTTGCCTCTTCGTTTCTTAAAAAAATGAAAGCTGGAAGTAAATGAGAAGGGAAGAGGATGCTAGATTAGGCTCATATTGTCAGACAATAGGAGTTCAATGATGCAGCTAAACAGTAGGGTCTGAAGAGGAAGGGACTGATTCCAAGGCTCATGAGGAGATGGAGGGGCAAGTGGAAACAGGCAAGAGTTGTTAAAAAACAGCAGGTGGTTTTCAACAGGATGCTGTACCTAAGATTAATCTGGCAGAATTGAGCAGGAGATGGAATGTTTCTCTGGAGGTTTTATGGAAGGCCACTGAACTGATGGAGTAGAAGGACCTGAAGCTGGTAGAGCCTGTGGCTATATGAGGCTAAAAGTGTTGATAAGGAGAGATATTGTTAGAATGTCTCACTGGAACTTATACTGTTTTGGAGATGCAGGATGAACTGGATGAAGAGTTTCTTGATCCATAGTATGTGAATAGGTAAAATCCCCGCACAAGGAGTTCAGTAGATAGAGGAGGAGATCTTTACAGTGTCTGGAAGTGGTGTCAAACAGACTGGAAGGGAATGAAATTCTCGAAGAACCATCAGCTGTTTTGCAGTTCCAGGAGACGATAAATCATCAGGGCCAACAGAGGGTCTGACCATTATATGGCAGATTAGCTCGATGAAGAGGGAGGTGATGGCAGGAGCTGCACTGAAGAAGAGGCAGTTGATGAGAAAGAACAAGGTATCAGAGAGGATGGAGGAGTTAAAACAGAGTTCAAAGTAAGAGGCTGTCGAAGAAGGCCTATGACCCACATTTTTGTTGTTGTTGTGTTTTCAACTGAATGATGATATTGTTCAAAGCAGAGGATGACGGGATGGTATTGTACAAAGGAACACATCTGATGCAGCAGGAGATAATGTGAAAGAAGGAGCATGATGACATTGAGGAACAACAGCAGCTTGTAGCTACAATGTACATGCTTTGATACTCGTCAAAATGGAAGAACTCTTGGCCCAAGACAAACTCTTGGAAATGGGCAATTGCCTCCCTGAGATAAGCTCAAGAAGTCTCTTCTGGAGACAATGTTAAGGGGGAGGGAAAGTTGTGGGAAGAAAACCTCAGTAGGAGAAACTATAAGTCCTCAAGGCAAGCATGAGGATTTGGGAAATATGGCAGGAGAAAAGGATTAATACAGACAGCAGATAGATGGTATCAAAAGCTATGTCTCTTGAGTGCTAGCCAATATATGACCATTTCTTCTCAGATCTGGCAGAAATGCAGCAGAAACTTAGGCAGCAGATTTTTGTATAATGTCTTGGATGGGATTTTGAATTGGGAGCTGGTGAAGTCAGTGGGGAGTAATAGCAGCTTGTCATTACCATTCATGATGAAGGTGATGGTCTGATGTTATGTGAATAATGCTCATAAGGTTATGACCAATATCATTTTTGTTATGTTCATTTTGGTTTTGATGGAACTGATACAACAGTCAGCCTCAAATTGTTATCTCTGCGGTCTCATAGATACATTGAAATGGTGGAAGCTGATGCAAAGAGAGATGCGGAGATTCATGATTCTGGTGAGCAGAGCAGGGTGTTTCTTTCTTTCCAGGAACACCTCAGGAAGGTGATCTGGACATCCACAGAGGAGGAACAGATGAGAAAGCTCTGATGGTGCAGTGCACCATCAGAAGAGAGATATTTGCCTTCAACAGATGAACCTACTGCAGACCTAGCAAAGGCAAAGAGGTTGATGGTTTGTTCCCTCAACATGTCACTTGACAGTCTTTTTCCATGTCTTTGCAAAGAGCATGGTTGCTCCAGATCGATTTTCCCATTGCATTCAACTCCTGTAGCATCAGCAGACCTTGTAACCATTCTGGAGGAGAGTATGAGGGATTGATGTTCAGAGAAGGGGACAAACAAGGCAAGTTTCCTCCATGCAAGTTGAGAATCTAATGGTTAAGTTTGAGCAGCAACCAAGTATGGAGTAGATGTTACATACCAATATCAGGTCAAAGTCAATAAAAAAATTATGGATCACAACTTACAAGTCCCAGAAATGGAGGACATTTTGTTAGAAGGAAGAAACTCCAAGATTAGAGGAGACAATACCATATGTGCAGGAGAATGGAGGGATGACCAAGGAGACTGTGCCTGGAATGCAAGCATTGGGCATAGAAGCAATGCCTGGCTTTGAGACACTCACGAGGACAACATTGCTGCTGTCTCTGAGCCTTCAGAGTTGAGAAGACTTTGGGTCTGGAGAAAATGCAGATAGCTCTTTTCAGTTGGGGGTGGAGAGAGAGCTAGCTCTCATGAAGGTTGGGAGAGAAGAGGATGGTACTGCTTTTAACTCCATATAGAGACCAAGAGTTCAACATATCTGCTGTAGTCAAGGACCATCACCCAAGTACTGCACTCTGGAGGTCCAAGATTTTGTAGAGATTCCCATTTTACAGAAACGTACAGAGGGGACAGTTTTGTGTGAGAGACCCATTGATTGTTCTCCTTTCATTCTTCAGTAGTCCAAAATTGACCCAGGATACCTTGATATGATTCTCATGAACGACATGTCGCCTTATTGTGATATATACACTCCCCAGAACTGCCCCAACTGCATCATGTCTTTGTTTGACACATTGCAATTCATTCAATCTGCTGTCAATCAATTTGCTCTCATAGATGTCACATCATCCAAGTGTTCAGACATCTGTCTTTCCATCACAACCGGTCCTTTATTGAATGTCAGTACTTCCAACAAGGTGTTTCTTCCCCAATTTTGTACAGGCACTTTGTACAGATTGCTCTTCATTGCCTTCATTGCAGCATCAAAAATGTTCTAGCTCAAACTCTCCTGTGGGAAGGACGTTTTCTGCTAAGGAGAGAGCAAGAGTATTTAGAAAAGCTGGTCTATGTCAGAATCTATTTTTTGACAACTGAGCAGATTGGGTTGAAATAGTCTTATAGATAGTCTCAAGATAAGATTTGTGCACCCATTCAGACAGATCAAGACTCTGTACAAAAGGATATTCTGTGGACATTTAGATTGGTATACAATAGAGGTGCACAAAATCTGCACTGAACATAAAACATTCTCTTCCACAACTAAAAACATTCTCTTCAAAAACTAGTGTACATTGGCGAGACATAAAAATTTCATATAACTATCAACCATTGATTCACACCTATGATATCAGGCACTAACACTAGCCACTAAGACCTTAAACAATACAAGAAAATACTCTGCTCCAGACCTCTACAACGCAATTGCACACTTAGATTGCCACTGTAATACATGGCACACTGACTCTCAAAGACAACACATCTGATGACTTAATTGATAGTTTTGACTGGACCTAACCAACTATCACTCAAATTACTGCATAGTTGCCTCATCCCCACATATTGCATATTTACAGTAGTTGAGGCATTTTGGTAGTGGATTGCCAGTCATGTTGTCTGCGCTCAGAATCCGGGTGCCTCTTTCTGAAGATGGGTTTTTTTCCAACTCATGCCAGTAGTCAACATTCTTGAACGATTTTACGTTTCTTCAGAAATTTGAAAAGCTTTCTGTGGTCAGTTATCTTATTAATCTCCTCCCACAGCTGATCCCTGCACCCTCCCCAGTCCATGCTTGAAACACAAATAGTCACAAGTGCATGATCTGGTCATACTGACTCAGACCGCACCTTGACCACCATACAGCCCTACTTGCAAGCCTTGAGGAAGTCACGTAAAAGATGGTCTTTGACTTCAGCACCAATTCTCTCACAGTAATGAGACTGCAATGTGGATCTGTTTTCATGGGTATGGTGCAAGGGAACTTTACCTTGTATTTGCCCACAACAATTCATATGAGATAAAGCTTGCTGTTGCTGTGACCCCAACCATTTCCAGTGCTCCATCGACTAGATTTCAACAACACAAATGAATGAGATGATTTACATGCATTTGCTTGCCTGAACCTCAGTTTTATAGCCTCACCAAGCATGTAAACACAAACCAGAAAATAGACCAATTTCAAATTATGCCACATACAGTGTCAAGGACAGAAAGATCGTCAAAAGTTTGAACACCCATTACTGGTGCAGGAGGGATACACCAGTGTTCACAAGAACATACAACACTGTATGTCCAAGTGCCAAGTGGTTGTCAATTGGGTCTGTTCCATGTGGCTTAAAATGGAAAAAACAACATATCATGACCCAGGAAAAAGCAAAATGTGGTCCCAAATATCACAACAATCTGGTGAAAAGTAGCTTCTGAATGCATGAGAGAGTTACCTCCTGCAAGTGCCCCTACTGCACCTGCCCCAATTGCTACAGCTGGAAAAGCAGCTTGCAGTGCTCTATACTTAGCATTGTTCCTCCTTTCTTCAGCCTGCAATTGCTTTGCCATGCGTCAGAAGCAACAAATTCTCATAGCAAAATTCAATGATAATAATGAGATTTGTTAATGACAGACCTAACTGTGTGAGTAACTAGCTTTGCAAAACAACCATAAGTATCCAAGTTGATGCAAAGGATGAACTGACCTCCCTTTCAACTGCGAGCAGAATGTCATCAGGTGACAACTCCACTCGAGAAGAATTGTTTGAAGAGCTTGAAATCTCATGATCAGCATCTAGATCATCGGTGACCACAGGGGCTTCCAAAGTGCTAAAGGAACTAACTGTCTCAAGTCCCATGTGTGGACCTGTCTCCAAAGTCTTAACTGATCCATCTTGTACCTTTGCTATGGTTTCCATTAACAATTTTTCACTCTCAGGCAGAATTTTTCCATCTAGAATATCTTCAGGAATGGGGGAAAAGACTTGCCCACTTGTAATCCTGCTTTGCTCCTCAAACTGCAAATGGTTGTCACTTGTTCTAGTGTTGTCGTCAAATTTTAGAAATTTGTGTGGGTTTAGGTGCGACAGCAGTGATTCAAATTTGGACATGGAAGCCTTCACACCCACTCGCCCCTCAAATTCAGAGAGATTGGCTTCAATTCTGTCATGAATTTGGGTTGCTCTGTCTTGTTCTTCAGACTCCAAAAGCTTGGCTTGAAACTGCTCCTCAATGCTTTTGGTGTCTGTCACAAAGTCTGTGGAATCAGATGGGGAAATGTTGGGTAGATGAGGTGAGACTACCTCTTCAAGAGCACTAGCTTGGGTTGAAGAATGGGAAAGGCTAGGTGGCAAAGGCATGGAGACATGAAGGGGGGGAGGGGGCTGGACAGATCTTGGTTGAACATCAAATGCAGTCAAAATTGCTGATCCCCCTCCAACTCCACCAACTGCACTACTAGTTTCTAGATCCACAGTTGATTTACCACCTTTCAGACTCCCTTCAGAAATGCTGGCTGTTTCCAGTTCATCATTGACCACAGCATTTGCAACTGTCTGGGCCTGTGCTACCTTTGGGGTCTCTTCAACTATCTCACTCCTTGCACCCAGGCTTGCAAACTGAGGTGACAACTGAAGATCTTCTTGTAAAATGGAAGATCCTTGAATTCTTTTTGCTGGTCTCAATGCTCGCACAAGAAGGGCTATAAAGGCCACAACTATTGCTGAACCTGTTCCATTGCAATATGGACTATTAGCAACCAAGAGCAGCACAATTGACAAGAGTTGTTTTCACACGATGAAAGCAATCACTGACACATAAAAAGAAGGCCTCAACTGACTTCATGCATCAAGAGAGGCTGTGTTTTTCAAGATGGCTGCTTCTCATTTTGCTAACTAAACATCAGTTAGTGAAGCTTGGCAAGTCCAGACCTAATGATGTGATTCAGCTCCCATCCAGTTCATGCAAAGTCATAACAAATGGATACCAATGACTCAACAGGTTTGACATGCAATCAGTGCAATAGGAACCAAGCTTATTTGCTCCATGCTTTTCAAGATTCAATTTGTGATTTGAAGGTAGACCCAACACATAGCAAAGTCTGGACAGTGTACATGTAGTGTCACATAGCCCTCATGACCTCACAAACCAAAACAAATGGAGATGAAAAACCCACACCTGTTGCAAGCAACACACTTTGTGGGATCTTGGGAACACCATTGGAGTGATGAAAAATGCCTGGAGCTTCAGAAGTAGAGATAGTGGCCACTGGCATGACTTTCTTCTCTGCATTAATTCGTTCCAAGATGGTGACCGGGTCAACCTCCACCATTGGATCATTTGCAAGTACTCTATTAACCCACTCAGCAGCCTCCAGGTCTACTGGATCCATCTTTGGCTCTTGAGGACTTTTCTTCAATCGGAGTCTCATAGATCGGCGTGACCCCATTTTGGGCATCAGTACTAATGGTGTGTTTGTGCAGCATGGCTCCCCATTTGCTATTTGCACATGGTCAATCCCTGCCTCTTGTGATTCCCTGACATCCAATTCATGTGATCGCTGCTGCCTCCGTCTAGCCTGCACTGGCCTGCACCTCTGTGGATCTTGCAAGAACAAAATTTTGCTGGTTAACCCCAAAACACCCAAGGCTGTCTTTGTGTGTGCCAAAGAAACAGAGATTTTTCAACTATATCCCAACACACTGGTTGCATTCAATTGAAACCAACTTGCAAGCTGCATCAAGGTTTCAGAAGTCAATCGCAACTTGTCTTCTCTGCAAACTCAAAAAACTCTATGATCATTTAGATCCCTTTGAGCAAGTGTACAGACCGGCAGTTTTTTTTTGGCGAAATTTCACATCCTCGAAACCCCCCCAAAAAAAAGCCAGTGTGACTCATACAAAGGATGTTTTTGGGGGGAAAAAATGGCCCAAAGTTGCCAGATCTCGAGGAATTGGTTTTGGAAATCATTCACATTCAATAAGTTCCAGCATGTTGCCAAGATATCACAAGATTCCTAAATTTCTCAACTTCCTCTCTGACCTGTAGCCAAATTTGGCCCAAGTCCTCTTGTGAATGATCACCAGACCACCTACCTCACAAAATTGAAAAAACAAAACAAAACAAAACCCTGGTACAGACAACTGGAACACTGCATCACCATGTATCTCTTCGTTGCTAACAAATGGAGCTTTGAATTGATGAACACATGCATCAGCCTAAGTGTGAAAAAAACAACCGATTGTGGAAGATTCAGTAACATGAGACAAAAGAAACCTGACTAGAAATGAACTCTACTAATTTTCCTTGCGCGGAAGAAAAGATAGATATGCTTGCAGTTATGGAAGTGTTACCCAATGCCTAAAAGAGAAGAGTGGAAGGAGAGAAGGAGGCGGAGATATGAAGAAGGAAAAACAATATAAGAAATGAAGCAAAAGAGAGAGCCTGGTCTTCAGGTCCACAATAGAAAACGCAGCACATCACTAAACTAGCGTGAAACATCCGGGGAGCTGGATCTGCCCAAGTTGGCACTGTGATGTGAGTTCATCATGGATCTAGACAAGCTGAGAGATCTGCAAGTATGTCTGCAAGCAGCAAAATCGGGAAATATAACACACGATATACAAAAGAGAGAAGGTAAAATAGAACAAGTACCAAGTGAACAGTGCGACGAGGAGTGAATGGCGTTCGATGTACTAACTCAGGGAAGGCAGATCCAGGTAAAAGGAGTGCCATAGCTGCTGCTCCTGGAAATCCCTACCCACTGTTTGTCAGTCTTTTTTTCCAGCTCGCAACTCCCTCCTCACTCACGCCTTGAACTGATTCTCTCGTCACATTACCCACTTCCTTGGCGATCCCCCTGGTCTACTTCCAGCATCCAGGGGGGTAAACTAAAGAAGGAAAAAAAAAAGCCGAACTGTGAGCACCAAAACAAAGGCCGCTAGGAAGGAAGATCCCTGACCAAGAGTGGATCTTTGAAACTAAACTAAAAAAGTCTCCAAATGGTTCAATCCCTGGAAGCTCCGCCCAAATCTCACTGCGTCTTTCTTCCTTCCTTCCTTCCTTTGATGCACCTTCAGCTTCCTTCACAAGCCCCGTCCCGGTCCCTTCTTCAAAACTTTCTCTTAAACCGCAAATCCTTATAATGAATCCTCTGGAGCTTGTCAAACGAATGAACAACAACAACCAGCCACAATCCCAAAAACTTGGAGGGTTTCTTCAACCTCTGTTTGTTTGTTTGTTTGTTCGTTGCCTTTTGTAAAAAAATTTCTTCAAACGTCTCCGTTTCTAACTATTGTTTATCGAACCCGGTGGAGCAATTAAGGACTTGGACTACCTATCTTTCTTTCTTTCTTTCTTCTCCGCTCCCCCCCTCCCTTCACGAACCCATTAGATCCACTGTTCCATCTTCATTCAGCACCACCGACAAAACCACGAAACCCACAAACAGCAACCCCAAGAAACAAACGTGGCCTGAATGGGTTGTCAATTCCGATCGATCACACTCTGCAAAGGAGAATCTCTATAAGACTTCCTGCTTGATTGTTGCCCAGAGAGAGCCACAGAGAGAGAGAGAGAGAGAGAGAGAGAGAAAGAAGGCCTTATTTGGGGACACTTGTTCTATCTCAAGATAATCAGCCAACAACCAGCAGGGCTAGCCAGTGAAGTGTGAGCAATGCTTGTCCTTTGTCCAATGGCATCCCTCACCTGCTTGCTGCTTTATCAATTCCTTCAAGATAAGGAAGAAGGGGGGGGGGGCACTAGGGCACCTTCTGCCTGCCCAGAGATGCCTCCCAGCCTCATTGCTACCATAGATAGATAGGCAGGGAAGGGGCCAGATGATTCTCCATTGGAAAACCATAACCACATAACAACGGCCCCCCACAAGGGACTCTCTTGCAAAATTGTAGGGAATGTTAGGACACTTAGTTTCATAGAATTGATTTGGTATGGAGGAGAAGGGGGGGATTCAAGGAATGCCCAAGCCCAAAACATTCAACTCTCTCTCTTTTTGGAAGAACACAAACAGCCCCACCCAGCCACCCACCCCCTTTTCCTTCCTTCTTTCTTTTGGAATGCACCACCCCTTGTTGGGTACACTACCAAATCAATTGGCAATTTTTTTGCCCAAATCTTTAGTTACCTTTATTTATTTCATATTGAAACAGAAGTCTTATGGATGGACCCAATTTTATTTTATTTTTTTTAATTTGCAGAATATTTCATTGTACAATTTTGACAGTCAAGAATAAATTGTCTGAAGTACTACACCTTACAATTTCAAATCTATGGCCGTATTCTAGTTGATGGTCTCTAGTAGGTTTTGGAGTTCGATCTTGTCAGATTTGGACAAATGTGTAGGTACCCACTTTTTTCTCTTTTTTTCTTTTTCATTTTATTCGCTAAACCTTTCGCAATTTTAAAAGTTCGACATCAGTTGCATGTACGATAGGTATTATATTATTGATGGTTTTTTTTTTTTTTTTTTTTTTGGGGGTGGGGCACCCTTCCGCCCTAATCTCCACACCCTCTCGGGTTTTGTCGGGGGCGGGAGGAGGACAAACCCCTCC
>Ga0116227_10001210_pt1 | contig 56604 bp, 53 predicted proteins | sample S1TSphgellanicum_FD_89693 | JGI IMG/M metagenome (GOLD analysis project Ga0116227, IMG submission 89693) | Host-associated microbial communities from peat moss isolated from Minnesota, USA - S1T2_Fb - Sphagnum magellanicum MG | ecosystem: Host-associated > Plants > Peat moss > Unclassified...
TCCGTCGGCACGGCGCCGAAGCATACACACGCCGGAACGACCGAAGTGCAACTCTTCATAGACGGTTCCGGAACGGAATGGCTCGGCGATAAACAGATACCGGTTTCTCCGGGAACGTTCGTCGTCATTCCGCCGAACACGGCGCACGGCGGATTCACCGGCGGTCCTTTCCGCATCTACACCGTGAAGACGCCCCCGCAAGACCCGACCGATTATCATCCGGTGCCCTAGCAGCCGTAGTCTCCCCTCGCGGAGGGCGTGGAACGCCAGCCACAAGGGCCCGTGCGTCTCTGACTTCAAAATAGCAAGATGAGTACGATTGCATGGTATGGCACGGGTTTGATGGGGGCGGGGTTTGTCGAGGCGCTGCGCGGGCGCGGGCAAGACGTCGTCGTCTGGAACCGCACCTTTGAGAAGGCGCAGGCGCTCGAACGCTTGGGTGCGCGGGCGGTCGCCGACCCGCGGGCGGCGGCGAAGGGCGCGTCGCGCATCCACATCATGATCGCCGACGACGCGGCTGTCGACGCACTGCTCGGGCAGCTCGAGGGCGCGCTCGATCCGGGAACGATCGTGATCGACCATTCGACCACGGCACCCAAGCCGACCGAAGCCCGCTTTGCGCGCCTGGCGCAGCAGGGCATCGCGTTTCTGCACGCGCCCGTTTTCATGGCGCCCAAAGCGGCGCGCGAGTCCCAGGGGGTCATGCTCGCTTCGGGCTCGCAGGCGCTCTTCGAGCGGGTCCAGCCGGAGCTCGCGGCCATGACCAAGGATCTGTGGTATCTCGGCGAGCGCACCGACAAAGCCGCGACGCTCAAGCTCGTCGGCAACCAGATGCTCTTTTTCATCGCCGCGGGATTGGCCGACTCGTACGCGATGGCCAAGAGCGCGGGCGTTTCGGCGGAAGAAGCGTACGAGCTGTTCTCCCACTTCAATCCGGCAATCGCCGTCGGGATGCGCGGCAAGATGATGGCCGCGGGCGACTTCACGCCGAGCTTCGAGCTCACGATGGCGCGAAAGGACGCGCGGCTGATGCTCGAGACGGCGGCTGAAAACGACGTCGCGCTGCACTTCCTGCCGGCCATCGCGAGCCGCATGGACGCGTTGATCGCGGCCGGCCACGGTGCCCAAGACGTCGCCGTGCTCGGCGTCGATTCGGTCCCCGCGGCCGTCGGCGCGCGTTCCTAACGCTCGCGAACGGGTGAACGAGCCGCGCGTCGCGCGCCTGCGGGTCTATCCGTTCAAGTCGTTGCCGGGCGCCGACGTCCCGGCCTCGACTCTGACGCGAGCGGGCAGCTTGTGGCGCGACCGCGAGTTCGCGCTTTTCGACGAAGCCGGCGTCTGCGTCAACGCCAAACGAGAACCGGCGATCCACGCGCTGCGGGTCAGCTTCGACGATGCGCTGACCCGCGCCGAGTTCTCGAACCCAGGCACGAGCGAGGGCTTCCGTTTCGCTTTTGACGACGACCCGCGCGCGCTCGAGTCGTGGCTCGGCGCTTATTTCGGCAAACCGGTCGCCCTGCGGCGCAACGATACCGGCGGCTTTCCCGACGATCCGCGAGCACCGGGTCCGACGGTCGTGTCCGCGGCGACGCTCGCCGCAGTCGCCTCCTGGTTTCCTGAATTCGACGTGGCGAACGTTCGCGCGCGGCTGCGAGCGAACGTCGAGATCGACGGCGTGCCGGCGTTTTGGGAGGACCATCTCTTCGCCGGTCCCGGCGTTACCGTGCCTTTCCGCATCGGCGACGCGGCGTTCGAAGGCGTCAACCCGTGCGCACGGTGCATCGTCCCTTCGCGCGACGCGGAGTCCGGCGTACCCACGAGCGATTTCGCAAAGCGCGTATCCGACCGGCGCGCGGCCACGCTGCCCGCCTGGGCGGACCGCTCGCGCTTCGACCATTTCTATCGCCTCGCGGTCAACACCCAATCGCCGCCGAATGCCAAGCCTGCCACGATCCGCGTCGGCGACGCGATCAGCCTCGCCGTCAGCGCTGACGCGCTTGCGGGTGGCCCTGCGGGCGCTCTCGCCGCCGGCACCGCGTCCCTTGATAGCGGCGCTCTAGGCACCCTGCAAACTTCCTAGAGAAGCACGGCCTAAACGATTCCAGCCGAGGGCGCCCGGCGGAGCCGCACGCACGCAGCACGCGCGCGGATGGATCGCTATGCCGGCACGCGTTCGCGCGCGGATTCGAAGATCGCCTCGAAGACACGGACGATCGATTTGATGTGCTCGTCGCTCGTGACGGCTGGGCGGGCGCCGGCGTAAGACGCAGCGACTTGGCCTGCGGCGGAGACGGCCGCCAGATATTGCGAATCGTTCATCGGCAACGGTTTCGCCGCCCGGCCGGCGCGCGCCGGTCCGCTCGGCCCTGCTCGGCGCGGAGACGAGCGCCCGGCGCGCCCGGGAAAGCGGCGCAGCCTGTGAAAGCTCCCGGCATGCAGCAAACCGTGCTCCCGGAAATCGCGATGTGGTCGGTGTGGCAGCCGGATCGTAATCTCTATTTCAATTCATTCTTCGTCGCGCTGCCGGAAGGGAATCTCGCGATCGACCCGTTGCCGCTCGCGGACGACGACGCCGCGGAGATCGAACGGCGTGGTGGTCTCGCCCAGGTGCTCGTTACCAATCGCGATCACGAGCGCGACGCGCGAACTCTGGCGGCCCGTTTTGGCGCGAAGATCGTTGCGAGCACCGCCGAAGCGCCGCTGCTCGCGGGGCCGGTCGATCGCCTCTTGCAGCCGGGCGAACGTTTCGCGGGCGCCAAAGTGATCGCGCTCGAGGGGCTCAAGACGCCGGGCGAAATCGCGTTACACTGGCTCGACCGAAACACGGTACTCGTCGGCGACGCGCTTTGGGGTAGCCCCGCGGGCGCCGTGCGGCTCATGCCCGACGAAAAGCTCGCCGATCCGAAGCGCGCGGTGCGTTCGATTCGAGCGCTTGCAGCACTCTTGCCCGAACATTTGCTCGTCGGCGACGGCGCCTGCATCTTCGGCGGAGCCGCGCGAGCGATGCGCAGCGCCCTCGAAGCGCGGTCCGATGCTCACGTCAATCGCATCAATCGCGACGAAGCGATCTGGCGGACGTGGCCGGACGAGCCGCCGGGCTACGGCGGCGAAGCCTTCGAAATCGGCGACTATATCGGCGCGGAAAAACTTGGCTACCGGCTCGTGCGCCTGGGGCCGGGGCTCGCTTCGTCACCGCTCCACTGGCACGCGTGCGAAGAAGAGCTCTTCGTCGTTCTCGCCGGCACGCCGACGCTCGTGACGGCGAACGGCGACGTCGCGTTGCGCACGGGCGACTACATTGCGTTTGCGACCCGGCCGTCGGGCGCGCACAAGCTCGTCAATCGCTCGGCGGAATCGTGCGAGGTGCTGATGGTCGCAAACGTCGATCCAAGCGACGTCTGCTATTATCCCGATTCGCAAAAACTGCTCGTCGAGCGCTCCGAGGTCCTCGTGCGCGACAATCCGATCCTCGACTATTGGGACGGGGAATGATGTCGGGCGCGTCACGATGGTCCTCGACGTGAAGGTGCGCCGGGCGAAACCGACTTGGCCGGATTCGCTCCGCCCAGCGTTGTCCGCCCTGACGTTCGTGGCCGTATCTGCAAGACCGGCAATTGCCGATCAATCGACCGATGTTGGCGCGCTCGCCGCCGTGGTCGCGGGTTCGCACGTCGGTTACGAGAACCCGAATCCGGTCAGTGGGGTCGTTCCCGGAGCGGCTCTCGAGTTTACCGAACGCGTCGATCGCGTGCGCTTGCGGCTCGAGGGCATTCCGACCGTCGCGGCCACGGGGTCGGGCTCGGGCCCGTACGGCGCGTCGTCCGCAAGTTTGAGTTTGCTCAATGCGATCGCCTACGTCGACGTCGATCCGCACCGCTTCATTCGTCTGGGTGCGGGATATCAGCTCGTGAATTTAACGAACAAGAACGGAAATAACGGCGATCGCAACGACGTGAGAATCGCGTCGCCCATCTATGCCCTGGCAACGACCGTTCCGCTGCGCGGATATCGTTTCGTCGAAGCGCAACTCTTGGTCGATCCAAACTTGAGCGGCAACCTGCTCGTCTTCAATCCCCTCGGTCAGAGCGGACCGAACGAACCGGAGCGCGGTGCGGAGGTCGATTATTCGGCGGCGTACGGTTGGGGAACGCCACGCGTCGCTTTCCTCGCCGGCATTCGCGGCCTGGTCTACCACACGCGCAATACGTTGACGGGTGCGCTCGTCGATCGCAATACGGGCGCGGGCGTCACCTTCGAAGCGCGCTTTCACCTCGGTCGTAGATAGCGTGCGCCTGCGTCTCGAAGTCCGCGCCGACGACGGCGACATCGTCACCGTTGCCGGCAAGAACGACGGCGTGCGTGGCACAGCCGTCCTGCGCTACCGCACGCGAACGGGAGCGCTCTTGCGAATCGGCGGTATCGTTCGCGGCGCGTTCGATCGCGAACACGAATCGCTCGTGCTCGGGCCGCAAGCATCGGGCCCGCTCGAACTCGACGTCGAGCGCCGTTCCTTGCCCTCGAGCGGACTTCCGGCCGGCGACGGTCTCCGCTGGCGCGCGCTCGTCGCGGCAAGCCGGCAAGAGCCGGCGCTCGAAATCGATCTCCGCGAAGACGTGCCCCGGCCATCGCAATCGGCGCGGGCGGCTCGCGCGGCCCAAACGCGTGCCAACACGCGCGGGGACCTCGCGTTCGTCGGCCATTCGCATCTCGATGTCGCGTGGCTGTGGACGTATGCCGAGGCGGCGCGGAAAACCGCGCGAACGTTTGCCACGGCCGTGCGCCAATTGGAAAGCGACGAATCGTTCGTCTTCGCCTTTAGCCAACCGCAGCTCTACGATTTCTTACGCGCCGAGGAACCCGAACTCTTCGAACGCGTGCGCGCGTTCGCGCGGAGCGGGCGGATCGATGCGAGCGTCGCCGCGCTCTGGGTGGAGCCCGATTGCAATTTGCCGTGTGGCGAGTCTCTTTTGCGCCAACTCGCATTCGGCATCCGTTACTGCGAAAACGAACTCGGCGTGCGGGCCGGCGTTGCGTGGCTTCCCGATAGTTTCGGCTTTCCGAACACGTTACCAACCCTGCTCGCCCACGCGGGCATCGGCGCGTTCGCGACGACGAAGCTCTCGTGGAACGACACGACCCCGTTTCCCTACAACCGCTTCGTGTGGGAAGGGCCCGACGGCAGCGCCGTGAGCGCGGCGAATTTCGCCTCGATTCAGGGCGGCTTCGAACCGTCGCGCGTGAAGGCGGCGCGAGCGCGCGGCGACCTTCTCCTCGTCGGTCTCGGCGACGGCGGCGGCGGCGTGCGCGACGACGCCCTGGCCGCCGCAGCCGCTTACGGGAACTGGACGTCGGTCGCGGCCTGGTTTGCCCGGCCGGAAAACGCGCTGCCCGTCGTGCGCGACGAACTCTACCTGCAAGAACACCGCGGCGTCTCAACGACGCACCACGCCCTCAAAGCGCGGCACGCCGCGCTCGAGCGTGCGCTGCTCGATGCCGAACTGAGCCTCGCGTGGGCGAAGTCGCTGCGCGCCACGCCGTTCTTTCTCGATGAAGCGAACGCTCAACTCGCGATGGCCTGGGAGATCGTGCTGCGTTCGCAATTTCACGACGTGCTGCCCGGCACGGCGGTCGCCGAAGTGTACGCCGACGTGCGCGAGGAGTTCGACCGCGCGGAAGCGCTGGTGGCCAACGTCGCGGCGAACGCGCGGCGCGTCCTTCCGCACGCGCGCGCCGGTTCGGATGAAGCTCGCCCCGTTGCCGCGATCGTCGAGCGGCGGACGTTGCGGCTTGCGAACGGCCAGATCGTCGCCCGCATCAGTTCGGACGGCGCGCTCGTCGAATTGCGCACGCGCGGCGGACCGAATCTCGTGCGGCAGGCGCTCGAGCTTGCGGCCTATACCGACAAGCCCAAACGTTGGGATGCCTGGAACATCGACGTCGCGTACCGCAAACGCAAACGGCCCGTCCGCGTCACGGGCTGCGAGCCGACCGAGGAGGGCGTCGAGATCCGCTACGCGTTCGGTGCGTCGCTCGCGGTCGCGCACGTCCGGCTCGAAGCGGACGAGCCGTTCTTACGCGTCGAACTCGCCGTCGATTGGCACGAGCGCCACGTCTTGCTGCGTCTCGAAAATCGCCTCGCCTTCGCGGCCGCGCGCGCGCGCTTCGGCTCGCCGCACGGTGCGGTCGACCGCGCACCCGACCCGCGCACCCGCGCGGAGCGCGCGAAGTTCGAGGCGGTGGGCCAGCGGTTCGCGCGCCTCGACGGCCCGCAGGGCGGCCTCGCCTTTCTGGCGCTCGACACCTACGGCTGGAGTTTGCGACGTGGCGCCGCGCGTTCGAGCGAACTCGGGCACTCGCTCCTGCGCGGCCCGACCTGGCCCGACCCAAGCGCCGACGCCGGGAGCCACACCTTTTCCTTTGCCCTCGTGCCGTTTGAGGCGCTCGGCATGGGCGAACTCGAACGGGTGTGGGAGCGGTTCGCGCGGCGAACGGAGATTCCGATGTTTACCTGCGACGACCCGGCCGTGTTCGTAACGGCGACCAAAGTTGCCGACGACGGCGACGGGCTCGTCGTGCGCGCGCGCGAGTGCGACGGCGCGGAGCGCCGGGTGCACCTTCGCTGCGGGGCGCGCGCCTACGACGTCGCGTGCGTCGATGCGCTGGAACGGCCGGCGGCCGGTGAGGCGACGCTTGCGGACGGTGCGATCGTGGCGACTTTCCGGCCCTACGAGTTGCGCACGTTTCGCGTCGCGACGGCGTCGAAGCGGGCGTGAGCGCTGCGAGCGAGCACCGCCTCGAAGCGGTCCTTTTCGATCTCGACGATACGCTGCACGACGACACGCGAACCTATCGTCGCGCCGCCGAGGCCGTGAGCGCCGCGGTTGCCGCATCGCATGGGGTCGCCGCCGATGCGCTCGTGCGCGGGTACATCGCGGAGGCGGATCGCTTTTGGCAAACGCTCTCGCCCGCCGCGTTCGAAAAACCGCTCGCCGGATTGCGCGAGACGATGTGGGGCGCCGCGCTCGCAACTGCGGGGCTCGCGCCCGACCCCGAGCTTGCGGCCTACTGCGGCCGCGAATACAATCGCTACCGGCGTGAATTTCTCGAATTGTGGCCCGGAGCTCTCGAGCTTCTCGGGCGCCTGCGCGCGCGCGGCCTGAAGCTGGCCCTCATCACCAACGGCCTGTCGGAAACGCATCGCGACAAGATCGCGATCCTCAAACTCGAGGATGCCTTCGACGAGATCTTCATCGCCGATGAGATCGGCCTGATCAAACCGGACCCGCGCGTCTTCGAACTCGCCGCGCTGCGGCTCGGCGTTATGCCGCGCGCGTGCGCGATGGTCGGCGACCGGCTCGAACGCGACGTGCGCGGCGCGAGCGACATCGGCATGTTCACGGTTTGGATGAACGTCCGCGGCGAAACGATACCGCCCGGAGGTCCGCAGCCCGACGCGATCGTCGTCGCGCTCGGCGAGGTCGAAGGCGTCCTTCCACTGCCCCGCGGCGGGGTATAGGAGCACCCATGATTCCGTTGCCCGTCCGGCTCATCATCGCGCTGCTCGGCGCCGCAATGCTCGGCGGCTCGTTTCTCATCCGCAGCTCCGTCGACCGCGGCCTCGAGATCCGGCGCGACGCACCCCCGAGCCTTCAGGTCGACGCCGGCGCCTTCACGCTGCGCGCGATCGGCGCCGTAATCCTCGCCGTCGGCCTACTGACGTGGGTGATCAACTTCTCCTTCGAGCACCACGCCGGCATTTTCTGAACTCTTAAACTATTGGGCCCGGCACCCTTCGACAGGCTCAGGGTGACGTAGCACGCCGCCCCTGCAAACGTGAATTGGGCCCGGGAGTCCTGGCCCGGGGGCCGTGGGGGGCCTTGCCGCCCCGACTTTAAACCGTTTAGTGCGACATCGTCGAGTAGAGAACAAGTCCGGGTATGCAAAAAATCATGATCAGCGCCGAGACCGCGATGACGACGTCGCAAACGATTGTGGAGAGCGTCGGTGCGGAAGGCGCCGGCGGATGTTTCGGGCGGGCGCGGCGCGGGCGCAGGCACTCGATCGAACTCGTCTCTTCGGACCAGCGGCCGATGAACGCCGAAGCCTCGAGGGCATGGAACTCGACGCGGCGCGACCCGACGACCCAAACGTTCGGCGAGGCCGGCCCATCCTTCGAAAAAGCGTCCATCGCCGGTCGTTCGCGCTCGTAGGCGAACGGTACTTTTTTCCGAGCCGGCTTAGTGGCCCCGGTGGTCGTGGCCCGAGGCTCGCCGCGGCGTCTTCGAAGGGCCGAACGCGAGGGCGTGCGGCAATGGCGTCGGAATCGCGTTGATTCGGGCAAGCACGTACGCCCGTTCGTCCTCGCCGAGACCGAGATGGGTGACGAAGCCGAGCAGGTTGACCTCGAGTTGATCTCGCCGCCCGACGAAGTGGCGGAAGGTCGTGTCCCCTTCAGCGCGAGCGAAGAGCAGCCGGCCGTCGATCAGGCACAGTTCCGCGAACGCCCGCTTCGTCCGCCGGGGGCGCAGGTCGAAGACGCATTCGAGGACGGCAGCGAACTGCGGCGTGGTCGCGAGCCGCCGAAAGTGCTCTCGCATGCGGCGGCCGGCTCGCTCGGCCGCGGAAACGTCGTTCAATCGTCGGTCCTCATCTGGTCAACCTGTCCTCCTTATCGGCACGCCGGCACGCGAGTTGCAACGCTCCGGCTGGAAATTCGGTCTATGGAGGGTGGCGTCACACCCCGATTCTCACCCCGCGCCCCCGCGCGGCCTTGACTCGATCGTCATCAAGGGCGCCCGCGAGCACAATCTCAAGAACGTCGACCTGACGCTGCCGCGCAACCGGCTGATCGTCATCACCGGCCTCTCGGGTTCGGGGAAATCATCGCTCGCCTTCGACACGATCTATGCCGAGGGTCAGCGCCGTTACGTGGAATCGCTCTCCAGTTACGCGCGCCAATTCCTCGGTCAAATGGAAAAGCCCGACGTCGACTACATCGAGGGCCTCTCGCCGGCGATTTCGATCGACCAGAAATCGACTTCGCGCAACCCGCGTTCGACCGTCGGAACGGTCACCGAAATCTACGACTATCTGCGGCTTCTCTTCGCGCGGATCGGCCGGCCCCACTGCTATAATTGCGGCCGCGACGTCAGCGCGCAATCGAGCGAGCAGATCGTCGATCAAATCGTCGCCCTGCCGGAAGGCACGCGCATCCAGGTGCTCGCGCCCGTGATTCGCGGCCGCAAGGGCGAGTACGCGAAGCTCTTCGAAGAAATTCAAAAAGAGGGCTTCGCCCGCGTGCGGGTCGACGGCGCGACGCGCGAGTTGCGCGACAAGATCGATCTCGATAAGAAGCGCAAACACACGATCGAAGTGATCGTGGACCGGCTGATCGTCAAGGCCGACATTCGGAAGCGGTTAACCGACTCGGTCGAAACGACGTTGCGGCTTTCGAGCGGCATCGTGACCGTGCTCGCGGAAAATAAGTCGGAAGGCGAGTCGCGCGAGCTCACGTTTTCCGAGCACCTCGCGTGCGTCGCGTGCGGGCTGTCGTTCGAAGAACTCGCGCCTCGGCTCTTCTCGTTCAACTCGCCCTACGGCGCGTGCCCGGACTGCACCGGGCTCGGCGTGAAGATCGAAATCGATCCTTGGAAGGTGATGCCCGACCGTTCCAAATCGATCGAAGACGGCGCGATCGTGCCCTGGTCGAAATCGCTCGGGGGCGGTAAGTATCCCTCGATGAACCCCTACTATCTGCAGCAGGTCGAGAAGCTGCTGCGTTCGCGGCGCGTCAAGATGTCGACGACCGTCGAACGCATGCCGCCCGATCTCGTGCAGACGCTGCTGTACGGCGCCGACGGCAAACAGCGCTTCACCTACGAGACCAAGAGCGGTCACGCCTGGTCCTACGAAGCGCAGTTCGAAGGCGTCGTGAACAATCTGCAACGCCGCTACAACGAGACCTCGTCGGACTACGTCAAAGAAGAGATCGAAAAGTTCATGTCGGCGACGACGTGCAAGACGTGCAAGGGCGCGCGCCTCAAACCCGAGGCCCTGGCCGTGACGGTCAACGGCGAAAACATCGCCGCGGTCACGACGATGTCGGTCGAGAAAGCCGAAGCGTTCTTCAAGCACTTTACGACGACGGCGCGCGAGGAATTGATCGCGAACCAGATCCTCAAAGAAGTGCGCGCGCGGCTCGGGTTCCTCACGAACGTCGGCCTCGGGTATCTCAATCTCTCCCGTTCGGCAACGACCCTCTCGGGCGGCGAATCGCAGCGTATCCGGCTCGCGACCCAAATCGGCTCGTCGCTCGTCGGCGTGCTCTACATTCTCGACGAGCCGTCCATCGGGCTGCACCAGCGCGACAACGACCGGCTTCTGGCGACGCTGAAAACCTTACGCGACCTCGGCAATACGCTGATCGTCATCGAGCACGACGAGGATACGATGCGCGAGGCCGACGTGATCGTCGACATCGGTCCGGGCGCCGGAGCCGAGGGCGGCCGCATTCTCACGGTCGGCACGCTCGAGGAGATCGTCAAGAACCCCGAATCGCTGACCGGCGCCTATCTCTCGGGGCGCCAGTTCATCGCGATTCCCGCGCAGCGGCGCAAACCGCGCGGCTGGCTCAACGTGCGCAACGCCAAAGCGAACAACGTTTCGGGGCTCGACGTCGATTTTCCAATCGGCGTCTTCGCCGCGGTCACGGGCGTGAGCGGCAGCGGCAAGTCGACGCTCGTGAACGAAGTGCTCGTCAAGGCGCTGAACCAGCATCTGCACGGCGCGCCCGCCGGCGGAACCTACGGCACGGTCAAAGGCTCCGAAGCGTTCGATAAAATGGTCGTGATCGACCAATCGCCGATCGGCCGAACGCCGCGTTCCAATCCGGCCACCTACACCGGCGCGTTCGATCTCATTCGCGAGCTCTTTTCGCTCGTGCCCGATGCGAAGTTGCGCGGGTATGGGCCGGGCCGCTTCTCGTTCAACGTCAAAGGGGGCCGCTGCGAAGCGTGCCAGGGCGACGGCATCATCAAGATCGAGATGCACTTTTTGCCCGACGTCTACGTGCCGTGCGAAGTCTGCAAAGGCAAGCGCTACAACGCGCAGACGCTCGAAATCAAGTACAAGGGCAAAGCGGTTTCCGACGTTCTCGAAATGCGCGTCGACGAGGCCGCCGAGTTCTTTTCGGCCATTCCGCGCATTCACGGGCGCCTCAAGACGATCGCCGAAGTCGGGCTCGGTTATATCAAGATGGGGCAGCCGGCGACGACGCTCTCCGGGGGTGAAGCGCAGCGCATCAAGCTCGCGACCGAACTCTCGAAACGCGCCACCGGCCGCACGTTCTACGTTCTCGACGAGCCGACGACCGGCTTGCACTTCGCCGACATTCACAAACTTCTCGACGTGCTGCAGCGCCTCGTCGGTATGGGCAACACGGTCCTCACGATCGAACACAATCTCGACGTGATCAAGACGGCGGATTACGTGATCGATCTCGGCCCCGAAGGCGGCGACCGGGGCGGAACGATCGTGGCCGTCGGGACGCCCGAGCACGTCGCGGCGCAGGCGGGCTCCTTTACGGGATACTATCTCGGCCGCGTGCTCGGCGACGATCGCGCGCGCGGGGTCGTCTACGCCGATTACCGCGAGCGGATGGAAGCGCTCGAACGCGAGAATCTCGCCCAGCTCGAGGACCTCGCGCACATCGACCGGGTCGCGATCGAGGCGTAGCCCGTGCGGCGATGCCGCAACTTACGCCGCGATGCCGCTCGCGAGAATGCGCTCGGCTAGCGCCCGGATGTCCGGCGCGGCGAGTTCGGGCGGCGCGGCGAGCGGGTTGAGCGCGCTGCCGTGCCGCCCGACGAACGCGGCGCGCCAGCCGGCGTGCATGGCGCCGGCCACATCCCAATCGTGGGCGGCGACGAGCAACAGGTCCTGCGGCGCGACATCGAGCCGTTCGGAGGCGAAGGCGTACGCTTCGGGCGCCGGTTTGAAGCGGCGCACGGCGTCGACGCTGAGTATATCGCTGAAGAATTCACGCAGCCGCGCGGTTTCGAGCTGCGCCACGACCGCCGCTTCGGTCGAATTCGTGAGGACGGCGAGACGATAGCCCTGATTGCGCAACAACGTGAGGCCCGCAACCGCATCGCCGTGCGCCGGCAGCGCCGTGACGCCGCGCAGGATGCGTCGCACCCGCTCCGGGTCGATCGCGACGCCACGGCGTTTGGCCGTCATTTCCAGCGCGGCGCGTTGCATCTCGCCGAAGTCCGCATAGGTGCGCAAGATCGTCGCGGAGAGCGCGTTCGCGATCGTTTGCGCGAACCAGGTGCGGCGCACGCCTTTGTCGCCGAACGCATCGGCGAAAAGAGGATCGAGCGCGCTCATGTCGAGGAGCGTCTCGTTTACGTCGAAAACGATCGCTGCAACCTTCAACGTAGCGAGCCACCGGGAGCGACGTCGCGGACGTAGTCAAACGAGTGGATCATGACTCGTTCGATGGTCCGTGCGACGTCGAATTTCCCGTCAGCCAAACGACCGAATCAGAAACCGAGGATCTGCGGCGCGCCGTTTCCTTCGATGAGGTTACGGTAGCGCGCGAGCGCGTAGAGCGGGAAGAAGGCTCGATAACCGTGGTAGCGCAGGTAAAACACGCGCGGAAAGCCGACCGCCGTGAACCACGGCTCGTCCCACAGGCCTTCGCCGTTCTGCCGCTCCAAGAGGTACGCGACGCCGCGGGCCGTTGCCGGATGCGCGGCTTCCCCGGCGGCCAGCAATCCCAGGATCGCCCAAGCGGTCTGACTCGGCGTGCTCTCCTTGCACAGGCCGATGCGTTCGTCGCTATAGGTCGCTCCGTCCTCGCCCCAGCCGCCATCCACCTGTTGGAAACGCAGCAAGTAGCTTACGGCGCGCCGGACCACGCTCGAGTTGCGCGACGTTTCTCCCGCCGCCATGAAGGCATTCAAAACCGACCACGTGCCGTAAACGTAGTTCGTGCCCCAGCGCCCGAACCACGACCCGTCCGCCCGCTGCGTGCGCCGCAGGTAGGCGAGTCCCTTGGCGACTGCGGGGTGATCGAGCGCGTACCCCATCTGCAGCAGCATGCCGACGCAGCGCGCGGAGACGTCCTCCGTCGGCGGATCGAGCAACGCGCCGTGGTCGGCGAAGGGAATGTGGTTGAGGTAGTGGTGTTCGTTCTCAGCATCGAACGCGCCCCAACCGCCACTGCGGCTCTGCATGCCGACGACCCAATCGGCGGCCAGCCGCAAGGCCTCGCGATGCCGGAGCGGGTTTTCGCGATGTAATGCCATCGCAACGACCGCGGTGTCGTCGACGTCGGGATAATAGTCGTTCCAATACTGAAATGCCCACCCGCCGGGCGCGAGCCTCGGCCGGCGCGCGGCCCAGTCTCCGGCCACGGTCGTCACCTGCCGGCCCACGAGCCAGTCGTTGGCGCGAGCGATCGGGTCCGCGACGTCCGCATGCCCGAGTTCGAGCAGCGCGTGCGCCGTCAGCGAGGTGTCCCAGATCGGGGAGACGCAGGGCTGGCAATACGCTTCGTCTTCGCGCACGACCAAGAGCTTGTCGATGGCGCGCCGCGCCAGCACGCGGTCGGGATGATCTTTCGGATGGCCGATCGCGTCGAAGGCCATCAGCGCGTTGGCCATCGCCGGGAAAATCGCGCCCAGGCCCTCTTCGCCGTTGAGCCGTTCGGTGGTGAAGCGAATCGCCTTGGCGATCGCGTTCGCGCGCAGGCGCTGCGGGAAGCGCGCTTCGAAGTGTTTGAGCACGCTGTCGACCGCGAGAAAGGCCTTGCCCAGCGGCGATGCCGTTGCGGCTCGCATATAGCGCGTTTCGGTTTCGGGCGGGCTTGTGAAGAGTTCGCGGATGTCGACGGCGCGCGCGTTTTTGGCGCGCGGATGGAGCGCCATGAGCACGAGGAGCGGCGTGACGACCGTGCGCGACCAGTAGGCGACCTTCTCGAGATGGAAGGGGAACCAGCGGGGCAAGTGCATGATCTCGACCGGCATCGCCGGTACCGCTCGCCACGGCACCTGGCCGAAGAGCGCGAGCGCGATGCGCGTGAACACGTTGCACATCGCGGCCCCGCCGCGCTCGAGGACGCGCTCGCGCGCGCTCGCCATGTGCCGGGCGTCGATCGGGTCGCCCGAAAGTTTGAGCGCGTAGTACGCTTTCACGGTCGCGCTGATGTCGGTGTCGCCGCCGAAAAACAGCGGCCAGCCTCCGTCCGCGTTTTGGATGCGCCGCAGATAGGCGCATAGCTTCGCTTCGAGCCCGGCGTCGAGCGGGTCGCCCGTATAGTGTGCGAGCAAGATGTACTCGGCGGGAATCGTCGCGTCCGCCTCGAGTTCGAAAACCCAGTGCCCGTCGGCCTTTTGCCGGGCGAGCAAGGCGCGCGTGGCGGTCGCGATCGCTTGGTCGAGGCGCTCTTGCGCGATCGTTTCTTGCGCCAGGCTAATCGTCATTCGGCTCGAAGTGCGCCCCCGCAAAACGTCACGTGTGCGTTCGGCGGGCGGGAATACCGTCCGGCCGGACGGTATAGGCATACCATGCACCGGGGGATTGCGTCAATGGAGAAGGTCTAACCGTGCCGATTCGCGGGTCCGGAATGGCGACGCGCCGCAGCGTCCTCGATGCCGCGGCCGATCTCGTTGCGACTGAAGGCGCGGGCAAACTGACCCTCGATGCGGTTGCCGAACGCGTCGGCCTCTCTAAGGGCGGCATCTTGCATCACTTCGCGACCAAAGATTCGCTGATCGCCGCGATGATCGAAGACGTGGTCACGCAATTCGAAGCCGACCTCGCGCGCCACGTCGTGGGCGAGAGCGGCCCCGGCAGCTTCGCGCGCGCTTTCTTGCGCGCGTGCCTCGACCCCGACGGCGCGTTGACGCGCACGCTGCGCGTGAGCGCGGGGATTCTGGCCGCGGTCGCCATCAACTCGCAACTGCTCGCGCCGCTGCGGCGGCGTTACGATGAATGGCGCCGCCGGCTCGAGGACGACGGCATCGATCCGGCGATCGCCGAACTCGTCCGCTCGGCCGCTGACGGCCTGTGGCTCGGCAACGTGCTCGAACTCGGTGTTGCGAGCATCGCACTGCGCAAGCGCGTGTTCGCCAAGCTGATCGAACTCACGCACCTCGGCACGCCGCCGCGACCGGCCGTGGAGTCGCCGACGGCGTAACGCCCTTCGAGCGGCTCAGGGTGACGGGGCACGCCGCCCGGCTTCAAACCGCGTTGCTCAGATGTCGACGTTCATGAAGTCGTCGAAGAGGCTGACGTTGTTCGGGTGAAAGTTGACGAGGCCGGCATTCTCGGCGTAGAGATCTTCGTTGATCGTCATCACGATCGTGGGAACGTCGCGTATCAACTCTCGCTGGATGGTAGCGTTGTCGCGCTTGCGGCGCGCAAAGTCGTTCGTCGCAAGAAAGTCCTGCATCGCCGCCTCGGCGCGGGCGTTACACCAGCGTAAATCGTTTTGCCCGCGCGGCGGGAACTGTTTGCAGCTATAGAGCTGCGAGATGTCGCCCGGTCCGGGCGGAAACCAGGCGAAGAACGCCGCGTCGAACTTGCCCGAGAAAATGATGCCGTTGTTGGCAAACAAAAGATTGACGTCGTAGTTGTGACGCGTAAAGCTCGCGCCGATCGCGAGCCAATCTTGGCGGATCAATTCGACCCGTTCGTCGGTGTCCGGGCTGCCCGTGTTTGAGACCACTTCGATATTGAGCGGCCGGCCGTTTTTGGTGCGCATGCCGTCGGCACCGCGTTTCCAGCCGGCGCCGTCGAGCAACGCGTTGGCCTTCGCGACGTTCTTTTCGGTGAAGCCGAGTCGCGCATCGTAGTACGGGCTGCGCGGTGAAAAGATCGCGTCTTGCAGCACACCGACGCCGTGCGATACTTTCGCGCGCAGCGCCCGGCGGTCGAGCGCTAAGAATAAGGCACGACGAACCGCGGCATCCGTCAAGACGGCGTGAGAAACGTTGAAATCGATGTGGTTGAAGGCATAACTCGGCTGGCGGAGGACGCGGTGACCGGGTAGCGCCTGGAGGCGCGAAAGATAGGCCGCTGGCGCGATCGGCCAGAGGTCGACGTCGCCCGTCTGCAATTCGCTAAGAATGGTATCGCGATTGGGGATGATCTTGAAGACGATCCGATCGAGTTTGGGCCGTCCGCGCCAATACGCCGGATTCGCGGCCATCTCGATCCGGTCGCCACGTTGCCAGCGAACGTATTTGAAAGGCCCGATTCCGACGGGAAGCGCGTTGTACGGATCGGTGTTGATATTCGCCGAGTGGGCGAGTAGGTGTTTGGGCAGGATCGGCGGGCTACCGCCGCCGCTCGCGAACGCTTGCCCGACGAACGGCGAGAACGGTGACTTGAGGTGGAAGACGATGCGGTACGGATTCGGCTCTTCGACGTTGACGATGTCGTCCCAACCCAGCCGCGAGATGACGTTGGTCTTCGGGTCGTTGATGAGCTTGACCGTAAAGGCGACGTCGTCGGCAGTGAACGGCTTCCCGTCGGACCAGAGCACGTTCCGGCGCAGGTTATAGGTAATCGTCTTGCCGTCGCCGCTGATGCCGCCGTTGTCGACCGTCGGCACGGTCACGGCCAGTTCGGGAATGGGCCGATTGTTCCGGTCGTAGCGAACGAGCCACGCCATCGTCAATTGGTTGAGCCATGCCGCCTGAGATTCGGTGGCCAGGAGCTCATTGAGATTGCTGACGTCGCCCTGGAGCACGACGCGCAGTTCGTGATGCTTCGCGTACGCGCTGCCGGCCGTGACCCCGGTCGTGCCGTCGGAGTGCGTGCAGCCCGCGAGAAAGGCGAGCATGCTTGCCGCCGCGCGCGCAGCGCTCCGAGGCGCAACTGGGGCAGGCCATACTAGGGCGCGCGCTACTGTGGCACGCGCAACTTCGGCAAGCGTAGCGCACGCGCGCACACCCAACGCGCGCACACCCGACGCAGGCGCATCGGAAAGACTACGGCGCAGAGCGCCCGTTCTCAATCGGCCGATCATTCGCCCTCCGCTTCGCCGGACGGCGGGCTCGACACTTCGGGTCGAGCCGGTTAGCCCTTGCCGGCCAACTCCCTATCGGGCGTGAAGACTGCGTGCCGAGAAGGTGATGCGCCGGCCCGGACCATCGCCCGCCGGGCCGACGCTGGTTATCGTCACCGTTCGGAAATCGATCCGGCGAACGGTCGCCCCGGCATCGTTGGATTCGACGATCGTGAGCGCGGCGAATTGTGCGCCGGGCGAAACCGTCAGGCGCGGCGGCCCCTTTTCGACGACCACAGTGCCCTCGACGCGCACGCCGCTGAGCAACCGCGCGTAGATGGAGCGCAGCGGAACGCCGGTTCCCACGTCGTAGGAAAGCGTCGACACCGGGAATTGCGCCGCCGCGACGTGTCCGCGCGCCGGAATGTCGAGCACGATGGCCGCGGGCCTCTCCGCAAGCGCGGCGCGGGTCGTCTCGGCGGCATTGGCACCGGTAACCGCCAGCAGGCAATAGATCGCCGGGACGGCTCGCGGCAGATGCTTAAGCACCTTCATACTCGACTACCTTACCTTATTCGGCGGCGAGACGGTAGTGCCGCGCGCTACACCGCTCGGCGGCTACAGCAACCCCGGGCGCCCGGCTGTGACGGAAGGCCCTCGGCCCGGAACGAAGGCGCGCCGTATGGACGTTACCAACCAATCGCCCCCGCTTGCCGACTACGACGTGTTCGCCTGCGACGCGGCTCTCGTCGCGGGCGCCCGGACGCACGGCGCCGGCTGGGCCGATGGTGAGCTGCGCGCGCTCGGCCGGCTGGCGGGCTCCACCGAAGCGATTTCCTTGGGCTTTGCCGCAAATGCGCATCCCCCGGTCCTGCGAGCGTTCGACCGTTACGGCTTCCGCATCGACGAAGTCGAGTATCACCCCGCCTATCATTCCTTGATGCGCACGGCGATCGTTCACGGGATCCACGCATCGTCATGGAGCGATCCCGGTCCCGGAGCGCACGTGGCCCGCGCCGCGGCAACCTACGTGTGGGGCCAGGTCGATGCGGGCCACACCTGCCCGACGACGATGACGCATGCCGCCGTGCCGGTCCTGCGCCTGGAGCCCGAACTCGCGCGCGTGTGGGAGCCGCTCGTCTTCGCGCGCTCGTACGACGGTCGCGCGCTTCCGGCCGGCGCAAAGGGCTCCGCGACCTTCGGCATGGGCATGACCGAGAAGCAGGGCGGTTCCGACGTTCGCAGCAACGCGACGCGCGCCGAACCGCTCGGCGCCCGCCGGGGCAGCGGCGCGCCCTACGGGCTCACCGGACATAAATGGTTTTGCAGCGCGCCGATGTCCGACGCATTCCTCGTGCTCGCGCAGGCGGACGGCGGGCTCTCCTGTTTTGTCGTCCCGCGCTTCTTACCGGACGGTTCGAAAAACGCGTTCGCGCTGCAACGGCTCAAAGATAAACTCGGCAATCGCAGCAACGCTTCGAGCGAGGTCGAGTTCGCAAACACCTACGGCGTGCTCGTCGGCGAAGAAGGTCGCGGCTTAAACGCGATCCTCGAAATGGTCAACGTCACTCGCCTGGACTGCATCATCGGCAGCGCGAGCGGAATGCGTCAAGGCGTCGCGCAGGCGGTCCATCACGCCGCGCACCGCAGTGCGTTCGGAAAATTACTCGCGGACCAGCCGCTGATGCAAAACGTCCTCGCCGACCTCGCGCTGGAAAGCGAAGCGGCGACGGCACTCTTTCTTCGGCTTGCCCGCGCCTGCGACGCCGCGGCCGCGGGCGACGCCCACGAAGCCCGGCTCAAGCGGCTCGGCACCGCGTTCGGAAAGTATTGGGTCTGCAAGCGCGCCGCGGGCCACGCGGCCGAAGCGCTCGAGTGCCTGGGCGGAAACGGTTATATTGAAGAATCGATCATGCCGCGAATCTTCCGCGAGGCGCCGGTCAATTCAATTTGGGAAGGTTCGGGCAACGTCAACGCGCTCGACGTGCTGCGCGCGACGGCGCGCGACCCGGGCGTTCTCGATGCGTACTTTGCCGAAGTCGCGCTCGCCCGCGGCGCCGACGCGCGATTCGATGCGGCGCTCGCAACGCTCGAAGCCGAGCTCGCCGACCCCGAAGACGCCGCGCGGCGCGCGCGACGAATCGTCGAACGGCTGGCGCTCGTATTTCAGGGCGCGCTGCTCATCCGTTACGCGCCGGCCGCCGTCGCCGATGCCTTTAGCGCATCGCGCCTCGGCGACGACTACGGCCACGCTTACGGGACGCTGCCGCGCGGCGTCGATTTCCGCGCGATCGTCGAGCGCGCCGCGCCTGCTACGGAGGTCGCGGCGGCCGGAGCGACGCGCTGAACGCGCCCGTTCCGGCGGTGCCGTTACGGATCGTCGAGGGCGAGGGCGATTGCGGCTTCGGGCACGAGGGCGGCGCCTTCCGCTAACAGGCGCTCAAGGTCGAGCGGCGCGAGGCGTTCGCCGAGGAGCGAGGTGAGGCGGTCGTGGGTCTTTCTATCGGTGAACTCGCGCTCGAAGCCGAGCCGAAGCAACGCTGCAGCGGCATATCCGGCGAGACGGGCTGCGCGCGGAAGATCGTTCGCGAGCGCAAGGGCGAGCGTCTCGGCCGAGACGGCGATGTAGGAGGATTGCGGATCGCACGGCGCCACCGCGCGGATCGCCTCACGGGCGGCGTCGCGTGCCGCAGGCAGGTCGTCGACCGCCAGAAGATAGCCGGCGAGGTTCGCGAGCAAAACGGCAAGCATGACATGATCGGAGCCGGCGCGTGCCGCCGGCAGAATCTCGCGCACGAGGGCAATCGCTTGCGGTGTTGAGCCGCGCGCATGTTCGACTTCCGCGAGATTGAGTAAGTACGCGCGCTCGGCTCGCAGGTTGCCAAGTGCGCGACTCTCTCTTCGCAGTTGCTCGAATGCGCGCGCCGCGGCGTCGAGGTCGCCGCGCATCAAGCTCAAACTCGCCCGCCCGTTGAGGAGGCGTAGCCGCATCCTTGCGGACGGCGCGGGAATCGCTTCGGCGTCCGCGAGCGCCTCTTGCGACTCGCCGAAGCGCCGCGCTCCAGCAGCGCTCTCGGCGTACTCCTGGAGGGCGCGCCGAAGGATTGGGCCATCGCCGCTTGCCCGCGCAAGCCTTAGGGCCTCGCCTGCCGCTTCGAAGCCCCACGCTTTGCGTCCCGAGTGGCTGCCGATGTCCGCAAGCGTGGCCCAGAGGCGGGAAAGAAGCGCCGGGTCGCCGTCGGTAAGTGCGGCCGCAAACGCCTCCAGCCGCGCGGTCCCTTCGCCCACGAGACTGAGGCTGCGCCACGTGCTGTCAATTGCGGCCAGGAGCTCGCCTCCACAGCGCACGTCGGGTCCGGCGAGCGCCCAATCGAGCGCGGCGCGGACATCGTCGATTTCGGCCGCAAAGAGTTCCTGAATCTCCGTATCGCGCCCCGAACGCTCCCTGCTCTCCCAAGCCTCAGCGAAGCGCTCGCGCAGCGATCGCAGGTGTTGCCCCGCAGTCGACTCTTGCTCGCCCGCAGCCGCGAGTTTCTCCCGCGCGTAGACCCGCGTCGATTCAAGGAGCCGGTAACGTAGCGCATCGCCATCGGGTTCCGCCAAGACGAGCGACTTGTCGACCAGCGAGGAGAGCACGTCGAAGACGTCGAGATCATCGAGCCCGTCGCCGCTCCCGACCGCAACCGCCCCTTCAAGCGTGAAGCCGTTGATGAAAATCCCCAAGCGTCGAAAGAGTAAGCGCTCGCGCTCGTCGAGCAGATCGTGGCTCCAGTCGATCAGCGCGCGCAAGGTCTGCTGGCGCGGGAGGACGTCGCGGCTGCCGCTGGTCAGGACGCGAAAGCGCTCGTTGAGGCGGTCGCGCAACTGGCGCGGACCGAGAATCTTCACGCGTGCCGCAGCCAGTTCGATCGCAAGCGGAATGCCATCGAGCCGGCGGCAAATCTCCGCGATCGCCGGCGCGTTCTCGTCGCCCAGTGCGAAGCGGCGATCGACCGCGCGCGCCCGCTCGACAAAGAGCGCCGTCGCCGTGCAGAGCGCTGCCTCATTCGCGCTGAACGTTGCCGCGTCGCTTTCGGATGGAACGTCAAGCGACGGCATCCGGTACGTTATCTCGCCGGCAATTCCAAGGCCCTGACGACTCGAGGCGAGTATCTTGACCTTCGGACAACCGCGAACGATTGCCGAGAGAACGCGCGCGGCCGGTTCGATGATATGCTCGCAATTGTCGAACACCAACAGCATGTTTTCGGCTTTAAGCGCGCGCACGAGATTCTCGACGGGATCGCCTTCCGAGGCCAAACTGATGCCGAGCGCCTGCGCAACGGTCGTCGGAATGTAGTCGCCGCTGGCAAGCGGTGCGAGTTCGACGAACCAGACACCGTCGCCCGACCCGTCGAGCAGGTTCGCGGCTACTTGCAGCGAGGTGCGCGTCTTGCCGACCCCGCCGGAACCGACCAGCGTCACGAGCCGATGCGTTCCGATGAGTTCGGTAATCTCGGCGAGCTCCGCTTCACGACCGACGAACGAGGTCAACTGCAGCGGCAAATTATGAGAGAGCGCATCGAGCGAGCGCAGCGGCGGAAACTCGAGCCCCAGCTCCGGTGCGAGCAACTGGTAAACGTGTTCGGGCCGCGCGAGGTCTTTGAGGCGATGCTCGCCGAGGTCCGCAAGACCCGCTTGCGCCGGCAACGTGCCCCGTACCAGGTCGCTCGTCGCGACCGATAGCAACACTTGCCCGCCGTGCCCGATCGCGAGCAGCCGCGCGACCCGATTGACGGTCGGCCCGAAGTAATCGTCGTCGCGTTCGTCGGCGGTGCCCGTGTGGATCGCCGCGCGAACGCGCAACCCGTCGATAGCGGAAAAATCCTGGGCTGCCAAGGCGCGCTGCGCCTCGAGCATCGCCGCGACCGCGTCCTCGGGATGCCAAAACGACGCGCAAAATGCGTCGCCGATCGTCTTGAAGACGTGGCCGCCGTGCGCCCCGATCGCCGCCCGCATCAGCGCATCGTGCCGGCGCACCGCATCTTGCATCGCCGCCGCATTGCGCTCCCAGCGTTGCGTGCTGCCTTCGATGTCGGTAAACGCAAAGGTTATCGTTCCGCTTGGCGGCGCTCGATGGGATCCGACCGGTACCGGCTCGGGAATCGCGCTCACGACCGCATCTTCGCCGGTACGGTCCGGCGAACCGTCTGTCCGGCGCCGTCCTGCCCAATCGCCGGATAGCGGCGCAGAGCGTTTAACTTTTCGCTGGACGGACCGTTGCGTTATAGACCCAGAGCATCAGGAAGGCTTGCAGCGGTAAGCGCGCCCAGAGCGCCCACGCGGGTACGAAGGATGCGAACTTCGCCGAATCCGTCGCCATGTAGAGGTTTGCGGGGAAGACCGCGACGAGCAGTGCGATCAGGCCGAGGCCGGCCGCCCGGCGCGTCAATGGAATCGCCGCGCCCGCGCCGCCGGCGATTTCGAAGAAACCGCTGACCGCAACGAGCTCGGCATGGGCCGGAATATACGGCGGCATGATCTTCTCGTACATCGCCGGATTCTTGAAATGCAGACTTCCGGCGGCGATGAAGATCGCGGCGATGAAATAGGGTTGCAGACGGTCGAGGCGGTTCACGCGGGCGACGAAGGCGCGCCTTCGTCGACGAGCCGCGCCGTGAGCCAGCAGCGCGCCCGCGCAACCCCGCCGACCGCCGGCTCCCCCGCGACGATGTCGGGCGAGGCGATGATGTCGATTTCTCCGCCGTACGTTTCGAGACGCACGTAGCGGAAGGCGCGTTCGGTCGCCGGGTTGATGCGCGTTTCGCTCGCGCGCACGATCCCCGTCACCAAGGCCTGCGACCGCGCCCGGCCCGTATTGTTCCCGAAGAGACCGAGCGGTACGAACGACGTTGCCGCGAAGGCACTGGGCTCGGCGCGCAGATACTCGTCGTAATCGCGGCGGTCGCGCCACCAGGCGAACTCGTGGGCGAAGCCGGCAAGCGCGAGAACCGTGCGAAAGGGCGTCTCCCGCGCCGCGAGCGACGCGTCGAAATCCGGGACGCTTGCGGAGAACGGATAGAGTTCGTGCTCGTCGCCGTGCGGTGAGGCCCAGGCGTAGATTTCGCCCTCGAGCGCAAATTCGGCGTTCGGCTCGATGCCCTCGACGATTGCGCCTAGGCGGGCGTCGCCCGTGAAGTGCGGATTGACCCCGGCGAGTTCTTTGTGGCGGCCGCCCAGGCGATACATGTTGACCCACAGCTCGGCCCCGGCTCCCGGCGTCCAGACGTGATAATCGCCGTGGGGTGCTTCGATCAGCGTTCCGCGGTCGACGGCGCGCTTGAGGAGGGAGCCGAGTTCGTCGCGTTCCAGCGTGAAACCGACCGTGCGGAAGTGGTCCATGGGCTGGCCGTCATTGGCGAACGGGCTCCCCGGGACCCGCGTCGTAGCACGCGCCGTGGCGACGACCAAGGCCCCGGCCGAACGCGCGAGCGAACTCCGCGCGCTGCTCGCGGAGGCCAATCACAACTACCACGTGCTCGATGCGCCGACCATCTCGGACGCCGAGTACGACGCGTTCCTGCGCGAACTCGTCGAGCTCGAAGCGGCCGATCCGGACCTCATCGTTCCCGATTCGCCGACGCAGCGCGTGGGCGGCGCGCCGGGCTCCGACTTCGCGCCGTATCCCCATGACGTGCCGATGCTTTCGCTCGCCAACGCGTTCGATGAGAGCGACTTGCGCGCGTTCGATGCGCGCGTTGCGAAGCTCGCGGCCCAGACGCCCTCGTACGTGTGCGAACTGAAGATCGACGGCCTCGCGATGTCGCTGCGTTACGAGAACGGGACGTTGCAATCGGCGGGTACGCGCGGTGACGGGACGGTCGGCGAAGACGTCACGAGCAACGTGCGGACGGTGCGCGAGATTCCGCGGAGCTTGCGCGGCCGCGGCGTGCCCGCAACGCTGGACGTACGCGGCGAGATCTATCTGCGCAAGAGCGCGTTCGCCAAACTCAATGCGGCGCGCGCCGCCGCGGGCCGGCCGCTGTTCGCCAATCCGCGCAATACGGCAGCGGGCGGACTGCGTCAGAAGGACGCGCGGTCGACGGCGGAACGCAAGCTCTCCTTTTACGCCTATGCGGTCGGTGCGTATGCCGGCGCCGAGCCGCCCGCGACGCAGAGCGAATTGCTCGCGGCTCTGCGCCGCTTCGGGTTTCCGGTCAACGAGCACGCGACGCCCGCGCCGTCGATCGACGCGGTTCTCGATTTTTGCGCGCGCTGGGAAACCGAACGCGAGACCCTCGATTACGAGATCGACGGTGTCGTCATCAAGGTCGATTCGCTCGCGCTGCAATCGAAACTCGGATATGCGGGAAAAGACCCGCGTTGGGCCATCGCCTTCAAGTTTCGCGCGCAGGAAGCCCGTACGACCTTGCGCGACATCGGCATCAACGTCAGCCGTTCGGGCAAGTTGAATCCGTACGCAATCCTCGAGCCCGTGCTCATCGGCGGCGTCACGGTGAAGATGGCGACCTTGCACAACGAGGCGGACATCGTGCGCAAGGACATCCGTATCGGCGATACGGTCGTGGTCCGCCGCGCGGGCGACGTCATTCCGTACGTGGAGGGTCCGGTACCGGAACTTCGGCCGAAGAACGCGCGCGTCTACAAGCTTCCCACGCGCTGCCCCGTCTGCAATTCGGCCGTGGATCAGCCGGCGGACGACGTGTTCTCGTACTGTACGAACGTCTCGTGCCCCGCGCAATTGCGCGAACGGATCCGGCATTGGTGCACGCGCGGCGCGATGGACATCGAGGGCATCGGCGATGCGATGGCGGCGACTCTGGTCGAAGCGGGCCTCTGCACGAACGTTGCCGACCTGTACGATCTCGGTGCCGCCGATCTCGCGGCATTGCCGCGCATGGGCGATCGCTCGGTAGCCAATCTTCTCGGGGCGATCGAGGGTTCGAAATCGCGCGGCTTGACGCGCGTTCTCGCGGCGCTCGGAATCCGTTACGTCGGCGCGATCAATGCGGCCGTGCTCGCGGGGGAATTTGGGTCGATCGACGCGCTCGCGAACGCGACCCGCGTGGAACTCGAAGCGACCGAAGGCGTCGGGCCGCAGATCGCCGAGAGCGTCGCGTTCTTCTTTGCCCAAGAACCCAATCGCGCGGTGATCGAACGCTTGCGCGAGCGACACCTCGATCTCACCGCACCGCGCCGGCCGAAGGCGCCGGCCGGAAAACTCGCAGGGAAAACCTTCGTTCTCACGGGCACGCTGCCGTCGCTCACGCGCGAAGAAGCGAGTGAGCTCATCGCGCAGGCCGGCGGCAAAGTCGCAAGCGGCGTCAGCAAGAAAACCGACTACGTCGTCGCGGGCGATGAGGCCGGATCGAAGCTTGCCAAAGCGCAATCGCTCGGGCTCGCGATCATCGATGAAGCGGCGCTGCGGGAATTGCTCGGATAGCGTTAGCGGGGCGCAGCAGCGGCACGCGGGCGTGCGCCGATCGTAACGGCGAGGATCGCGACATCGTCGCGAGCGCCGTCCGCTAAGACGCGCTCCGCGATGTACCGGGCGGGCTCGGCGGTCGTGGGATGGAGCGTGCCGAGCGCGTCGCGAAGCCGCCGTTCGCCGGCCACGAGATCCCGGGTCGACTCGATGAGGCCGTCGGTGTAGAGCACCAGCATGCCGGCCTGCGGCAGCGCGAGCGAATCGCCGCGGCCTTCCCCCGGGCTGCGTAAACCGAGCGGCAATCCGCGGCCCCAAAGTTCGACGATCGTTTCGTTCGACTGCAGCAGCGGCGGCGGATGGCCGGCCGTCGCGAAGGAGAGCGTCTGCGCGCGCGGGTCGATGATGCCGACGAATGCGGTGCACATCGTGTCGGGCGCTTCACGGCGGAGGCTGCGATCGGTCGCGTCGAGGATCGCGACCGGATCGAAGTCGACGATCGGCGCCACGGCGCGAATCGTCTGTCGCAATTTTCCCATCACGACCGCCGCGTCGAGTCCGTGGCCCGCAACGTCGCCGATCGAGATGACGACGCGACCGTCGTCGAGCTCGATTGCATCGTACCAATCGCCGCCGATCTCCGCCTCGTTGTCGGCGGGCCGATAGACGGCGTCGAAAGCGAACCCTTCAACGCTCGGCAGGCGCTCGGTGAGGAACGCGCCCTGCAGCGTCATCGCGATCCGGTGCTCGCGCTCGTAGGCGACCCGGACCTCGGCCTGCGCCTGTTTCTGGTCCTCAATGTCGGTGCAACTTCCGAACCATTCGACGATCTCGCCGTTCGCCCCGCGCACGGCGATGGCGCGTCCGAGGAACCAGCGGTAGACGCCGTCGTTTCGTCGCAGGCGATATTCGGTTTCGTAGAGCTCTCCGCTCGCGAGCGATTGCTTCCACAAGAGCATCGCGAGTTCGTAGTCATCGGGATGGGTCACGGCGGCGAGCGAATGCGGAGTGAGCGGGTCCACGCCGGTGTAGTGATACCAACGATGGTTGAGGAACGTATTTTTCCCGTCGGCGTCGGTCATCCACACGATTTGCGGTAGCGAATTCGCAAGCCCGTGGGAGGTGTAACCGCTTTCGCGCAGGGCCGCCTTCGCAAGCTTGAGATCGTCGATGTCGGTACAGCCGCCGTACCAGCGAACGATCGTTCCCGCATCGTCGCGGACGGGCTCAGCTCGCCCGGCGAACCAGCGGAAGACTCCGTCGGCCCGCCGCAAGCGGAACTCGGCGTCGAACGACGCTCCGGCAGCCGTCGCTTCCAACCAGCGGGTACTGGTTTTGAGGCGATCGTCGGGATGCAGGACGTCGCTCCAGCCGAAGTCGAGCGCTTCCTCGGCACGTCGTCCCGTGTATGCGTACCAGGCCCGATTGAAATATTCGGGCAAACCATCCGGTCGCGCGGCATACACGATCTGCGGGATCGTGTCGGCGAGACGCCGATAGTCATCGAGGTGCAGGAGCGTGGCGACTTGCTCCGTCGGCAGGCGAGGCATAGGTGGTATTAACGTTCGGGACCGGCTCGCGACGCGCCTCGCGAGAAGGAGACCTTCCCGGCGCTGCGTATACGTGCGCACACAATCTAAATTCTGGGAGTGTAACTCATGCCGAATGATGCTTTCGGCCACTCGCAGCCCGCTTCGCGCAGCACCGCTGCGCCCGAGGCTGCCGTGGCGACCAATGGATTTGCAACGCGTGCGATCCGGTCCGGCCAAGATCCCTGTTTCGCGACGGGGTCGACGATCGTCCCCGTCTATCAGACCGCGACGTTCACGCAGGATGAGATCGGCGTCACCAAGGGCTTCGACTACTCGCGTTCGGGCAACCCCACGCGACGGGCTCTCGAGTCGCAATTGGCCTCTCTCGAGAACGCTCGATTCGCGAGCGCCTTCGGTTCGGGTATGGCGGCCGCAAACGGAACCTGTTCGCTCTTACGTGCCGGCGATCACATCGTTGCCGTTGCGGATCTCTACGGCGGAACGCATCGGCTCTTCTCCGAGGTCTTTCCGCGTTACGGCATCGAGACGACGTACGTCGACATGTGCGACGTCGAGGCGACGCGAGCTGCCGTTCGTCCGAATACGAAGCTTTTCTGGGTCGAGACGCCCACCAATCCGCTGCTGCGCATTATCGATATCGCGGCGATCGCGGCGCTCAAGAAGCCCGGCCAAATCGTGGCGGCGGACAACACGTTCGCGACGCCGTTCTGGCAGAGTCCGCTCGAACTCGGCGCGGACGTCGTCATGCATTCGACGACGAAGTATTTGAGCGGTCACAGCGACGTGGTCGGGGGCATCGTGATCACGAACGATCCCGATCTGCACGCGCAGATCGCGTTCCACCAGAATGCGGTGGGGGCGATTCCAGGACCCTGGGATTCGTATCTGACGCTACGCGGCGCGAAGACGCTTGCGCTGCGCATGCGGGAACACGAGCGCAACGCACGGGCCGTCGCGCAATTTCTCGCCGGCCACGACGACGTTGCGGAAGTCTATTATCCCGGGCTCGCTTCTCATCCGCAGCACGAACTCGCGAAGCGGCAGATGCGCGGTTTCGGCGGCGTCGTTTCCTTTCGCCCGCGCGGCGGCGCCGAACGGGCGCGCGCTTTCGCAAAGGCGACCGGAATCTTCAACCTCGCGACGTCGCTCGGCGGCGTGGAGTCGCTGATCTGCAGTCCGACCGTGATGACGCACGCCTCGGTGTCGCCGGAACGCAAACGGGAACTCGGCATCACCGAAGACCTGCTGCGGCTTTCGGTCGGAATCGAAGACGAAGCGGACCTCTTGGCAGATCTCGGGCGCGCGTTCGAAATTTCGCGCGCGGCCGGGCTCGTGCTCGCCGCGCTTTAAGGAAAAAACGCAGGCAGTAAGTTCTCCCGTGCCCCCGCTCGAAACGTTTTGGCGGCGAAGCGTAAACGTTCGCGACTAGCGGCTCGCCCTCGCGACCAGGCGGAACGGCGCCGGCGCGGACGGTGTCGTCTCCGGCAGGGCGGCGCCGAGCGCGGCATAGACGTCGCCGGCCACGACGCCGATGCGGCGTTCGCGCGCGGCACGGCGGCCGGCGAGGCCGTGCCAATAGGCGCCTAGGCGGGCGGCGTCGACCGGCGTGAGGCCCTGCGCGAGCAGCGTTGCGATGATTCCGGTGAGGACGTCGCCCGTGCCGGCGGTCGCAAGGGCACTGGTGCCGGTGACGTTGACGTGCACGGTGTTGCCGTCGTCGATGAGCGTTGCGTTGCCTTTGAGCAGCGTCGTGATGCCGGTGCGCGCCACGAACGCGCGCAGGCGCGCAAGACGCGTGCCGGACGCAACCGTGCCTTCGCCGGAAAGTCGTGCGAATTCGGTTTCGTGCGGCGTGAGGACGCACGTTTTGCCGCGCAAGGTCTCGAGATGTTTGGCCAGATGGAAGAACGCCCCGGCATCGGCCACGAACGGCCGGTCGAGCGCTTCGAGAAAGCCACGCACGATCGCCCCGGTCGCGTCGGCGAGCGGCAGCCCGGGTCCGATACCGACGGCGCTCTGGCGGCGCGTGAGATCGAGCAGGGTTGCGATCGCGCCGTCGACGTCGCGCTCGTCGTAGGTGACGACGACTTGTTCGACGAGATGATTGCGCAGCGTCGCAGCGGCGTCGGCGTTGGTCGCGACCGTCACGTACCCGGCGCCGGCCCGGGCCGCGCCGTTCGCGCAAAGAACCGCCGCGCCGGGAAACTGCGCGGAGCCGGCGACGATCAGCGGCGCGCCCGAACTGCGTTTGTCCGACTCGGCACCGCGCGCCGGCAAGAGCGCGAGAAATTCATCGTCGTCGAGCGCCGCGAAGACGTCGCCCGCAACCGCTGCGACCTCAGCGCCGATGCCGATGTCGCCCTCGTACAAGTCGCCGGTGTAGCCGCGTGCGGGCTCGAGCAACAGGCCGATTTTCGGCGCCCCGAGGGTGACCGTCGTCCGTGCGCGCACGGCGCCGCCGGGAACGGCGCCCGTCGTCGCGTCTACGCCGGTGGGAATGTCGACTGCGACGACGTGCGCGTCACTCGCCGCGAGCGCCTCGACGACGAGCGCGAACTCCGGCGCGAGCGTGGGGCGCGCACCCGTGCCGAGCATCGCGTCGAGCGCGACGTCCGCGCCGGCGAGCGCATCGCGCGCGGCTTCGGCCGTATGCGGGAACGGGCGCGTGCGAACGCCCGCGAGCGCCGCGCGCTCCTGCGCGTCTTTACGGCCCGCGCTTGGGTGCGGCGCGGGCAGTGCGTAGACCGTCCGATCGAGCTTCGGGTCGAGCTCGGCGAAGGCGGCGTACGCGTCGCCGCCGTTATTGCCCGGCCCCGCGAACGCGACGAACGTGCGGGCGCTTTGCGCGACGTATTCCAGCATCGCGCCGAGCGCTTTCCCGGCGGCGCGCATCAGCGCAATTTCGCCGACGCGTGCGACCGCCGCCGCATCGGCGGCCCGCATCTGCTCCGCACTCAGGATTCGCATCAGTCGGCTTCTAAGACGACGAACGCCGCCGCCGTCAACGCGGTGTGCGTGATCGTCAGATGGATGCGCGTTACCCCACGGCGGGCCGGCAGGTCGGCGTAGGGTGCGTGAAAGAGCAGGATCGGTTTGCCGCTACGCTCGTGCGAAACGGAGACGCGATTCCAGGGAATCGCGTGTCCGAACGCCTTGCGGGCGGCTTCTTTGGCGGCAAAGAATCCGGCCAGTCGCTCGGGCCAGTTGCGCTTGCGCAGCGCGTAGCGCATCTCTTCTTCGGTATAGACCTTACGTCCGAACCAGGCCAGCTTTGCGTCGTCGAAACGGTATCGCTCGACTTCGGCGAGATCGGTCCCGATGCCGAGGATCATGAGCGCCGTATTCGCGGCCGGCCGCGCGATTTCTGCACAGGTTCGCGGGACGCTCGAAGCCAAGGTACGGCTCGTGGGGCAGATCAGCATCGTTCCCGTCAACAGCCTGGATGCGAATTTCGCCGAACGTCTCGCGCTGTGCCTCGAAGAACGTTTTCTCTTCACGTGTCTGGTCGAACGGACGCTACGGGTGCCGCGTACCGCGCTCAACAGCGTGCGCAAACAGATGTTCTTCAACACGCTGCTCTCGCGGGTGGCGCTTGCGCCGGTGGTCGGGGACGACACCATCCGCTTGGCGATTACGGATTTCGATCTCTACAAGACTTCGCATCAATTCGTCTTCGGCGATGCGAACGAAGACCAGCGGATCGCGATCGTTTCGCTGCATCGCCTGCGCAGCGATTTCTACGGCGAACGGGCCGATGCGAATCTGCTGTTTCAGCGAACGCTCAAGGAAGCGGTCCACGATCTCGGCCACGCGCTCGGGCTCAAACACTGCTACAACGCGCGCTGCGCGATGTACTTCTCGAATTCGATCTACGATACGGATAACAAGCTCTCGCATTTCTGCGAAGGTTGCGAGAAGCGCGTCCGCGCGACGGGCAGCGGCCGAAGCTAGTCGCGAAGAACGCGCGCGTCGGCGAGCGCGATACGGCGTTCGATGCCGCCGCTTTCGACGATGAGCGCGCCGCCGGGGTCGAGCGCCTTCGCGATTGCGTCGAAGGGCGCCGTTCCGTCGTCGAGTTGTAAACGGTACGGCGTGCCGAAGAGTCCGGCGCGACGCTCCCAAGCGCGGGCGATTCCCGGTGCGTCGGTGAACTCGTCGAGTCGCCTCTCGTAGGCCGCGAGAACCGCGGCCAGCAGGGCGCCGCGCTCGACGTTCGGCGCCCGGTCGGAGAGAAAGGCCGGCGGCGGCGCGATTGCCGCGAGCGCCTCCAGCGCCGCGTCGTCCGCCGGCCGAGTCACGTTGATGCCCGTTCCGCAGCCGACCCACGCGCCGTCCGTCGCAACTCGCGCGATGCACAGGATCCCGCAGCATTTACGCCCCTCGATGAGCAGATCGTTCGGCCACTGCAGCTCGACGCGGACACCGGTTGCGGCTTCGATGCCGTCGGCGACGGCGAGCGCCGTCCAAAACGTGACCGCCCAGAGCGCATCGCGCGGGACGCGCCGGGGCAGAATTGCGGTCGCCAGCAAGGAACTGCGGGGCGGCGCCACCCAGGCCCGGGCTTTGCGTCCGCGGCCCGCGCTCTGGTAGTCGGCCACCAGCACCACGCCGGCGGCGCTTTGCGGATCCGCCAGCAACGCAAGCGCATCGTCGTTGGTGCTCGCGGTTTCGGCGCAGGTGCGGATCTCGAACACGACCAGGCCCAGGCTCCTAGCGCCGCGTACACAAGGCGGCGCTATGGCAAACGAACAGACCCTCATCTTGTGCAAAGCCGACGCCGTCGTACGCGGCCTCGTCGGCGACATTCTCGCCCGCTTCGAACGGCGCGGTTACTCGATCGCCGCGATGAAGATGCTCGTGGTCGATGAAGCGCGTGCGAAGCAGCACTACGCCGAACACGAGGGCAAGCCGTTCTTCGCCGGACTCGTCGAGTACATCACGAGCGCCCCGATCGTGGCGCTCGTGATCGAAGGAAGCGACGCAATCGAGGGCTGCCGCGCGACGATCGGCGCGACCAACCCGATCAAAGCCGCACCCGGTTCGATCCGCGGCGACTACGCGCAGACGATCGGGCGCAACCTCGTTCACGGCAGCGACTCGCCGGAAAGCGCCAAGCGCGAGATCGCGATCTGGTTTCCCGCGAACGAAATCTTCGCGCGCCCGAGCGACCTTGCGAGCTGGCTCGTTTCGAATTAGCGGCGCCGGCGCGCGTTGCGGCGTAACGGACGATCTACTGCGAGGCACCGCCCCCGAGTTTCCCCATGATTCCCTGCAAGAGACCCGGCGCGAGTTGTGAGATAGCGCCCGGATTCTTCTGCATGAACGCGCTCGCGGCGTTTTGCAACACCTCGGGGTGATTCTTCGCGAATTGCAACATCGTCCCAAGCGCGCCCGGATTCCCCGCCGCGACCGCGTCTTGCGAAACGCCCGCTTCTTGCGTCGCGCTGTTCGCATCACCGGGATAGCTTTGATGATTCGTATACGACGATAGCAACTGCTGGCCGAGATTGGAAAGCGTCGCGGGATCGAAGTTGCCGAGACTCTGCGTGAGATGGTCGGCGGTCGTGCTCGGATCGGCGCTTTGCACGTGATCGGCTGCGGCGTCGGCGGCTTGCTGCGGCGATGCTCCCCCGAGAAATCCTTCGGCGAGCTTCCCGATTTCTTCCATAAACGACATTGAACGTATCCTCCGTTGGGTGGGGCGCGTTCCACGGGGGATACCCGGCCACATTCCAGAACTTGCGCGGCCGTGATCGAATCGTTACGTGGTGGCGGCCGTCCGCTCATCGAACACGTCCACGCCCGCGAAGTCTTGGACTCGCGCGGCAATCCGACGATCGCGGTGACCGTGGCAACCAGCTTCGGCGCCGTGGAAGAAGCGATGGTTCCCTCCGGCGCTTCCACGGGCGCTTACGAGGCCGTGGAATTGCGCGACGGCGACAAGGCGCGTTACGGCGGCAAAGGCGTGCACAAGGCCGTCTCGTCGGTCAACGAGATGCTCGGGCCCGCGCTCGAGGGACTCGACGCGACCGCGCAGCGCGAGATCGACGAGAAATTGATCGAACTCGACGGAACGCCGAACAAGGCGAATTTTGGTGCCAATGCGATCCTCGGTATTTCGCTTGCGACCGCGCGCGCCGCCGCCACCAGCCTCGGTCTACCGCTGTTTCGCTATCTCGGTGGTCCGAGTGCGGCGACGCTGCCGGTCCCGATGATGAATGTCATCAACGGCGGCAAGCATGCCGAAGGCGCGCTGCAATTTCAGGAGTGTATGATCGTGCCCGTCGGCGCGTCGTCGCTTGCGGAAGCGGTGCGCTACGGTGCCGAGACCTTTCACGCTCTCGGGAAGTTGTTGCACGACCGCGGGCTGCCGACGCTCGTCGGCGATGAGGGCGGTTACGCGCCGCCGCTCGATACGCTCGCGGCCGCGCTCGAACTCTTGATCGAGGCGATCGAACGGGCGGGTTACCGGCCAGGCGCCGATATCGCGCTTGCGATCGACGCCGCGGCGACCGAGTTCTATCGCGACGGCGCGTATTATCCGGGCGCGGCGGACAAGCCGTTTACGGGCGCGGCAATGGTCGAACTCTACGCGGACATCGTCGCGAACTATCCGGTGCTTTCGATTGAGGACGGGCTGGGCGAAGACGATTGGGACGGCTGGCTTCTGCTGACCGAACGGCTCGGCAAGACGACGCAACTCGTCGGCGACGACCTCTTCGTGACGAACACCGAGCGCCTGGCGCGCGGCATCGCCGCGGGAACGGCAAACGCCATTCTCGTGAAGGTCAACCAGATCGGCACGCTTACGGAAACGCTCGATGCGGTCGAGTTGGCGCACAAGGCCGGATACCGCTGCGTGATTTCCCACCGCTCGGGAGAAACCGGCGACACGACGATCGCCGACCTTGCGGTCGCCACGGGCGCCGGCCAGATCAAAACGGGCTCGCTTTCGCGCAGCGACCGGGTGGAGAAGTACAACCGGCTGATGTCGATCGAGATTCAACTTGGCGAAGCGGCTAAGTATCCGGGGATCCGCGCTTTTCGGGCGGGGCTGCCCCGGTAGTGCTCGCGCCGGCGTGTGGATTTGGCGCCCGCGAGGGGCCGCCGGGGGTTGACGCCGGCGCGGGCAGGGCCGCCCGTTGCAGACGGGCAAAACGCGGGTACCGTGGGCCTGTAGCTCAGCGGTAGAGCGGCCGGCTCATAACTGGTTGCGCGCTGGTTCGAATCCAGCCGGGCCCATTCCACGACGCGGCGCCATAGTCTATCGGTTAGGACGCGGCCCTTTCAAGGCTGAGAGACGGGTTCGACTCCCGTTGGCGCTACCATGCGAAGGCCGGTATCACACGGTTGTCCTCCTCACTCCGAGTTGCGAGTTCGTACTTGGAGGGGACCGAGCGAACCTGGGGAATTGCTCCGACCCACGCTCGAGGAAAGGGCTCGCCATGACCCTGATTCCGTATCTGTTTTTTGACGGCACGTGCGCGGACGCGATGAAATTCTATGCCGAAGTGTTCGGTGGCACGCTCGCCTCGATGTCGCGCTGGTCCGACATGCCGCCCAATCCCAATTTTCCGATCTCCGACGAGCAGAGAAACCGAGTGATGCACGCTCGCATGGACTCGACGGCCTTTTCGCTCCTCGCATCCGACGGTACGCCGGGCAACGAGCAGAAGGGCGGCAACATCAGCCTCTCGTTAAATCTCGACGATGTCGCCGAAGGCGAGAACCTCTTTCATGCGCTCTCGAGCGGCGGATCTGTCGAGACGCCGCTTACCGAAATGTTTTGGGGCGCCAAATTCGGTCAATTCACCGACAAATTCGGCATCGACTGGATGGTCAACATCGCGCTGACGCCCGCCGCCGCGAACACCTGAGCGTCGCTTCAATGCGGTCGTCGATGCGTGACCGCGCAATCGATCGGTGAGGCGGCTACGCGACCGCGAGCTTAGCCGGCGTTAAAATGCCGCCGTTTCGAAGGGCGACCGACGCGTCTTGCGCGCTCAGGGGCGGGGCGAAATAGAAACCCTGAACTTCCGGACAGCCCCAGAGTTTGAGCGCGTCGAGTTGTTCGCGCGTCTCGACGCCTTCGGCGATGAGCTCCATGCCTAACTCGCGGGCGAGCGCGATCGTCGCCTTGACGATGAACGCTTGCTCCGGCACGGTCGTGATGTCGCTTACGAACTCGCGCGCGATCTTGATGCGATCGACCGGGAACCGGCGAAGATACGCAAGCGACGAATAGCCCGTGCCGAAATCGTCGATCGCGATCGTCAAGCCGGCCGCACGAAGCCGGGCCAGCGCTTCGCTGTGCGCGAGCGACACCTCCATGAGGACGGTCTCGGTGAGCTCGATTTCGAGAAGCTCTGCCGAGAGTTCGTTTTCCGCAAGCGCCCTCACGATGCTTTGCTCCAGTTCGAGCGGCATTTTGAACTGTAGACCCGAGACGTTCACGGCGACCCGAATCGGGTCGATTCCGGCGTCGAGCCACGACTTGGCTTGCCGGCATGCAGTCGAGAGCGCCCAATGACCGAGCGCCACGATGATGCCGGTGCTCTCGGCGACCGGAATGAAAACTTCGGGACCGAGAACGCCGTGCGTCGGGTGGTTCCAGCGCACGAGTGCCTCCAAGCCGGTAATCCGTCCGGTGTCGCTTGCGACTTGGGGCTGGTACAGCAAAAAGAGCTGGCCGGCCGCAACTGCCGTTCGTAACTCGGCCCCGAGGGCCACGCGCGTCCGGACCTCGCGATCCATGACGTCGGTGAAAAAGCGATAGTTGTTGCGGCCTTCCCCCTTCGCGCGGTAAAGTGCCACGTCGGCATGTGAAAGCAACGCTTCCGCCTCCGCGGAGCCGGGACCGTAGACGTCGATTCCGATGCTGGCGCCGCTGCGAATGTCGTTCCCGGCGATCGAAAACGGTTCCGCGAGCGCCTTGATCAGCTTGTCGGCGACGGCGGCGGCGATGCCGGGTTCGGAAACATCGCACACGAGAACCGCGAATTCATCTCCGCCGAAACGCGCGACCGTATCGTTGACTCGCATGTTCGAAGCTAAGCGCGCCCCGACGGCCTCGATAAGGCCGTCGCCGACGGGATGCCCGAGGGTATCGTTGACGTCTTTGAAGTGATCGAGGTCCAGGTAGAGCACGGCAAAACCCCCTTTGCCGCGTTTCGCCTCGGCGATCGAACGCTCGACCTCATCGACAAACACCCTGCGATTGGCGAGCCCGGTCAGCACATCGGAGTTCGCCGTGCGGATCGCCAGCGACTCGGCCGCTTTGCGCGCGGTGATGTCGCGAAAATACCAAACGCGTCCGAGATACTCGCCGGCCGGACTTCGCAACGTCGCCGTGCGCCGATCCACGAATCTGCCGTCCTTGAACTCGAGCTCATCGTCGCCGCCCTCGTCCGGATGCGCGTAGAGATATTCCACGCGTTCCGAAAACTTTGCCGGATCCTTCAGCGCCATCCCGAGCGCTTGTACGGCTCCGGCGTCGTGGGCGGTTGCGAGCGATTTGGGCTCAATTCCCCACATTGCGGCGAAGCGCTGGTTCCGCAAGATGACCTTGCGATTGCCGTCCACGACGATGATCGCGTCGGGTGAAGCTTCCATTTCGGTTTGGAGGACCATGTTTGCAAACTCGAGTTCGCTGCTCGAGACGCGCAATCGTTGCTCGCTCTTCTCGAGCGAAAGCTGCGCTTCGTTGCGCCCGAGTAGCGAACCCAAGACGCTCGCGAAGGTCTTAAGCGTATTGATCTCCGTTGCGCTCCAGTCCCGCGCCGTTCGAAAGGTGGCCGCCCCGAGTCCGCCCCAGAGCTTGTCGTCGACGACGATCGGAACGATCAGCAGCGATTCATAGTGGAAGCGCTCGAGAACCGAATGCAGCAGGCCTTCGCGAGTGGCGCGTTGCCCGACGAGGATCTTGCCCTCGGCCAACTCCGCGCGTATCTTCGAGGTGACGTCCGGGTCCGCCACGCGCGCCGGCGAAATCGCTCGCCGATCGGCCGCCTCCGGAGCCCCCGGCGATTGCCACTCGAAGCGCATGGCGATCGTCGCGGCGTGCCACGGCGCCTCTTGCATCGCGTCGATCCGGTCGAGATTCATGCTCCCGGCGAGGGTCCGCAGTACCTCCGGCATCGCGATTTCCATCGAGTGCGCCGTGAGCAACGTCGCGGTGGCGGCCGTGACGGCCCGCAACAGGCTATCGCGGTACGCCAATTCGTTCGAGGACTTCCTTTCCGCGGTGACATCTTGAACCGAAGCGAAGAGTCTGGGCTCACCGTTTTGTTTGCCGTCGACCTTCCGGCCGTTCGAACGCATGTATTTGATCGTACCGTCAGCCATGACGATCCGGTAATCGATGCCGCGACTCGTTCCGGAGCGCGAGAACTCGAGGAGCCTCTCCCGCACCGCCGCGCGGTCATCGACGTGAACGTGACGTAACAGATTTTCCAAAGTCGGTTCGAATATCGCCGGATCTTCCCCGATGATCCGGTACGTCTCGGCGGTGCAAGAGATCGTATGCTCGGCGACGTCGATCTCTATGCCGCCCACGTGAGCCAATCGTTGGGCCTCGGCCATCGACGCCTCGCTCTCCCGCAGTTCGATCACGAGAAACTCCTGCCGGATGCGCAGTCGAAGGCTCTCGACAATCGTGCGATTGAGATTGATGCCGCTTCCGCTCAAAACCACGGCGAAGATCGCGAGCATCGCGCTCATTGCGATCTCGATTCCATTGCGCGAGGCGAGTAAGAGGACGATGACCGGAAGAACGATCGGTACGAGAAAGGCGAACATCGCCCCCAGGTACGCGGCGTTCGTGACGATCCCGCCGGCCATCATGCCGGCGATCACGAAGAGGACGACGATGTGGTACATCGGATCGGGCGTTGCCAGTACGACCGAGCCCGTCAGCCCCCATATCGCGGCGGTGACAAACGTGCCGGCTGTGTAGATGCGGCAACGGCATGCGGCATTTTCAAGCGTCGTTGCGCGAGCTCGTAGACGAAACCGCTGGACCGCGCGGGCGAGTACCACGACCCAGAGCGCGGCTAGCCACGTAATCGTCAGCCAGGCGGGGTAGACGCGCGAGAAGATGACCGCCGCGAGGGCGGATACGACCAAGTTTCCGGCCAGATCGAAGCGCTCGCGAAAGAGCAGGCCGATCTGCTCGACGAAGACGGCGCCGTCGAGTTCGGCATCCTCTGCCTTCGTAGCTTGCAAATTTATCCTGCCATCGGTTCGAACCTTACGGCCGGCAGCGGCGCGAACCGCTCGCACGCTACACGCCCGCGCACCTGATTAAATACCCGGGACGAGAAGAACGCAACTCGCGGCCGAGTCTCGATTCCCAACTGTGTTGGGCGTTACTTTAGAGCGCGGTGGGTCGATTGCTCGATTGTGACGAAAACGATGGCCTTCCGACGAAGCGCCGCACAGGAGCTTCCGATCCGGCTTGCGATCGTAGCTCGAGGGCGCCGGCCCCGCGGTCATATCGTGAGAAAGACCGACAGAGTTCGGACGCGTCCGGCTCTACCGCTCGACGAGCGCCATCATCCGTTCGTCGTAGCGCAATCCGGCCACGTTTGCGACGAGCGAATCCAAGGCGCGCAGATCTTCGGGCTCGAGGCGAACCGCGACGGCTCCGGCGTTGTCCTCGAGGTATTTCACGCGTTTGGTTCCTGGGATCGGAACGACGTCCTCACCTTGAGCGAGCACCCATGCCAGCGCGATCTGTGCAGGCGTCGCTCCGCGGCGTACGGCCACGCGTTTCACGACGTCGACGAGCGCTTCGTTTTTCTTGACGTTCTCTTCGCTGAAACGGGGCGACGTTTTTCGGAAGTCGTCATCGTCGAGTTTGGTGACGTCGACGGTGCCGGTCAAGAACCCGCGGCCGAGCGGGCTGAACGGCACGAAGCCGATGCCCAGTTCGCGCAGGGTCGGCAAGATGTCTTTCTCAACGTCGCGCTCCCAAAGCGAATACTCGCTCTGCAGCGCGGTTATCGGATGTACGGAGTTTGCGCGGCGCAAGGTTTCCGGGCCCACCTCCGAGAGCCCGATGTAACGAATCTTGCCGGCGTCGACCAGTTCTTTGAGCGCTCCGACCGTCTCTTCGATCGGCACCTTGGGATCGCGCCGATGCTGGTAGAAGAGGTCGATCGTATCGATGTTGAGCCGCTTGAGCGACGCCTCGGCGACGCTCTTCAAATGCGCGGGCGAGCCGTCGAGTCCGCGCGCTTGACCCGGTGCGAACGTGAAGCCGAACTTTGTGGCGATGACGACCTGGTCGCGCCGGCCGGCGATCGCCTTGCCGACTAAGATCTCGTTCGTGAATGGGCCGTAGACCTCGGCGGTATCCAGAAAATCGATCCCGAGGTCGATGGCCCGGTGAATCGTGGCGATCGATTCGGCATCGTCGCCTGCTCCATAGGCAAACGTCATGCCCATGCAGCCGAGACCCAGTGCGGAGACGGTGAGACCTTGCGTCCCGAGTTTTCGCTTTTGCATGTCGCTAGAATAAAGCGCGTAGCTCACGACAACCTTGGCGCTGCGGTAAAATCCTCGCTGCTACCATGGTCGTATGGCTGCAACGGCGACGACCAAACTCTGCCGGTCACAACGATCGTACCTACGCGGCGATGCCGGTCGAAGCCGGCGGCACTCGGGATCGAACCCGGTTATCGTGCGTTTGCACAAACCGGCACCTCCGCTTCACCTCTAATGTCCCAATCGGCCCGGCGCCGCGCGCAGAACCGGTTCGGCATGATCGCAAGCTTCGACGTCGTCGCCCTCAGCGCCGGCCCGCTCAATACGGAAGAGCTCTCCGAGCTCCTCATCGAAGCCGTCGAGCACGGCGGTTCCGTGAGCTATATGCACCCGCTCGCGCCGCAGGCGGCTGCGGAGTTTTGGCAAGCGGCGTTGCTCGCGGCAGCCCGCGGCGGCCGGGTCATACTCGGGGCGCGCGTCGGCCACAAGCTCATTGGAACCGTGACGCTCGGGCTCGACGTGCCCGAGAACCAGCCCCATCGGGCCGAGATCTCCAAGCTGATCACGCGCGTCCCGTACCGGGGCCAGGGCGTCGCCCGCGCGCTGATGCGCAGCGCCGAACGCGAGGCGGTCGAGCGGGGACGCGCGCTCCTGACCCTCGATACGGCAAGCGACGGCGGCGCGGCGCAATTCTACGAAAAGCTCGGCTACGAGCGGGCGGGCGTCATCCCCGACTACGCGCTCAAACCGCACGGCGGTCTAACGGACACGATCGTTTACTGGAAACGGATCGGCCAAGCGGCGAACTCCACGTAGACTCGAGCCGGCTCACGGCGGTGCCGCGATCGAGACCCCTTCCCCGAACTTCGACACGCGCATGACGCGCATGACGGTGGTCCCGCGTAACGTGACATCGTTCGAGGTTAGCGGCGCTTTAGCGCCTCGAGTTCTTCGAGCGTTTTGGGAGCGTCCGCTTTGAGCAGTCGGGACAAACTTCGATCGGCGAGAAGCCTTCCACCCGTCTGACAGCGGGCGCAGTAGTTGGTCTCGTTGTCCGCGTAGCGAATGCGTTGCACCGGCTCACCGCACTCGGGGCACGGCTTCCCGAATCGTCCGTGGACGGCCATGTCCGCTCGAAACGCCGTCACCTTTTCCGGAAAACCGCCGCTCGTCTCGGCGTGCAAACGATCGACCCACGTTTGCAAGGTGGCTCGCGTTGCGGCGAAAAGGCGTTCCCACTCCGCGGGCGTGAGGCGTTGCGTTTGCGCGACCGGTGAAAGGCGCGCGGCGTGCAGGATCTCGTCCGAATATGCGTTGCCGATGCCGCTGAGATATCGTGGATCGGTGAGCGCGCGTTTGAGCGTGTGGTTCTCGGCGGAAAGTGCGTCGCGGAAAGCGGAGAGATCGGCCGAGAACACGTCGATGCCGCCCGCATCGAGCGACTCGAGCGCCGCTTCGCCGCGAACAACGTGCAGCGAAGCCCGATGTTTGCTGCCGGCTTCCGTCAGGACGAGGGCACCACCCGCAAAATCGAAGGCGGCCAGATCGTTTCGGCCGCTCAGTAACGCTTGCGGCGCGCGCCAATGCAGCCGGCCCGCGATCATCAAATGAATTACGAGCCAGAGGTCGCCGTCCAGACCCATCGCAATGCGTTTACCGACTCGGCGCACCTCGCGCACGACGCGTCCCGCGACGCTTGCGAGCGGCGGCTCGACCGTTCGCAACACGAACGCGTTCGGCCGAACGCGAACGTTCTCGAGCCGTGCGCCGGCGACGCGCGCCTCGAGCGCGCTGATGTAGGCCAGAACGTCGGGCAACTCCGGCACGTTTTAGTTGCAGGTTATCGGGAAGCGCCCAACGGTTGCGGAGTTCCAATTCGCCCGATCCGTGTAATAGATATAGAAGTGCGGCCCGAGTGAATTCGGGTCGTCGCCCATGCCGACGGCACGCGCGTAGACCTTGTTCGGCTCCGAGACGAGGATCGTTCGCGACGTCCAGGTCAGTCCGTCGGGGGATTCGCCATACGCGATGACTTGCGTATCGTCGGAGACGACGACGTAGCGCCGCAGATAGGCGCTGTAGGTAACCGATGCATCTCCCGGCGGCGAACCCGGTTCGAGATCGGTCGAAAGGCCGTTCATGCCCGGCTGACTCCACGTACCCTGATGCAGCTTGACGAACGACGGCAACGGACCGGCGGGCGTTGCGAATGCCGCCGCGAGCAAAGCGCGAACGTTAACGCGGGCCACCGACATCACCGTGACCGTCGTCGGATTGGGGGTACCGTTTGCGATCCAGTCGGGGAAGTATACATAGAAATAGGTCGCGCTCGGATCGGTGACGAGCTGCGGGATGCCGAGGTCGTAGCCCTCGAGATCGCGCCGGAAGGGCTGATTTGCCTCGATGATCTCACCGAGGTCGTGCCACGAACGACCGCCGTCGGTCGAACGCGCGAGACCCAGCAGCGAGTAGAAGCCGCCGGCCCCGGTCGTGGTTCGTTCCGCATGATAGACCGTTAACAGGTTGCCGGCGCCGGGAAGGCCGGACGGAACGAGATAGACCGGACCGCCCCCGATGTAACTATACGACCGGTGATTCGGGTTCGAGCCGAAATCGTTTTGGATCTCGACGTCGATCGGAGCGTCGCTTCCGAACCCCGCCCCGAGTGGGTTTGCAAGTGAACCGGAGGTCATCGTCATCGACCCCGCTTTGCCGTTGCGGTGCTGACCGCCATCCGTTGCGAAAAACGTATAGCCGGCGCCGCTCTTCAACACGCCGAACGGGCCGTCCGGCCAGGCGAAGATGTCGACCAGCGGCGGCTTTGCGTGGCGTGCGGCGGCTTCGCGCTGGGCCACCGTGACGACCACCTCCGGCTGCCCCACGTTCGGGGTGCAGAGCGGGGAAATCGATTGTGCTGCGGCCGCGCGACCGAAGCCGAAGAGCACGGCGATGGCGAGCGCGGTTCGACGGAGAGATTTCACACCTCATCGATGCTCCCTCCGTTTCGGCAGATCATTCGACAATGCGCACGATCCGACGACGTCGAGGCGTATCGCCCGCGTGGGCGGTGTTTAACCCGTTGCTTCCCCCCACGTTTTCGAAAGCGCGATCGAAGCCGCCGTGATCGCGCCGAAGGCGACGCTGCCCGCGCAGACGATGGCGAAAAGTGTCGGGAGCCCGATCCCCGCACGCGCGACGAGCCAGCAACCGAGTCCGGCCGTTATCGTTAGCCGAGCCGTTCCGGCCAAGAACGGCCACATCACGCGTCCCGCACCTTGACTCGCGAAGTACAGCAACATGCCGAGGCCGATGAATGCGTAAAAGGGAGCGACGATGCGCAAATACATCGCTCCGGTCGCTATGACGGCGGGGTCGTGCGTGAACGAGGCGACCCAGACCGTTGGAAAGAGCGCGGCAGTTGTGCCGATAGCCCCGGTCATGAGCGTGCCGACGAGCGCGCCGGTCCAGGCGATGCGCCGGGCCCGCGCCGGCGCTCCCGCTCCGACGTTCGTGCCGACCATCGTTACGGCGGCCGTGCCGACGCCGAACAAGAGCGGAATGAGCACGTAATCTAAACGCGATGCGATGCCGTATCCGGCCAGGGCCGCCGTTCCGAATCCGGCCACGGCACCTGTAATGAGGACGACCGTCAAGTTCGATTGGAGCGTTCCGGCAGCGGACAACAATCCGACGCGCAGGATCTCCCGGAAAAGGCGCCTCCGAAGCGGCGAGATTCGAAGCGTCAAGGTGCCGCGGCCCGCTGCGAGATATGCGATGAGCGCAAGCGAAGCCGCGGCGTAATAGAACGTCACCGCGATGCCGGCGCCCGCTATTCCGAGTCTCGGGATCGGTCCGAATCCGAAGATGAGCGCGGGCGAGAGCGCGATGACGACGGCGGCACCGGCGGCGGTGACCAATGCCGGAACCTTTACGTCGCCCGCTCCGCGTAACGCGGCCGACGTCAGGTTGACGAGCCAAATTCCAATCGAGCCCGCGAAGAGAAACGCCGAATAAACGAGCGCGGCCTCGAGCGTCGCGCCGCGCCCGCCGAGCGCGTGATACAGCGCCGGACCGAAGACGAGTGCGGCCGTCATGAATACGCCGCCGAAGCCGAGTGCGATCACGACGGCGTGCCAAAGCAGCGCGTCGGCATCCTCGCGCCGCCCGGCGCCGATCTGGCGCGCAACGGCCGACGCGACGCCTCCGCCGACGCCGCCGCCGGACATCATCGTCATCAACATGGCGATGGGGAAAACGAGCGAGACGCCCGCGAGCGCCGCGGTTCCGAGAAAGCCGACATAAAACGTCTCCGCGACCGTGACCAGCGTCTGAACCACAAGAACCGAAACGGTCGGCAGCGCGAGCCGCAACATGGTCGGGAGAATGGGACCATGGAGCATCGCTCGCCGCGTTCGAGCCTTCGCTTCGTCAGCTTGCGCTCCGGCGACCGGAGCGGCACGAATCACCGCCGCCCCACTGCTTACCACTCGCATCGATCAGCCTCGATCCCAAGAACGTTTCCGAGCCTATCGACGAGCGCCGGCCGATAGGCCTTGAAGAATAGTGTATATGCATGGTATCATTGATGTCAATTATGATTGACGCGAATGTGTCTGGGCAATTCCAAGCCCCAGTAACTCTCCCGAATTGCACGTGTTCGCGCCTCCGTCGGGCTTCGCGGCAAGTAACGCAGCTTTACGACCAGTCGCTCGAAGAGGCCGGCTTGACGATCGGTCAGTTCGGCCTTCTCGCGTTCCTGGACGCTCGCGCGGCCACCGGCGAACGCGGCGTTGCGATCGGCACGGTTGCTCTCGCCCGCGGGATGGATCCGACGACGCTGACGCGCAACCTCAAACCACTCGTAGCGCATGGCTTTGTCGGGGTTGAGCGCGATGCGAACGATCGCCGAGTGCGAACGATCGCAATTACCCCGAGCGGCAGCAAAAAGTACGCCTCCGCGCGGCCACTTTGGGAAAACGCCGAGGCGCGCCTCAAATCCGATCTTGGGCCGGAAATGATGGCGGCGCTCAACGCGCTCTTGGAACTCTCGCTCGCGAAGATCGCAACAGCGAAAGATGAGCGGTAAGAAGCTACGCGGTTGCGCCGGCCGGCGCCTCGAACGTCCCCTCGGCAAAGGGAACGACGCTTCCGCCGACCTCGATGCCGTCCCGGCCGGCCTCACCGTGCACGAGCACGTGTAGGAGGCTGCGGCGCCCCATCTTCGTGCCTTGTTCGCTCACGAAGCGCGTGCCGTCGGCCGTCGAGACGAGGCCGTTTCGCATCATGTACGCGGCGAGCGGACCGGTCGCGCTTCCGGTCGCCGGGTCTTCGACGACGCCGTGTTCGGGCGCGAACATGCGCGCGTACGCCCCGGCCTGCGTGGGCGAAAAAACGAAGACGCAGACCGCGCTTTCCGCACCGCCACGAAGCTCTCGTAGGCCCGCAAGGTCGAGCCAGGCGCGGTCGACGCTCGCGGGTTCTCGAAGCGCGATGTACGTCGTGGGATTGCCCGCCGAAACGAGCTGGGGCGCGACGTCTAAGAGTTCGCTCGCATCGAGCCCAAGTGCGCGAGCGCAGAGGCCTCGTTCGAACGTGGCACCGAATTCGATCGGTGGTGTCGTCAGCCAAATGCGCGAGCGGCTCTCGCCCTCGTCTTCGATCCGCACCGCGACATCGCCGATAAGCTCTTCGATCGCGAACGCTTTAGCGTCATGCTCGACGAGCCCGTCGCGAAGAGCGACGAACGCTCCGCCGATCGTGGGATGGCCCGCGAAGCGCATCTCCATCGTCGGCGTGAAGATTCGAAAACGCACCGCACACGTCGCGCGTTCGCTCGGCAAGACGAACACGGTTTCCGCGAGGTTGAATTCGCGCGCGATCCGCTGCATCGTCCGCGCGTCGATCCCCGCGGCCCAGGGCACCACCGCGAGCGGATTGCCTTCGAGCGGCTTGTCGGTGAAAACGTCGACGATGCGATACGAATAGGGCGCCACTACTCCCGTCCTTCGAGCCGTTCAAAGCGGTGCGCGCCTCTTTAGAAGGCTCCCAGCCCGTCCGGGGTGCCGTTGCCGGTCGGGCCGTCGTACCCGGGACCCGCGGTGCAGAGGTACGTGCCGCAGTTGCCGTTCTTGCCCGACGTGATGTCGAATAAATCGGAGTTCAGCGTGTACAGCGATTGCGCCGTCGTGCTGCCGCCCGCGAGTGCGAAGAGCGAAGCGATCGCCGGCGACGAGACCGACGTGCCGCCGAAGACTTGGAAGCCGGGATTTCGATACGAGTCGTACACGGCGACGCCCGTATTCGGATTGGCGTCGTACGCGACATCGCCGATCGTGCGCTTCGAGCAGCCGGTATCGGTTTGCCACGTCGGTTTTGTTTCGTAGAGAGAGCAGCCGCTGCCGGTTCCGTTCCAGACGGTCTCGGTCCAGCCACGGGCGTTGTTCGCCTTTCGCAACGTCGTACCGCCGACGGCAACGACGGTGCCGAAGGCAGCCGGCGATTGCGCGCCGTAGCCGCTGTCGCCACTGCTCGCCGTGATCACGACGCCCGGATGGTTATAGTAGTGCAGGAAGCTCGGATCGCTGCTGATCTCGCTGGCGCCATAGCTATTGCTGACGGCGACCGCGCCGAGGCTGACCGCCGTGTTGACGGAGGTTCCAAGGTTCTTGAAGGAAGGCGAGGTCGCTTCAACGAGCAGGACGTGACAGTTCGGGCAATTCGCCGCCACCATGTCGAGGTCGAGCGAAATCTCCTGCGCCCACCCGGCATTGGCGGGCGGATAGTTGCCGGCGACGCCCGCTTGGTTCACCTTCTTGAAGCAGCCGTTCGCGCTCGTGCACGCCGGCAATCCGAAGGTTTTGCGGTATTTCGTCTGGTCGGACTCGGCGTTCGGGTCGTTGAACGCGTCGACGATCGCAACGAGGGCGCCGGCTCCGCCGGTCGAGCCCGCAAATCCGTATGCTGCCTGCAATTGCGTTGGGCCGTAGCCGCTCGGCAAGTCCGGACTCGCATAATCGGTGCGGACGTACGCGTGACACGACGCCTCACCGATTGCGGCGCGCGCGCAGACCGGCCGGATCTTCCCGCTCGCGAGCGCATACGAAAAATCATCCGCGGGCTCGGCGAACTGCGAGCTCGGCACGGCGGCGCGGACGACGCTTTGGGGCGCCATCCCGCCTCCGGCGGGAAGCGGTGCATTTTGGCCGCCGCCGGCGCAGCCCGATAACGCAAGCGCCACGAGCGCTGCCCCGGAAACCCAATAATTTCGCATGATGAACGGCTCCAGCCCAAGTGACAAGAACGAAGACACGAAAATGTCTCCGAAAACAGACTTCGGCTGCCGCCCTTCCGTCCTCAAGCGGGGGGTTCCTCGGCGGTGCTCACAATCTGAACGTGCCGGCCGGCTTTGGATACGAGCAATCGAAGATTTGGACGCTCTAGCGCGAAGTTGGCCTCGATGTCGTCGCGTCTGAACTACTTAGTTGGGCTTACCCTGCTCTTTGTCGTGGCCACCGCTACCGCTTGTCTCGCGGGGCCCGAACCCGTCGCGACGGCCGACCCCGCGCTTGTGGAGATGTATCGTTCGGCCGTGCTCGCGATGAATGCAAAGCCGCAGCCGGAATTCGTCGCCTTCACGATGACCCTGGCCTCGCCGGACGCCGTCATCTACGTCCAAAACGACAACGGCCGCGTCGAAATCGATCTCTCGCTCGGCCACGTCCGGCCGCCGAGCGACTATTCTTCCGTCTACCGCAGCACCGATGCCCTGGCGGCCATCGAATTCCCCGACGGCGGGCGAGGCCTCAACCACGGCGGGTTGTTCAATCCGACCTGGACGGCCGCTTCCTTCTGGATGCGATACGGCCTCCACAGCCCGATCTCGGTCGCTACGCCGCAGCCGGCGCCGTCAGCCCCGCCCGAAGCGATCAGTTCCTCGCGCACGGCGGCGGAGGAGCCGCCGGAGGAATCGGCCGAGGATCCGGCTGCCGCCGAACCGCCGACGATCGGCGGAGCGACGGTCTTTTCGGTGCTGAACTATCGGCTGACCGATTCCGGACTCACGAATTGCTCGAACGGGGCCCCGGCGCGCCGGATTCATATGGTCGCCTATCGCGATCCCGACAAGCATCCGCTGACCGAAGTGTCCGTAGATCCGACCGCCAATCGCATCTGCGCGATGAGCTTTCAAATCCATGGCGGCGGGGTGATCTCCTATCGCGGCGCGATCGACTTGCATTTCCAGACCGTAGGCCCATACGATCTCGTGACCGACGGCGACGTCGACATCGAGGCTCACGCACTCGGGCTCGTCCACAAGCACGTTTCGATGACCTTCACGCGCAAAGAGTTTCGTTTTCCGCCGGCGTTACCGGCCGGTGCTTTCACGGCCATGACGGTCCCGGCGCCGGGGGCATCGCCCCGGGCGATGGAATCGTCAGCGCCACAATGAATACTCGCCCGTGCCCTTCATACGTGCCGGTGGTTCGACAGTCTATTACGACGCAACGGCGCCGCGCGACGGCCCGACGGTCGTCTTTGGGAATTCGCTCGGAACGAACGTTCACGTTTGGGATGCCGTCGTCGAGGCGTTCGCCGCGGCGTTTCGGGTCGTCCGTTTCGATATGCGCGGTCACGGCTTAACCGATGCGGGCCCCGAGCCGACCATGGACGATCTGGCGAGCGACGTCGTGGCGTTGCTCGACGCCCTCAAACTCGAGCGGATCCGATATGTCGGCCTCTCCATCGGCGGAATGATCGGCCAGCGCCTCGCGGCGGCACATCCGGCACGGGTCGAAGCGCTCGTGCTCTGCGCGACCGCAAACCGCATTGGAACGCCCGAGGTTTGGAACCAGCGCATCGAAGCCGTGCGCGACGGCGGCATGGCGGCGATTTCAAGCGGCGTCCTCGCGCGCTGGTTTACGCCGGAAACGCACGAACGGCGGAGTGAAGAAATCGCCGGTTTTCGAAATATGCTCGAACGAACGCCCGCCGCCGGTTACATCGGGGCCTGTGCCGCGATTCGCGACGCCGATCTCCTGGCCGACGATGCGCGCATCGCTTGTCCGACGCTCGTCGTGGCGGGTGCCGCGGATCCGGTGACGCCGCCGGCCGACGCGTTCGCGCTGCGAGACGCGATCGTCGGCGCGCGCGCCCAGGTGATCGCGGGCGCGGCGCACATCGTTCCCGCCGAACGCCCGCAGGAGTTTGCCGACCTCGTGCTGCCGTTTCTGCGCGCTTCCCGTCCCGCCGGAGTTTTGTAAGCGTGGCCGATCGTTACGCCGACGGGATGCGCCTGCGCCGTGCCGTTCTCGGCGACGCACACGTCGACCGTTCGGAAGCGGCTGCCGACGATTTCACGCGCGACTTCCAACGGTTCATCACCGAAACGGCCTGGGGTAGCGTGTGGTCGCGGCCGGGCCTCGACCGCAAGACGCGCAGCATGGTGACGATCGCGTTGCTCGCAGCGCTCGGGCGCTACGAAGAACTGCAGTTGCACGTCCGCGCGACCGTCAACACGGGCGTTTCGAAGAGTGAAGTCGGCGAGCTTCTCATGCACGCCGCGGTCTATGCCGGAATTCCGGCCGCGAACTCGGCCTTCGCGCATGCGGCCGAAGCATACGCCGCACTTGCCGCCGATCCGAAACAAAAGGAAACCGACCGATGATCGCATCCGTGGTCGCCTTCGAAAGCGAACCCGAGGGCACGCAGCCGCCGTACGACGCGCCCGCCTACACGAGCACGCACAAACGCGCGCCCAAGCGGCCGTTGATCCGCGTCACCCACTCGCTCTCGGAGATCACCGGGCCGCGCTTCGGGGAAAATTGGAACGAGCCGAGCGCGAGCGACCTGACGCATCAAGGCGCGGGGGCACCGCTCGGCGAGCGGATCATTCTCGAAGGCCGCGTGCGCGACGGCGATGGGCGGCCGCTGCGCGCGACGCTCTTAGAATTGTGGCAGGCGAATTCCGCCGGGCGCTACACGCACGAAAGGGACCAGCACGATGCGCCGCTCGATCCAAATTTTCGCGGTGCCGGCCACGCGATCACGGATGACGACGGGCGATTCCGTTTCTTGACGATCAAGCCCGGCTCGTACCCGTGGCGTAATACGCACAACGCGTGGCGCCCCGCCCACATTCATTTCTCCGTGTTCGGCGCGGGTTTCGCTTCGCGGCTCATCACGCAGATGTACTTTCCGGGCGATCCGTTGCTCGCGCTCGACCCGGTCTACAACAGCATCCCTGATGCGGCGGCACGCGAGCGTTTGATCTCGCGTTACGATCCCGATTTGAGTCAAGCGGAGTACGCGCTCGGCTATCGCTTCGACATCGTGATGCGCGGGCCGCGTTCGACGCCCTTCGAGAACCGCACGTGAGCCCGAGCACCGCGTCGCAAACGGCCGGCCCGTTCTTCAAGTTCGCGCTCGACCATCCGGCCTGGGCCGATCTCACCGTCGATGGTCCGCGCGGCGAGCGGGTTCGCATCGTCGGCCACGTCGTCGACGGGGACGGCGCGCCGCTGCCGGACGCGCTGCTCGAAATCTGGCAGGCGAACGCAGCCGGAAAATACGCCCATCCCGCCGACACGCAAGATCTTCCGCTCGACGAAAATTTTCGCGGCTTCGGCCGTTCGTGTACAGATGACGACGGCCGCTACGCGTTCACCACGGTCGTGCCGGGCGCCGTGCCCGATGCGGCGGGCGCCGCGCAAGCGCCGCACATCAACGTCTCGATCTTCGCGCGCGGCTTGCTCAAGCGGCTCGTGACGCGCATCTATTTCGGCGACCGCACCGCGGAGAACGCGCGCGACCCGCTGCTGTGCTCGATCGGCGATCCGGCGATTCGAGCCACGCTCGTGGCCGCGCGGGAAAGCGGCGGCGGCGGCGACGGCGGGCTAGCGGCCTACCGTTTCAACGTCGTCTTACAAGGCGCGAACGAAACGGCTTTTCTTGACGTCTGAGGCCGCTCTCTTCGGCCGCCTCTACGGCACTCCGGAAATGCGCGCCGTTTTCTCCGAGGAACGGCGCTTGCGAGCGATGCTCGCAGTCGAGGCCGCACTCGCGCGCGTCCAGGCCGAGCTTGGAATCGTGCCGGCTTCCGCCGCGCGGGCGATCGCCGCAGCCGCCGCGCGTCCGGAAGAATTCGACCTTGCCGCGATCGCCCGCGCGACGGAAAACGTCGGCTACCCGGTGGTGCCCGTCACGAGAGAATTGGCACGACTGGCGGGAGCCGAGGCGGGTGCATACGTGCACTGGGGCGCAACGACTCAGGACGTCATGGATACGTCGCTCGTGTTGCAACTGCGCGACGCGTTCGCGCTCCTCGAAAGCGACCTGATCGGTCTCGTGCGGGCGCTCGCGGGACGGGCCGAGCGGCATCGCGGCGACGTGATGGCCGGGCGGACCCACCTGCAGCACGCGTTGCCCATGACGTTCGGTTACAAGTGCGCGATCTGGCTCGCGCCGCTTTGCGACGCGCTCTTGGCGCTTCGCGAGGCGCGCGCGCACGCACTCGTCGTGCAGTTCGGCGGCGCCGTCGGCACGCTCGCGTCGCTTGGGTCGAACGGCCGCGCGGTCACGCTCGCGCTTGCGGCCGAACTCGCGCTCGGCGCACCCGATGCGCCGTGGCACGTCGACCGCACCCGGCTCGCGCGAGCGGCGACCACGCTCGCGATCGCCTGCGGCAGCATCGCGAAATTTGCGACCGACGTCGTCCTGCTCATGCAAACCGAAGTGGGCGAAGTCTTCGAGCCGCACGCGCCGGGTCGCGGCGGTTCGAGTACGATGCCGCAAAAGCGCAATCCGATCGCAAGCGAATACGCGATCGCGGCAGCCCGCGGCGTGCGCGCCCTCGTACCGCTCGTTCTCGAAGCGATGGCCGGCGACCACGAACGGTCGACGGGGCCGTGGCAGAGCGAGGAGATCGCGCTGCCGCAAATCTTCGTGCTCGCGTCGGCCGCCTTCGCGCAGGCACGGGCGATCGCGGAAGGCATGACGGTCGACACGGCGCGCATGCGGGCCAACGTCGGTCTCACCCGCGGGCTCATCGTTTCCGAAGCGGTCGCGATGGCCCTCGCCGAGCGCATCGGCAAAGCCGACGCGCACCACGCCGTGGAACGCGCCTGCGCGGCGGTGCTCGACGGCGGGGGAGATCTTGCGGGCGCGCTCGCGAGCGATCCGGTCGTCGGGGCGGCGCTCGATGGCGGGCGTCTGCGCGAACTGCTCGATCCGAGCGGTTACGTCGGCGAATCGGAAGCGGTCGTGGACCGCGTGCTCGCGCGCGTGCAGAACGTCTTGAACGTCCGCGGCGTCTCGGAGGTATGATGCGAACGCAAGTCGGTATCGTCGGCGCCGGTCCAGCGGGGCTGATGCTCGCGCACGTGTTGCACTTGGCCGGCATCGAGTCGATCGTGATCGAGGCGCGCGGCCGCGAATACGTCGAGAGTCGCATCCGCGCCGGCGTTCTCGAACAGGGTACGGTCGATCTCCTGAACGAGACCGGTGTCGGCGAACGCATGCAGCTTCAGGGTCTCGTGCATAAGGGGATCGATCTGCGTTTCGGCGGCCGCAGCCGGCGCATAGATTTTGAAGACCTCACGGGCAAGAGCGTCATGGTCTACGCCCAGCACGAAGTGGTCAAGGACCTCATCGCCAAGCGTCTGCGCGACGGCGGCGCGATCGAGTTCGACGTCTCGGGCACGACGGTTCACGGCCTCGACTCGGATCGCCCGTCGATTCGCTATCGCGATTCCGCCGGCGTCGCGCGAGAGATCTCGTGCGACTTCATCGCGGGCTGCGACGGGTTTCACGGCATCTGCCGGCCCGCGATTCCCGACGGCGTGCTCTCCTTTTACGATCGCATCTATCCGTTCGCATGGCTCGGCATCTTAGCGGAATCGCCACCGGTTCAAGAAGAACTGATTTACGCAAATCACGAGCGCGGCTTCACGCTCATCAGCCTGCGGTCGCCGACGATTACGCGCATGTATCTGCAATGCGATCCCGAGGAAAACATCGACGAGTGGCCCGACGAGCGCATTTGGGACGAAATTCGCGCGCGCCTCGCGGGGCACGACGCGCCCGAACTCGTACCAGGGCCGGTCATTCAAAAAGGCGTTACGGCAATGCGCAGCTTCGTGGTCGAACCGATGCAGTACGGGAAGCTCTTCCTCGCCGGGGATTCGGCGCACATCGTTCCGCCGACCGGCGCGAAGGGTATGAACCTTGCGATCGCCGACGTGCGCGTGCTTGGCGCCGCGCTGCGTGCGCACTACGAAGGCGGCGATGACGCAGCCCTCCGGGCATATTCCGAGACGGCCCTGCGACGGATCTGGAAAACCCAGCGCTTCTCCTGGTGGATGACGTCGATGCTGCACCGTTTTGAGGGCGTCGGACCCTTCGAGCATCGCGTTCAACTTGCCGAACTCGACTACGTGACGTCGTCGCGAGCGGCGTCGACCACGCTTGCTGAAAATTACGTCGGGCTGCCGTTCGCTTGAGGGCTTAGTTCGAGCCGCCGGTCTTGCCGAGATGTTCGATCTTGAGTCGATCGATCTCATCGTCTAAGATGCCGTAGCGCGAATTCCGGCAGGTGCAACCCGGAGCCGCGCAACGTCCGTCTTCGTGAGCCGCGATGGTGTGCCGGCAACGGCAAACGACGAGCGCTTCCATTCCCTTCGCCTGTTCCCGCCGTCCGCTGGACCCAAACGTCCAATCCGGGGCGAAGTAAGAGCCGGGTTTAACGGCGCCGGGAGGGTGGTACGAACGCACAACTGTGCAACAAAAAGACACGAACGACGACGCTTCCGACCGCGGATCAACGGGCTCCGTCTCCGCGGTCTACGACTTACGCGAGGCTGCCGTGGCGCACGGCAAAGCCGTCGCGTCGCTCGAGCGCGAAACGACGCCACAGGCCCGCGACGCGGTGCTCGAGACAAGGCTCGAGCTCGAGGTGAAAACCGCCGCGGCCATCGACGAGTGCGGCGCCTAGAGCGAGAGGCGAACTACGCTTCTTCGCGAGCTTCGGGCGAGCTCTCGGTACGCGCGTTTCGGCGCCGTTTGCGCAGGCGTACGGTCGTGCCTCGGGCCGTATAGTCGACAGCATCCATCGTCGCGCGCATAATCGTGATTCCGAAGCCGCGTATGGCGCTCGGGTCGCGATGCTTGGTCTCAACCAGGGCGAGCTCAAATCCGAGGCCCGTGTCGGCGACTTCGACCGTCAGTTCGCCGTCCGCGAACGTGCACGTGACGGTGAAAAAACCGAGATCCTTATTTCCGTGCTCGACCGCATTCGCTAGCGCTTCGCCGGCGCCGAGCGCGATTTCGAAAATGTCCTCGCCGGTGAAGCCGCAGAGCCGGGCATAATCTAAGATCGCGACTCGCGCTTCGCGCACCGAAGACGGCGTTCCGCGAAACTGCGCCCGATATTCATGCATCGTAGTTTGGACTTCCCGAACCCAGCGGAAGCAAACCCTCTTTCTGCTCCTTTTTCGATTGCGGTGCCGGCCTCGCTCATGAATCCGGCTCGAAACGAACGAGCCGGCAAAGGCAGGCTCGAACAGCTTCCTCGGATTGGGCCGGCGGCCTTGCGAGCGGAATTCCCGTGAACGCCGCCGGAATCCAACCGGTCCGTCCCCGTTCGGGGCCCGTGAGCACGCGGACCTCAACGCGCACGAGATCGGAATCGCCGGCGGCTACCGTCGCCGCGCCCATGCCGAGCGCCACGAGTCCGGTTCCCGTGGCGAGCTCGCGCGCCTGCGCTTGGGGCGCGTCGAGCGCCGGTAAGAAGTCGGCGAAACCTCCGAATCCGCCGGCGACGCGCAATCGCGTACCGGGCGGCACTTCGGGTACGAGGCGATCGAGCGGAGCGTAAGCAACCCAATCGGCCGCCATTCCGCGAACGAGGGCGATGCGGCCGCCGGCGAGCGCGCGCACGATCCGCACGCGCACGCCGATCGGTTCGTAGAACACGTCGTTCGGCCGCGCGAGGTCCGCCGAGAAATCGCGCTCGAGCGAAGCGGCGCTGGCCGCAAGAGCGGCTTCCGGCTCGTCGTAGCCTGGCCACGGCGCAATGTCGACGCGCGCCGCGGTGCCCGCTGCGAGGCGCAACCAGCCGGGGCCCGGCGCTACCCGCGGTTGCTCCGCGGTTGCCGCCGCGCCGTCAGCGAGCGTCTGGAATGCGAGGGCGAATGCGACCAGGCGAATCGCCGTCGCGAGAACGGTTAGCTTTTCGCTTTCGCGGCGTAGGCCGTGCAGTAACCGCCCGGGCTGATTTTGCCTTTGACGAGCGCGCAAGCAGCCGGAGCTTTAAAGAGCGAACAGCCGCCGCAAACTTTTCCCCCGGGGCCCGGCTTCGCAATATACTTGTACTTCGCTTTGGTTCCGGCCGAGTCGTCGGCGGCAAATGCGCCACCCGTTGCTGCGGCGACGGCGAGCGGAATGCTGCCGAGTACGGCGAGGGTTTGGGCCCGGGACATGCTTTTTGACATCGTGCTACCTCCGAACGACAAACTGCGAATTCTACTGTAAACCGCGTCGCGGGATCGACGCAATCGTGAGAAACTCGGATAGCCGTCCGATGATTTCGATATGGGCGATGACGGGATCGAACCGCCGACCATCACCGTGTAAAGGTGCCGCTCTCCCAGCTGAGCTAATCGCCCGCCCGTGCCGACTCAATCGGACTCGACGCGATGTCCATGCAGTTCGCGCCGGTCAACGAGACGACCTCGACCCGCGGGCCTTCCCTTGGCTTCCCGCCTCAAGAGGTAAGCGCGTGAACTTCACCTGGGCAGCGGGTAAGCTAGGCCGGAACGCCTCTTTTGGTCCGAACCCCGCGAACCCGAACTCAAACTTGAACTTGAACTTGAACTTGAACTTGAACTTGAAAAGGAAGCACCATGGTCGGAATTCTCTGGACGCTCATTACCATTCTCTTCGTCTTGTGGATCCTGGGTTTTGCCTTGCACGTCGGCGGAGCGCTCATTCATCTGCTGCTCGTCGTGGCAGTCGTGCTCTTCGTCTTCAATCTGCTAACCGGCCGCGGCGCCCGCGTTTGAGCGCTCGAGGCGCCCCGCGTTAAAAGTGAGCCGAGGCGCTCGCCGTTGAGACCGGCACGATGCGCCAAGGGACGACCGACGGTCTAGTTTGAAAGGCCGATGCCGATGAAGGCGAAGTGCGGCTCGCGCACGCCGCTGAAGAAGTCGGTCAGGTCGGTCGCGAACCGCCGGCAGCCCGCGGGCGTCAGTCCGTACGACGTGTTTCCAACGCGACGATAGCGAATTTCGGCGGCCTGGGCCGTGCGGATCTCGCGCCCCGATGCATCCACGAACGTCGCTTCGAGCCGGCCTCCGGGAACCAGTGTCACCGCGGCTGCGGCGGTGCCGAAGCTCCAGCGCACGAGGCTGCCGTCGCGAACGACGGTCAAGGCAGGGCCGAATCGCTCGCCAAGCGAGCGCGCGAGGCCCCCGACAATTTGGAGCGCGGCATCCATGGCTTCATGATACCAAGGGTCGATGGCGCCGCGCTTTGGCCAATGGGCCGGCGCGGCGTTCGCCACGCGTGATGTCTAGTGGGTCAGGTGTTCCGCAATCGTACGGCCGAGGATCTCCGGCTGCGCTTCGGGCGAGGTGAATCCGAGCGCGATCATGTCGCCTCCGTCGAATGAGAGTTTCGCGGTGACACCGTCGTTGCACAGGGCGGCGACGGCCGTGACGCCGCCGGCGCTCTTCCAAAGAGCGGAATCCCAGGAAAGCTCCTCGGTGCGAACCTGATCGCCGAGATGCTGGTGGACCTGCGTGTTGACCGCGTCGATCCATTGATCAAATGTCATACCAATCTCCGTTTCGTTGTTCATTTGGCCTAACTCGTCGAGGATACGCCCGGGGCCGGAGAAATGCAAGCGATGAGGGGTAACGATTTCGTTAGCGGGGCCGGAGGACCGCCTCCGCTCAATTCCCACGATCTCGGAACGCGCGTCCGCTCGGTTGCAATTCGCAGGAGTAATCGAGGGGTTGCCGACGGCGAAGAAGGCGGGAAAAGCGCGCATGCCGGTCCCGCGCCGGCCTGCCGTGCAGCTACTTTAAGAAGCGACTGTTCGCTTATCGGCGCTACAGCATGCCGCGAAA
>Ga0116227_10001211_pt1 | contig 56596 bp, 37 predicted proteins | sample S1TSphgellanicum_FD_89693 | JGI IMG/M metagenome (GOLD analysis project Ga0116227, IMG submission 89693) | Host-associated microbial communities from peat moss isolated from Minnesota, USA - S1T2_Fb - Sphagnum magellanicum MG | ecosystem: Host-associated > Plants > Peat moss > Unclassified...
ATTAATTTTATAAAAATGATAAAAAAAAATTATATTATAAGATCTATACATGTGTGTGAAAAATACATATTGTCAAAAACATAAAACAATATATATATATATATATATATATATCGTAAATCATTAAATAATTTTTAAAAAAGATCCAAATATATGTTTATAAGTTTTTAAAGCATTAAAAAAAATAGAAAGATCAAAAGAATATGCTTGCAATTTTTTTTAAAAAGTTGATAGAAGTTTCTGAAAGATGTTATTGAAAGAGATTTTTAAAAGATGAAGTTTAAAAAAACATCTAAAAGACGAAATTGGTTGAAGCTTCTAAAAAATGTAATCAATTTTTTTAATATAAAAATACATAATTAAAATAAGTTTTTAGAAGGTTATCTAATATAAACTTATAAAAAGGTTGATCAACTTTTAAGAACCTTCATTGGATAATGTGGGTAGAGGTCCTAAGGACACCACCCTTTAATTTTGCCCATGCAAGTTATGGTCTTTATATTTCAAGTGCGTTTCATCTGTAATTTGAATCATGCATTGTTCAAACAATAATTCTTTAAAGTTTTTGTTCATTATTGAATTCATTGTTTGTCAAATCTGGATAATATTTTTGAAGTTGTATTCTTGTATTTTCTTTGACATATATTATAGATGAAAAGTGGATATTCATGGATGTTGGAGCATAACACACCAAAATCACTTAAGGTAGGACCGCATTTAAAGGAAGGGTGTTTTTTCATTTTTCCCCCTTTAATGTTTTGTAAGAACATTAGGTGTTGCATTTGAATTAATTACCACCAACTCATTAACTTTCTACTACTATTTAACCTTTTTGTCCACACCTATAATGTCGTAAAAATGTTATTTCATTTTTTGTAAGTTACATAAAAATAATGACCACACCTCCATGATGATGCCACATATTCTTTGTTGTTTTTGTTCACCATCAGTGATGCCTATGTGCATAAGTTCTCCTTCTTAGTAGTTCTTTTTTCTTTTCATCATTGTCCCAAGTGAACTTGATTTTCCTTCCAACCATTGTGTTCTTATTTGTTGTTTGTGTATTTTCAATGAACTTTCCATTGTGTTTTTGTCATTTTCTTTTTCATGTAATCCTTTATTACATTCTACTATTAGTGATGACACTTTTCATGTCATTACTACTAACTACCTTCTTCTTTACATATTTCAATTACATGTACATTTTTCTTGTTTTAAGTTTCTTTTGTTACAACTTTCTTTCTATCTATTGATTTTTTGCTTTTTGTCTATGTTTTCTTTTGATGTAGTTGATTTTTCCAATTGGAGCATGAAACATCATTTTTGTGTTTTCCAAATGATTATTGCCTTCTATGTTATTTAACATTCTTCATTTAACTGACATTTGCTTTACTATTTAGTGTTATTCATTTGAGTGGCACCTATGTTCATCTTTAGCGCTCTTCATGCCATTGTTGCTTGTTTTGTTCTTCAACATTCATCACACCATTATTAGTTGTTTTGATCATTAATGTTATTCATGTTGAAGTACAACTTATAATGCTTTTTGCCATTGTCATTCAAGTATGTGCTTTCACTAAAATATATTTAAAAACTTCATGTTTTGCACTTTTCCATTCTATTATTAAATTTTCAAAGTTTTTTTAATGTCATTTCATGGATTTATTTTGTAATTGTGTCTTGCATTTTTTGATGTTTTGCATTATTGTTGTGTTGCAAGTTTTCTCATCATGTGAACTCGCTATGGATAATGAAGAATGGGTGGTCACCATGGCGACAATTGTGCTCCTCATCAAAACTATTTGGCATGTTTGGGATATATTGAAATAATACCCATCATTTTGGCATTTGAATTTCATTGTTGATAACACCACTATGCAAATTATCATTGTAAATGTTGTTTTGCACAAATTGCAATTGTCATGTATTTTGTTTGCATTCAAATCTTAACTATTGGGTTAAGTTGCATAATAAGATATGATTCTTTGTGTTTTCTATTGTTTGAGTACAATCACAAGTGATGGATTGAAAACTTAAAATATCAAATTTGAAATATTGTTTGATATTACAAACAAATTGAGACCATTAAACGCAAAGAAGGATATAAAATATTAGTTTGTAATCCATGTAAAGATTGAGGTGGTTTGAGTGATTTAAAAGCTCTCTCATGGTTGAAATCTATTGACATGTACTGAATCATTTCTAATTGGAAAATTGACTATGAGGCTTATTCTTAGTGAAATTGTTAAAGTTATCAACATAACTTTCAAAAATCTTATAACATAGACCATGTGACAAAATATGGAAATTTACGATGTTATGATTCAAGGATTTGTGTGGTTTATCAAGTGTGCATAATGCAATAATAGTACACACATCTCCATTTCAAAACTTTAAGTTAAATTTTTGTTAAAGATTATTATTTTCATATAAGATAGGAACGTATTTTTTTTGTCACACAAGTTGTAGTGGATGCCCAATGTGCTTCATTGCACTAAAAGAAAAATGTTAATTTGTGACTATAAAATAATTGTAACCAACATTTACAACTAAAATTGCTTTAGTTGCATAAGTGAAGTTGCATCCAACATCTAGTCATAAATCGTAACTCAATGTCATGTAATCAAATGGACCATGGATGATGTATATGGTCAATGTATATATGTTCATCTTTTGACCATTTGTATAACATTTGTAACTAAATCATGTTATTGCAATTTTTTTGCAACTATCAAATATCCACACATTATCTGCCACATGTTTTAAATCAGGGTGATTTTAAAACAATGATTTTAAATGTTGAAAAACAATCCATGCCATCAAATTCCAATGACTTGTGATGATGTTACTTGGCGATACCAAAATCCACCATGTGGCATTATGTAAAATTTTCGGTGAAATTCTTTTATTATTCAAAAATTGATCTTGGCCATCCATTATGAACATTCATTTTAAATGGTCCAAAATTGTGACACATGGTGCAATCAAAAATTTCCACGTAGCATATTAATTATATGTGGGGGAAAATTCAAATTAATATTTATTTGAGTAAGTAAGTAGGTAGGTACATAGGCCTATGTAGGTAGGTAGTTAAAATTAGATAGGTTGGACATACCTACCTACCCAGGCTACATACCTACTTACTTATTTACATAAGAAATTAAAACTTATGTACCTACTTATTTACTTACCTAGGTAGATAGGTAGGAATGTAGGTGGGATAAAAAAGAATCATGTAAATAATGTAATTTCATTTTATGTTTTGCTTTTAGGGTCAAGCTTTTTTGAGTTCACCCACAATGGCACATGTTTTCAAATATGAAATCGTAAGAAAAAGGCATTTTTGTTATATAATTTCCAAGATGAAAAAGGAAGAGAAAACATATGGGTGAAATTTTCTTGTTGCACCTTAGTTGCAAATTCAGTTGCAACTAATTTTTTTTATCCATATGTTTTGTCCTCCTTCCTCATCCTCGAAATTATATAACTACATAACTAAATAGGTAAATAGGAAACTAATTAATTAGCTAATTAATTAATTAGCCACTAACTAATTATGTGCTTACCTACCCATTTACAAACCTACCTATCATTTTTTAATCTAGACCTCACATTCACTTTTACTTCATTCTTACTACTAACCAATCAATCCATTCATATTCATAATAAATCAACAATATGTAATTATTTTATGAAATTAATTAATTGGTTTAAAAAAAGAAAAAATAATTAAATAATTATTACTAATAACTTAATTTTTTTGGGAAACTTAATATTTTTATTTTTTATCACTAAGAAAATAAATAAATAAATAAATAAATATTTGATTAACTATATAATATAATAAATTATTAAATAATAAAAATACTGAATATTCGATATTAACTATTAAATTCTGAACATATTAACTTATTTAGTCAGTAAATATCATTTAAAAAGTTAATCAGTTTAATTAATCATTAATATTAAGGAAATAATTTATCTCATGAATATTTAATTAACTAAATTTTAATAGCTCACAAATTATAAGTTAGTTTAATATTTATTAGCCATAATTCTTGATTAGTAAATTGAATTAACAGATAGTTCATTGAACATTACTTAATTAATATTTAGATTATTAACGTATTAATTAACTTTTATTAAATTCTAAACCGATTCATATTTACTAATTATTAATAATGAGCTTATGAACTAAATACGAAATAAAATAAATAAATTATTAAAAAAACTAAATAATTGAATTTGTGAAATTTTAACTAATTATTTTATAAGCTACACAACTATCAAGTAATTAATACTTATTATTTATTTACCATAACTCTTGATTAGTAAATACGAATTATCAGATAATTAAATAAATATTAATTAAACTACTAATTGAAAGACTAATTAACTTATAATAAATTCTGAACTGATTTATACACATTAATTATTAATTCCGTACATATGAATTAAACATGCAATCAATTTAATTAATAATTAATAAATAATTGAATTCTTGGGATTTTGATTAATATTTTTAAAGCTACATAACTATTAATTAACTAATACTTATTATCTATTTACCATCAAATTTGATTAGTAAATTCTAATTATGAAATAATTAATTGAATATTAATTGAAGTATGAATTAAATTTTAATAAATTCTAAACTGATTAATAAACATTAATTATTAATTCTGAACTTATGAACTAAATAGGAAATCAATTTAATTAATCATTATTAATAACTAGATAATTGAAGTTGTGAAATTTTAGTTATTTTATTAATTAAATAAATATTTATTAATTAACATTTATATAGTATTTACCATAACTATTGATTAGAAAATATTAATGATAAGGTAATTAAATGAAATTTAATTAATTTATAGTTTGTAGCTTGATTAATAGCTTGAAATGAAAATTTTATCAAATAAATCAGTAAATATTGGATATTATATATTAAAAAAATTAATTGGTTAAATAGACAAATTAAAGTACTAATTAACATGTTGTGAAATCTTTATTGATTATTGAGTATTAAATTATAAAGCAAAAACGTTTAATTCATTCATTCATATTATTCATTAATAATCAATTAATTATTCATGTCAATTGATCAATAATTATAAATGATTAATCAATAATAAATATAAATTTGAATTATTAACTTATAAATAATTAAATTTATTTAGCTAATTATCATTCCATATTTTACATTATTTAATGAATTTGTTGATAGTATTATTTTTATGGATAATGAGTATTGGTTTGACATTTGGATTATGTCTTCTTAATATGACTTCACCACTATAATTTAATTATACATCAGAATAAACATGGTATATTTGTAAACAAACCATAATATAAAATCAAGATGAAATTGTTTACTTTGACATGTTGGTAATATGAAATAATATGTGTTCAACATGCGTTGAATATAGGCTAAATATATTTAAATATATTTATAAAAATTTAATATATGTTTCATGTAACTTGGGTACATGTTAAATATATTCTTAATGTAGATCAAAACGTCTTAGTGAATGTAAAATGCATAGGCACACCACAAAAAGTAACCAAATTTGCAACTAAATGAACATAAGGGTTTTTTTTATATGAAAAACTAAAGAAGGTAGTCAATATGGAAGGATGTATAATTTAGTAGTTGCATCATAGTCGCAAAAAAAGTAAGAAAATTAAAAAGATGGTTACTAGTTGTAAAAATTATAAAACATAGTTGCAAGTGATGGATAGTCGCATGTAGTCGCAAATTTGATGGTTACATAATACAAGATTTCTTCTAGTGTTGATATATATGTTGATTTACTTGGAAGTGTGAATGATTATCAAGTTTTGCAAAATTTCGATCTATATAAGCGAGCTTAGTACATGGGATTGTTCTTGACATGGGGAGGGGAAATCTTAATCATTATTTTCGTGGTGACAATGAATATCGATTGCTCCCCTAGATAATGACACTTCATAAAGAGGGCAACACCATTTAGTTTGTGAATTGATGTATAATAAAAAACACAATCATGGGTTTTGTAAAGTAAAAATTGCCTTCAACATCTTGAAGAAGAGTTCTAAAAAAACTTTAAACAAAATAAATCTTTATATCAAATTACTTTGAAATGTTTTCATTTATTGTTGTCTGTTGCACAACCTTATTCTTAGTAAGGAGGTATATTTTCACATGCTATTGCAAATTCTAAAGTTGGAGACAACACAAGGCATGCAAAGGAATGCATGTCCATTATTTATTGGCAATATAGAGGTACATGTGAGAATAGAAGGATAAGACCATTCATGTGAACAACATCAAGAACAATTAGAAATTTACCTTGTAGGTCAATGAAATTTGGTGTGACATCTACATCAAAAAAAATTGCAAGTATGATCAATTGCAATCATACCATTGACATTATTTTCATTTGATTTCAAAAGTATCAAGTTTGAGTTGTATGATTTTGTATGACATCTACATTAAAAATGTTATAGGTATGATTAGTTATTTATTGTTCGATTGCCATTCAGATGTGCTCATATTAATTATCTTGTCAATTCAATTGTTATGTCTAGTCATTAACTCATGCTTCAAAGTATTGGGTCTAAGTTTAATGGATCTTCATGATCAATTGGTTTGTGTTTGACAAGTTGTGTCAAATAGGCGATATTGGTCTTAGATTATTGTTTCTTGCAAATGTGTGATCTATGATTTGTGTCAAACTAAATATGGCCTTCACCATATTCTTTTGTGTTTGATTTATTTTCTCATGTTTATGTTTGAAATACTCAAACCGGTCCTACAAGATTTCACCTTGAGTTAATTTTCACTTCTTTTCAATTTGTAAGTTCATTGCTTAAATGCAATCTATAGAATCCATAAAGTTTTTTGAATTAACAAACTTTTTGGAGTAACATAGTCATTCCTATGGACCCCTATAATATCAATGTGACATCCAATTGAGGGTGGTTGCTTTGCAATATCATTAGATGACATTGGGGATTATGTAGTTGCATGACTTACACTAATGTTAGATTCTAGTTGATGAAATTTGGTTGATTTCACTCTAGGCATACAAGGAATGTGAAATGTTATTCCTTTGTTTGTTGCCTTGTTGCCAACCTGAGCTGTAACAAGGCCTTGTAGGAAGATGATGATGTGTAATTGCATTATGACTTACTGAAATTATGGGTGTTGCAAGACTAGGTATTATATGATTCATAAAATTGCCAACAACATTGAACATCATGTGCATTGATTTTGTATCCAAATCTTCGTGCATGGGGGATCTTTGACCACTTGTTATATATTTTAATTCATGAGGACTAGCAATATACATTGTGTCATTTGAATGCATAAAATCCTTGGAGTGTGGTGATTGGAATATAGGTTTGGTCTTCACGAAGGCATCAATCATTTCATAGATTCTTTTGTTAAATGGCCTAGGCAAGTTCATTATGATTCTATTTATAATAATGTTCCAAAACTCCTTGGTGTGTCTCATTTGTAATCACGATAAATTATTGCCCACTTCTCCTTGCAAGCATGCCCATTTCTCAATTCTCATGTGTATGTTACGGCTAAACTCAATCACGATTGTAATTTTTTTCCCATTTCATGATTGCACCTTTGAAATAATATTTAGAATAAACTACACCAATTGGACATTATGTTCCTCCTTTTTGCCTTTACAAGGATATGATTTCTTGGTGTTCCTAGTTTGGCTATTGGTTATTCAAATGAGTCTCATTTTAATGATATAATCCTTAAAGGCTCATGCTTTTCTTTTACCCTTAGTTTTGTTTTTAGATCGTGGTGGTGCACTAAGTTGAATTGAACTATCACTATTAATTTCAAGAACCCTTTTGCATATTCAAAATAATCCTTATCAATTTTCTTGATATTCTTTAATTGTTGTTGCATTTTGTTTACATGCATGAATTTCTTTGACAAAGGGGAAAGGAAGGATGTGAGAAACCAATGTTGCTTAAATTCTAGAATGTGATGATGTTGTTGTTACAACTAATGTTGCGAGTTCAATTTGGGAATGGGAGGCTAATTCGGGGGTGATTGTTGTTATGCCATTGTTGCAAGTGAGAATGCCTTGTTCATAACACAATTTTACACACAATGTCTTCCTAAAGCATAATCTTGTACAAGGGTAGTAAGTGGGAGACCTAAATTACTAAAAACTTATTTGGAGTTTTGTTTCAGATGATGTGTAACACTAGATTTTCATCCAAATTTTTAAAAATTTGTTGAATATGATGATATTTAACTTACTTGCAACCATTGATTTATTTTCCTTTGCCATGTAAGTGTCCACATAAAAGACTTACTATTAACCAATTTTATAGGTGTGGACTAATGTTGGGGAAATATCTAGATTTTTAGGATATTTGCCCCGGAAAAGATCAAAAATGTTGATATTCAATTTAAATATTAGATCCAAGGCCGAATATCAAGTTAGTAAGTAAGTTAGGTTACTATTTAGGTTAGGTTTGTAGGTTCACACCTAGTTTTTCTTTACATTCTCCAAATGTAGCTAGGGTTGCAAAAATCCTTAAACAATTTAAAACTATTTTGGAACACATTTTCAAAAGTCTTTTCAAAGTTATAAATAGTAGTAGTTATTATTGTGGCTATATTTTTTAATAAAATAATTTATGATTTTTTTTTGCAAATTTTTTTTAGAAAAAGAAATCGTCACAAAATATTCCCTTTTAAATAAGGATGTTGCCTTTTGAAAAAAATTCACTCCAAAAAAAAAAAAAAAAACTAGCACCTAGCATAATTGGGAGGTCAATTTTTGAATTTTTAAATATTCAAATTTGCTGATATTTGACTGATAAATAAATGACGAATATCCTGATATCATTGATCGGATTGAAAAATGTGAAACTTTTATATCCAACAAAGATATATAAATTTAAAATTAAAAAATAATAATATCTTTTTCAGACGGATAATTTTTATAAAAAAAATCCTTATTTGACAAAAAAAAAAGGTAATATTCACCCAACACTCGTAAGAACACAATTAAATTTAGAGTCAGTCTATTGTGTTTTACCTCTAAGTGTGACCTTACCTTTAGTTAGTGTTAACTCTACCTGGGTGGTGACATGGTTAGTTGAATTCAAAGTTCAAAACATGTTGATTGTAGGCCACCTTGAATGAGCTCCACAAAAATTGAATTTAAATAAATAAAAAAATAATAAAAATAAAAAATAAAAAATTAATAATTAAATTAAAAATTAAATTAAATTAATAATATATTTTTTTAAAAGGAAAAAAAAAAGAGTCGGGGCCATAGGGTGGGCTCCCACAATTTTGAGTTGACATTTTTGGTCCGTAAAAGTCATGTGCACTTTGAACCCCAACAAAAAACTGAAAAGTGAAAACATTACTTGATGAGGGGTTTTTTTTTTTTTTTTTTTTGGAGGGTTTCAACTTTCACTTCCCCTGAAATTCCCAAGGAATATCTAATGGACTCTTTCCAAAACCTTCTAGGACGACTCCGGAGGGTTACACCTTGTCCTCATATAAAGACATCATCTACCTATAAGTCGTACTTACATTTTGCTTGTTTTCTTGGAGCCGTACATGAAAGATTGATTGACAAGCTTCATCACATTTTCCTTGCAAAAAAGGGGTTCCTTCCGACCTTCCAATGGAATTTTATACCTTTCTTTTAACCTTTATAGGCTAACCATCGCAAAAGATATCATAGTACCTTTATCATTTCGGCATTATTTTATTTATTTTTGATTTTGCCCAAAATTTGAAAAATTAATAAACCAAGTGCCAAAGTTAAGATTTAAAATTCAATTAACTATTTTGACAGTCAGTTGCCGAAATGGTAAAGGTATTACTATGGTACTCAAACTTTTTGAAAAAAATAATTTATGCAAAAATTCTGAACAAGTTAACAATTTGCTACACACTTTTTCATCAGTCTTAGCTGAGTAAATTTGGCTTTCAAAAAAAAAGGTTTTGGGGGGGGGGGTTGGGGGGGGTAATAGGGGCCTGGAGGGGATGTTTCCGGAATGGAATATGTACAATAACTTGCAGATTATAGACTAGAATTTGTACCCCGTAATGTTGAGTTGCCAGAGAAAGAAAGAAAAAAAAAAAGGGGTTCTAGAATACCTCACACGTGGTTCTTGCTGACGGGATTTGAATATGGAATTGTCAACACGTGGAGCACCCCAGTGAAGAGACTGGTGACCCGATGAAAACCCCCGGGGGGGGATTGAGTCCATACCCGATTTTATGATTTTGTTATCTGGTTCCATCAGCAAGCAAGCGTAGCCGACCCGGTGAATAACAGGGTCATCGTTCCTGCAAACGCGGAGGAGACGACGGAGAAGAGACGCTCGTAGTGGCTCCTCCTTTTATTTTATTTTCCCCTTTGTTTTTTAGTGGGGTTGTTTGTATTTTTTGAGTTTTTTTTGGTTGCCGCGCTCATTGCCACCATCGCGGACGATCTGCGGCGGCGTCTGGATATGAGCCGAGCGGTGCTAGAGGGCTCTACAAAGCCCCCTTGACTTGAGGAAGTTCTCAACTTCGCGCGAAATTTCTTTGATGTTGGAATTACTGGTCAAGACAGCGGCATGATCTGCAGGAGGAAGAGGTACGAGGAGGACGAGGAGCAGCAGCAGCAGGAAGAGAAAGAGGAGGAGAAGAACGAGGTTTTATTTATTTATTCCTTTTGTCCATTTGACGATCTGATTGTCTATCTCCTTCTAGCTTTTCTTCCTCTCGCGTTTGCTGTTTTTTGACATTCCGGAAGCTTCCCTGTTCGCATCCGGAGCTTTGTTTTTCCCCTTTGATTATCCGAGGTCTTCCTTCCATAAAAGAAAATTTCTCGATGATTTGAGTGATTGAGAAGCGAAGAAAATAAGAAGACGAAGAAGAAGAAGAAGAAGAAGAAGAAGACGTGGCTGGATTTTATTATGCATCACTGTGGCGAGAGATCCTGGTTGTTGTTTTAATGAGAGTCTCGGTTTGATTGCTATCGGGAAGTAGAAGAGGCATTTGATGGTTTCGGATCATTGTTAGATGTTTGGATTCTAGAAGATTTGTTCGAAGAGCTCCTGATGGAGGTAGTGGCCAGATAAAAGACCAGACAGGGAAAACGCGATTTTCCTAGTCATGTCGTGATGGGCGAGCAGAGATAAGAAAAAGAAATTTTGTGTTGGAGAACTTCCGACTACTGAACTTGCACGACAGACGATCAGGTTGCTGCAGGCAACAAAGTGCTCTTTCCACGGGTTTGAGTCTCCCTTTATACTCCTTATGTATGAGCACAGCGTGAATCGAGAGAATGGAAGGAGGGAAATCTTTGCCGCGGGGAATTCGTGAGAAGAGCTGAAGGATAGCATAGTCACGGATGATCATCTTGAGTAGCTTCCGATCAGACTAGTTCATGCCGCTACCTATTCGTTCTTTATCGTTGTGCGCACGTCTCATCTGAAGTCCTTTTGAACTTTTGCAATGTTTCCGGGAGATTGTTCATGATGTTCGAATTGTCCTGTCATTTGCAGCTGGAGCTCTGCACGTTGCAATATATTCCACTGAGATTTGCTTGCGTCAGCAGCGGCGATGAAGCTGCACGTGATTGTCTTGGAGGCTCGTGGACTTGCGGCACGGGATCCAAACGGCTTGAGTGATCCATTTGTTCGGTTGTCTCTCGGAATCACCAAAGCCAAAACAGGTGTGGTATACAGGAACTTGAATCCGTCTTGGAACGAAGATTTCTTCTTCAATGTTGTCGACTGTGACGAAGAATTGAGCATCATGGTCTGGGATGAGGATCGCTTCTGTCACGACTTCTTAGGTCAGGTGAAGATCAAAGTCTCCGACGTCTTGACTGCTGACAAGCAGACAATTGCACGACACTGGTACCCTCTCCAGAAGCGGAAAGAGAGATCCAAGAACCCTATAACAGGTACTGCTAACTAGTGCATTCCATTTTTGACTCACAGTTTTATTTCCCCTTGCAATACAGTCTGACCAGTGCAGAGTATGTCATTGCAAACTTTGTAGGGGTTTTTGAGCTTCCCTGCCCTATAACGCTTTTTGTGCTATTTCTGTCACTGCCACCAGCATTTCCAGGGAGAACAGGATTCATGATTTCCTAACTTTCATATGAATATTCCAGTTTCATATTCAAGGGGTATTTATGACCTTGGTTCCTTGGCTTTTCTTAGGTGAGATATTGCTAAGTCTCTCTCTATTCGGTAAGGATGCTTCTGGCAGTACAATTTCATCTTCCACAGCCAAAACAAGGACAAGTGGGGATGAGAATTCGCTTGCATCTTGGAGAACAAGTGTTGATGATGACGAACACATGTTGTCACCCACAAGTTCTGTAGAAATGAGTGACTCCTCTACAGATCTTCCGAACCTCACAGAAATGTCCCCCACTTTGAAGGTGATCCATGATTTGACATCCCTCTGTGGTGCTTTTGATGACAATACATCTTGGCACATTTCCTTCTAGTATTTAGACTTGGCAAAATTGCAGCTTTGAAAGTGTGATTTGAAAATGCTTGTTGTTGCAGGGGAGGTGTGATGCAACTTCCTTATTGCACCAGCATGAGGGTTTGGTCAAGGAATTGGATGCACTGGAGGCAAAGCATGGTAAAGTGCACAAGTCACTGGCAGATCGATTCTCTTCAGTCTTTGCCAAAAAGCCTAGACAAGGAGGTGATTCATCCCCAAGGCATACGGAGTCATCCTCGTCAACTCCAACTTTGAGGGGCTCTGACAGGTCTGTTTCTAGTCAGTTAGGTTTACTCTGGAAGCACATTTTATGTGTTGTGTGGTGCAAACCTCTTTTATTCAGTCTCTTATGTCATGGGTGTGCTCCTCTGTGTTGTGCAGTCCTCAAAGCATTCTGGCCTTCACTGATGTTAGTGAAGTTGGCAACGATGAAGAGCTCGACTCCATATCACCTACTTTCTTTGATGATGATGATAAGAATGAAGAACCTTCTGCAGATTCCTTTCCTCCTCCAATGGCTGGTGGTGTTGCTTTGGATCAAACATTTGCTGTCAGTGCCAAAGCCCTGAATGCAATCATGTTCAAGTCAGGATCACAATTTGTTGCAGACACACTAGTGGCTCTGAAAACAACTGGTTATCAGGACGAGCCATGGAAGAAAGTGGGCAGTGACCCCATCAGACGAACTGTAACTTATATGAAAGCTGCTACAAAATTGGTGAAGTCAGTTAAGGCCACGGAAGTACAAACTTACACACGTGCTGATGACCAAGGCTTCATTGTCCATGTCTCGTGTGATACTCCAGATGTGCCATATGGCAGCAATTTCTTCACAGAACTTCAGGTCTGCCCTTTTATACACAGAATGTTGAGAGTCATGGGAATTGTATGCTGGAGAATATGGTCCAAATCTTCTGGGCTGGGGTGGGTCACTGTAGACAAAATAACCTGGAGAGTGTTTTAAGCAAATCCTATTCAATTTCTGTTTGGGCCTGTCAAATGTGAAGTGATAAGTAGCTTGACTGCTTCCCCAGTACACATTCCAACTGAGATCTAATTAAGATCAATTCTTGATTACGGTCTTGAATCTTTCCAATGTTGCATATGCATCAGAGAAGGAATTTCAGTGAACAAGGTGCTCTCAATGGAGCCTAGCTAGAAGAAAAGTTCATGTGGGTGCAAGTTGCTGCTATTTTGAGTCGAAAGAGCAGATTTCATTCTACTTTGTTACAACTCTGCAAGACCATACACTTGTTATTTGCAAAGAATCTTTGAGATTCCTAATCATGAGTGCCTAGTCATTTTGTCAGTTGAAATAACAATCTCTCATGTCCTTATTTGATATGTGAATCCTGTCTTCCACTGTGAAAACTGGTCAAGCATGAATTTTGCAGTGCCTATGTCTTCTGCAGTTGGCGAGTGTGCAAGTTATTGGTTTCATACGCGTGATGGTTGCAGTTTAACATAATGGCGGCACAAGATTTACCTACTGGAGAGAAGACATGTCGCTTGGAAGTGTCATGGAGGTTAAATTTTATGCACAATACAATTATGAAGGGGATGATTGAGAGTGGAGCACGTCAGGGAATCAAGGAGACATATGAAACCTACTGTGAGGTAAAATTGTGTGATTTTTGCTTTTCTTCTAAACTTCGAAAAGTCTCCTTTTCTCTTCTGTATTGTTTCTTTATTGTAGCTTGAATCATATTCTAGTCTCCTGTACAGATTAGAGGTTTCATATAAGATTCTTTTGCTCATGTGTTTTTGTGCTGCCTACAGGTTTTGTGTAAGTATGCCAAGCCCATTTCAGATGATCAGCTGACCAGGGAAGCATTGCTTGGACCCAAGGAAGATGAAAGACCATTGAGTGACTACCAGTTGGCATGGGAATATTTTGGGAAGTGGCATGTATTGCTTGCAGTACTGTCTCTGCTCATAGTGGTTGTGCATATTGCATTTGTCACTCCCAAGATGAAGAAGTTTCTTACTTCATGGGGCATTGACCTTCCCGATTCACTGGGAGAGATGTTTTTCGCTGCAATTGTGGTGTTGCAAGTAGAAAATGTGGTCAAAATGATATATCAGTTTGTTCGAGCACGCTACTGGCAGTGTAAGTGTATTCACTCACATGGAATGGTGCTGTTCATGTTTTCAATTGTCTCCTTGTCTCCACAGCATAAATTGTCTGCTTTTCCTCAGAACTGCTGGAAAGTGTGGTTAGTTGGAAAGCAGGATGCTTGACCACCTGAAGAAGACTGGCAGGCTAACAGGATATTCTGCCCCTATTAAATTAGACATAAATGTGGTTTACATGCAGCTGGAGATCATGGAGTAAAGGCTCAGGGTGATGGATGGCTGATGACAGTGACATTGATAGAAGGAGAGAATTTTACTGTGACTGAATCAAATACGTTTACAAATCCATTTGTTGTATTTACCTGCAATGGGAAGAGACGGACAAGCTCTGTGAAACTGCGTACCCCTAATCCCAATTGGTGTGGTATGCATCTTAATCCTGAGCCTGATCTGTGGCTTCTTCCTATCTGTCCTATGTTGCTCTTCGATTTTAGCACCTCATTCCACCATTTGCTGGATTTTTTCAGCGGTCTGATACTGATGTCAACCTTAGTTCCATGCAACCCCTTAAACTTGGTTTTTTAATCTTAGTGATGAGGAGAACAGTTTAATGTGACTAGGCATTTGAAAGGCTACATTGTTCTATCTGTTGGTTATTGACCAGAGATATTTGAGTTCGACGCAATGGAAGATCCTCCCTCCACCATGGATGTCGAAGTTTTTGACTATGATGGCCCATTTTCGGAGGCTGAGTCACTTGGACATGCTGAAGTGAATTTCTTGAAGCAAAGCTCTGGTGATTTGTCAGACTTTTGGGTTTCATTATCTGGCAGGCACGCACGGACTCATGCACCAAGGTTGCATCTACGAGTATTTCTGACCAATACCAAAGAGTCAGATTCACTTCCTAAATACCTTGAGCGTGTGGAGAAGGAAGTTGGAACTAAGGTGCAGTTTTTCCTTGCCCATTATACCTCTTGTTGTCTGTGAAGTAGCCCTAAGGTCAAGAGATCTTGGCTCCATTTACTCTCAATTGTTGTTACAGCTTGAAGGAGGATGCAATTGACCTTTTTGATCAGCTATGCCTTTCTAGTGCTAGGTGACAGCATGATTCAGTTCCTGTTGCCTTTGGAAATGTGATAGAAACTCATGATGCAAATCTTCGTATAATTATCTGCTGTAATTTTTTAGCAGATCATTATGTCTACCTAGACCATTGTTATGAGCTGATGAAATCGGTGGGTTTATTGGCAACTAGTCACTGCCATTCCTGATGAAGTTGATGGTCTGATGCTTTGTAAGTGACATTCATAAGGTCTTGACGTCTTGACCATGCTCATTGTTGTCATGTTTGTCATGACTACATTTGTTTGGTTAGCTTTCATGTCTTTGTGGATTTTCTCTCTGCAATCATAGATGTAATTTGCCTTCTCCTTCCTCTCATGTGAAGTGTTTCACTTGTGAACTAACAAATTTGGACTCAAATGCTGCAGGTAGCAAAGCGTTCTGCAACACAAAATGCGTCATTTCAGAAGCTATTTTCACTTCCAGCAGAGGAGTTTCTCATAAATGACTTTGCGTGTGCCATCAAGCGGAAAATACTTATCCAAGTGAGGCCATAATCTTGGCTACTGTACTTCCCTTTTTCAAGGCAGTGTTTTTATTGCACAGTGCATATTCTACAGAAAATTGTTGGGCAGTACCAAGGACTTTTGAATAAGTTGGTTGCATCTTTTGTCTTTATAAGGTGGAATAGCCCTTGTGTCAATTCTTCCTCTTATGTTGCTCTTAAATGTTTGTGGAAATAATTCTTTCAAGCTCTCATTGAATCTGGAATGCTGGGTTCTTTTAAAACCTGTTCTTGTTATCATTATTTACTTCACATTTCTGATGTTATCCTCTCCAACTGCAGGGGCGTCTTTTCCTTTCACCACGAATGGTGGGTTTCTACTCCAACCTCTTTGGTATCAAGACCAAATTCACTTTCCTTTGGGAGGACATTGATGAAATTAAAGAGATGCCAATATCGATCAATCCTTCTATAGTGGTTTTCTTGCGGAAAGGGCGGGGCCTTGATGCCAGGGTGGGAGCCAAAGGCATTGATGGGAGGGGTCGTTTAAAGTTCCAGTTCTTGTCATTTGTTCGCCCTGGCACTGCTTTCAGGTACCTTTGCCCTGAAAGGTGTGACTTTCTTTTATTGCAGATTTTGTGTTTAACTGGTTTGGTTGGAAGCATTTTTAACAGTGATACTTTTCAAGAGGAAAGTTCGACCTTCCTCATACACATGGCATAGATTATTTGTATGAAAGCTATGCTCCATACTCAACACTGCTCCTTCAATGGTGAATTTGCAGAACAATCGTTGCTTTGTCAAAGAATCGGAAACTGAACCCAGAGCAACGGATGGAACTTGTGGCAAAGGTGCAAGCAGGTGACTTGGGTTCTGTGGTAGCAGAGAGACAGGCAGAGGATTCAGGGCCTTTCTTAGGAGAAGAAGCTCACATGACACAAGTTGTCACGTTTGAATTCAATCTCACTGTAAGTTACTTCTTCTACCGCACCGAAAATGAAATCATTCTTTTGTAAGGCCTGTTGCAGATTAGGGTAATACTGAGCCATCCAAAAAATGCTTTCTGTTTACCTTTGTAGTCAACATAGATTATTTTTGAAGAATGAGCTTGATCATCAGATGAGCTGTTGAGTCAGAAACACAATTACTCCCTTGAGATTTTGCAAGTCATGATGTATCACTAGTGACAGCGCAAAATTCTACCCATCAGCACTGCTATGTGATGTGATTAAGTGTACAATTCCAGGTCACTGGTCAGTATGATATGAAATGAGATGATCATTCTTGGTCCTTATCTTTAGAAGTTTTGAAAGGTTCTGACTTTTGTTCAGTCTTTCTGGGTCACAAGGAGATAGAGATTGATTGTGCTCTAAAATAACTAAGCTTTTTATCCTTTCCTTTGGCAGACGGAATCCCTTTTGTTATTGTTCCAGAGGCAGAAACTTGATGAGATTGTGAGTGAAAAGGTGGGGTGGATCAACTACAAAGCGACTCCCTGGGAGCGGGTAGAAGACAAGCCTGAGTCCCAGAGGCGGCAGCTATCCTACAGCTTAAATCGTCAAACTAGTCAATGTGGCAGTAAGGTTTCTTGTGTTCAGCAGAAAACAGTAGCTGCTGACATGATGAGTTGCACAATTGAGGAAATCATGACCCTTCATGATGTGCCATTTGGTGAACATTTTCAGGTATGTCTCGGTGCTTGCCATTGTAGTATTAGTAAGACTAGTGGTAGGCAAGAGTTGGAAAGGGATAAAACTCCATGGATAGGATGTTTTTGATAGAAGGCTGTGCTGTAGAGTGATATGGAAGCCATGGGATGGCCAAGAAAGATACTATGGGATGACATGATATCAGGCCAGTATAGCTTCCTTTTTTTAGAGTTGTGCCATGAAACCTAATGAGATGTCAGTGTCAAATGCCAGCTCAGGCTGCTGTATCTAGTACTATCTTTCCAGAGCTGTACCCCCTGTGGGGTCTGAGTCAAAACATGTAACCAATGTAAGCCATGTCAAAAGGCATCTCTTAACAATGATTTTTGACAGGTTCATGTAAGGAGGGAGGTTGAAACACTTGCTGAGAATCCCCCCACAAGCATAGTGAAAGCACTCGTGGGAGTTGCTTGGCACAAGGACACAGAATTCAAGAAGAAGATCACAAAAAATGTTTATGATTATGTGAGAAAGCAAGTCCGAGAAATGATGAACCTTACTGTCAAGGAGATCAAAGCAGCTATCAAAGAGGACAAGAGACACATGAATGGAGGATGAGGGATATCTGTAGTTTCCAAATGTCATTGTGTTGGAAAAGACACGAGGCACAAGGAGACACAGAGGCTTCTTCTGTGTTCATCCTGAAGACAGTCATTTGTGGATGCCATAAATGGAAATGTCATGCCTGTGACTGTCTTTGTGAGTGGGAGTGAAGTACAGCTCAATTGCTTGTACCAAGTTGAGTTCTCCTGTGATGCATCAAGGATTGCGCTCCTGGTGATTGCCTCCATCAGCCCTCTGAAATGGATCAACATTCCTGGTGCTGAGATTTTCATCATATCAACTGTTGGAAATGGCAAGGCTCTTGTCTTGTGATCAATTCTGTCAGTGCCACAGCTTGCAATTTCCATGACAACAAACATGTAAAGAATGTTGACACTCTGCTTGTTATTTATCTTCAACTTTTAAGGATAGGTTCCTGGAGGTGTTATCAAAGTTTGGTGACCATGCTGTATGGCCAATTTGCCAACTTACAAGAAAAGTACAGCAGGTGGTCAATTAATCACTAAAAGGGTAGCCAGAGCAGATCAAACTCCAGATGAAGAAGCATCTGAAGCCTGCCTCTTTTGGTTCATCTTCCAAAAGTAAATGGTGGTCTGCCTTAAAATTGTTTCTCTATTGTGCTGTTTTACAAAATGGCATCTCATCTCTCAAGGAAGAATGAGTGGAAGAGGAAATGTTGGTGGATATCACATTATGTGACACAGAAAGGCATGAAAAATTCAACCAGCTTTGTGGTCAAGTCACCTTGACATCCTGAAGTAAGCCTTCACTGTTTTCAGGGTGGAAATAGGCTTAGAGAGTTGAAGCATTGTTTCATTGATTTTACATGTCTCATAGTTTGTAATCCCTTGATCTTTTTAGTGCTCTGATGGAATCAAGATCAAGAAAAACTAGGAACATGTGTGTTGCTTTGGCTATATGATAAGTATTGAGCTGTACAAACTTTATGTGCTTCTGGTATTCTTTCCTGTGGCAGGTTGATACCAACCAAAAAAATTGACAAAGTCCTCTTGGAATGGGAATGGAGAATCCCTCAATTTGACAACTTTACCCCTGGTTCCCTTCACCCCACAAAATGAAGACTCCTTGTACTTGCCCATTCTCTTCATGTATCTTATACAGTTCAGGAACAATGTGAGAAAAGAGAAGATTTGTGTATTGTCAGAACCTTACTTTTCAGGTGACTGATTAATGCAAAGACCTCACTGTAGTCAGGTATGGCATTTCTTGCTATATGCATTCACGTGAATTCCAAGTGATTGGTTTGGTTTTTGATCAATTTGAGTTCTGTGCTTGCCCTGGTGAATGTTCCTAATGTACTGGTGGATGTCTACTTTGCTTCATATTTTATTCTTATGTCCGGTTGTTTGGCTGGCAACAAAATTGTCTTGTGTTTGTTGAACCCTGGTTCTTTTTCTAGCACTTTTAATACTATGCTTTCTCCTTATTGCAGAACATGAGGTTCTCCATATTTGGTTCTCTGTTCACTGGTTGGAAATTTGTCTCACCTCAGTTGTTGAAGTGTTGTTTTCTCAAAGGTTCAGTGCTGGTTCTTCACAAGTAAGTTTTTCGTTGTAGATTTGTTCTTTTGAAATTTGATTTGTAAGTAATCTCAAGTGTGGAAACTGGTACTCACCTTCTCCACGTAAAATCGTTAGCTGTTGTCAAGATGTGATTGAGAGCAAGTCCTTTCATGCTGCTATGAATATTGCTTGTTTGTGGGTTTTGAATTATATGTTTGGTAGTGAGATGGGGTTTCAAAGCTATTATTCGATTGCGCAATCTTGCATTGGAGACGGTTTTTTTTCTTCAAAATTGTTACTGGATTTAAATGATGTTTTTCTTATTCACAACAACCTTCTTGAACCCCAATTTACTTATTGCAATTTCATTCTTGCCAAGTTAGGAGCAACATCCTTCTTAAACCCCATTTAGCAAATTCATTCTTCGTTATTCCAAGAAATTCTGAAAACATCCAGTTCTGTTTTTGTTAGATAGGCAGACATTGAATTTACTGGATGATAGGATTGTAAGAACTAATAAGAGAATATTAATTTGAATATGTGGAAATATGGCACAACCATAATAGGATAGATCTCTAACTATGAAGATGTATCAAAGAGAGAAAATCAAAGCCTAATGAAAATCAAAGGTTTTAATGTCATTGTCTCCATTGCATGAGGAAAGAAGTTACATATCATTTATTCAAAGTAAATTGATCCATGGAAACAAGCTATTTGTGATTCGGTAATAGCATTCACTTATTGGTTGTCGATTTCCCACTTACAAACCATTTGTTGAGTTCAACATCTGCACAACAAAACCCAAATCAAAGCTATGTACATTAGAAGTCTTTCTTAGCTCATAGAAAAATGTATAAAAGTTGGTTTTCTTGCTCTCAAAAAAAATCAATCTCAAAGCATGCAGACCCAAAAAAACCACAACCAAAATGATCCACCCTAAATTTTCAACAATGAAGGAAAAGAGATTCCCAACACAACAAGAAGATCAACAAACGTATAACTTTTGAAGCTCTTGATAAAAGGCTTGTTTGTTTGTTTAATCACCTTGTTGGACGAGGGATGGGGTGGCCAAAGCGTCCATAAGACATTATCGCAGTAGAAGCCACTAGGCAACACCAGCCATAAACAATTGGTGTCACAAGCATAGTCGAAGCAACGTTGGCATGGCAGCGGTTTTTTGTATGCCCACCCTTTGAACACATCAACATGGACTTGTCCAAATCCAACAGCAGAAAAGTCACAATCGTACAAGGTTGTTCCAATGAAGTCTTGATCAAAACTCCAAGAAAAGCGCTCTAATTGAGCTAATGTTTTTGCACCAAAATCGGTGTCTTTCGATTGGCAATGCACATTAAGTGGTTCATACATCTTGTTGACGATTGTCACTAGGTCACATTGTGCTTGCCCCATTAGCATCATCAACATCATGCATAGGACGACAACAACAACAAAACCTTGTTTGGTTCCATGATTCACATTAGTGGACTTCTTCATTCCAAACATGAATTGATCAAACATTTGCAAGATGTGGTAAGTACAAATGTAATCAAGCATCACCCAAAAACAATACCCCAAATCCAAAGAAGAAGAGTGCAACTCATGAAGGGGAAGAGACCAAGCTTAGCATTTGAAAATGTGTAGAGATGAATTACACCAAATGTATTTATACATTTGTTACAAGTTTTACTATATCTAGATTGAAACGTGTAATAACAAGTTTTTGTAATAATGGACAATAATTTTTACACATCACATCCACCTCTCTATCCTACTACAAATGTTCATTATCACTTTTGGCCCAATAGCTTTCCCCCATCCATGAATTGATTTTTCTAATTATGCTTTGTATTATGACAACCCTCATATTCATAATCGTTTAGTCATGTCATCATTTTCTTTCAAAACTCTCCAACTATGTCATATTCATGATCATTAATCATGTCATCATTTTGATTGAAAACTCCGATCGTTTTATGCTCATAGTCATTAATCATGTCATCCTTTTGTTTGAAAACTCTCCGAGCATATCTAGATCATTGTCGTAGCTCTCTTTCCTTATCACTCATGTGTTATCTTTCTATGTTTAGATTCTTGAATCATATCTACACCAAAACATTGATTTCACCAACTTGTCAAAATATACATATTCATGCGAATGCAGCAGGATTTATTTTTCCCTTCATTTTGTGATATTGAAAATTTGATGATTTTTTCCCCAAGAAATTAGCAAAATTAGTTGAATTTACACTAGGGAAAAAAAAATTCCAAAAAATTCCTAGTTTTTTGTTTGAAAAAGTGTCAAATTTGTTGAAAAATAAATCACTGGAATGCACATGGTGAAACAATTATCTTCATTCAATGAAATTCATTTTAACTTAAAGTTCTTCTGATGTGGATTAACACAATAATTTCACCTCCCAAGTCTATTTTCAATGAAGGGTTTAAATGAATCCAAATATGTTTGCGCGAAGGCCAAATCCAAGATGCTTTCATAAGTCATTTAACTCCCATAAATAGACATGAGATTTTTTTTCCTTTGTCATATTTCAGTAAAAAAATCATTAGGAAATGGGGTGCTTTGAATCAAATATATGAATACCCATGTGGACCCAAAAAAAACATTTCATTGAATTATTGCTAATTGGCAATTTGTAGTTTCCTTCAAAAATGCCCAAAAAATGGATTGTTTTGATCACCAAATTACATTTTAAAAAATTAAAATTTCACATCAAGTACCAAAAGGCAATCAACAATATAAAATGGAATTTATTTTTTTTAATTTCCTTTTTAAATAGCTTAATTTGGTTAAAGCATATTATAAATGATTATGACTCACACAACGTCACAAAATTGAGAAAAAAAAGACATTGATGTGGACATGGAGGATTACATGGTTTAGATAAGGTCCCTAGTTTAAGATGATGGTGCACTATTGAAACTTTCTTTATGAGGATTCTTTCATTCTTTGAAAGAGGAAAACATCAATGGTTGCTTGTTGAAGCAATGGACTAAGTGCATGGCACACTAAAGTAAGAATAGTGATCATAAAAATGTCCACTTGATCACGAGAATGTCCACATCCAAGAGAGAAGCAAAAACACTCTAAAAACCTCTTCAATCAATTGAGTTGATCCCATGATGAATGGTGAAGAAACATCTTCAAATACAATTGACGATGCGACTATAACAATTGTTCTCTTTTACGGCATTGTTCTTGAACCACCCATCTCTTGATGCGATTATGTGAACCCAATGCCCATCCATTGGAAACCCATTATGACTCGTTCGTGGATGAACCACAAACTGAGTTACCCAAGGTTCCACATTGGTAACCCATGCTCTAAGTTGCCCGACCAAGATGTGTCTAGTGGTGAACAAACACATTCGATGCATAAAACCCTAAACCCATACACAACAATTTGTACTAAAATTGTCGATCATCAATAGAAACAAATACATAACTATTAGTATTTTGATTCTTTTGAGAATCACAATTATGAACTAATCTACCATGTTTGGGTGGTTTTTTTTTTTAAATATAAATTTTGTTATAATAACCTTCGGTTCTGGATTTTTGAAAACATTTCAAAATCAAAAAAAAATCTGGTTCCAGATTTTTTCTTTTAAAAAATTCAGAATAATTAAGTAACCACGGGTTCCAGCTTTATGAGAGATTTTCAAAGAACCGGTGAGGTTGCTGAAAGAATCAACAAAGAACCATGATTCGTGGTCGGTTCCATTGCTAATGGAAATTTTTGAATTGTTATCCCCTTCTTTGTTATGCAATTTGAATTTTACCAACACTTTTAATCCCTTATGTGTCCATGTGTATTTCCCACTATGATTGGATGTGGATGGCTAAACCAAGTGTTGTGCATTGCTATTAAAATGTCCACCATTGGTGATTGGGCTTATACTACTTGCTTGTGAATAATTAATTAATGATTGAAAGGGCTTAATGTACAAAATTGTGAAGATTGGGTTTGATTGGGAACAATATTTGTCATGATATCAAAAAACAAAGGATCAAGGATTAAATCATAATCATCTACTTCTTCACTTAATTGAGAAGTCATTTCTTTTGGCATTTAATGGAATATTGTCATGATAATTAAAAATGAAAGATCAAAGATTAAGTTGTGATCATCTACTTATTCACTTGGTTCAAAGTTTTATAGATTTATTTAACATTTCATGGAATATTACATCATTAATCATGATTGTTTGTTTGGTTCCTTTTTTCATTAACCTATAAGCTTCAAATTGATCACCGTAACCTAAAAATATGTATTCAATTGAATGAGAATCTTGTTTTTTCCCTATGTTCATTTTGAATCAAAGCATAGGCTATACAATAAGATATTTTAAGATTTGATACATTGAGCTTATGACCGTTTCACAATTCATAAGGTGTTTATCACGATCTATAGATTTGGTAGGAGAGTTTTTTTTTATAAAAAAGTAATTGGTTGTAAGAAGGGCCTTGCCCCAAAATGCTTTAGTGATTATTGTAACATTGTCAAAACCCCTCCCACCAACGATCTATTTCTAAGTTCCAACACGCAATTTTGTTGTGGTGTGTCAACAATGGTGAATTTTCCTTTAATATCATTATGTTGAAAAAAAAATTTAAATTCATTGGATTTATACTCCTCTCCAATATTGCTTTGTAACATTTTTTTTTTAATGACATTGATTTTCTACTTTCAACTTATAAGTCTAAACTTCCCAAAAAGTTCATATTCATGCCTTAATAAATAAACGATTGCATGCTAAGATTTATCATCAATAAATGTGAAAAAAATATTTGTATCATGTATGAGTGTGTTTATCCATTTCACAAATATCATTGTGAACTAGGTCTAAAACATTTTGTGCTCTATGTGAAACAATTTTTGGAAACTTGATCCTATGTTATTTGCCTATTATGAAAGGCTTGAGCAAAATTTCAAATTATTTTCATCAAAAGGACATATTACATAAATCATTCCATAAAGTCATTGTAGTCTATGTTTATTTATGTGCCCTAGTTTTGAATACCATAAATCTACATTATTAAGGGGTCCCATTAATGTGGTTGGATTAGCTTGTTGATTTTTTTTTGGGAGTATTTTTTCCCAATGTGTATAAATCAAATTCCATGTTATAAATAACTATAATTTGACCTTTACAATTTTTGAAGCTACATTAACATATCTTAATGATAATTTCACCACCAACCAAGTGAAGTTGTTTTGTTGAAAATGTTTTTTCTTTAAACATGGGACATGTAAGACATTTGGAATGTATTCACTATTGAATTTTTATAATTTTAAAAATCTAAATATGTTGACAATTTTCTTACATAAAGTGTGATTAAACTATTATATGCACTTCCTCATCCTTTGATAAATATTTCTACCTGCAAGAAATCAATGATTAACAATTGCAAGGTTAAATTGTCTTATTGCCATAATGAACTTATGAACATTCTATAACTTGTAGGCATACTTCTCATAAGAGATAATAAGGCATCGTCGTTTTATTTTTTATAGAAGCACATGTAGCAATGAGCTATTGTAAAAGAAACTTAAATATATGAATGTATTTTGTACCATTCTCTTCTCCTTTCATCTTAAGAATGTTTGTAGTTTATTTTTTCAACCATTTTTGTCATTATCTCTTTTGATTTCAATTTTTTGGATTAATTTATAAACATGGTTAATTTGATGTTAATTTAGATTTCACATTTGAAAAAACACTATTATTTTTTAAAATATTAATGCATGTGAACACAAGGTTATCATGCTCAACCCAATCATTTGTGCTTTCTAGCCCATGTGGTTGGCAAAGCAAAGGTCTTTCCCATAATTTGAATTGTGATAGGATCTATTGGTTTTGCCTTTGATCTTTTGACAATTAGTTCAAAACTCTCTCTTTGTTAAACAAAAATGTGATTCTATCTTTCCACACATAGAAATATTGTCCAACAAATTTAGTAATATGACTAAATCAATTTTATTAAATTGTGAGTCATTTTTCTATTTGATTCAAATTTAAATGACTTGCTTTGAACTTAAGTCATTGTTGATTTGAAACTTGACTTGGTCATGGTGAAAATTGCATCTATGCATGCAAGACAACAATGTCATCAATGTATTTATTTATTGAAGCTAATTTGGAATTAAAAGTTGTGACATTATAATCAAATTCCCATTTTAAGTTTTATAAAATTAGTTTCACTTATTTTTACACATGTGTAACTTTTGAACCTTTAAGTTCTCATAGACATCTTTGACATTTCATTGATGATATTTTCAAAGACAACAATTTTTTTTCTTATTCATTGATTAGTTATATATCAATTAGAATCTTGTGGTTAGGGAAAAAGCTTTGGATTTAAGGAATGTATTCCAATGGTTAAATAAATCTTTAATTTTTACTTGAAGCTTCACTTTGAAAATGTGGAAAAGAGTTAAGAATAATAATAAAAGGGATGAACGCTTATAATTATTTTGAACAATAACTATTTGAATCACAAAGTTTCATCACTGTAATTTAATGTTCATTCCTTAATGATTCTTTTCAAATATTTTAGCAAATGCCATGTTTCATTTTTACCTTCAATTTATTTATTTATTGTGAACAATTAAATCAAATCCATACATCTTATATATTTCAATTCCAATATAAGGATAAATTAATAAAATTTATATACATTTTCCAACTTGCATTTTTAATATTGTAAATGATTGATGATACTTTCCACATTTCAGCACAATGATGCATCAAATTTGTAAATTATTATTGAATTGCCCAAAGTTTTCATATTTGAAATTACTACAACAATTACATAAGACTAAATGAGATAAATAATTGTTTTATAAAAAAAATATTACATTGCATTCCAATTTTGAACAATAACATTATAAGCATTCAATGCCTTTTCCTAAAAACTACCTCATTTTATTTTCTTAACCATTTACACAAACATGAAAATGTAATGAAATTATTATTATTTTGAATTATATATATATATATAGTTAGCAACATGATTTGATACCATGTGAGATTCACTCATTCCTTGAGACATTGATTAAAAATGATCATGTTTTAATGAACAAGACAAGATTTGGTACATGGAATGAATGCATGCTATGGTCTAAACAATTAAACATTTGTCACAAATTAAAGTCATAGTTTTCAATATCTATTTATATTTTGTTAAGTGTGTTGTGTTAGCTACCCATTTAAATCATAATTAGGTTAGTCCAAAATTGAGTTAATGTAACTATGTATGTTTTAATTTCGGACCACTAGTTGAAGTGTTTGGGTGTGATGTACCATTCAAGGTAGTTCTTTGTACTTGGTTTATATGTGTGAACAACAATAATTGTAAGCATCAACATGGTAGCACATGACAATTTGATGCATCATGGTGTATATTTGGAAAATATTTTGTGATGAAATTTTGTAATTAAATGTTGTTTACATTTTAATCTACCATTATGTTGTGAAATTGGTGCACAAATGAACAATTCAATTACAAATTGGAATACATTTTTAGTTTGCAACAATGTTGGTGAAACACTTAAATTATTCTAAAAATAAAAGAACATTAATCTTAACAAGAATTGTCCATAAAATTTTGCACATACAATAGACAACCATAATCTAAATCTATTCTTCATAGCTTTCAATTTGTTTTGAAGTCATCAAGTTCATATCAAATGATATTAAAACATTCATTAATTCATCATGATATGATAATGTTGATGAGTGTGATTTTTTTATGTTGTAAAATGTTTTTCCATTGAAGATATATTTGAACCAAATGTTGTTTTTATCATTCTACAAACAAAAAATATTATTTGAGAATAATAAAATATTGTAAACTACTATCAAATTTTTTAATTATAAAATAATTAGTGTACATTTACATAAAGGCATGCTTATGAATTAATTGAATATTCATGATTTTATAACTTATTTTTATTGTTGATGCCCAAATCACTTCTATGTGAATTCAATAACAGTTCAAGGTGAGTGAAATTTTATGTGTTACTACTTTTGATATTATATGTAATATGTAATTCCAATTTTTCTTTAAATCATCTACACCACATCATGCATTTAATTATGAGAGTAGTAAAAACCTTTCTATATAATTATTCACACATATATAAATAGTTTGTATTCAATTAGGTTTTGATTTACACACAAAAGAATTACATATTGTATATATGAAGATCTACATCCTAAGGTCCTATTCTTGAAAATCTAATGCTAGAATTTGAAATCCTAGTCTTCAACCTTACGACCCTAAATGTAAAAATGTTGAACCTTAGCAAAAATCTTCATAGGTAAGATCTAGGACCTCAAAACCCTAATATCTTAAAATCCTACTCCTTGGAAAGTCAATGTGAAAATATGAAATATTCATAATCTTCAACCTAAAAACCCTAAATGCAAAAATGTTGAACCCTAGGAAGAATTTTCAAAGCTAAGATCCTAGGATTACAAAAACCTATTTGATCTTAGGATCCTAGTCCTTGAAGACCCTAGTGTAGAAATTTAAAGTGATTAATATCTGAGGATTTTAAGGGCCAAATGTTTCCCAAACATTCTTCAATTTTGTTATTTATTTTGCATGCTTGCAAGCTAAGGGAAAACTAACATGTTTTATGCATGCAAGACTTAGATGCAAAGCACTCTAAAAACTTGAAAACAAAATTATTTGATGAATACAAAAGATTATTACAAATGGATCATCCATTTTGAGATGAAACAAAACTCTTCTTCAATGGCTTTTAGAAAAGTGTTTAACACCACCATCATGGACAACAAACAAAGTGTGGGTAGCCTTATGGAGGAAGGCAATTGAAATTCATGAGAGTTGGAGGTTGGAAACTCTAAGGCTAGGGGATCCAATCATGGATCCTTGTTCAAGTGTGAAAAGACTAATTTTTGGATTCCATTGGCCATAGTTGTTCATCCACCATCTCCTTGATCCAATGTACATTGTGAAAAATGTGTGCAAGTCATTGCTACGTCACATCTTGGGGGAGAAGGATACAGACGCATCTAGAGCGGACTTGGTTGCATCTAACACAAAGAAGTTTCATTGGACACCTCAACCTAATGCCAAAGGCAAGATGGTGTATCAAGTTGCTCCTTCCACTTTACAAAAAAAAAAGCACAAGGTATATTCTTAGACACTTTAAAATCCATAAAGACTTTGGTGCAACCTTGCACAACTCATTCAACAAAGAAGATTATTTTTTAGGTTTAAAGTCACATGACTTCTGCAACATTCTTTGTTACCACTTGCCTTTTAATATTAAAGGTTTGATGACACAAGGGGTGAGGGAATCCATTTACAAGTTGGCATGGATCATTTGTTGGATTTGTTCCAAGGATGTAAATAGAAACAAATTTGCCATCATGGAAAAAAAAATGCCTTTGGATGGTTTTCCTTCAAATGCAATTTCCCACATCATTCTTTGAAACCCCTAAAAACATTTGCTAATTCACTTGGTGGAAGAAGTGAAATTAGTTGGACTAGCACAAGTTCATTGGATGTTCTCATTAAAAGGTACTAAAAAACATTGAAGGAGTTTGTTAGGGAAATAACACATCCAGAAGCCAACATGGTCGAAGGTTACCTCATGCAAGAAGCCATGGGTTTATGCCATGACATCATTGGGGACTTAAATGTTTATGTTGTTTGAGCTTGGAAAGATGAACAAGATTTGCACACAGTTGGTAATTTTTCTTACAAATCCCATGCCAATTTAATTCCTAATTTGTTCACTTATTTGAATTCCTTCTCCTCCATTCCTCTTAATGAAAACAAGGGCTCTCTTGTTAATGGTGTTCCAAAGATAGAGTTTAAGAGGATTAGACAAATGATATGTTTTTATTCTTGTGGAATGACGGTTTTTACTCATGATTTTTTCTAAATTTGGTGATTAATTTTAAGCAATAATATTATATGCAATTTCACATATCTCAATGCTTTGATATGGTGTGGTGGAATGTACAAAATCTTGGTTTGGAAGGTTTTTCTAAACTTTTAGCTTTTAAGTTGTATTCAATTTTTGCCAAAAAATGGTTATTTGTAAACTTTCATATAAAAATTAATTTCAACACTTTGAAAAGATATAATTCTGAAAATTTGTTTTAGAATTCATTAAGGTTTAGGGTTGTGTATTATAAGGTGTTGTATAAACCCTTTACATTCAAACGTAATTTTGTTGCCAAATTACTTGTTTTTTTGGTTCATCTCCTAACAAAATACTTTTGGAGGTGATAGGCCAAGTTTTGCAAGGCCATAACAAGGTGAAGAAATTCTTAGGATTGGAAGACATAACATATTGTTAATTGAACATATTTTTCTTTCAAAATTCACAACAAATGGAAAAGTGAATGGAAAGTTACAATGAAACGAAAAAGATGAATGAAAATGATCAAAAGAGGTGGAGGATAGCTGATCGTAGGCAAGGACCTTGCCTTCTTAAGATCCAAGATCTTGACAAATGGGTTGTTTTAGGATGGTGAAGGTGTTGTTAATTATGTCAGTATATTGAAGGAGATCATTAAAATCAATTTCAACAATCTTGCAAAAGAGGTTGTTTTCAAGATTCGTTGGTTAGAACTTAAGGTGAAATGGGATGATTATCTATTTCCTTTATTGATGTAACTCAAGTTTTTCGAACCATGTGCATTCTCGAAAAATGTGGAACAAATTGTTTTTGCCCCAAATTCTTTGAATTTAAACTAAAAGTATGTCCTCCAAGACTTTCCTATGGACAACATTGAATCCATGGATTGGGATGATGGGAGACATGTGGTTAATTCGTTGGATAAATCACTACAAACCCTTTTTTTCCTAGTCATAACAATAATGAGGATGATAATAATTACAAAAAATTTAGTGATGAAACAACCTCAAACTTGTTTGTACAGGAATCTTGGTTAAACAACCATCATAACAAGAAAATTTGTCCTTTTCCGCCCCCATACATTGTGACTACTATTTGATTTTATTACATTTCAACTATATTTGGGCATTTTAAGTTTGTAAGTGGCTTGTTGCACTAATTAATAGTCAATGTTGTTCATAGTTGTTACATTCACTATGTTGTTCACTTATGAGTATAATTTGGACCATTTATTTTTAATAATAATTTCAAATTGTTGATGTGAAAATTGAGGTATTATTTAATTTTATTTACACAATGCATTATAATGGGTTGGTGATTTTTTTGACATCTCTTCAACTTTCAACATGGTATGTGAGTTGAACCATCGGCTTTGGACCTACTAAAACCATTACTCATGAATTACATTTTATAATTACCGTCATTTATTAAAACACATGTAACAATTTAAGATTTCACATTTATATTAGAACAAATTAATGATTTTTTTCACATCTTTTCAATTATCAACATGTGTATATGAATTAAACCATTCATTTAAAATATTTTAAAACCATTATTCACAAGTTGCATCTTGCATTTATTAAAATATATTGAAACACATGTAACTTAATGCTTTACAATTATACTTTAATGGTTTAGTGAGGCTTTTCACATTTTTTGAACTATCAACATCTTTACATAAGTTAAATCATCCACTTTGAACTTATTAAAACCATTATTCAAATGTTGCATATTGCATTTATTAGTATATATTGAAACACACAAAATAATTTAATGTATCACATTTATATTTAAAGACATTAATGAATTTTTGACATCTTTTGAATTACTAACATTGGCATATGAATTTAATCATTCATTTGAATGTGTTAAATCTATTATCCACAAATCGCATTTTGCACTCACCACAAATTTTGAAATAGATGTATTAAAGCTAGGCATATTTCACATTTATATCTAAATGGGTTGATGATTAGGTCAAATGTTCATGCATACCAAGTTTAAAATGCATGTAGACCTTTTAATTATATTTTTTCATGTATTAAATTCTTATAAATTTATGTAAACTAAAATATATGTTTTCTTTGAGTTTTTTAGGCATCAAGGACAAGTTTATTACCAATGTTCATGACACCCCACCAAAAACCCCTAGAAATAATCCTTAACTTCTCCCCCCCCCATTTTTTGATATATGAAAATAAATAATACATATTTAAGAATTATTATTTTTAAATTTGTAAAAATTTATTATTATAAATATGAAATATTTATATATTATATATAAATATATTAACTTTTCTACTTATTTATATTTATGGTCAAAAACTAAGTTCAAAGGAATGTTCCATGAGTTGTTGGCCTTCCTCAAATAACATGTACCTCTTTCAATAACATCCATTAATGATTTTAATGCTTCATTTATCCGCATGCCTTATAGGGATTTAATTTAATTATGGTGGTTTTCTTCCTATTTGTGGTTCATGAATAGGGGGCATTTTTTCCTTGTCCATTGGTTATTAGTCCAACATGCCAGTTTGTCACCTTTAAGGCACATTCATGATTGTTGTTCTCTTCCAGGTCCCAACCTTTAAAAACTTGGCAATGTACATTTTGGCCCAATTAATAATATGTTTTTCTCTTTCCTATACCCAACAATCCAAAAAGTGTAATAAGTTTGGAAATTTATCTATTGCATGTTCAAGTAATGTTATGTTAGATTAGATGAAAGTATATAAGTATGCAAAGTCTTTCCACACTAAATCAACGTCTTATGTTGGTGTGCAAACTATGGAAAAAAATTAGTACGAGCGATTTATATGACTTAGTTGATCTCTTGTTTTCTTGAATCTCTTTCATCCAACATTTCAAACTATAGATTATTAAATCTAACAATAATCCAGTACTTATTCAACCTTTGGTTTTAAACATGATTTATGATTTTTGTCCCAAACTTTAATGGTGATATCTTTTCTACATGTTTTTGTTAAAGGGGTGGGATGATTACTTGATTTGGATGAATAGGCCATTTAGGACAGGGATTGCTCATAGAACATTATAGTTTTGAATTTTGAATTCTTGTTGGTTTTGGAATCATGATGATGTGACTTGGGATTGCCCAAAGAAGGAAGTTTTGGGGAAGAGGAGAAAACATTTTTAGACACACAATTTTGGGAAGAATAGGAGGAGTTGTAGGTACTTGTAGTAGAAAACCAAAAAATTTATTTTGATATATCACATATTTTAATTGTTATTTTGATTTTTTTTCAACAAAACATGGGATTATGTTATAATTTTTATTCATGTTTCTAGTAATATAGAAAAACACATATTTTTACTATGAAGTTTATGTTTATATCATTGTGTGAATTTTTTTGTAGTATTAGAATATGATGAAATGAATTGTAATCTTGTTTCTAAAGTTTTTTATAATGTATTTTGAAGTGCAAATTCTAGTTATATGAAATAACCATGAATCTAGTGTTTTAATGAATGGCAAGTGTGTTGAGAATCAAGGCAAAAATAATGAATGTATGCATGTGAAGTGCAAATCTATTGTTACAATAGTGTGGAATAATTTTGTGAGGATTAAATTTCATTTCTACTAGTTTTATTTTGAAATGTTTTTGTTGCAAATTTATGCAAATTCACTACTACAAAATGTGGGTGTAGTTCCCTAGTCTTCGTTCACTAGACTAGTGAATTCACTGTTTCACCACTATGTTTTGAGATTTTTTATATTTATATTTATATTTCAAATTTGTTGTCATCCACACGAAAATTTAACCGTGTTTTAGTTATAATTGTGTATATGGAGATATAAATTTGTTAAATTATTTATATATTTTGGCTATAAGTCCTAAAACCCATTGTAAAATTATATCAATATTTTTTTTAAAAAAATTTAAATTTAAATTCATTTGTTGATGTTGATGGTTTTTTTTTATGCTTGCAAAAATCTGGAAATTCACCAAAAAAAAAACATTTAGTTACATCATTAATATTTATTTTAATTTTTTCAAGAAAATTGGATAAGGTGTATAGCGATTTCAAAGACTGAACTTAAAATTTTTCAAATAAATTTGATGTTGGAATTATGTTTAAGGTTGGAATTATTAAAATTAATTGGAATTTTATTCATTCAAAGTAACCTTTCTTTTTCCAATTTTGTGATTTCATTTTTTTAATTTTTTTTTGGTTGTTTACATTTTTCCTTGAATTTGCACAATTTTTTCCATTTTTTTCTTAACAAGAATTACCAAGTTAAAGAAATTTGAAACAAAAAAAACATGTTGGTTGGGAAAGGGGGTTTAATCTAACTATTTAATGCCTTCATCAAATTATGCTACTTTTACTTTTCCAAAGGAAATGAAAATAAAATATATTTTTACATCATAAAAAGAATTTATATTTAGCAATTTTTTTTCAAGTTGTATAATTGATCATTTGATAAATGATTCATGTTGTTAAACAAATATACTATTGGTAATTAAATAGTTATGTTGGCTACTTAATTTTAATTTTTTTTGTTGCTAGTTCTGTTAATTTGAATGGAGAACAACATTAACAAAGGACTTTTTTGAAAGGGAAAATCAAATTTAGTCAAATTTAAAATATATATTGTTAATGTTTCATAGTAAATTATAGTAGTAGCCATAATATTGAAGGATTTAAACAAGTTTCTAACTTCATGACTTGTTTATAACCAAATGTGGCTAAAATTTCTTATGGATGATTGCCATTTTTGCAATATTGCGAAAATAAATTAAAATTGGGGAAAATAAAAACTTGTAATTTCTCAAAAAATGAACATATTTTACATAAAGAAAATAACATTGTTAAAGACTTAATGATAACATTTTTTATTCACATTGAATTCACAAAGATTCTAGGTCAATTTAAACAAACAAAAAAATGTAAATTTATTCATGACATAATATTTTGAATGTTTTTTAAACATTTAATATTTAATAGTTTAAAATCACAATAAATTTTTTGAACACATTATTGAATGAGCTTCAATAACATGTTTTCATTTGTAGCATTTGAATAAATTTTGAAAAAGAAAACATATGTTAAAGTTTGAATTTTCTAAACAATTCCATGCCAAAGATAATAAATTAAAATTTCTTGTGTATTAATAATTTCTTGAAGTGGTTTGGCAGTTAAAATCATGGTGTGTTTCTGTGAGGTTTTGGGTTCAAACCTTGATGTATAAATATGATATATGAACATGTACATCATGACTAATGACATCAAAACTTTTTTTTGACAAATTCAGATTTATTTATTTTTTCTTCACAACATGTATTTTTGTCATGGGATGTTGTGAAAAAATTACAATTCGTGATTCCATAATCCGGATTTTTTTTGAAAAAAATTGTATGATGATGTGGCACCTTTATTCCATGTCATAATTTTAAAATTAAAAATTATGTAGTGCAACATGTGACAATCTAAAACGACTTAAACGATGTCACTAAAAATGTTCTAATCAACTAGTCTTTTTTTACCAAAACCATACAAGTTACATATTAGTTAATTTTGTCCCATTTCAATAAAAACATAGTGAATTTGAGTAATGAAAAACAACAAGATTTTAAAAAATGAATCTTTTTTAAAATGAACAAAATGGGCATTGCAACCCAAGTAAGTGGACCACAAAGTTAATACATCCAAACCTTCATCAATTCCTTATCCAAACCAAATAAATACCACCTCATTAATGTTATCTTCTCTAATCTAAACCTTTAGTATAAATTACACAATTTCCATCCTATTAATTAAATTTACTAATAATTAATTTACTTGTTATACATCTCTTATACATATATGTTTTCATTTCTCAATAAGAAACCTATTATTAATGCATACCATTTATTTCTTATATTTGGATTTTGAAAATAAACATAATCTTATTATAGATCTCATTAAATTATTTTTTTATCAAAATAAATGGGACCTTATATATTTATTCATGTAATTTTCAATTACAAAAAACAATGTCCCCCCCAAGATGATTTGTTCACATTATAAAATGCAAGGCATTTTCCAAGGAGAACTAGTGCCCATGATTTTGGTTCAAAACAGGAGTAATCATGATTGGTGACAAAAGTTTCACAATTGTTTCACAAACTACCCAAGTTCTTGGAAAAGATAAACAACTATAGAGTTCTACATTATTTTTTAATAATACAAAACAAGAGCATTTTGAGATGTCAATGAATCCTAAAACATATAATACCCAACTTGCAAACTTGCAACTTTCACTTAAAAAGGGAAACCCATTATACTTGTGATAGTTATTCTAATTAACCATGACACAACAAACCAAAAACATAATGCAATAAAGTGACCAAGATTCAAAATGTAAGATGGTTTGGAATATATTACATATTGAGTAATCACTAGCATATTCAATTTTAATTTGCGCATTAGAGCAAATGTGCATAGATTTTAAATCAAACAAGGGGTCCAAAAAATTGAGCAAGGGAACAAAGGTGCATAGATTCGGGCATGAAATAAAATTTTGGGTGTTAGCTTGCACACCCTTTATAGATGCATAGTTCAATCCTTGAGCTACTTTTTCATCTATACCAACATACTTGGAAACCTTGGATAATGCATGCCCATAATAAGACTTGTGAAATGGCTACAACATGGTGAATATTTGTGTGAAAGATTCATGAAGTTCAAAGCAATTGCATAAGTTTGCAAATTATACCCTTCATCCTTCACATATACAACAAAAAAAAAATGTGAAAGGAAATATGTTAACGAACATTAACAATTTGGGAGCCATGCTACAAACAAACAAATAAACAAACATCATATGTTTGGGCTCCCAATTGCTTCATAAAAAACTAACAATGATAGTAAGCATTTCATGTGCCCTTGTGGATATCCATAGATCAAAAATACATGTGGCCAATGTGGGTCACACATATGTAGCCAAAGTTTTTCCCCTAATTGCAAGCAAAACCTCTTCCACAAATAATTTCTTTGATGGGAAGATAACCTTTAAGCACAACTTGTATGTTGGTTGGTGCAACCAAATGGATTGAACTATCATCATTAGCAAAAAAAATTATTCACGTGTACAACATTGCATCTTCTAGGATACAACATGTGCCTTATGCTATTTTTAAAATTAATTTGTAAAGGAGAAATATCCACTAGAAATTGCATGTGGTTGGTAGCATTGGCCACTTATTGATTACCTCACACTCAAGTGGGCTTTTAGGACAACAAGTTGTTTCATATATATATGCAAGGTCAGGTGCTATGCTCCACTTATATGTGTTTTTTCACATGGTAATGATGCCTATTTGACTTGAGGTAATCAATGATGGCACCTAATGTGCAAGACCAAAATTTCAAAATTTACCATTTCATATGACAAATGATGCATCACGTCATTTGATTTTGAGTAAGATCAACATGCTGGTTATTGTTCAATTTGTAAAATACTTGCATGGATAAATTATGATTGTAAAGTTCCATGCAACATCTTACTTCTTCAAATTCATCAAGTTTACATTAAAACATCAAGATCCTTAGTAAGAGTAGTTTTATTTTCATGCTCTCCAACTTACCTTCATGCCTTTATTGTAAGTTGTTAATATTATTATCGTTAGCAAAATTTGCCACAACTTGTGGAAGAAAAAAATCATGAAAATCAAAATCCTCCAAATTAATGTGATGACTTGAAGAACTTATGAAGGTGACAATGAAATCTTTTGATAAGGTATGAAAAAATGAGCATGAAACCAAAAAAAAAAGTAGTTGAGAAGCTTTTGACAAGCTAAATATAAAAAAAGTGAATGTGACAACAATTAAGGATTTGAGAAACATTCGGTGAGCTAAGAGAAAGGATGAATGGACACATAAATCATGGCATTCATGAAGCTTTTGACGAGCTAAAGAGAAGGGGTGAACATGACACATAAACCAAGACAATTGAAAAGTTTTTGAAGAGTAAGAGAAAAGGGGTGAAAATGAACTAAAAATTAATGTAATTAGAAAACCTTTCAATGAATTTGAGAGAAGGGGGGAACTTGTGACATGTAATGCACAAATCACACATTAAAAATGTAAATCACATGCATAAAGAAAGTTTTGAAGTTTCAATAAGCTTTGACACAACAATTGACCAACATTTGCAACCAACTGCAAGAAAAAAATGGAAGTTCAAAGCACTCACCTTTTTTAGTTCCAATTGCACTTGCATTTGCACAACCTATAGTTTGCAACGATCCTATGACACCACTAGTTGTCACTAATGACGTTGAGCCAAAACCACTTTCTTGCATTGATGTGACACCATAATGGTGTGATGTTCACTTCCATATTGCACATTCAAAGGAAAAATAATAAAACTCCACATTGTCTCAAGTTCAATATGTTATATGTTCAACAAAACAAAACCCATATGAAACTCCTCGTCCTTTTTAGATATGCACCTAAGTATTAAGCAAAGTTTATGTCAAATACCCTTTAAAATATTTTATTGCAAGTTGTGTACATATGGTTATGTTTATTTAAAATGGAATTCTACCAAATTAAGATGAAAGGGCAAGTTAAAGAAACTTGAAAGTTCTAAACATGAAACAAGTCTTGAATTTTTGCTAATCCACATGTGATTATATGTAAATATACCGAATTGAAGACCACACAAGGGTCTAGTGCCAAATCTCTTACATGCCCCCAACAATGGTTGTAATTCTTTACAAACATTGTATAAAAGATTCAAAAATTGAAAAAAATATGAAAATTTGTTCCAATTTATCTCAATATATAGCCTAATAAAAGATTCACTCTTTTAGCCTGCCCCCCTCTCTTTTAAATGGTTGCACAAACAACCTAACAAACCTTAAACATTTAGCATGAAAATGATTTATATTTCTTGATACATTTTATATTTAAAAGGTCAAAGCTATTAAAAATAATAGTAATATTAACATAAACCTTTTATAATGTCAAATTCACGGTAAGAAAGTGAACATGAACCCCAAACCCTAAATCTAATTTTCATTTTCTTGAGTTGGAAATTTTGACAAAGAAGAAAACCCCTTTTTTCTTGATTTAAAAATCTTGAAAATAATAATGAAATGCTTAAATTATTTTTATTTGAGAAATTTATGTAGAATCCAATTGCTGAAAAGATGTTATTCTCAAATCTATATACATGGTTTCTTTGATGTTGGTTATTGCCTTTACTTGTAAGACCATCTCCACTCCACAACTATAAATTACATGTTTTTAAAAGAAAACTTAATTTCCAATGTTCAATGTGCCCACCCATAAACATAAAAAAGTTCACTTTAAATAATAAAAAACCATATAAATTTTTACAATTGGACCAATCATTATCAATAACCAAAATCATAGCATGAACATCCTTTTAAAGATGTCTCTCATGGTCTCCACAATTTTCATCATATTATAAAAAGTCTTTCACTACCTTGCTCCAATATTTAATTTAATCAAAGAATGTTTATTATTGTTAGGTGGAAATGCTCTAAGCTTAGAAAGACTACCTTACAATGTAAAGTTTATTTTGTCTCACATTTTGAGGAATGTTCATCATGGGTTGTTGTGTTTGTCTTTTGTTGATTAGGTACTTTGTTGTTGTATTATGGACATTACCAAGACCCTTTACAAGTTCTCCTAAAGGATGCATAATTCATTTGGTTTCACATTTTGAGAGAATATGCACTAAGTGATACTAGCTTATGGCATAATGACTTTGCCCTTCATGGGAGGTTCAAACTTCAAACTAAAAAAACTTCCCTTAAGTTGTATCTAGAGCTTCTTCACACATCTAGATGCATGCACAATAATATATGAAACATGCCCATCCATCACATGCACACAATCTAGTACTCTAGATATCACTCACACTTTTGCTTAAATTAAGATGGAGATGGAGATGGAGTTCAAAAAAAAATTTACACCCATTCCTTGTCTCTTGAGTCTTGTCTCTTCCCTTGTGGGCAGAGCCAACAAACTCTCTGAGTTCAGTTTGTTTTTTGGGGGGTGGGGGAACTTCATGGAACATTTTTCCTTTTGTAAGAGTTTTGCTGCTTTGAGCTTGCCATAAGGGGGAGCAAGCTGCATGCAGCAGAGCTTATTATTATGCAATGAGTGGCTTTTGCCTATATAAGTGTTTTTTGCTTTGATCTCTTACTTTCCTTTTTTGGGTTCTTCACAAGCTTTCAAAATAGAAAAACCTGCTTCAAATTGGGATTTGTCTGCATTCAGAGCTAGGCTAAACCCTAAACCCTAAACCCTAAACCAATTAGTGCATTGCTCATAACAACACAACACCACAACAGCAGCAACAGAATCCATTGGGCAAGCAACATACATACACAGACACAGACACACATATCCCCCAAAATAGATAACTTAAAAAAAGAAAAACACCCACCCAATGATTGCATTAAAAACTGATGTGCTACAAAATAAAACAAAATCTATCCAGAAATTTCATTTTTGTAGTTTAGTAGTTGCTGCAATCATGAGAACTTGTAGTTTAATATTTCTGCTGCAACCATGAATGATGATGGACTTTTTGTTCCTCTAGTTATGGACTTGGTTTTTCCATAGATGGTAGAAATGAGAATTGCAGAAATTGCAGAAATTGCAAAAACAAAAGTTTGGGTAGTTGGAATTACCAGAAACAGTTTGAAATATTAAGAAATGGTCCATGAAGTTTTCTTCATCATCATCAGTATCATGGACTTGTTCATGCAATCATGGACTTGTTCCTGGACTGATGATGGTTGCAAGGAGAATTTGAAGGATTGCAGAAAAAGTTTGGCAACTTGAAATCAGCAGCAGCTAAAATAGGAAAAATCACCCATGAATTTTTTTTCATCATCAATGGACTTGTTCTTGCAGAGTGGGGGTGGGGGGGGAGCAGAATTGCACAATTGCCCAAAAGCTTTTTTCTTGGGGGAAAAGTTGAAAACAGCAACAGTTTAAACAGGAAATGGTCCATAAAGTTGATTTCATCATCATCAGCATCATCATCAAATCATGGAGCAGAAGTTTGTAGTAACTGAAGTGGAGGATCATCATCAAGAACATGAAGCAGAAGTTTGTAGTAACTGAAGTGGAGGACCTGAGAGAAGATGATGAGGAGAGAAGTGAAGGAGGAGGAGGAGGAGGAGGAGGAGCAGAGCTTTGGAATGTCCAGAACAAGTAAACTAAAGTGACGAGAGAAGACTAATAAGATCAATCACTGATCAGTACTCTCTACAAATGCAACAACAACAACAACAACAACAAAAGTCTGATCATGAGAGAAAATCATCAACCATCACATATTGAGGTTTTGAAATCTCACAAAAACAACAACAACAACCAAAAAGAAAGAAAGAAAGAAAGAAAACTGATGAGAGAAAGACATGTATTAGTAGAGTAGCCTATGTTGGGAGTAGGAGGGAGCTAGATGGGCCCCGAAGGTGGGGAGGGATGATGTTGTAGCTCACACTTGGCGATGCAGAGATGGAGGAGCTAGCCTACTACTAGTGGTGAGAGGAATCTGCAAAGGGAGGTGTGTTGTCGTAGAAAAAAAAAAAAGTTTTGTCGTCGTCGTCGTCGTCTACAATCTGCGGATACTTCCTTACGACGTCCTTGGTGTATCTGGGTAGTGCGGATCGACGAACAGCTAGCTTTGCTTGCTTGCATTTTAGGGCAGGCGAAGCAGCTACGAGCTTCTCTCTCTCTCTCTCTCTCTCTCTCTCTCTCTCTCTGTGTCTGTGTCTGTGTTTTTTGTGTCTTTCTTCTGTGGAGCTACCTTTCGGAGCTTCGGGGTTTGTGCTGCAAAACACAACTTTGTTTTTGCTTTTTTTATTTTTCTGTCGATCTTTTGGTTCACACTTGCGGGATGTCGACAATGGAGAAACCACGAACTGCTGCTGGTGCTGCTTGGACGCCAGTCATAAGGAGCTGAAATACTTGAGAAGAAGACGAAGACCACGTCCATCCCCGACTGGATTTTGTTCAAAGCTGCAGGTTGTTGCTCCATCGCTGCTCGTTACAGTCGTCGTTTATGCTGTCAGTATCGACTCCATTGTCTCCAGGAGTTGCAAAGACTGAGAGATAGAGAGACTGAGAGCTGACCGTGAGCTCCTCGTCTGTACACCACCTGCGAGCGAGCGAGCTTGCTCAAGAGGAAGGAGTTCAGTAAGGAGTTCCGAAAGAGGAAAACTCTTCTACAGAAATCTGTGGCGCGACTTCTGAGAGAGACTGATCAGATTCTCAAGCGACTTCCTGCTCATCAGTGTCGTCATCGCCATCATCTCAGGTTTTCTCCTTCTTCGACTAACCCAGTTTACTACTTGCAGCGCATTTCACGGGGTTTCCGAAGGCACCCTGCATGATCGCCTCTTCGCAAAAGCCGGTGCAGGTGCTGGTGTTTCATGATAAGTCAGATAGGTCTTTTGCTGCATTGTTGTAGAGAGTTCTGTTGTTGTTGTTGTTGTTGTTGTTGTTGTTCTGCTTCTATAGACTATCTGGTTGCTGCTGAAGGTGACAACAAACTGGAAGCTCTGAAGCACATGCCAGGGTTCAAAAGAAAAAACAGCAAAAGCTGCAAAAGCATTACTGCAAATCCCAGCTGCTGCTGCTGCTTCAGACCTTGCTGCATGTGGAAGGAAGTTGAAAACAAGTTGTGGATTTCTCTTCCAGTCTAAAAGCTTAGAATCAGAGAGCCTTGAGATTGATCATTCTGCTGCTGCTGCTGCTGCTGCAATGAATGAATCAAAGAGCTTGATGATTGATCTGCTGCAAAATAAACCAGAGAACCAGCTTGAGCATCATAGTTCTGTTGCAATGAATGAACGAATGAATGCAATGATCAAGTTTGATTTCTGCTGCAAAGTTACGACTCAAACTTAAGCCTCGAATTCTGTTGCAATGATCAAAGCCTTGAATTTCTGTTGCAATGATCAAGCTTGAATACTAGTGCTGCAAAACCAGTGAGAACCTTACACTGTGAATTCTGCTGCAAACCCAGAGAACCTTAAAGCTTGAATTCTGCTGCAAAATCAGAGAACCTAACCTTGCAATGTGCTGCTGCAGCAAATGAGCATTTTGATTTTCTGCTTTGGTTAAAACACATCTTCAAGACTAGGCAAATTTTTAATGAAACTTTTAGAAGTTTTAGAATATGGTCTTTTGGGTTTGGTGTATCTGTAATACCTGTAACCTTAGTATTGGGTCATTGGGTAATCTGAAATACCCAAAAGCTTATTATTGGGTCATCTCTCAATGCTTTTCAGGATGACTTCAAATCATAATCTGCGAGACGTTTTTGCTACTCATGAAGTTACATGTTCTTTCATTCCTGGAGGCCACAACTTAGGAGGTAATTAGTTACATCAAGAAATTTAATTCAATTTGCCCAATGTTCATAAATCCTATTCTTATGTTGTGGAGAAAAGGTCGTAAACCTTATTATGCATGATCCTAGAAATAATGAACTTCAAAGCACAAAGTTCAATCCTTTCCACGTGGTCATATTCCCCCATCTCTTTCCCATGCCTTCTTCTCCCTATGGAGAGAGATGCACCTCCACCTCATCATTCATTGCTAGATTGTATCATTCATCCATCGCATAGGACTCTTGGGGACAAAAGATTATGGAAGAAGATTGAGGTTCCTTTTCTCAGTAATCACTCTTTTGAATTGAATTCCAAATAATATTGGTCCCAAAATTCTATCATGGAGTGTCTTCTTTCAATCTGTAGAATGCTTCTCTAACAAGGTTTTCAAAAATACTTTTCAAGCATTTTCTCCACCAAAATTATCCATGATTTTCATATGCCTTGTATGGGTTCCAATTTTCCAGAATTTTGCCAAATGGAGTAGTAGTCAATTATACTCATCTTTATAGTTTCTTAAGTGCTTTTGTAATTCAAAAGAGTTGCTTGTAGCTCAATTGAACAATCTTAAGCGGTCTTGTGAAGAGAATAGGATCACTCTCCAAGGTTTCTATTACAGCAAACCGAAAGGTCTATGCAATAACATAATAGAAAGACTTACATTTGATGTTGCCACCTTTCAAATCTTCAAAATGAATTATTTATTTCAAGTACTTGTTGAGCATAAATAGGGGACCTTAAACCCTAAACCCTTTCAAAATTTGTTGAAGCAAATTTTTTTGCATTTGGTTGTGATTACAAAAGCTCTAATTAGCAACAGATTCTATATGGGGGATTTTACTAGCTCTTTCTCAAATTGGACCCTTTGCAAAAGCTGACTAAAATTCAGTGTAGTAGGTGTAGTATGCAGAAGCTACTTGACAGTGGTCTCTGTTGGTTTTTTGAGAGCTTGAATTCTCTTACTCAATTTATTCTTTGTGGTGGGTTTGGATTTTCCAGATGTAAAACTACTAAATTCATTTGGTGTTGTTGTGGACTTTGCAGCAAATACATCCAAGGGAAAGACCACCTCGTTTTGATGCTATGGAATTGGAGATGAGTGAGTGAGTGAGTGAGCGAGTGAGTGGCATTTACTTGTGCACTAGATCTCCACTTCTCTACTCTGGATTAGATCCAATTTGGGATAGTATTAATTAGCAAGTGAGAGATGGCATTGGCGGCTGCATTCAATTGGGTACCATGGCTGGCATTGGGTGATGTTGCCAACATAACACAACTGACAGGTTTGAATGCGGTGCAATTGATTGGCATGATTGTCACGGCTGCCAACAATGCACGAATGCACAAGAAGAATTGTCGTCAGTTTGCACAGCACTTAAAGCTCATCAGCAACTTACTGGAGCAACTCACATTGTCAGAACTCACACAACATGCTGAGACACGAGAACCTTTGGCACTCTTCGAGGAGGCACTACGTAAGGCAGTCGTGCTTGTGGAAGGCTGCAGGGACAAAAGCTATCTCTACTTGGTGGCTATGGGATGGGTGTATGTGAACAAGTTCCGAGAGTATCAGGATGAGATTGACCGATACCTCAAGCTTATTCCACTCATCAGTCTTGTTGAGGGTAGCCGGGTGAGCTCAAGTTATGTCTTCTTTTGTCTTTCATGTAAAATTCTTTCACTGGATATTCAGGTGACAATTTTCTTGATGACCATAATAATCCTTTACAATAATAATTCCTGATACATTAAAGATCTGCATGCGTTGGCAGATTACATCATTTTCTTGACTATATTATAAGGCATAATCTTCTGGTGATGATCATAATATGCTCATAATAGTGACCAACATGTGGCTATTGAACATAATTTTTGAAAATCGTTTCTGCCACTCCAGACCTTAATGTCATGGAATGGCCTCATCTTTGCCCATTATGTTGGGTATGTCACCTAGGTCACACTAAAGGGCTTGCCCAATGCCTTGCCCAAACATAAGGGGCAGGGGCTTGACCATTCCATAGTATGTAGTGGGATGTCAATGCATAAACTTTGAACTTGAAATTGGCGTTACGCTTATTACAGTGAGTGTTTTTGTTTCTTGCAGAAGCATCTGAAGGCAATAGAGAAGGACCGTAAGCCATACACACTTGAAGATGATGAGCTCAAAGTACAAGAGTCGCTGATGAAGCGTGAACTCTCTAGAAAGGATTCCTGCAGGCTATCTCGTCAGCTCTCAAAACGATATCCAGGTTTGCCCATAACTGAGGCATTGCGAACAGAGAATGAGATGCTACGGAATGAGCTGCAGATTGTGAAGGTCAGCTCCTAGAACCCTGAACCCTGATCCCTAAAACCTAAATCCTAATCTCTTACATCTCAGCAATTGGAGAATAATGAAATAAATCTCAAGATGCTATTGGTCAAAAAAACGACAAAGTTCTTCATCTTCGATAGAAATGGAGTCAAAACTTTGATGTTGTTTAACACCATATGGAAATATTTTTGTTGATGAGACCATACTTATGTCTTTGTGACTAGAAAATTTGTGAGAACTCAAGAAAGGATTTTTTTCCCTGGAGTATGTTTGTAGTTGTTCCTCAACCTTTTGCATAGATAATCATGTGGCGTTTATACAGTTAAAGATTGCTCACTTCAGTTTTGTTTTCTTTTGGGTTGATGAAAAAATTGTAGGCACGCATGGAGGTTGAGCATTGCAATGTGATTGAGCATCTTCTCGAGGTTACGGATAATGACTCTATTCTGGGTTAAGGAGGTGGACTCCAAGAATTTCAGCAAGGGCGCTTCTGAATCCGTATCAAATATGTGCCAAAAAGATATCATCAGTTGCAAACGACACATGTACTGACAAAACAATTTGTAGATAAACGCAAGTGTCAACTACATTCTACCACTACAACTACCTTTGCGACTATGTTTTCAAGTGGGAAAACTAACTTTTGCTTATCTTGCACAACGATATTCCTATCTTGTGTTGACAAGATTGTGACTACCTTTGCACAACAATACTCTATTTTTTGGACTGCGGGGTTACAAGACTATGTATGCTCAACTTAGAATTTTTTGTGAGGCAAAGTTTTGTCCAACTGAAATCCATTGCACAAAATATGGACATTAGACTTTGGGATTTGGTTGGTTCCAATTCGCATTTGAATCTTTACTTAATTGGGTGCTTTCATTTTTGTATACAATATTTGGATATCAACATGATGTTTGTAATGCTTAAGGTTCCAAGATAGATACCATTGAATAACTTGAATTTTGGTTGGCAATGTTGGATTGCAAAGGGTTGTTGGATTGTTCAAATTATACAAAGTTTTGTTTAAGACATAACTAACTAAAAACCTTCTTAGCAATATTGTCAATGACAAACAAGACACACATATACATGAACCTTCTCTTATGTCCAAATAGAGCTTGGAAAAGACTTGTTTTCAATTGTAGTGGAGCTTCTATAATGGACGGGACTTGTTCTAAATATGATTGTTGAGCTTGTGCCTCATCTTCAAGCAAATGAACTTGGCTCTAGCTTGTTAGGAGTCTTTAGGCAACACATGGGTTTTTTTTTAAATTGTTAAATTCATTTTATAGCATTTCATTTTGAAGATACTTTTTTGTAATTCATACTAAATTTTCAATCAATAAAATTAATGGTTTGAACTTTGATATCAATGAAAAGAATCTATCTTAATATTTCAACCATCTAGACATGTGGATTTGATTGTGAACATGGTTAGTTTGGTGGTTATCTTGACCCCCCCCGCAATTTTGTATGTGTGAATGTTGATTATGCATGCCCTTTATTTGTAAAAACCAATGTTGTTCAGTTAGGTATTTTATTTTATTTAAGTATCAAGGTATTCTACCTTTGCAACCACCAGTTCTAAACTAAAATTTAAAATTAATTATTAATTATTAAATAAATAAATAAACTAGAATTGAAATTGGAACCAAGAATTGACCTTCAACTAGATCCAGACCTAGAATTGGCCCCAAAAACATGTTTTATACAGTTCTTCGTTTTCTAGAAAGAAATAATTTTAAATTTTTTAATGTTTAAAATGTTTATTTTTTCGACCGGGGTTATATATATATAGTTTAATTAATTAATTAATTAATTAATTTTTAATAATAAATTTCAGGTTGGGGCTGGGGTGTGGCATTAGGAAATCAAATAAGTTTCTTTTTTTTTTTCCTTTTTTAAAAACATTTTTAGAGGTGTGTAATTGATATAGTCACTTTTTATTACTTTTATAGTGGTAGTAACTAGAAAAAATTCAGTTTTGGGCTATACATAAGTAGGTGAAACCCGACCCACTTAGGAATTTTTTTATTAAAAACCAAGAATTAAAAGTCTTAATATGAAGAATCTAGTCTGGAGCTGGACCGGAGGTTCTATTAAATAAATTTAAAAAATCCTTGAATTACAACCATCTTTCAAATTTATAAAAAAGTTGGAACCATGATTAGAAATTCTCTTAAAAAGTAAGAACTAGACAACATTGATTAAAACCTCCACCATAGTTGTTCCATTCCACATAAAGGATTTTGAGAAAAATATTATGTCATTTTTTGAGGTTGTTTAAATTACATAAATATCATCCAAGGCCATTAATTACATGATATTGTCTTCTATCCATAAATTTAACATAATTTTTATAAAAAAAATGTAATCCCTTTTTTTTCGAAACATAATCATCTTTTTTTTATTTTTAAGGTGAGGCAAAACCCTTTATGTAAGAGAATGGACGCACCCTTGGCCATTATGTTAGGTGTGCTTCTATAGGCTTAACCTATTATATATTTACCTAACACAACGGTCAAGGGCTTGCCCATTCTTTAACATGAAATGCCTTTGCATTACGGTGTCCTATATTGATAGGAGACAAAGAGATCTTGTTTGTAACGTTAGGTAATACCTTCGCAACAAGGCATTACGCTTGTGAACTAAAGGTAATGTAATGGTTGCACAAAGTCCATAATGTTATTAGTGGTTGCCTTTTGGCCAATGGTGCTAATTCATGCCAATAATGTGAACATTATTTGACAATGCTAACTCATGCCCATAGCAACCCAACAACATCATATTTGTGTTGCCAATGCCATACTCATGTTGATAGTGACTTGGACTAGCTAAAGGCCATTGTTTAACCTATTTTATTTATTAATGACTCACAAATAATACTATCCATGTTGATATTTAAGTAGTGTCACATTAAGGTATTATTCATGTTTATGGTTGTGGCGGGGAATACTTATCTACATGTTGGATAGTGATATCACCTTCACATTACATGAATGTAAGGTTTTCAATTCAATCCTCCTTTCGAAGCATGGTAGGCTTATTCTAGCCCTTGCATGAACCATCCCCTTCCCTCCTTCACTAGTTGAACAACGTGTTCTCTTTTAACCAAGTTTGAGACCATGTATCAATCTTGAAACGTGTTTAAGGTTTGTGTTATTGATTTCTCAAGAGGTATACAAGGGAATGTGATTTAGGGTTTAGGTTTTGAGGCCTCACATTACATGAAGGCTTTTGTTTTAAAGTATATCTTTGAATTGTGTGTACAAGACCATGTGTAGGCAAAACTTTGTTAATTACGAGAAGGTATGAGCTTTGAAGGCTTGAGGGAGAGTTAAAATAAAAAGATTTTGTTAACTTTATCAATTTTCTATGCAATATTAAGCTTTTCTTTTGGTAAGCCTTGTTGGGTCTTGAATAAAATGGAGGTGGCATTGATGGTTTGGTGCAGGACATAGTAATCATGTTGGTGCCAATAGCTTGAGGAGGTTTTTTCCAAGAGCTTTTCCTCATGATGTGATTATTGCAACATTTTCTTAGAGCTCCTCTTATTGTTATAGTTATTACATTGTTGAATGTATGTGTTATGTTTCAAAGACAATGAGTGTAGGATAAAATTTGAATCAAAGAATGCAAAAGAAATATAGAAAGGAGTGTTGAGGGAAAGGTTGTCTCCAATAAGAATACGAGAGACAATGTTGATGCTAAGTGTTTGTCTTACTTGGATCACATGACATTTTAGTTGATTGTTTGTTGGATCATTGCAGTTCCAAATAGAGGTTTTGGGAATACATGGGAGTTGTGTTTTGATGAAAATGTAGTTGTAGGGTATAATGAAGGGATGCATTACTCCATCAAGAATTCAATTTTTGCATTTGTGTGCAAGAGCATGTTCATCATCATCATCATCCACTTTCTAATTCATCCAAATTGCAAGCTTGGTTGGTTCGGTAGCAAGGTGCCTAATAATTTATTTATTTATTTATTTTGGTTAGTTATGTTCAGCAGTAAAAAATCGGTAATAATTTACAATTCAGCAATTATACTAAATAATGGAATTATTGTGCTTGAGAATTTTCATTCAGATTTTTGGCATGGCATGCCCTTATTTTTCAGAATTTTTGGCAATTCCAAAAGCTAATTAATTAATTTGTGTCTAACCAGCTTAGGTACTAGGAGTAGTCATCATCCATCACCATCCATTCGATAGTTCATCCAAATTGGAAGCCTTCATTGGAAAATATTCATCCATGATGGAGATCAACCTAGTTGGATGAGACACACACACCAATGAAAAATTGCTGAGGCTCTTGACTAACTAGTAAGTATAATAATGAAGATCACCAATCTACTAGATAATAAGTTCATCCAAATTGCAAGCATTCATTGGAAAACATTCATCCAAGGCTCTCAACTAACTAGTAAGAATAATAATGATGATCACCAATATACTAGATAATAAGTTCATCCAAATTGCAAGCATTCATTGGAAAACATTCATCCACGATGGAGATCAGCCCAGTTGGATGAGACCACACAGCAATGACAAATGGCGAGGCTCCCAAACTAAACTTAGTAAGTAAGTTTAATGATGATGATGATGATCATCCAACAGATAATAAGTTCATCCGAATTGCTTGGAAAACATTCATCCACGAAGGAGATCAGCCCGGTTGCATGAGACGAGAGAGACGGGAGGAAGACACGAAAGAGACGAGCGCGCGCGCGCGAGCGAGCGAGCGAGAGAGAGAGCGCGACGTCGCGTGCGAGGTGTGGGAGAATTTTTGTTTCTATGTGTTGTTGGAGGATTTGGAGAAAGATCGGCGGCGATGGCGGAAGATTTGGTAGACATTGTGGTGTTAGGCGCTTCGGGATTTACGGGGAAGTATGTGTTGCGGGAGCTTCTGAAGTTTAGGAATCCGGCGGGGAGAGAGCCCAGAAAGATTGCTATAGCTGGGCGTAGCAAGAAGAAGCTGGCAGCGGCCTTGACATGGGCTGCTGCTGCTTCTGCGGCTGCTTCTACTAGTGCTGGTAGAACAACAACCAAGGATCTGGAATCTTCTTTCTCCGACGATGGTGCTCCGCCCGTTGTCATCTATGAAGCAGATATCACCAATGTCGCGTCTTTGCGAGCGGTTTGCAAGAAGACGAAAGTGTTGGTGAGTTGTGTGGGACCTTACCGCAAATATGGTCAGCCTGTGGTAGAAGCATGCGTGGAGGCCGGCGTAGATTATCTGGATATCACTGGAGAACCCGAGTTTATGGAGCGCACGGAGCTTCTGTACCATGAGAAAGCCAAGCAGACTGGTAAAATTCTTTTTGTCTCAAGCGCCTCTCCCTCTTCCCTTTCCTTCTTTTTCTTTTTATTGGGTGCGTTATCACTTCATCAGGTTTCTTGGCTTCAGATTTGAGCCCTAGTGTTGAGCAAATTAAGAAGTTAGGGTTTGATGTCTGAGGGGAGAATAAGCAGATGGAATAGTAGTATATGTGCTATGAGAAATCTAAGGAACAGGAGATTTGGTGCAGTAAGATGTTCAGTTGCATTGTGCATCTGAGTTGCGGTGCATCTCTTTTAGCATAAGAAATTAGGGTTTGATGTCCGAGGGGAGAATAAGGAGATAGAGTAGCAGTATATGTGCTATGAGAAATCTAAGGAGCAGGAGATTTGGTGCTGTAAGATGTTCAATTGCGTTGTGCATCTGAGTTGTGGTGCTCTCTTTTAGCATTTGTATGGTAGTGGAACACGGAATGGGCTATCAACAAGTAGAGGTAATTGAATTCTGTCTAGGTTGAATTTGATTGTTGGTTCTGATAACCTTGTTATTAGGTCATCTCTCTCTTTCATTCTGGGTTGACTTTGATTGCAAGTATGGGGTTGTTCTTGATACTTACAAAGATATAGCATTTGTTGAATTCTTTATGATAATCACATGATGAGAACAGCAAGTTGATTATACTGTTGGATTTAGCTCAGGTTTTATTTTGCCTTTCTAGTTTTTGTTATCTGTACAAGTGACTGGTTTTCTTTTCTTGCTGGATGATGGTGTGTAAAAAAGATGTGGTATTTCGGTGTCTCAATTTGATGCAGGGTCATTGGTGGTGAGTGCCTGTGGTTATGATTCCATCCCGGCAGAATTTGGAGTGATCTTCAACACCCAACAATTTGATGCCCCTTCGGTTCCCAACAGTGTGGATTCATACCTGGTCCTTGAATCTGTGGGTCACAATATCAAGGGCAATCTTGGCACTTGGGAATCTGCAGTTCTTGGGACTGCAAATATGGCAGACCTCCAGAAGCTTCGGAAGTCCAGGCCTAGAAGGGCACGCCCACAGGTACTCTCTGTTAACAAATCTAAATACAAGCAGGTGCATTCTATGGCATGAAGTGGTGAAATTCATTGAGACTGTAATTACCATACAATGCAGTACTGTGGTATGTGTTTTTCTCTGAACTCCAGTGTCTTGGCATACTGGGTCATCAACATTGTATAGTCTTCTGGAGATGAGAATCTCCATTTTTTTCATGCTGTGGATGTGTTCTATATGTTTCTCTACTAGTAGACTGTACAGTGGAGTAGTACACCCAGATTTCAGGGGTTTCTCTGAAAGCTGAACATAGGAAGTGATCAACAGCCACAGATGCTATATACTGATTTTTTTGTTGGTTTGACAGATCCCAGGGGGGTCAGCAAAGAAGAAACCAGGATTAGTGCACTGGGAGGAACATGCAGGTGGCTGGGCAATACGATTTCCAACTGCAGATGCAACAGTTGTCCGCCGTACACAATCCACAATTATTGAAAACCCTAGTGGTCTCCCTACTGCTGATGATGACGAGTCCCAAACATCCAATGTGAACAAAAGTGCTTGGACATCCATCAAGCCTGTGCACTATGGCTGTTATTTCATCCAGAAATCAATTGTTGGGGTGATTGGAGTTTTTGTGATTGGTTGCCTGCTGGCATTACTGAGTGCTTTCAAGTTTGGCCAAAAGTTGCTCATCCAGTATCCAGAGATATTCTCCCTTGGCACCTTCCACAAGGAGGGTCCAAGTGAGGAGGAAGTGGCAGCTGCATCTTTTAAGATGTGGTTTGTTGGGCGTGGTTACAGTGATTCAAAAACTATTTCTCCTGGAAAGGAGCCTGATAAGCAGGTGGTGACACGGGTTTCAGGGCCAGAAGTTGGCTATGTAACCACACCCATTGTGTGCATTCAAGCGGCTCTTGTTATGCTAGATGAGAGAAAGCACTTGCCTAAAGGAGGTGTCTACACACCAGGTGTAGTCTTTGGTGGGACTGATTATTTGCAACGATTGCAAAAGAATGGGCTGACTTTTGATGTGATTAGCACCACAAAGATCTGAGGTTTTTAAGGATAATTAATTGATTACACATTGGTGTCTCCCGGTAGCTCACCAATGTTCTGACAATGCTTAAAATATCATGGATGACTGTTTGGATACTCTTACTAAATGGTCACCAGGCTCAGGTAGGTCTACTGTTGTGACACATTATGAATTGCAAGCCACAGTGGGACATTATTGTGTTGTGTTGCCCTTTTATTGTAAGTACACCAGTTGGAAATGAGAAGACTTTGGCAATGACTTTGTACTTTAGGGCTTTAGTACATTTTTGATATCTTGCAGGGTCATCAAGGAGTACATAAGATCTTCAATCCAGGTTTATATGAGGTTTAGTCATAGGTTTTTTAGAAGAGTTCTCATCTCAGTAACATGAGTACACATACATGAGGAATTTCAAGAAATTCAAAGAATTGAAAGATTATTTTACCATGTTACAACAGTACATCCTCTCTTCACCAGAAAGGCACTTCCCTCCTCACTTGCAGAGATTAGGACTTCTGGCAAGATTTACCCAGTTGAAGTGGGGGATAAGCAACCATGCTTAGTCTGGTCTAAACTTTAAACCTGATTATTCAAGATACTTGCCCTATCCCATAAAACAATTGCTATTGATACTCTCACAATCCATTGCATCAACTCCCTATGATTAAGCACTTCCAGTCAATCCCTGCCTCTGAAGCAGTATCAAATCAAAACTCCATCTTCAATGTTGTCTGTAACCCTGATGCTTACCTATTGTAATGAGTGGATTCCAAGTCCTCATATGTCACCACTGGAAGAACCCAATTGGTACACATGCTTGGATGATGTATCACAATTTACTGCCAAATTGCTCATGATTGGAGGCTAATTACAATTCAGCACAATTTCAAGACCTACGTACTCCAGTGTCCCATTCTACAGATGGAAACTGATCAAGGTTTCTTTGGACTTTTCATTGCTGCTAAAAAGGGCGACTACTAAAACTGCACTCAAAGTTTGACTTCAGCACAAAGAAGATATCTGCCATCAAAACCTCTAGTATTCCATTTAAAGAAGGCATCAGAAACCTAGGATATGCCAACCCAGCATCAGCAGCTATCAAGGGTTTTTGGTTCTGCTTGAGCTTCCTACCACCAAATGTAACAATACCCTAATTTCTTACAGTGCACCTGTCTGCATTTCTTAAACCATGAAAAGAATCCATAACAAAGCACTAGTCAGAGTTTACAACTTCAAGATAATGTCAAAAAAATAGAGAAACCGAAGAAAAAGAAGAAGAGTTCCAGTGATAAGGGAGGTGTGCAAACAAACCCACCATCTTTTTTCCAACACGGTAGTGACAGAATCAGTGACAATATCAAAAAAACAACTGACAATCGCATTCCCATGAGTTTCAAAGTTTTGGAGTTAATAGGTCAATCATGTGCTTCATGAGGATCCAGTAGCAACAACAGGGTTTGGAGGAGCAGCACCATTTGCAGCTCCATTGTACATCATGCCACTACGGCCGCCACCGCCACCACCACCGCGGCCTCCTCTTCCTCCTCCATAGTGGTTGGTTCGAGGATGAAAACCTCCAGCTTGATCATAGAATTGTGCAGCTCCTCCACGCCCTCCAGTGGTATACATACCCCCTCCACGTCCTCCTCTACTGCCTCGTCCATTGGAGTAGCCTCGGCCACCTGCTCGGCCACCCATTCCTTGATATCCACCAGTCATGCCTCGCCCCCTTGGTGGAGCTCCAGCTCCCACCGGATGATGACCCTGCTGCTGCTGGTAATTGCCGACATTTCTTGGTGCTCCTCCCACCATCTGAGGCTGAGGATGCTGAGGGTGGTGGTGAGGATGCTGATGCTGATGAGGATAGTGTTGGTGATGGTGAGGTAGAGCTGGAGGTTGTGGTTGATTGTCACCTTCTTCTCCTGTTGCTGCTGCTGCTTCTGCTACTGCATCCGGCTGTTGTTCCACAACCTGCTGCTTCACGTCCACTTCATCCAGACTTCCAATATCCACCTCTTCATGACTACCAAATTGTGGTATCTTGAAAGCCACTGCTGCTGCCACTGCTACTGTGTTTGAGGTCTCGGCAGCATATGGAAGAGGACTGGAGGAGGGTACAATTCCATTAGTCGTCCCTGCTGCTACTACTCCATACTCATACACCTGAGGTACTGCTGGCTGTAACTGCTCTGGTTTGGTGTAGTAGACCGCAGCAGCAGGAACAGGAGGAGGATTGTGGTCCATTTCCTTGGTTGTAAGGTACTGTCCTGCTGCTGTTGCTGCAGCTGCCGCTGTCTGCTGACTCACAGTTTGCAGCTCAGGTGTCATTGTAAAATACTCAGACGAAAGAATCCTGTTCAATCTCTCCCTCATGCGCGAATCTGCAAAGAAAGAACTGGTCAAGGAAGCAACTGAATCACATGCTAAGAAGAAGAAATGGCCAAGGAATGAATTGAATCACATGCTGAGAAACCTGGGAATCAAATGCCATGGAAAACCCGCAAAAACCTCTGAGAGATGGAAAAGAGCACAAAGAGGTTGTCCCATGAGGAGGAGGAGGAGGAGCAGGAGGATACAAGAGATTTGGGCATCAGAATGAATGGCGCGATCAGAGTTCAGCAACCAGTCGCGAGCATGCTCAATGCACCGTTGCAAAGCATCACGATGAGAGAGTGTAACATTGGGTGGACGCGAGGTAAGCATGGATCCGAACAAGGCCAGTGCATCCAAGTCTCCTTCGATCAAAGGAGTGGTAGCATCATCGGTGACAAAATCGTAAGAGAGACAAGAGCTCCTCTCGTGAACCTTGGTCCATACAAGCGATGGTGCATCTCCTTGTGACCTGATGTCAAAGAGATGAGCAAAGTAAAGCAGCTTCAACAAATCTGCAACATCTTCTTCCGAGAACCGTCTCTCGTGCTTTTGCCCCAAGCTACTAGAGTGCTGCTCGTACTCCCTCAGGATCTTCTCTTTGTCTTCTGCTTCCTCCTGATGCTCCTCCTCCTGGGGGGCCTTCCCTTGCTCCTCCTCCCTCACAGAGCTTTCCGCATACTCCGGGGCAGACACGTCTCGCGACGACACAGCACCTCCTCCTCCTTCACCACCGTCGTTCTCCATTTCGACAGAAGCATCTCCTCCTGTTCCTCCACTGCGGCCTCCTCCAGTCTCCTCCACCACCACCACCTTCCCAACAGCAACATCCACAGCACCAACAGCAACACCAACTTCACCAACATCACCTCCATCTCCCACACTATCTTCCTCCTCCCTTCTGCCAAGAGTAGCAGCCATGAGTTCCTTCTCACGCTCCGCCACTTCTTCTTTCACAGCAAGCAGAAGCGGCTGCCGGAGCTTTTCATACTCGTCGATGAGAGCAGCGATAGCAATCTTGGTCTTCAACACATCCTCTTGTTCCTTGTTCACAGCTTTTCCCTGCGCCTTACTCTCCTCGATTTGCAAGATCCGGTTATACTTCTTCCGCAAACCTCTCAGCCGTTTGCTCATCATCGTAAGCACAGGTCCATCTTTAGGTCCTCCAGTATTTGCATATCCTTCATCTGCATGAGCTCCTTCCAGCCCCGCCATTCCCCCCCCCTCTTCCCCCTCCCCCCCCCCCCCCCCCCCCCCCCCCCCCCCCCCCCCCCCCCCCCCCCCCCCCCCCCCCCCCCCC
>Ga0116227_10001212_pt1 | contig 56595 bp, 41 predicted proteins | sample S1TSphgellanicum_FD_89693 | JGI IMG/M metagenome (GOLD analysis project Ga0116227, IMG submission 89693) | Host-associated microbial communities from peat moss isolated from Minnesota, USA - S1T2_Fb - Sphagnum magellanicum MG | ecosystem: Host-associated > Plants > Peat moss > Unclassified...
ATCCGGACGCCATCGTTGAACCCGTTTTGGCCTCGGCCGATGAGGTCGCGCGATACGCGCCTATCTCGGTCCGGGACTATTTGTTGGGCCGATTGGATGCCACCTATGAACACCGTCAAGCCACTCCGGGCGAACCATGAGCAGTATCACGACATTCATCGAACGGTTACCCAAGGCGGAATTGCATCTGCACTTGGAAGGAGCGGTGTCGCCCGAGTTGTTCGCGCGCTTGCGCGATAAGTATGGCGTCCCCGCCTTGGACAATGCCGGCGCTGAGGCCGGACAGTTCCCGGATCTGGCGGCCTTTCTCGCGGTCTACGGGCAAGTGTGCGGTTGCATGCGGGACTCCGACGATTTTCGCGAAACCGCGTATGCGGCACTCGAGCGCGCGGCGGACAGCGGGGCGCGCTATGTGGAGCTGTTCTTCAGCCCCGCGGCGCACGAGCGGGTCATCGATTACCGGTCGATGGTCGACGGCATCGTCGCCGGCATGCATGCGGCGCGCGAGAATTTTGGACTGATTGCGCGGCTCGTTCCGGCGCACAACCGCGAACTCGGGCTCGATCGCGGCATGGCGTTTCTCGAGACGGTATTGAGCTACCGCCTCCCGGAAGTGATCGGGATCGGTTTGGACTACGCGGAGCGGCCGCATCCCCCGGCGCAGTTCGCGCCGCTGTTTGCCGCGGCACGGGCGCACGGTCTCGAGGTCACTGCGCATGCCGGCGAGGATGGGCCTGCGGCGTATGTGCGAGACGCGATCGATCTGTTGGGTTGCCGACGCATCGACCATGGGTACCACGTCGTCGACGATCCCGCGCTAATGGAGCGGTGCAAGGAACTCGACGTGCTGTTCACGGTCTGCCCGACGACGACCCTGCATACGACGATCTGGCGCGACTTGCATGCGCCCGACCACGCGATTCGCCGCATGATCGAGGCGGGCTTGCGTGTCACCATCAACACCGACGATCCGGGCTTGTTCGCGACCACCCTGAATCGTGAATATACCGTGGCCGCTCTGGCCTTCGGCCTGTCGGAATCAACGCTCGCCGACATTGCCGCCAATGGACTCAAATACTGTTGGAGCCCGCCGATCGAGCCTACGTCGCCCGGCGCGGCCGTGACTACGGCGGCACGCCGATGACTGCCATCACCTACCCGGATCGTTGCTCCTTCGCCCGCCATGATTGGGAGATTCTGTCTCAGTACTGGCACCCCGTGGCGCAAAGCGAGAACCTCGCCGAAGATCGGCCGTTGGGTACGCGATTGCTGGACGTCAATCTGGTGATCTATCGCCTCGAAGGACGACTCACGGTGGCCCTCGATCGGTGCCCCCATCGAGGTACGAAGCTCAGCCTCGGAAAACTGTCCCAGGGGCGGCTCATCTGTCCCTATCACGGCCTCGAGTTCGACGGCCGCGGCGTCTGCACCCGCATCCCCGGGGACCCGCATGCCGGACGGATTCCTGACCGGTTCAGCATTCCCACCTGTTTGGTCGAGGAACGCTATGGACTCATCTGGGTGTGTTTGTCGGGAGCGCCGACGACACCGATTCCCGACTGGGCGGTACTCGAGCAGAGCGGCAATCAGCGCTGCAGCATGCATGCGGTTTGGAAAACCTCTGCGGCCCGCCATGTGGAGAACTTCAACGATCTTGCACATTTCGCGACCGTGCATGCCGGTACTTTCGGCAGCAGCGAGCATCCCGTCGTCAAATCTTATACGGTCGAAACGCGGCCGCACGGGCTGTATTTCGACGCGCGCGTGCCGATCTTCGATGGCGCGACGTTCGAAGCGGCGCCGGTGTACCGCGATCTCGACACGGAGTATGAAGTCACCTTTCCCTTCGCGACGCGCTTGACGCTCCACTATACCAATGGAATCGAACATATCTGCGACGTCGCATCGCCCATGTCGGCCGGCGAGAGCCAGATCTTCATCCTGAAATCTCGCGACCATGATCAGGATCAATCGGTGGACGACTGGTTTCGCTTTCAAGATGCCATCAACGAAGAAGACCGGGTGATGGTGGAGTCGCAAAGTCCGGTGACTTTGCCGCTCGATCGCGGCGTGGAGTGGCACATCGCTTCCGACGGCTTCTCTGTTGCCTATCGAAAGTACTGGGCGGCGCTTGGGATGAGCGCGGTATGAGCGTGCAGCCCCTCATGAATACACCCGCTTCTCATCCTTCAGCGCAAAGCGCCACCACACCAGGGCTGCGACGCAACGGGGTGTCGTTGCTCGAAAACTTTGCCCAGACATTGGGCGTGCTCTCGCCGGCCGGCACCTCGAGCATCATCATCCCTCTGTTGATTATCAGTGCCGGTAACGGCACCTGGCTCCTGCTGCTTGGGACATTGAGCATCTTTCTGATCGTCATGCTGAGCGTGTTGCGCTTTGCCGCTTTGCACGCCTCCGCCGGCTCCTTGGCTGCGTTCGCGCGTCTCGGCTTCGGCCGTCGCGGCGGTTTGTGGGGCGGCTGGGTTTACTTGCTCGGGATCTCCTATTGCATCCCCTCGGCGCTTTTGGGATCGGCGATCTATCTGGATTATTTGCTCACGCCGTGGCTCGGTGCCGGCAATTCGGACGTGCGTGTGGTCTCGTTAACCGTGCTGCTCGGTCTCGCGGCGTGGGCTGCGGCCTTTAGGGGCGTCAAGCTCTCCACACACCTCATGCTCATCATAGAGGCAACCTCGCTCACGGTCATGACGATTCTCATCGTGGTCGGTATGAGTCGTGCGCATGCATGGGTCGATCACGCACAAATCGGTCTGGCCGGCGTACATTTTTCCGGCCTGCAAGGTGGACTCGTGGTGGCCTTCATGCTGATGGCCGGCTTCGAGGGCGCCACGAGTTTGGGTGAGGAGTCCGACAACCCCAAAGCGGCCATTCCGCGCGCCATCTTCGGCTGCATGCTGCCGTTGTCGGTCTTCTACCTCGTGGCCACGTACTGCCTGGTGTCGCTCGGCAATCGGGGGGTGATTAGCGAGCAATCGAGCGGTCTTTCCGTGCCCTTCGATGCCCTGGCCCGTGCGCTGCACGTGCCGGGGTTCGGCATCTTGAGTACGCTCGGCGTGGCCTTGAGCTATTTTGCCTGTGCGCTGGGATGCTTGACGGTGGCGGCCCGCGTGCTCTTTTCGATGGCGCGCGAGGGAGAATTTTGGCCCAGCTTCGGGCGTGCGCATGTTCGCGTCGCCACCCCGCATCGGGCCATCGCGCTGATTTCGCTGGCGAGCATCGTCATCCCCTCGAGTATGCTCGCGTGCGGCGAAGATATCGGCATTGCGTTCAACCTGCTCGTGCAGCTCGGTTCGATCGGCATCATCGGCGGTTACTTGTTCAGTGTAGTGGCGCTCCCGTTGTACTTGCATCGGCGTCGAGAATTGCAAGGCCGCGACCTGGTCGTGGCGGTCAGCGCCAGCGGTTTGCTCATCGGCGTGCTGATTCTCAGTGTCTACCCGACGCCACCGCGCCCGTACTCCTACGTGATCTACGCATTCTTGGGCTCGGTCTTCGCCGGTATGACCCTCTCGGTCTGCCTGAAGGCGACGAACTCCGCACAGCCGGCGGAATCGTCAGGAGGATCCGTGACTCTTTAAAGACCCACTGTGGCGGCGGCAGCGCGCGAACGCGACGATAGATCTACATGATAACGGGAGAGGGATAGCGTGAATTTTCAGAGGCGAACGAGTGCCCGGACGGGCGGGTTGATCGATTGGAAGACCATGGTCATGGCGGTCATGGTCGCGACGGGCGGGGCGTCTCGAGCGGCGGAGGCTCCGGAAGCGGCACCGCCCTCGCCGAGCGCGAGCGCCAATGACGCGGCGGCGACGTCATCACCCGGACCGAGTCCGGCCGCGCAGGAGCCCAAGGAAATCGAGGCAATCGAAGTTCGCTCGGTGGCGGTCGATGAGAACATCATGCCCACGTCGCTCTCGTCGACGTCGACCTACGGACTCGACTTGGGCGTGATGGAAACGCCGCGTAACACGACCATGCTCTCGCATGCGCAGCTGGATAACGTCAATCTCCAGGATCCGCGTGGCTTTTCGTACTTGACCTCGAGCGCCTATACCGATTCCGCCTTCGGCGGTCCGAACGTCCCGCGTATTCGCGGGCAAACGGGCGATGTATTCATTAATGGCATGCGTTCGAGCTTCACCTCGGGCGGCTATGGTCCGCCCTTGAGTTACAACAGCATTGAGACCATCGACATCACCAAAGGTCCTGCCAGCGTCATCGCGGGACCGGGTCCGGGTGTGGGCGGATCGGTGGATTTCATCACCAAGTTACCCGACGCCGCACAATTCAAAGGGTCGGTCACCGGAGAGGCTTCCAGCCTGGGCGTCAAGCGCTGGAACGCCGATTTTGGCGGTCCCATCGAGGGTAGCAGTCTCGCCTGGCGCGTCAGCTACTCCGGCGAGCAAAGCCATAGCTATTTTACCGGCCATTTCCTCGACGAACAGTCTTTCTATGGGGTCCTCGTCGGGCATCCCTCCGACACGTATTCGTTCCAGTTCAACAGCGAAGTGACGTATGCCCACTATCAGGAGGATGTCGGCATCAACCGGGTCGATCAGGCGCTGATCGATGATCGCGCGTATCTCACCGGCTCGGTGCCGAACGCCGACATCTATGGTTTCGGTACGTTCCTCACCTTGGGTAACCCCGTGTACCTCAATCCAAAGCTCACGCTGGATGAATCTGCCGGTACTTCCGCCCGCGCACTGCTCTACAACGCGCAACTGATCCAAACCTGGCAGCTCGGGACTTTCGGTTCGGTGACGAACAACACCTTCTTCAACTATGAAAATCGGGACAATCAGGCCGAATACTATTACGCCGACTCGTCCCGGGGTTCTTGGACGCTCGAGAACCGCGCGGGTTTCACCACGAAGTTCGACTTCACAGTGGCGGGCCTCAACATCGGCAACGAGATCAATGTCGGCACCAGCCTGCGCTTCGCGCACGTCAATTACATCTCGAACTTCAGCAGTGAACCGGCGAGCGTCTACGATCTGACCGGCCCGGGCTCGAGCTTCGTATTTCCCGCCGCTAATCAGGCAGGAGACGATTCGGTACCGTATGTGTCCGCCATGGGTAGAATTCAATATGGCACGTCCGGTCGCGATTCGATCAACGCCGGCAATTCGTCAATTTCGAATCTCTACGACGCGGCGATATACTTCGAGCATCGGTTGCTGTTCACGCCCGAACTGTCGGTCTTGTACGGTAGTCGCCTGGATCTCGCCCACGCCAATGAGAGGGACCCGCTGTCGGAAGTGGCGGATGCATTCACCGCGACCCAACTACCGGCCGCGGTATCGACGCCTTGGTACGGCATCACCAATGCCAACATCAGTCCACTGTATCAGTTCGAGGATTGGGCGAGCGCGTATCTGACGTTCGACTACACCCAGAACATCAGCGGTGCTTCCGGCGATGGCGGCGTGGGAACGTATGCGGGAGATCCTAGCGCCACCTTCCGGCAAAACAGCCGACTGACCGAGGCGGGAGTGAAATTCAGCCTTCTGAACAAGACCTTGTTCATCGGCTCCGCGATTTTCGACCAACGACGGTTGGTACCCGCCGGAGCGAACGGCACCGAATCCGTTCAGGCGAGAATCCGGGGTGTCGAGACGGAGCTCAATTATCAGCCGAACGGCAATGTGTTCTTCACGGCGAGCTATTCCTACATCCGCACGCTGCTGACGGCGCCGGATAGTTTCTATAATTTTCCCGCCTACGCGGGCACGTTCATCGACGGCGCCGCGTCCGTCATCGTCTGGCAGCCAAATCAAAGCTCGAACGATCCCGGTGTGCCGCAACAAACCTTCAACCTGCTGGGCAATTATCAATTCAACTCCGGTTTCGGAGCGCGCCTCGGCGTGCAGGCGACAGGGCCGATCGACACGACATCGTCGGGTTTCATCAATGTCGCCGCCACGAATGCCGCGGCGGTGAACGATGGCTTTGGCACGCTGCTGGGGCCCGGCGGGGTCGTGCCCGCGTCGGTGGTCGGTGCCAATGGCTATTACCAGACTCCGCGGATTCCCTGGCAATACACGGTCAACTTGGCCGGTTACTACAAGGCGGGGCCTTACGACATCAAGCTGTCGATCTACAATTTGCTGGACCACAGAAACTGGCAATCCTCGCCCCCCTACTACGGCAACGACTTTCTGGTTCAATCGGATCCCTTGTCGGTGGACTTGACGGTGCGTTACAAATTTTGAGTGTTTAGCGCATGTAAGGTTCGCTTTCGACCGCGCGCGCTTCGGCATTGCGTTGCTGCGCGCGCAGTGCATCCGCCAGTAGCCGGCCCGCCTGCGCTTGGGTGTCGTGGTCGCCGCTCGCGAGTACGAGCGCCTTGCGGCCACAGACTTCCGCTTGACGCGGGTCGTTCTCGGCAAGTCGCAGACGTCCGCGCTCGATCCACAGCAGTGGGTTATTGGGTTCGATGCGCAGTGCCCGATCGAGAGTGCTCGAGGCGCCGTCCATATCGCCGCGCGACATGAGCGTGCGTGCCTGCGTGACCAGCGCGCGGGTCGCGGGTGAGAGATGATTTTCGCGAGGCGGCCGCGGCGGTCGCGGCGCCGCGGTAGCGGGTGGCGATGGAGCAGGAGTGGGGGGTGTGGTCGGCCGTGGAGCCGGAGCGGGCGGCGGACTCGGCAATGAAGGTCGAGTGGCCGGCGCGGGGCAGCCGCCGAGCAGCGCAGCCATGATGAGCAAGGTCGGTAGTTTCGCCTTGCTGGCCGCTACCTTGAACGCCGCCGTTGTCCGCCTCCGCTTCAATGAACAATGCCCTTGATCCATGTCTTGATTTTCTCACCCACCGCGGCGGGTGGCGAGGAATTGCAACCCGGTTTGACCGGCAACACCGCGTCCGTCGGTACCGCAACGAGCACCGCATCCGCGCTGCAGGCCGGAGTCGATTCCAGGCCATCGCCGAAGTCGATCCAGCGATCCTCGACGAGATCAGGGGGCACCGGCTCGAAAGAAGCGGACTTCAAGCTCTTCATCGTCTGGATCCAGATGGGCAGCGCGCCCCTGGCGCCGGTGAGCCCGGTCACGCGATTATCGTCGTAGCCCACCCAGACGACGGTGAGGTAGCTGCCGGTGAAACCCGCGAACCAGCTATCGCGGGTATCGGACGAGGTGCCGGTCTTGCCGGCCACGACCAGACCGCGGGGCAATGCCGCCGCGGCCTCCCTGGCGGTACCCTTCGTGGTGACCAGCGTCAGCATCCGGTCGAGTTGGTATACCGCGGCCGAGGGTGCGGCTTCCTCGACCTGAACCTTGAAAGTCTTGAGCGGCTTGCCCTGTTCGTCCAGTACCGCCTGCACCGCCCGCAGCCGGGCGCGAAAGCCGCCATTCGCCAGCGAGGTGTAGATCTGCACCACCTCGAGCGGAGTCATTTCCACGGTACCTAGCAGCAGCGAGGGATTGAGTGTCGGGGCGCTCTCGAGCCCCAGACGTTGCAAGGTCTCGGCCACGTGCGCTAGGCCCAAGTCGAGCCCGAGCCGTACGGTCGCCAGGTTCAAGGACTCGGCCAGAGCACGCGACATCGGTACCCGGCCGTGGAAATCATGCTCGAAGTTTTGTGGCGCCCAGATGCTGCCGTCCCCGAGTTTGAGCTCGATCGGCGAGTCGTCGATCAAGGTGGCCGCATTGTAACGACCGGTTTCGATGGCGGTCAGGTAGACGGCGGGCTTGACGAGTGAGCCGATCGGGCGGCGCGCGTCGAGCGCTCGATCGAAGCCATCGGTGCCGAACTCGCGGCCGCCGACCACCGCGATCACGTCGCCGCTGTTCGGTTCGGCCACCATCACCGCGCCCTCGAGATGGGCATTGCGTACCGGGCTTGCGGCATCGAGACGGTTCAAGTTTTGAGTCAGTGCATGTTCGGCGGCAGCCTGGGCGCGGGGGTCGAGACTGGTGTAGACGGCAAGGCCCGCCGCCGCGAGGTCCGCTTCGGCGTAGTCGCGTTTCAAGTGGCGGCGCACGAGATCGAGATAAGCCGGGACGTAGCCGCCGCCCGGCGGACGCAGGCCCAAGGGCTTGGCGGCCGCGCGCTTGGCGGCGGCCGCATCGATCAGATGGGCGGCGGCGAATTCCTGCAGAACGAGATTGCGTCTGGTCCGCGCCCGATCATCGTGTCTGCGCGGATCGTAGTAGGAGGGTCCCTTGACGAGCCCGATCAGCAGCGCCAATTCACCGGCGTCGAGCTCGTCGAGAGGCTTGGCGAAGTAATATTGGCTGCCGAGACCGAAGCCGTGTATGGCACGCGCGCCGTCCTGGCCCAGGTAGACCTCGTTGAGATAGGCCACCAGTATCTCCTCCTTGGAGAAGTGCGCCTCGAGGCGCAGCGCCATCACCGCCTCGGTGGCCTTGCGGCCGACCGTTTGCTCGTCCGATAAAAAGTAATTCTTGACCAGCTGCTGGGTCAGAGTGCTGCCTCCCTGCACCACGCGCCGCGCGCGCAGGTTGACCCAAGAGGCGCGCAGGATGCCGTAGACGTCGACGCCGGGGTGCTCATCGAAGCGTCGATCTTCGATCAATTTGATACCGTTGCGGAGCAACGGCGGCACGTCGGCCGGCGACACGATCAGGCGATCCTCGCCATGAATGGGAAATACGCTGCCGATCACCGGCGGATCGAGGCGGAACACCGGCAGATCGGTGTCATTCGCCAGCTTCAAGCCCGTGATCGCCTTGCCGTTCGCGCGGATCGACACCGATTGGGGTTCGCGCAACTCGTCGACAAAGCGCGCACGCCGCGTATGCAGATCGAAGGTGCCGCCGTTGCGGCGATAGATGCCCGGGCCCATGGCGGGATCGCCGCGGCTGTAATGGAGTCGGTGCAACTCCTCCTCCAGTTCGTCCGCCGATAGCGGAGCGTCCACATAGAGCTCGAGCGGTGCGGCGTAGACTCGAGCCGGAACGGACCAATGCCGACCTTGGAATTCGCGGGTCACGACGTGGTCCAAATGTACCACCCACAGCGCAAGGAACGCCGCGAACACCAGGAACACGACGCCCACGATGAGGATCATCGAGAGCCAACGATGCGATTTCGAACGCGCCACGGAGTCAGTAGACGGCGAGCGTCGCCCCGTTCTGATCGACGGTCTCTAGGGCCACGTCGAATCCCCAGAGCAATTTCAAATGCTTGAGGGTCTGCTCGGCCTGATTCTTGATCAACATTTTTCCGTTATAGCTTTGATGCTGCAAGAACAGTTTGCGATCGGTGTCGTGGGCATAACGTACCACCGATATTTCAGGCATGGCCGACTCGAGGCGATAGGCGGCGGATAGTTGGCTGCGGATGGCTTTGAACCCCTCCGCTCCCGCCGTATGGTCGACCGTCCAATGATCGAGCCCCTCCTGTGTTTGAATATCCATCAAGCGAAAATCACGCACCAGCTTCGGTGTCAGGAATTGCAGGATGAAACTTTCATCGCGGTAGTTTTGCATGATGTCGTGGAAAGTCGCGAGCCAATCCTTGCCCGCCACCTCCGGTAGGTACTCCCGGTCTTCGTCCGTCGGATCCTCGCAGACGCGCTTGATCTCATTCCATGCGGCAAAGCCTAGCGCATACGGATTGAGTGACGAGTATTCCCGCTGCCGGATGACGTTGGTGTGGGAATGCAGGCATTCGAGCAGGATGCCTTGATCGATTTCGCCGGCATCGTACATGTCGTTGATGAGCCGGTGATGCCAGAAGGTGGCCCAGCCCTCGTTCATGACCTGGGTCTGCCGCTGCGGATAGAAGTATTGCGCGATCTTGCGCACGATGCGCGCGAGTTCGCGCTGCCAGGGCTCGAGCTTGGGCGCATGTTTCTCGAGGAAGTACAGCAGGTTCTCCTCGGGAGACGCCGGGAAGACGGCGGCCTGTTTTGCCGCCTTGGCGATTTGCGGCACCAGGCTGTAATACTCGGCCTGACGCATCGTCTCCTGCGCCACGGACAGGCGCTTCGCTTGCTCGGCGCGCTCCTTCCGCGTGTCGAGCCGGCTCGGTCGTTTGTATTTATCGAGTCCTTGATCGCGCAGCGCGTGCAGCGCATCGAGCGTTTGCTCGACCCTTTCCAATCCGTAGCGTTCCTCGCAATCGGCGATGTAATTGCGGGCAAAGAGCATGTAATCGAGAATGGCGTCGGGCTGGGTCCACTGTTTGAACAGGTAATTGCCCTTCGAGAAGCTGTTGTGCCCGAAGCAGGCATGCGGAATGACCAGCGCCTGCATGGCGAGAGAATTGTCTTCCATCAAGAAGGCGATGCAGGGATCCGTGTTGATGACGATTTCATAGGCGAGCGAATTTGCACCGGAGCGGTAATTCGCACTCTCGATCAAAAAGTGTTTGCCGAAGCTCCAGTGGCCGTAGTTGACCGGCAGACCGCTCGAGACGTAGCTGTCGAGCATCTGTTCGCTGGAAATGACTTCGAGCTGGTTCGGGAAGGTGTCGAGACCGTAGCCGGCCGCGTGCCGTGCGCAGATCTGTTCGATCGCCAGCAGATCGTCCAGAGTCCATTCGCTGCCGCTCAAGTGACGCACTGCTTGCATCGAGCCTCAAGTCTCTTTTTGAAACAGCTTGGCGAGCGCCGGGTAGACCTCGTTGCGGGCGCTCACGGTCGCCATGTTGAAATGATCGCTCTCGATCAATCGATAGGCGGCCCAAAGGCTGGTGGTGCCTTGGGCCGGCCGGTCGCCCACTTCGGCGTAGACGAAGTAACGCGAAAAGGGTAGCAGCTGGGACAGCAGATAGGCCGAGGACTCGGTGGAGTCGACGCCGAAGGAGTCGCCGTCGCTCGCCTGGGCACCGAAGATGTTGTAGTGCGAGGCCGGATAGCGGGCATCGATGATTTCATTCATCTTTGCGAGCGCCGAAAGCACCTTGGTGCTGCCGGCCTGGGTGCCGTTGAAGAAGGTATCTTCGTCGACCTCTTGAGCTTGATCGGTGTGACGAATGAAGACCAGATCGACCTTCTTGTATTTTCGGGTCAGAAACAGGTAGAGCAGCGTGAAGAACCGCTTGGCTAGATCCTTGCGTTTCTCATCCATGGAGGAGGAGACGTCCATGAGGCAGAACATCACCGCGGCGGTGCAGGGACTCTGGACCTCGACCAAGCTACGATGGCGCAGATCCACGGGGTCCAAGAAGGGGATGTCCTCGGGGTCATCCTGTAGCGCCCGCAGCGCGGCCTCCGCCGCTTGCACTTGCGCCGGATTGGCGCCTGTGCGCGCCGCGATCAGCGCCGCCTCGGCCGCCTCGAGGGCTTCTTCGCGCTGCGCCTCGGCGGCGATGCGCCTGCCGATGGAGGCTTTGAAGGTGCGCACCACACAGACATTACCCGGATTGCCGTAGCGAACCACGCCGCCGCGACGAAAACGCGTCTCATCGATTTGCAACAGATCCTTTTTGACGAGAGCGGGAAGTTCGAGTTCATCGAACAATAGGGAGAGATATTCTTCGCGGGACAGGGCGAAGCGGAATGCGTCCTCTTCGTCCGACTGTCCGTCTCCGGACCCTTGGCCTCCACCTCGACCCTGGGCCGGGTTGTGGGGTATCTTGTCGCCGACACGATATTGATCGTTGCCCGGTATGACCTTGCCCGTCGCGCCGGACACGGGGTCCAACGCGAAGCGCGGCTCCGTGACGTCCTTGCGCTCGATCGTCACTTCGACGGCCTTGTCGATATCCTTCAACTTGTGCCGGGCGACCAGCTTGTCCACCTCTGCCTTGAGCGCGCCGTCGAGACGTTTCAGTACGCGCTGACGGTTGGCTGTGCTCTTGCCTTTCTGCGCTCTGCGATCGACGATGACGCTGGTCACGGTTCGGTTTCCGATGGTGGCTCCGGCTTCACTGCCGTCTGGCCATTGTCCACCATTCTATCTGACGGCGCACTTGAGTCGCCGTGTGGCCCCGAGCTTGCATGCGGGCAATGAAGGCCTGGTGCTTCTTATCGTCCTCGGCGCTGCCTTTGGCAAAGTAGGACACCACCGGCAATAAGTCATCTGTTGCTGCAAACATACGCTTTTCGATCACTTCGCGGAGTTTCTGGTAACTGGTCCAGACCAGTTTCTGGCCCCCGCTCTTGTTTTGCGCCCGCAGCACATGGTTGACGATTTCGTGCCTGAAGTCCTTTGGATTGCCGATTCCGGCCGGTTTTTCCATTTTCTCGAGTTCGGAATTCAGCGCCGCCTTGTCGAAGGCTACGCCCGTGGCGGGATCGACATACACCTCTTCCTGAATCCAGAAATCCGCGAACGCCACATAGCGGTCGAATAATTCCTGACCATAGTCCGCATAGGACTCCAAGTAGGCCGCCTGAATTTCCTTCGTCAGCTCCTCGAGGTAGCGGGGGATCAGGAACTCCTTCAAATGCACCGTGCAAGCCTTTTGCAGATCAGGGCCGAAGTCGGAGGTCCCGATGCTCTCTTCGATAACCTTGAGCAGAGTCACCGGATCCGCCGATTCCTCCGAGGGATCGCGGTTGAATGCCTTGGAGATGAGCTTGAAAGCATAGCGCGTCGAGAACCCGCTCATGCCTTCATCGTTGCCCGCCATTTCGCGGTACTCGGCCACACTCTTGGCTTGAGGATCGGATTCCCGCAGGTTCTCGCCGTCGTAGACGCGAAGTTTCGAATAAATGCTCGAGTTCGGCGGAGTCTTCAGCCGTGACAGAACCATGTAACGCGCCAACATCGGCAGTGTACCCGGGGCGCAGGGCGCCTTCGCCAAGGTCGACTCGCGTAGCAGCTTCTGATAGATGGCGACCTCTTCGGTCACCCGCAAGCAATAAGGCACCTTGACGATGCAGATACGATCCAGGAATGCTTCGTTGTCCTTGTTGCTGCTGAACTTCTTCCATTCGCTCTCGTTCGAGTGCGCCAGCACGGTGCCTTGGTAAGGCATGGCGCCGAAGCCTTCGGTACCTTTGAAGTTGCCTTCCTGAGTGGCGGTCAGCATGGGATGCAGAACCTTGATGGGCGCCTTGAACATTTCGACGAACTCGAGCAAACCCTGCGTCGTCAGACACAAGCCGCCTGAATAGCTATAAGCATCGGGGTCGTCCTGGCTCAATTTACTCAACTTGCGCATGTCGACCTTGCCGACGAGCGAGCTGATGTCCTGGGTGTTTTCATCTCCGGGCTCGGTCTTCGCGACCGCCACCTGGTTGAGCACCGATGGAAAGATTCGCTGCACGCGGAAGCGGGAGAGATCCCCTTGATAACTGTGCATCCGCTTTTGTGCCCACGGGCTCGACAGACCGGTGAGGTAACGAGGACTGATGCCGTACTCGCCCTCGAGTCGCGCACCAAAGGTCTCGGGGTTGAAGAGACCCAGCGGAGACTCGAGCAGTGGACTCCGTTCGCCGGTGTCACCGTCGACCAAGGTGTAGATTGGGTAACGCTCCATCAAGCTCTTCAGCTTGATGGCAAGCGTGCTCTTCGCGCTGCCCACGGGTCCCAGCAGATACAGCACCTGCTTGCGCTCTTCGAGACCTTGTGCCGCATGGCGATAGAAGGAGACGATCTCTTCGATGATGCCGCCTTCCATGCCGTAGAAGTCGGCGAAGGCATCGTATAATTTCAGGATGCGGTTGCCGAACAGACGCAGCAGACGCGGATCGGATTTCGTCTGTACCAGGCGCGGTTCGCCGATGGCTTTCACCATGCGCTCGGGCGCGAGCGCGTAGGTCATTGGATCCTTGCGACAAAGGTCGAAGAATTCGGCTAGCGTGAACGTCGTCGCAACGCTCTTTTCGTACGAAGTCTTGAAGTCTTCAAAAAGCACTGAGCTTGCTGTCACGGTTGGACCCTCGATATGTGCACCGACTAGGGATCAGGGTTAGAGTCTCGTAACCGAATGCAAATGTCTACCGTCTATTTTAGTACTAGCGGCCTAACTTCTCGTATCTTTAACTTCTGGCACACTGACACTCACTTCTGACACACCGACCGTGCAGTGGTATACCCGTTTCGGCCGATGCAGCGGCCACACGGGCATGCGTGCGGCTCATTCCATCTCGAAGTCGCACTTCGTCAACGGCACGAGGCGGGTTTTGTGCCACAGCTTGTGCCCCAGATAGAAGGCGAGAAAGCCTGGAATCATGAGGTAGCCCGTAATGAAATCGAACCACGAGAACACGGGCGTCTGAAACATGCCGATGTTCGCGCCGAACAGGACCACCACGAACAGTACCACCGCCAGCCATGGACCATACGGATAGAGTTTGGACCTGAACTTCAAGTCGTCCAGGCTGCGGCCCTGCGCCACCCATGCTTTGCGAAACCGCAGATGGCAGATGGCGATGCCGAGCCAGATCAAGAAACCGCTCAAGCCCGAGGCATTATAAAAGAGCTGATAGATTTTTTGATCGCCGACCAGGGTCGAGAAGAAGGCCATGGCGCTCACCAACCCGGTGACCAGCAGTGCGGCTGTGGGGACGCCGCGCCGGTTGAGCGTGCCGAACATCTTCGGCGCCTTGCCGCTGTGGGCCATGGCATACAACATTCTGGAGGCCACGTACATCGACGAATTGCCGCAGGACAGTACGGCGGATAGGATGACGGCGTTCATGACGCTGGCGGCGTAGTAGCCGAACCGCGGCACGTTTTGAAATACCATCGTGAAAGGCGAGAGGGCGATGTGACTCTCGTCGCCATGCATGAGGTTGGGGTTCGTGTAGCTGATGAGCGTACCGACGACGAATATGGAGCCGATATAGAACAAAAGAATGCGCCAGAACACGGTCTTGATCGCCTTCGGCACGTTTTTGCCCGGGTCGGTGGTTTCCGCCGCGGCCAGTCCGACGCCCTCGGTGCCCTGGAAGGAAAATCCGGCCACCAGGAAAACCATCAGCACGGCCGACATGCCGCCGACGAAGGGTGCCCGCGTCCCACTTGCGGGATCGCGTAGCACCCAATTCTGCAAGCCGGGGCCATGGTCGCCCATCAAGCCGGTGATCATCAATCCGCCCACCAATAGAAAGATGAGGACAGTGACCACCTTGATGCCCGCAAACCAGTACTCGGCCTCGGCGTACGCCTTGACGGACAACAAGTTCAAGCCCATGAGCACGGCGAAGAATCCCATGGCCCACAGCGTCGAGTTCGATTGGGGGAACCAAAACTGGACGATCAGGGCGCCGGCCACCAATTCCGCCGCCAGGGTGATCGACCAGCTGAACCAGTAGTTCCAGCCGACCGCGAAGCCGAACGAGGGATCGATGAAGCGTTCGGCATAGGTTTCGAACGAGCCGCGTATCGGCAGCTGCGTCGCCATCTCGCCCAGCGATTGCATCATGCAGTACACCGCCATCCCCATGATCGCGTACGCCAGCATGGCGCCGCCGGGGCCGGCGCGGGTGATGGCGCCGCCGCTGGCGAAGAACAGGCCAGTGCCGATCGCGCCGCCAATGGCGATCATGCTCAATTGTCGGGATCCGATACCGCGCTCCAGTTCGCGCGATTGATTTGCTGTCATGCAGGTGTCCTTAACGTGGGAGGCTGGCGCCTTTATCGATATCAATCGGCCGATTCATCCGCCGCCAACCGATCGAACGTAAGCCGCATTGCATCGATGCGCGCCAAATAGTCGCTGACTCGATGGTCTCCGCAGCGTTGCTCGACGGTCAAGCGGAAGCCGCGTCGCGCGTAGACCTCGCCCGCACCGGCTCCGCACAGATGAATGACCGCCGCCAGCGCTTGCTTGCGCCCGAGACTCAAGGACGTCTTGCGATGTCGTTCGAGTATGAGCGCCACACCGCGATCGAGATCGGCCGCGGTCAACTCCACCGCGTGGGCTGGAATCACCCGCGAATACAGGCTGTTGAACCAGCATGAATGCCAATCGTCCCACGGGCCATCCTGTGCGACCGCATGCTCGTGGATGCAGTAGCGTCTGGCTTCGGCGAAAGTGCCATCGGTGATCTGGTACATGCCGACGGCGCTGGATGCCGGTCGGTAGATCGAGAACGGATGCCGACTCCACGACCAGCGCCAATAGGTGCGCACGATCGGATTACCGGAGCCCTCCACCTGCGCCACCGCGGCGAGGAAATCGGGGGTGATGACGGCGGTCGAGTACTCTCTGAAGAGTGGCGCATAGCGTCGCCACGTTTCGGCGGGCGTCTTGTAGAGGGTACCGCTCACGGGGAACAACAGTTCCGACGGCTTGCGGATCACTTGATAGAGGCCGTTGATGGCGAGGCATGCCGTGCCCCCCAGTACGGCGAGCAATAGTAGTTGCGACAGGCGCGAAGAGCGCTTGAAGGTTCGCCACCACCGTCTGCGGACGCGAGCGCTCGGCCATAGCGCGATGTTGATGCGGGGTACGAGATATTTCACTCAAGATAGCCCGACAATGTAGCGGCCGTACGAGTCGAAGGCGGCGGCCGGAATGCCGAGCTCAGCGGCGCTGTCGGCGAGGGGCCGCAAGCTGGCGTTCTGTGCGATCTCGATGTCTGATAACAAGTCGATCTCCCTGACGGCAATCGAGTTTACAGGCGCCGAACCGCGGCCGGTGCATTTTCGATTCCTCCCTGGCGGGTGTGATGCTAACCTGTTTCGGGCCGCATCGTTGTTGCGGACACGGCCATACACCCTGAACGAAGCGGAGATAGGCCTCGCTATGCCGTATTCCTCTGAAGCCGCCACCGGCGGGGCCTCGAGCACCGATCGCGGTGGCGTTGCCGACAGGTACACGCTGCTCGCCGCCGATGAGCCGGCGCCCGTCCTCGAGTTCGGCATGCAGGGACGCTCGAACTTCGTGATCCTCGTCGATCATGCGAGCCATCGGATACCGCGTCGCTTGGGCGATTTGGGGCTGCCTGCCGCTGAGTTGAAACGGCATATCGCCTGGGACATCGGCGCTCTCGCGGTGGCGCGGCAGGTCGCCGCCGCGCTCGATGCGCCGCTGGTGGCGCAGAACTACTCCCGGTTGGTGATCGATTGCAATCGCGACCCGGCCGTCGCGACGTCCATCCCGCTCGTGGGCGAGTCCATCGAAATCCCGGGTAACATCGGTCTGAGTGCGGCGGCCATCGCGGCGCGCCGCGCCGAGATCTTCGATCCGTACCACCAGCGGATTCGTGAGTTGCTCGATGCACGGGCGGCGGCGGGTCGGACCACTATCTTGGTGGCTCAACACAGCATGACGAATATCTTCAAGGGGGTGCGGCGCGAGATGCACGCCGCCATCTTATACAACCGCGACCGCCGTTTTGCCGGCCTGATGTTGGATTGGCTGCGATGTGAGCCGGAACTGGTGATCGGTGATAACGAGCCCTACTTCGTCAGTGACGAGTCCGATTTCACGGTGCCGCGTCATGCGGAGGCGCGCGGTCTGCCGCACGTGGAGCTCGAGATCCGCCAGGACCTGATCGGCGACGCGGCGGGTCAGGGTGAATGGGCACGACGGATCACCGCCGCTCTGCGTGACTCGGAACGAGCCTTCTTTAGCGCGAACCGCTCCACATCAGGGCCCCGGAATTGTGATTTCCAGACTCCGCCAACCGATTGACCTCGCGCGGCAGTGCCTGCGACAGACGGCGGACCAAGTCGCGCGGTTGCAAATCCAATTTGGCGGCCAGCGCCCGCAGAGCGCCCGTACCGAACAGCGCATGCAGCTGTTCGCTGAAAATCGGTTCGTTTACATTGCTGCTGATCCAGGAATGTGCCACCGAACCCAAGCCCATTTCCTCCATGCGCCTGACGATCCCGGTTACCGTGCCGTGCCGCTCGATGAGCTCCTCGACGGCGCGGGAGAACTCTTCGCTCGCCAGTTGGCCCCAGAGCTGCTTGGGTAGGCGTAGCCATCTTTGCATGGCGGAAGTATCGCTGGTGTTTGCCATGATTCAGAGTCTAGTCAAGCAATGGAATGAAAAACGGAAAATGAAAGCATCGTCATGCGGACGTCGGCGAACGACGACAGTGCCGCCCCGGGATGAGAAGCCGCAGGCCGGCGTACTCTCGACACATCTAGACTCTGCATGGCTCGCTCCTTCCGTTTGGTGTTTTTAAGAGTCGTTCAGCCACACCAACAAATCTGTTAGCCAAGTCCCAAACTCACCATGTGCCATTGCATTTTTAAAGACCAGCATCCGCTCGACACCCGCGTTCATCGAGTTCTCGGGTTGAGCTAGGCCGGTGTGAGCGGCTGGCCGCGGGCGCGACCCTGCGCACCTTGCATTGGATCAGCCAGCACCCACCGAGTTCTTCAGATTCGGCCAGGCCAGCGTGAGCAGCAGGCTGCGGGCGGCCATGAGTACGACCAGTGCGGCCCAAATTCCGGTGTTGCCCCATAGTGATGAAAACAAGAATAACGCCGGTGCATAGAGAAGGACGCTGCCGAGCATGGTATTGCGCAAGGTGCGGGTGCGCATGGCGGACATGAACACGCCGTCCCATAGAAAGGCCCAAATGCAGATGACGGGCAGGGCCGCCACCCACGGCCAGTAGATCGATGCGGTCCGCTGCAAGGAAATGTTCGATGTCATCGCCCTGAGGTACCAAGGCTCTGCGGCGACGAGCGCGGCGGCCAGCATCAGGCTCCAAGCCAAGGAGAGGGCGGCGGTCCGGCGCACGATCTGCACGAGGCTTGCCCGGGAACCGGCACCGATGGCGCGCCCGCCGAACACCTCGGCGGCCGTCGCGAAGCCATCCAGCAGGTTGGCGACGAGCAAGAAGGCCTGCATCAGGATTTGGTTGGCCGCGAGAGCCATGAGTCCGAAACGGGCACCGCGCTCGGTCATCAAGGTGAACGAGCCGGTGAGCAGCAGCGTGCGGATCGTGATGTCGAGATTGGCGGAGAACAGCCGGCGCCAGGCGGCCTTCGCCAATAGCTGGTCGAGCACCGCGCGCCAGTGTGCGAGCGGTGCCATCCGCAGCATGAGCAGCGTGGTTACGAGGCAGATCAATGCCTCACTGGTCACGGTTGCCCAAGCAGCTCCCGCGATGCCCCAGTGCAAGCCCAATACATAGAGAAGGGCCAATCCCGCGTTGAGCGAGTTCAGTGCCACCTGCAGCAGCATGACCGTGCGTGCCCGGCCTTGACCCATTAGCCAGGCGAATTGGGCATACCCGAGCAGCGTCATCGGCGCGGACCAGATACGCGCATGGAAGTACCGGTCCGCCAAGGGCAGCACCGTGGCGGGTGGGCTCAAGAACCGCAGCGCCAACCAGCCGATTGGCTCTTGCAGCAGCCATAGAAGGCATCCACCGGCGACCGCCGCGAGCATCGGACGCAGGCCGGCCAGTAGCACTTCCCGCGGGTCGTTGCGGCCGATTGCCTGGGCCACCAGCGCGGTGGTGGTGAAGCGCAGAAAGGCGAAACACCAGAAGACCACCGTGAATATAGTCCCGCCGATGCCGGCCGCCGCAATCACGGCGGGGTCGCCCAGACGACCGAGCACGGCCGTGTCGACCATGCCCATCAGCGGCGTCGTCATGGCCGCCAGCATCACGGGTACCGCGAAACGGATCAGGGCCGAATAGCTCAGCGGGGCGACGGTGAATGACATGCGGTACCTGTCATGGTACGGCAAAGAGGCATTCCCACCAATCACCGGCGGTGACTTGGCGATGGGGTGGTCGAAAATCGCCTGCGCTTAGTCCTCCGAGAGTCCCTGCTGCACTGATGGCACGGGTATCGCCCGGCTAGTGCGCCGCAGCGCGTGGAATTGCCAACCGTCCGGCGAGTTCCTCTACACTGCGCCCACACCCGGCGCCGGGACAGCGAGCGCCGGTCAACATCAGCGAGTTTGAGCAAGAAAATGAAAATTCCCAAGGGCCTGCAACCGTTGATCGACGACGGCATGGTCGATGAGGTGGTGCGCAGCCTGAAGAGCGGCAAAGAGGCCTCCGTTTATATCGTGGCGTGCGGCAAGCAACTGCGCTGCGCCAAGGTTTACAAGGAGGCGGAACACCGCGGTTTTCATCGGTTGGCGCAGTATCAGGAGGGTCGCAAGACGCGCAGCAGCCGCGATGCGCGGGCCATGGGCAGGCGCGGCCGTCATGGCCGCAAGGTGCAGGAGGCGGAATGGAAGAACGCCGAGGTCGACGCGCTATACCGGTTGGCGGGCGTGGGCGTGCGGGTTCCCGCGCCCCACTTGGTGCATGAGGGCGTGCTTCTGATGGAGTTGGTGCGCGACGCGCAGGGCGAGCCGGCGCCGCGTCTCAACGAGGTGAACTTTTCAGCCGAACAGGCGCGGCAGTGGCATGCCTTCATGATCTTGCAGATCGTCCGCATGCTGTGCGCCGGATTGATCCACGGGGATCTGTCCGAGTTCAACGTACTCTTGGATGTGAACGGTCCGGTGATCATCGACCTGCCTCAGGCCGTGAACGCCGCCGGCAACAACAATGCGTTTGCCATGCTGGAACGCGACGTCAACAACATGCGCGCCACCTTCGGCCGCGCCGCGCCCGAATTATTGAAAACCGAGTACGCGCGGGAAATCTGGGCACTGTACGAGGCCGGTGAACTGACGCCGGCGACCGTGCTCACGGGGCGATTCGCCCGTGACCCCACTGCCGCGGATGTTGGCGCGGTGTTGAACCACATCGAAGTGGAGCGGCGCGAGGCGTTGGAGCGTCAGCGGCGGCGCGACGAGGCGGAGGCGGGATAGCGGTTTCATGCGCCGCTGCTCCAGCGGTGGCGGGAGGAGGCGCACGTGCATGCTCCACTGCGTCCGCCGCGGCGCCCTGAGACACACGTGGGATCGCGCCCCAGGCTCAGTCGCTCTTATATAGAGCGACTCGTATACAAAGCGTCCGAATACCGTCGCGACGCAATGCTCATGGCGCTATCCCGATACTCGTGGGCCCGGTGCCCGCTGCGACGGTGTTGGTGGTGTTCGGGGGCACGATCAACGGCGTCAGCGCGCCGCCGACGCCGATCGAAAACTCCGAAAGGGTGCCTGCTTGGCGATCGGCCGCGTAGAGGTACTTGCCCGTTGGGTCGATGGTGACCCCGTTGGGATCTGTGGTTGGCCCCGTCGTTACATCGGCTACCAACGTGAGTACCCCGGCGTTGGGCCCGCTCTGGGTGATCGTGTACTCGGACACACTGTTGGAGCCGTAGTTGGCGGTATAGACGTAGGTGCCGGTGGTATCGATGGCGATGAAGCGGGGTTGGAGCGCATTCGCGTCGTTCGCAGTGGTGCCGATCGAAGTCAGCAGGCCCGTCGTCGGGTCGATGCTGTATTCGGAGAGGTTGTCGCTGTATTGATTGGCAACGTAAAGGAACCGACCCGAGGGATCGACGAGGGCGTAGTTGGCGGCGGTGCCTGCCGGGATCGTTGGTGTGGACAACGGGACCAGGCCGCCGGTATTGGGGTCGATGCTGTACTCCGACACCGTGCCGTCGGTGTCATTGGCGACATAGGCGAAGGTCCCGAGAGGATTGATGGCGAGCGACGCGGGCGCTACGCCGGTGACCGGATCGGCGCCGGCGATGGGCGTTAAGGCGCCGGTCGCAGGGTCGATGGTGTACTGCGAAATCGAACCCGGTCCGCCGCCCTGGCTGGCGGTGTAGCTAAGATTGGTGGCATACAAATGGGTGCCCGAGGGATCGATCGTGACGGAATTCGGATTGGGGCCAGACGCCACGGGGGAACCGGTCAGTGCGATCAACGAGCCGTCCGCCGCGACGGAAAACGCCGAGATCGAGCCCGTGTTGCTGGTGCCGCTGGAGTTTGCGACGTAGGCGTAGCCGCCGGTGGGTGTGATCGCGACCGAGAACGGGCGTTGCCCGGTGGCCACGGTGCCCTGAGGGGTCTCGACCGTGTTCAACAGAGTCAGCGTGCCGTCCGTGCCGATGCTGTACTCGGAGACGGTGTCGTCGCCGATATTCGTCGCATAGGCATAGGCGATGTTCACGATGAGAGTCGCGGGCGGCGACACGGTCTGCGTCGCGGGATCCGTGGCCGTGATGGCCGTGGTGCCGGTGGCGATGGCGCTGGCAAGTCCTTGCGAATTCTGGGCATTGCTGATGGTGGCCACCGACGGGGTGCCGGAGTTCCAGGTGACCTGCGTGGTGATGGTCTGCGTCGAGCCGTCAGTGTAGGTGCCGGTGGCGGCATATTGTACGGTCCCGCCGATCGTCGTGATGGCATTCGCCGGCGTCACGGCGATCGAGACCAGCGCCGCCGGGGTCACGGTGAGGGTGACCGGTGCCGAGGTGACGCCGGCAGACATCGCGGTGATGACGGTAGTGCCCAGCGCCATGCCGGTCGCCACGCCGGCCGTAGCCGGGGCGTTGGTGATGGTGGCGACCGTGGCGGTGGCGGAGTTCCAGGCCGCGGTCTGCGTGAGGTTCTGTGTGGTCTGGTCGGAATAGGTGCCGGTGGCGGTGAACTGCACGGTGGTGCCCTTGGCGATGCTCAAGTGCGGCGCGGTCACGGCGATGGAGACGAGCGTTGCCGCGGTGACCGTGAAGTGCGTCGACCCGGTGATCGCGCCATAGGTTGCGGTGATGGTGGTGGCGCCGACGGCGGCGGCCGTCGCCTGGCCTTGCGAGCCCGCGACGTTGCTGATGGATGCGGCGGCGGTGCTGGAACTCCAGTTCACCACGGTGGTGAGGTTCTGCTGAGTACCATCATTATAGAGACCGGTGGCGGTGAAGTTCTGTTGGGTACCCTTCGCCGCGCTGCTATTCGCCGGCGTCACCGTGATCGAGACCAGCAGGGCGCCGCTCACGGTCAACACGGTGGAGCCCGACACTCCGTTCAAGGTGGCGATGATGCTGGAGGTGCCGCCTCGGACACCGGTTGCCAAGCCCGCGCTGCCGGCGGCGTTGCTGATGGTGGCGACGGTGGTATTGGCGGAGGTCCAGCTCACCGCGGTGGTGATGTTCTGGGTCGAGTAGTCGGTGTAGATGCCGGTGGCGGTGAATTGCTGCGGCGCCCCGGCCGCGATTTGCGGACTCGCGGGCGTGACATCGATCGAGACCAGGGTGGCGGCGGTCACGGTCAGTGTGGTCGACCCCGAGACGGTGTCGAGGGTGGCGGTAATGGTCGCGGCGCCCAGGTTGAGTCCGGTCACCACGCCGCTGGTGTTGACCATGGCGGTGCTCGCTGCGCTCGACGTCCACGCGGCGGTCGCGGTCACGTCGAGTTTGCTGCCGTCGCTATAGATCGCGGTAGCGGTGAATTGTCGCGTCAGGCCGCGCGGTAGCGTGGCGTTCATCGGCTCGACGCTGATCGAGGTGATCGTGGCGGTGGTGCCCCCACCGCCGGTGCCGCCGAAGCTATTGGATGAGGTCGAATAACCGCAGGCCGAGATCAGGGCAGCACCGCCGATCAGCAGGAGTGCGGCGCCGCGGCGCAGGGCGGTACGGGCATTTCGAACCGCAGTCGACATCCGAGAAATGTTCATAACGGCGTATCCAGAAGCGCTTGGGTGACCGGGCGCTCAACCGGCTAAGAGCCTGTTTGACTCATGGGCGACCGCAGCAGGCGCATCATGAGTCAAACAGGCTCCTAGATATTGGGATGACAGGTGCGTCACTTAACGGCAACGTGCGTGGTCTTTCGAGCGATCAGCGCACGTTTTTATGCTGAACATAATAGGGGAAAGCCGGCAGCTTCGCCATTGACCGGCGGCCTGGCTCGGCCATCCCGCGGCCGCTCGAGCCCGGGTGAGTTACGAATAGCCAACCCACCTATGCCCGAAGGCCGGATTGGAGTGATCTTATCCGGACCGCCCGCCGTGAATCCATTGCGCTGCGCAGTCCTAAGCTCGGCGCACGCCCGAGGCGGCGCTCCTGTTTTCACGCTCCGGAAAATATCCTTCCAGTCCGACCTCCGTGTCGACCTGTCTGTAGTTCGTGAATAATGCGGGCCAATTCTCAGGCGAGGATGGATTTGACGGCGGCCACGACTCGCTCGACATCGCTCGGCGTCATGGTGGGGAACAGCGGCAGCGTGACGATCTGGCGGCACACGCGTTCGGCGACGGGGAACATGCCTGCCTTGAAGCCGCGCTGTCGGTACAGCGTGAACAGATGGATGGCCGCGTAGTGAAAGCCCAAGCCGATGTTGCGGCTCTGCATGGCTTGCATGAACGCAGCGCGGGTGATGCGCTCCGGCAGGACGAGATGAAACATGTGCCAGTTACAGTGGGTGAAATCCGCGACCGGTAGTTCGGCGCCGTAGCGGGATTCGAAATCGTCTTCGAAGCAGTCGAAGTAATGTCGCGCGAGTTCGAGCCGCTTGGCGTTGAATTCGGCGAGGCGTGCGAATTGCCCGAGCCCGATGGCGGCCGCGATCTCGCTCATGTTGTACTTGCCGCCGAGCACGTCGACGTCAATGCCGTCCAGTCCGTGGCGCGTGACGCCCTGTAGTCGGTATTTCTCGGCGAGCGTGGCTTCGGCGGCGTCGTTGACGACCAGGCATCCACCCTCCGCGGTCATGATGTTCTTGTTCACCTGAAAGCTGAAGGACACCAGGTCGCCGAACGCACCAATGCGCCGGCCGTGCCAGGTGGAGCCGATGGCCTGTGCGGCATCCTCGACCACGCGCAGCGAATGCGTCTTCGCCAGGGCATACAGGGCATCCATGTCGCAGGGTAGGCCGCACATGTGGACCGGGATCAGGGCGCGGGTGCGCGGTGTGATCGCGGCTTGCACCTGGGTCATGTCGATGTTGTGGCTGCGCGGGTCGATATCGGCGAATACCGGGGTTGCGCCCACCTCGAGGATGACATTGGCCGTGGCCACCCATGAATTGGGTGTGGTGATGACCTCGTCGCCCGGGCCGATGCCGGCAATGCGCAGCGCGATCTCGAGCGTGCAGGTGCCGGAGTTGTAGGTGCGCACGGGACGGCCGCCGAAGTACGTCGATAGTTGGGCTTCGAGGGCTTGCACCTTGGGGCCGTTGCTGGTGAGCCAGCCGGAGCGCAGTACGCCTTCCACCGCGGCGATGGTGGCGTCGTCGAGCGTGGGGCGCGTGAACGGTAGGAAGGGCTGCTGCGTTGTGTCGGGCATCGGGGCGCTCGATGGTGTTTATAAAGAATGAAGTGTACGGCCTTCAGGGTGGATCGGGCACGACGTTGTGGGAACCGACTGGGATCTCGACCCGCGAGGCACTACCTCGTATGCACCGACCAATCTCCCCCGATACCTTGTTCCGGACCCGGGGTAAGCGAGGTTGGTCAGCGAGGTTCGCCGTGATCCTGTCCCGGCGCGGTGATTGTCTGATCGATAGAGAATGTCTATGATTTTTCTAAATATGATTGATTGGATTTGATGGGGATCGAAGCGTTAACTGTGGGTAGGGTAGAGAATCCCAACTATCAATTTAGAGAGTGACAATCGTGGAGAGTGAACATGGCAAGTGAAAGCAAGTGTCCGATGTCGGGCGGGTCGCACCAGCGAATGGCGGTGGGGCCGAAGTCGAACCAGGATTGGTGGCCCAATCAGTTGAATCTGAAGATTCTGCACCAGAATTCTTCTCTGTCGGATCCGTTGGAGCCGGACTTCGACTACGCCGCGGAGTTCAAGAGCTTGGACCTCGAGGCGTTGAAGAAAGACCTCCATGCGTTGATGACGGCGTCGCAGGCGTGGTGGCCGGCCGACTATGGTCATTACGGGCCGTTGTTCGTCCGCATGGCGTGGCATAGCGCGGGTACCTACCGCATCGGCGACGGTCGCGGCGGCGCGGGCTCCGGTACACAGCGCTTCGCGCCGCTCAATAGCTGGCCCGACAATGTGAATCTGGACAAGGCGCGGCTGTTGCTGTGGCCGATCAAGCAGAAGTACGGCCGGAAGATTTCCTGGGCCGATCTGATGATCCTGACCGGCAACTGCGCGCTGGAGTCGATGGGCTTGAAGACTTTCGGGTTCGCCGGTGGGCGTGCGGACGTGTGGGAGCCGGAAGAGGATATTTACTGGGGGCCGGAAGACACGTGGCTCGCCGGCGATAAGCGCTACAGCGGCGACCGGGAGCTCGAGGGGCATCTTGGGGCCGTGCAGATGGGCTTGATCTACGTCAATCCGGAGGGGCCGAACGGCAACCCGGATCCGCTCGCCTCGGCCCGCGACATCCGCGAGACGTTCGCGCGCATGGCGATGAATGACTATGAAACGGTGGCGCTCATTGCCGGTGGACACACCTTCGGTAAGGCGCATGGCGCGGCCGATCCGGCCCAACACGTCGGTCCCGAACCCGAGGGTGCGGACATCGCGGAGCTGGGCTTCGGCTGGAAGAACAGCTTCGGGACCGGTAATGCGGGCCATACCATCAGTAGCGGCCTCGAGGGTGCGTGGACCACCCATCCGACCCGCTGGGACAACGACTACTTCGATAATCTATTCCGCTACGACTGGAAGCAGACCAAGAGTCCGGCGGGCGCGACGCAGTGGATCCCGACGGACCCGGCTGCGGCGGGCACCGTGCCGGATGCTCACGATCCGTCGAAGAAACATGCGCCCATCATGTTCACGACCGACCTGGCTCTGAAGATGGACCCGATCTACGCGCCGATTTCCAAGCACTTTCACGAGAACCCGGCGGAGTTTGCGGACGCCTTCGCCAAGGCTTGGTACAAGCTGACGCATCGCGACATGGGACCTATCACGCGGTGTCTCGGGCCGTGGGTGCCGGCGCCGCAGTTGTGGCAGGACCCGGTCCCCGCGGTCACACATGAGTTGCTCGGCGAGCAGGACATCGTGGTCCTCAAGGGGCGGATTCTCGCCTCGGGACTTTCCATCGCGCAGCTGGTTGCGACCGCCTGGGCATCGGCATCCACCTTCCGCGGCACCGATAAGCGCGGTGGGGCGAACGGCGCGCGCATTCGCTTGGCGCCGCAGAAGGACTGGCCGGTGAACCAGCCTGAGCAATTGGCGACGGTGCTGCGGACCTTGGAGTCGATCCAGGCGGAGTTCAACGGGACGCAATCCGGCGGCAAGAGAGTCTCGCTCGCCGACCTGATCGTGCTGGCAGGGTGCGCGGCGGTCGAGAAAGCGGCCGAGAACGCCGGGCACTCCGTGCGGGTGCCGTTCGTGCCGGGACGTACGGACGCGTCGCTGGAGCAAACCGACGTGGAATCGTTTGCGGTGCTCAAACCGGTCGCGGATGGCTTCCGCAACTATATAGAGAGTGGCCAGCGGCGAGCGGCCGCGGAGCTGCTGGTGGATCGGGCGCATCTTTTGACCTTGACCGCTCCGGAGATGACGGTGTTGGTGGGGGGTCTACGCGTGCTCGGTGCCAACGTCGGTCAGTCCGAACTCGGTGTCTTCACCAAACGACCGGGGACCTTGAGCAATGATTTCTTCGTGAACTTGCTCGACCTGACCACGAAGTGGCAGAGGTCCGCGACTGCCGACGACGTGCTGGAGGGGCACGACCGCGGCACGGGGGACCTCAAGTGGAGCGCCACCAGCGTCGATCTCGTCTTTGGATCGAACTCGCAACTGCGGGCGATCGCGGAGGTCTATGCCTGCAACGACTCGCAAGAGGTGTTCGTGCGCGACTTCGTGGCGGCGTGGCATAAGGTGATGAGCTTGGATCGATTCGATCTTGCCTGATCGTTAGCGCGTGGATGCCAGGGAGGGCGTCCATCGGGCAGGCGGTCTGAACGGGCCGCCTCGACATCCCACCGCCCGACCGATTCTCGAGGGCGTTTCAGGGAAATTGCAGTTCGGCTTCACCGGTGATGGCGACGAAGGTGGCGCTGCCGTCGCGCACCACGCGGATCAGCAGGGGTGCTTGCGGCGTGGGCGTCGCGACTTTGCCGAAGTCGGTGACGTCCTCCAATTGTTTCGTCCCCAGATGCGTGATGAGGTCACCGACTTTGAGGCCCGCCAGGGCGCCTGCGCCCGCTGGGCGCAATTGCGTCACGATGAGTCCGCTCGGTTCGTCGTTGGCGCGGATGGAGTTGCGAATGTCGGCGGTCGTGTTCGCGACACCTACCTTGAGCGCGGGAATCCAGGTGTCTTCGTCACCGGTGAGCGTTGGGTCGCCGGGTGGTTCGGGGAGTCTGCCGATGGTGAGGCCGACCGATTGTTCCTTGCCGGCACGCAGCACTTGGGCGACCACGAGTTGATTGGGTGTGAGACGGGCGGTGATCTTGCTGAGGGTCTTGAAGGTGACGTGGGCCTTGCCGACGCTGAGCAGTACGTCGCCGACCCAGAGTGCGCCGACGGCGGGCCCGTGGCCGTCGACGGCGGTGACCAGTGCGCCGGTGGCGGTTTTCATACCGAGTGCGCGTGCGAGCACGGGGGTGATGACTTGCGCGGAGATGCCGATGTAACCGCGTTCGACCTGGCCATGGGCTTCGAGCTGGCCGATGACGGCGCGGACGGTTTCGGCGGGGATGGCGAAACCTAGGCCGACCGAGCCGCCGCTGGGTGAGAAGATGGCGGAGGTGACGCCGACCACGGTGCCGTCGAGCGTCAGCAGTGGGCCGCCGGAGTTACCGTGATTGATGGCGGCATCGGTTTGTAGAAAGTCGATGTAGGGGTCGTCTTCAAGGGTGCGGGCGCGGGCGGAGATGATGCCGGCGCTGACGGACTGGCCCAGGCCGAAGGGGTTGCCGATGGCGATCACGGGGTCGCCGACGGCGACGGCTTCGGATGAGCCGAGGCGCAGCACGGGGAGATTTCCGGCGTCGACCTTGAGCAGGGCGATGTCGGTGACTGCGTCGGCTCCCAGGATCTTGGCGGGTACTTCGCGCAGGTCCGGCAAGCGGACGCGCACCACGCGGGCACCGAGTATGACGTGTCGATTGGTGACGATGAGTCCGTCGGCGCGGATCACGAAGCCGGAGCCGAGCGCCGCGGAGCCGCGTTCGTCGCCGCTGGGGTTGCCGGTGGCGCCGGAGAGGAGGCGGCGGATCAGGGCGCCGACGGCGTCGTAGCCGCTGTCCGGGTTGGCGCGTTGCGCGGCGCGCTGGCCGGCGCCGACGGTTTGTTCCTCGACCATCACGGTGACCACGCTGGGGGCGACGCGCCGGACCAGGGCGGCATAGCCTACGGAGGAGCTGGCGTCGGCCGCGGGGCTGGGTGGGGTGTGTACCAGCGCGAGCAGTACGACCAGCGAGTAGTAGAGGGCGCGCAGCTTGCGCATGGGGTCACCAGCCGACGGCGGCGTTGAGCGGACGGTCAGTGGATGGCGGGAGCGCTGGCGCCGGGGGTGGACTCGGCGGGTGCGGCGGCGCCAGGGGCGCTTGCGCTAAAAGCTGCATCGCCGGGGGTGACGCTCGCGTTGCTGCTCGAGGTGGTGGCGGGTGCCGCGTCGTCGAGCGCGGCGGGGTCGGCTTCGAGGCCGACCGTGGCGATCACGCCATCGGCCTTTTGTAATACTTCGCGGGCGTAGTCCCAGTGAATGGCGGCGGGGGTGTCGCCGACCGCGGTGCGCATCAGGGCGGCGAAGGTTTCGATCTCGGGCTCGCCGCTCTGACCTTGGGCGTCGACCGGGGGATGGGCTTCGAGCAGCAACTCGCCGTCGACCCAGGCGACCTTCACGGGTTCGTTGATGAGTCGCACCGGCTCGCCGACCGGGATGAGCGGGAACAGGGCGGCGACGTCGTCGGGGTACATGCGCACGCAGCCATGGGTGACGGCCATGCCGACGGCGATGGGATTGTTCGTGCCGTGAATGAGATAGGTGCCGTTGCCGGCGGCGAGGCGCATGGCGTACTGGCCGAGGGGATTATCCGGCCCGGCGGGAACCAGCGCGGGCAGGGGGTCGCCTGCCGCGGCGTGCTCCTTGCGCACCGACTCGGGTGGATACCAGACGGGGTCTTTCTGTTTCTGGATGACGTGGGTAAGGCCGAGCGGGGTGCGCCAGTCCATCTTGCCGATGCTCACCGGGTAGGTGATGACTTCGCGCGAACCGTCGCGCTTGGGCTTCGGGTAATAGTAGAGCCGGTGCTCGGGCAGGTTGACGACGATGCCCTCGCGGGGACCGGTCGGCAGGATGTGGCGGCCGGGAATGATGATGGTCTTGCCGGCGCCGGGCAGCCAGGGGTCGACGCCGGGATTGACCCGGATGAGTTCTTCGGAGCCCAAGCTGTACTTGCGTGCGAGATCGTACAGAGTGTCCTCGTAGACGGTGACCACGGTCTGGTCCTGGCCCACGACTTCGTCGTCCTTGCTGACGAGTGGGTAGGTGGTGGCGCCGGCGATTGGCGGGCCGAGCAGCGCGAGCAAGAAGACCAGCGCCGGTGCGATGGGCGCCTGGCGCAGCGGCGCGCGCGCGGACTTATGAATAGGGTCAATGGCTTTCACGTGTTCAAGATTATCATGCGGCTGGGAATTGTCGGCTGATCCAGGTCGCAAATTCGCCTGCCGGCGGGTAGCCCGCTGCGGGCGTGCGCGCGAAAGGCCTGTCGTTCGCGGAGCGGCCGTGTTAGGAATGCTGCATCAGCTTCATGGAGACTAAGGAACGATGAGCGCAGCGGCCGATGGCATTGGCAATGATGACTCCACCGCGCAGTTGCGCACCGGAGCGCTCGGGTTGGTGGAGGTCGTTGGCCAGTCCCTGGCGGCGATTGCGCCCACTCTCACGCCGGCGTTGAACATCTCGGTGGTGGCGGGTTTGGCGGGGGTCGGCTGTTGGCTGGCTTACTTCATCGGCACGCTCGGGGTCGTCATCGTGGCGGCGAGCGTCGGTATTTTGGCGGCGCGGCATCCGGAGGCGGGGGCGTACTTCGTCTACATCGGGCGGACCTTCGGGCCGTTCGCCGGCGCTTTAGCGGGGTGGGCGATGATCAGTGCCTATCTATTCACGGCGGTGGCGGTGGGCTTGTCCTTCTCGATCTTTCTGGGGAATTTTCTGGGTGCCTTCGGGGTGCAATTGGGTACCGTGCCGATGATCGCGGTGTTGTTGGTGTTCTGCGCCGCGGTGACCTATGGCGCGTACCGGGATGTGCGGCTGTCGTCGCGTGCGGGTTTGGTGCTGGAATCCGTCTCGATCGCCATCATCGTGCTCATCTCGGTGTTGTTCGTGCGGGCGCGCGGCGCGGTGATCGATCCGGTGCAGCTCAACTTCTCTTCATTCAAGTACGGGGCGGTGTTCTCGGCGTTGCCGTTCGTCATTTTCAGTTTCGTGGGCTTCGAAAGCGCGGCGACGCTCGCCAAGGAGTCGGCCAATCCGCGCAAGAACATTCCGCTGGCGGTGATCGGTTGCGGTGCCTTCGCGGGTCTTTTCTTCACGTTGATGGCGTATTTCATGGTGTTCGGCATGGGCGACGACACCGTGACCATGGGCAAGAGTGCGGCGCCGTTCGGCGACGTGGCCGCCAGGGCGGGTCTTGGCTGGGCCTCGGCTATCGTCTATTTAGCTGCGATGATCAGCGTCTTCGCGTGCAGCCTCGCCAGTGTGAACGCGGCGTCGCGATTGTTGTTCTCGATGGGTAAGTATCGGTTTCTGCATCGCTCGATGGGGCTTGTCCATGATGTCTATCGTACGCCGCACCGGGCCATTCTGTGCTGCGGGGGGTTGGTCACGCTGGCCAGCGTGGCGTTGCTGCCGGCGGGGTTTCTGGATGCGTTCGGCTATGCGGGGACGTTCGCGAGCTTCGGCTTCGTGACGGTGTATCTGATGCTGTGCATCGTCGCGCCGCTGGATCTGCGTAAGACGGGGGAGATGAAGTTCCGTCATGTGCTCATCGGCGTGCTGGGTACCGCGTTGATGTCGTTCGTGGTGATCGGCAGCGTGTATCCGGTGCCCGCATACCCGTACGATATTTTGCCCTATGTGTTCTTTGCTTACTTGATCGTGGGGGCGATCTGGTTCGGGTGGCTCAAGGCCAAGTCGCCGCAGGTGCTGGCGTCGATCCAGCACGATATGGAGGGGTGACGAGCGATTAGCGGGGCGATGTGGCGTTCGGCGGCGGCTGAGCGCATGATTGCCGCCCCCGCAAATGGTGGCGCGCCGCGCGCGCCGGTCGTCAGAGAACTCCCATGTTAAAACGCCTCCGAGGTCATTTTTCGAATGATCTATCGATCGACCTTGGCACGGCCAACACGTTGATCTACGTCAAGTCCAAGGGCATCGTGCTGAACGAGCCGTCGGTGGTGTCGGTGCAGAACGATCCGGGACGCGGCGGCAAGGTGGTGGTGGCCGTGGGTGCGGAGGCGAAGAAAATGCTCGGCCGCACGCCCGGGCACATCACGGCCGTGCGACCCCTCAAGGATGGGGTGATCGCTGATTTCACCTACACCGAAAAGATGCTGCAGCACCTCATCAGGAAGGTGCATGGCGACCGGTTCTTCCAACCGAGTCCGCGGGTGTTGGTGTGCGTGCCCTTCGGTTCGACCCAGGTGGAGCGTCGCGCCATCAAGGAATCCGCGGAGGGTGCGGGTGCGCGCAGTGTGGATATCGTGCCGGAGCCGATGGCGGCGGCGGTGGGCGCTGGGTTGCCGGTGCATGAGGCGCGCGGTTCCATGGTGCTCGACATCGGCGGCGGCACCTCGGAGGTTGCGGTGGTCTCGCTGAACGGCATCGTCTATGCGGCGAGCATCCGCATGGGTGGCGATAAATTCGACGAGGCCATCACCCAGTATGTGCGGCGCAATTACGGCATCTTGATCGGCGAGGCCACGGCGGAGCGTATCAAGATCGAGATCGGCTCGGCCTATCCGGGCGATCAGGTGCGGGAGATGTCGGTGCGGGGACGCAATCTGTCGGAGGGGGTGCCGCGCAGCTTCACGCTCAACTCGAATGAAATCCTGCAGGCGCTCGAGGAGCCGCTGCAGGGGATCGTGATGGCGGTGCGTCAGGCGCTCGAGAAGACACCCCCCGATCTCGGTGGCGACGTCGCCGAACGTGGCATCGTCGTCACGGGGGGCGGCGCGTTGCTGCGGGACATCGATAAATTGCTGATGAAGGAGACGGGCTTGCCGGTGGTCATCGCGGACGATCCGCTGACGTGCGTGGCGCGCGGCGGTGGGCGAATCCTGGAGCTGACCGATGAGTATGGGCGTGGGGCGTTTGGGTTGCAGTAGTCAAGGAGGCGTTTCAAGCCGATGGCTCATCATCGCGCGAAGTGCGTGCAACTTGGCCTTGACGCTGAAGTTCTGAGAACTTGCGGATGATTCCTTCGAGGTGCCTTGCCTTCGGCCTGCTGTACGACCAGCACGCTCGCGCAAGGGCGATTCTTGCGACCTTCGACGTGACCCGCCTCAGCCTCATCACCCCAGAGGTACGAATACGAAATGACTAGGCCAACCTCGGGCTGCGGAAATTCCATGCGCAACCTGACCGCTGGCTATTTTTTCTCTTTGGGCACCGCCGGCCAAACACTCGACGCGCCAGATCGAGGAACTGCTGGAACGGATCGCAACGCTGTATGACCTCGGTATTCACAGACACTTTCCGATGTACCCGATGACCTGCTGTGGCGCTATGTGGGGTCCACTTGATTTTGCTTCCAAGAGTCACGGTAGGATTTGCCTCATTTCATAGGGTCGGCGCGGGTAACACGCGGATTTATAAAGGATTCCAGTAGCCATTTCATTTCAACCGATATCGTGACAAATCAACCACTTACCGTCGCGAAATTGATGCCTCGGAGCGTCAAGATCGTGCCCGCAACTCTTTGATTCTCCAGGAGACAGCTCGGCTCAAAAGGGAGGTCAGTAAAACGTTCTGTATCAAAGGGTTATCGTTGCCACCCTCTGTAATTCTAAGCATTTCCTACCGTCAGTTTCGGCACGGAAAACAAGGCGTCCCCTATTTATTGTCAATCTGATCGATGTCAGCGAGAGCAGTGGCTGAGTGCAGTGCAAATTGACGTGTGCATCACGAAAACCGGCAGCGGAGGGCGGGACCAGGTCTTGATAAAATCCCTACAAGACTTACACTAGTTGGTGACAAGTCGCCCCCGCATTTCGAACCGGCTCCGTATGGAGTGCTTGCCGTGGAAACCCACGGCTAGGATGCGGGATCGCAAGATTAAAGCCCCTTAACTCGGGGCTTTTTCTTTTGCGCTATCCAAAGTGCCAAATGTCGGCGATGCGCGGCTTCAGGATCTCCTTCCACCGCTCGCGATCATCCCGATCGCGCTCCGCGCGAGTAATGGCGCCGACGCACATGTCGGCGAGCTGCATTAGCGGATCTCGTTTCGAGTCCGACATTTTGACATCCTTGATACGCCCGCCCAACTCGCGCCGCAAGTAGGCGTTCAGCGACCGCTGAAAATCACGGCCACCACTGCCATCGATGCGTACCTGCGCTGCGTCGAGCGTGCCCTGATCGTGGGCCATCAGCATTTTGACGAACTGGTTGTAAAAGCTGTCCGAATTGCCCCGCAAGTGCTGGCTATGCAGGGCTTCTTTGCGAACGATGAGCGCGCGTGCGGTGAAAGGGAAGTGCGCGACCGTCGCGAAAAATTTATCGCGCACGTCATCGCTCGACTTACTGAACTTGAATTCACTCTTGTGCTTCAACTCCCGCCGTAGAGTCTCGATCGCGTATGTAGTGGCATCGGCATCCTCACGATTGGCGAAGATCACCATGCATAGGCCAAATATCGGATCGGAGCCCCGCGTGAACTTGAAGCCCGGACATCCGCTTTCATCGATCAGCACCAGCAATCGTTATCTCCCACATTACAGCCGCTCGGAGTCAGAATAGTATCGTCACGACAGAAGTTCTTGCCTGAATGGGCTCCCAGTGCCCAGTGGGAGCGACACCGCAATGCCACGACATTTGCTCGACGGCTCCGCGCGCCGGAGGCGCGCAAGCGAGAGCGATGCGCCAAGGCGGCGCAGCCGATCCCGCGTCTTCGCGGGATGCACCCGGAGCAGCGCGGTCGCGCTTCGCGACTCGCCCCGCAATTTCAGGACGCCTCACGTCCACATCCGCGCCGCGATGTTTCGTTCTTCCGGTCCCACGGCGTTCGCATAGATCGCAGTGGGGGTGAGCTGCGCATGCCCGAGCCATCGCTACAATAAATTGAGCGGGATGCCGGCCTGGATTGCCGCGACCCCGAACCCGTGCCGCAGCCACTTCGGCGTCGCCTGCGGTCCCTTGACGCCGGCGGCCTTCATCACGGCGATGACGTGTTTCCAGGCGGTCGTGCGCCCAAAATCCAGATCGGGGGAGGGGAGTCCTTCGCGCCCGCGGTCTTTTTCGTGGCGGCCTTTCTCTTGGCCGCTGGCCGCTTCTTTTTATCCTTGAGGCCATGGACCATCTCGAGCACCGCCGGCAGCACTGGCACGGCGCGGTAGATGCCGCGCTTTCGTTTCTTCAAGGATTCGAACACGACGGCGCCGGCGGCGAAGTCGATGCGCTCGCCGACGAGCTGCAGGGCCTCGGAGATCTGTGAGCGAGGACGTAGCAAAAAGACCGGACCAGGCGGTCCTCATCGTCGGCTGCGGCCAGAAATTTCTTCCTTTCGGAATCCGTCAGGTAAAGCCGCTTCCCGACCGAGTTGAACAGTTCACGGGACATCGGTTCATTATAAATCGCATAGGACGGTACAGGAACGGCGATCCCCCTCGAGGCCGATTGTAGATAGGGGCTTAAAAACAGCCAGAACGTCAAAAGGGGAGGGGATGGCAGTCTCTTCAATTGGGTCCAGGGGCCTGCCCCTGGCAGCCCCTGGTGAACACTATGAATCATTCTGTTTAGTCGGTGAACGGCAACGTTCCGATTATCGCGCAGTGGCTTGGCTGTATCGGGCGCATGAAACGCGGGCGCGCACCGCGGGGCGGGACCTCTCCCAACAAACAGCGTCAGAGCGGGACGATGCTTTCAAGGTGAATTTTGCAACCCACCAGTGAAAACCCATCTTCAAAGCAGGTCGGGGCAAACACATCATCCCTAATTGCGGAATCCTTCGTAAATTCTAGAGCTTCGTCTGCTATTCGTCCCGAAATATACACTGGCTGTCCCTCTCGCAGAGTCCGAATGGTCGAACCCAGAGTTCCCCCCGGTGGAACATCTGCTACAAATTTCAAAAATAATGGCTCTGACAGTTGAAGCTCGATTGTTTTTTCAACGGCGTTGAAGCTTCTTACATACGCCGCCCATTGCTTAAAGTGCCCGACCCGCAAGACGGCATTTCTCCAAATAGAGTCATTCTTTTTTCTGATTTCGTCTGCCGCTAGTTCGTTTGGCGCATTGCTTTTGTTGTCTCTCTGCGTATGAAAAACCTGGGCAGCCTCGAGGAGTTTAGTTTCGGATTCCGGGGCATGCGCTTTGACAATGTCAATCGGGGACTGCTGTTCGGTGTTCGTCGTTAGTTGCTGTTCCGTTTGAGCCTTAGTGTACTGAGGCTTCGAATCATCACACCCGGCTACCGTAACCACAACGAAGAACCCTAGACCGAAAGCGCGCCACCGTTCGCACAGTTTGCGGAAATCTGACATGCATTTAAATCCCTGCAACTCGGTCGGAAAATTGGCGTGTTAGTTATTCGTGAGATGCACGCTCGTCGGCGTGCGCAGGGAGTAACCCCCTGAATTGCTCGAGCAACCAATCCGGAGCAGATCGGGCGGCGTGACTGTTCGGCACTACTCTAGCCGCGTATACGGGGCCGCTTCCCGATCCGGCCGTACCACGTCCGGCAAGGAACAGTATAGCGGCGCTTACTCGAGTGTGTTGATTCGGTTGAAAACGACGTCGAATCGCTGGCCGCCATGCTGGTCGCTGATCCCAGGCAGTCCAGGTCGCAAACATGACAATTCCCGGTCCACCTGGGGGAAGTTGTTCCGCTTCCTTTTTTAGCAGACCCTCGATTCTTTCATCAGTAAAGGCTTGTCTGATCATTAGCTCGCGCCTTTCGTGATCGTTGCCGCTATCGGCGAGAAACCGGGACAGCCTTTGCACCCCTTCATCTTCCACTGCAGATGGCGTGTGGGCCGCGTGCTCGAAACTCACAGCGATCAGGATGGCAAAGTCATCAATGTATTCGTGATGCGGTATGGTCCAAGAGGCACTTGCTCTAAAGCGATTCTCGATTTCGACAATCTCGTGCGGGTCCGGACGCCGTTGGATGATTATTTCAGAACGTCTCCCCCTAGGGGCATCGGTGAAAAGCTGACTAAGCCGAGAATTGAGTGCCTCGGTTTCCACCTGCGCCATGGAATCATTTGGTCGTGTGACCTCGACCCAGGTCCAAGGCTCGTCCAGTCTTCGTAAGCGAAAGTCCGGGACTCGTTGCCCCTCGCCAATTGGTACGCCGAACTCGATTTCAATGTCTTCGGTACCGCGCACGCATAGGTACGCAGCGCTCAGTTCCGAGCGAGCCGAGACGTCATCTTTGCCTATCTTTGCGAGGACATTATTCAATCCGGGCGCTCTGCGGACGGATAAAATCTCTCGGTAGACTGAAACGACATCGATGCAGCCATCGCCCAGGATGGACGGCTGACCCGGAATTGGTGCCCGGCGTTCGATCCATTCACGACCTAGAGTTTCCTCGACGAAGTGGAACGCCGCGCGTATCTCCAAGTCGTCGAATGCCAAGCGGGCTCCGCACAGGAAACGCGCTTCAATTTCTTCCCAGGTCAATGGCATGTGCCGGTAATCATCAATTCGTGTCGTCGAGACATTTGCATGTCAGAGCTTCCACTGGTCCTGCGATTCTCGTTTTTGGGCCGCGAGCCGGTGTGACGTTCATGATTTTTCTCTTCGGAACCAACTCATAAGGCCGCCCTTTGATTTCACGGTGTTTGGTGCCGGTAGCGACTCATCCCTTGCGGTTCTTTCCCCGAGTAAATCTCCCACAGCTTGTCTTACGCGACGTAGTTCAGTTTTGCCGGTGTAGGTCAGCATTGCCTCTGGTAGATCGCCCAGGTTGTACACGTATCGCAAATTGCAGCAACAGCCGATCTCTTGGGCCGGCCGGGTAATATCATCCAAATAGCCGTGGAGACCGGCATTCATAAAGCCCTTCGCGATTGCCCAATTGTCGCGCACGGCATATGTACTTTTGTCTTGCGTCCGGTGATCGTAGGTTTTTTTGTATTCGCCTTCCTCGTCTTGTGAGCTGTAATGCCACACAGCAGCAATTGCACCACCCTGGCGCTGAAATATGTATTCGAGTTCGCTAGAGAAGCTGCTTTGTTTGTAGATAGAAAACAGTTCTGACCAATTCGGTAAAGCGCGCAGCTCACGCTTGATCTCGGTAATTTTTCTCTTGACGGACTTATCTTTGGTTCCGCCGACCGGGACTTCTCCGAGAAAGGCCAATAGTAAATCCTGAAATTGGTGGATCTGCTCGGTAAAAAAGACCTGTGATTGTTCCCGGTAATTTTCTATACAGAAGTTATACCGCTCGGTGAGCGCCGGTAACAGCCGCGCGAAGCTCTCGGCTATATGCGCCCCGCTGCTACTCACTAATCGGCTTCGGCTTGCCCCATCACCGAATATTTCTTGTGTGGGCATACCTTTCACTTTTTTGACGGCTGCGAAAAATTCCTTGCAGCTGGCCGCATAGTCTTTTGTGGCGGCTTGCGGGTTTTCTACTATTTTTTGAACGATAGCGAGGGTTTTTTCCCTGATTTCCTCAATGTGAGCCGGCGAAGTCGGACCGGACTTCAGGAACTCGTTGAGTATTTTACCGATACTCTCACTTGCCTCTTTTATATTCATGTCAACGTTTTAAAGCCGCCACAGTTTTTTGGGCCAGGTGGGGAGCGAGCTTGAAATTTTAGGCCATCTGAGCGTAAGTGCAGAAAATCGTCAACGTGAATTTTATGATTCCGCGCCTCCCATCCGCAAACACTCACGGCGCCGACACGACGATCGAGCAATGCTGCTCCTTCTTCGTCTTCGCTGCCGCTTCGCGGCACGTGGTCAACGCGTCGTGATTGGCTTCCGCCACATTGATTTCCGTCGCCAGCGTCGCCCACCCCGCCGGGTTACTGGATTTCATGAGCGCTTGCCCCGCGTTCCAGCGGTCGGCGTGCATGATCGCGGCCGCCACCGCGGCATCCCACCCGAACGGTAGCAGTCGCACCGCGAACGGCGACAGCGCTAATCCGACCACAAGCGCCGCCGCGGCGGTGATGGCGAGCCACTCCCACTGCTTACGTTTCCCGCGCACCGTGCCGATGACGCGGGCGAGATTCTGTTGCTCGCGCTCGAGTGCATCGCTGGCCCGATCGAGCCGGCCGACGTCCTGGCTCATCAGATCCCGGCCGGCGGCGAGGGTCGCCGCCTGGTATTGCGCTGGCGTGGATTTCAGGGCCGGATGTTGCTCGATGACCTGGAGCCGGCTCACCACCTTGGAGAGACCCTGCGTGATCTGGCCGAGCGACTCCGTGTAATCCGGCGGTTGATTCGCCTCCCACTCCTCCGGCAGCAGCTCCACCGACCGACGCAGCACCGACACCTCGGCGCGTAAATCCTCGAACGCTCGAGCGTCATCCCCGGATGATTCGTCATCGTTCCGCATCGGCGTTTCCTCCCTGACCTACAGCGATAGACCCCGATCCCGATGCCGGCCGAGATCCCGCACGCTACTCGCGATGGCGTGGTGGATCGCCCATTGGTACGGCCGTGCCGTGCCGATCTCTTGGGCCACATAGCTGTAGCGGCTTGCATTTGAAACCGGCCGGGCTCGCATTCAGCGCAGTTTCCAGCTCAGATTATCTGCCATTGATCGAGTGCACCGGCTCAGAACCAGCCGACGCTGTGTCACTGCCAGTCATGCCGTCGCGTCGCCGGCGCGCATGCCGTGGGGTGGTTGACCTGCGCAGCCGCATCGTTCCGATTTATTCAGGGTCGACCAACGGAATTTCACTCATCGGAGCCTGTCACCCGCTCGTTTTGTTCGAACTGCGGCACGCCACTTACGTATCACCACAAAGATCGGCCGCTCGAAGTCGATATCACGCTTACCACGCTCGACGACCCGAAAATTCACGCGCCGATCGACCATATCTACATGGCCGACGCGCTCCCGTGGGATAAGCCCGGCGATGGCAGGCTCTGCTACGAAGACACGCGCCCGCGCTCCAATACTTGAGCTGCGGAAAGCGTTAGCCGATCAGGATGGATTGCAGGCTCACCTCGTTTTTAATACCGCGGTACGACCGGCGCGAGATTGGCGTCGGCGACCCAACCGGTCTTGCCGGTTCGGGTTTGTACGAGCACGAACCCTTCGTGCTCGGCTTTCATGCTCACGGTCTCGGCCTCGGGCAATGTGAACACCGGGTCGCCCATGGGGGCGGGCGAGACGCGGGCGGGAGTGGCGGCTGTGAGTATCACCGCGGCGTGCAGGGTGGGCCAGAGGACCATGCCGTTACAGACGGTGAGTCCCATGAGTGCAATGCCGATGGCGATGCCACCGCGCCTCACGCCGCGGTGCTTGGTCGCCGCGCCGCCAGCAACCCAGAGAATACCGGCAAGCAGCAGGCCGGTGAGTCCGCTCCAGGCTAGCGTCGTGGGGCTGGCGATCCGGACGGTGCGTTCGAATGCGGACTGTGGGTCGGTCGGTACCTTCGCGGAGTCGCGCACGAAGCGCAGATTGGCTTCGATATCGGGATCATACGACGTGAGCAGGCGGGCGCGTTCGTAGTTGAGCACGGCCAGGCCGGGTTTGCCAGCGCGGGCGTAGGCGTTGCCCAAGTTGTAGAGGCTGTCTGCGGAGTAGGTGGAAGCAGAATTGGTGGTGGCTGCAGGATCTGAGGTGGCAGTAGTAGGGGCGGTGGTCGCGGGATCTGAGGTGGCTGTAGTAGGGGCGGTGGTCGCGGGGTGGGCACCGGACTCGGGCTGGGCGTCGCCGCTCGCGATACTCGGGATGTCCATGCAGGCGAGGGCGATCAGTAGCGTGGCCAAGAGCGTGCGAGAGATGTTCATGCCTTGTCTCCTAGCAACTGCCGGCGCACGACCTGGGTCCAGCGGTCGAAGTCAGTGCTGGTCATGCCGTGACCTGCGTAGGTGGCTTCGTCGGCGAGGGTGAAGAGCTCGCGGAGCTCGTCGCCGTCGTCGTGGCCCTGCAGCCGGGCGGACCATTCTTCGGGCGCGAGTGTTTCGGCTGCGATGCCCCAGCGGGCGGCCAGGCTTTGGCGTAGGGCGTCGCGGGCGACGGTGAAAAAGGCCGTGGAGTCTGAGGCCCTGGCCGCGGCGTGCAGTTGTTGCAGTAGCTTGGCTGACGCCTTGGACGGGCGCTTGAGGGGCATGCCGGGCGTGGCGGCCGCGAAGGCGCGGCGGCGTAGTCCGAACCAGCCGCCGGCGAAGGCGACTGCGAGCAGCGATTGAACGATGAGGAAGGGCGATCGGAGGTAGAGCGGTATTAAGGAGTGTGGTGCCCAGAAGACTAGGGACTGCGGTAGCCAGGAGGGAGTCCCGTCGCTGGTGATGGCGTGATCGGGTCGCAGGCCGCTGGGCGGGGGAGCGGGCGATACGCCGGGGCCGTTGGCATTGGCGGTGGCCGTGGTCGTGGCCGGTACGGGTGGGGCGCTGTCTGCCAATGCGGGGGCGATCGTGACGGCGGGCGGGGTGCTGCGGGCGGTTTCGTAGCGCTGGGTGGTGGGGTCGAAGTAGCTGAAGGTGAGCGCTGGCAGCGTCTGGGTGCCGGGCTGGGAGGCGATCACCGGCTGCTCGAAAGTCTTCTCGCCCTTGTAGCCGACGGTATCGCCCTGCGTGAAGGAAGACTTCGGTGGGTAGGTCTTCCAGTGGTCGACATGCTCCAGCATGGGGGTATCGACGCGATCGAAATTGCCGGAGCCGGTGACGTGCAGGCGCAGCGTCAGGGGATCGCCCACGGCGGCGGTGGGTGCGGAGACGTCGCTCGCGATCTTGAAGGTGCCTACGGCGCCGCTGAAATCGGCGGGCCGTCCCTCGGTGGGCAGTGCCACCACCTTGAGTTCGGCGGGGGGGCTTGCGACCGTGATGTCCTTGGGCACGGTGGCGCCGAAGAAATTCTGCATGAAGGGGTCGCCGAGCAGATCGTCGATCATGGAGTCGCGTGCCGGCCGGGTGCGTACGCGGATGGTGAGCGGCGATTCCACCGACAAGTTGAAGGTTCCCGGTTTGACCGGCGCGAGCACGCTGTGCCACGTGAGCACCGTGAAGGGCTGGCCGTCGATCAGTTTTTCGACGCGTTCGGGTTTGTGCGAGAGATTGTTGAGGGTGAAGTCGGTGCCGGTGAGCGTCGGCAGCCCGTTGAGCGAGGTAACGAATCCTGAGCGCAGGCCGACTTCGATATCGACGGGAATGCTCTCGCCGACGTAGACGTCGCGTTTCGGCAGGTTCATGCGGATGAAGGCGGCGCCGTTCGCCGTGAGGCGGATGCCGCCGGCTGAGGAGTTGCCGGTGGAGGAGCCACTGAGAGCGCCGGGCGGACTTGCCGAGTAGGGATTGTTGGACTGCGATGCGCTGCCGGAGCCGTTGTCCGGGTTTACCCGCAGCACCAGCGGCTGGGACTTGGGCGTGATGCCGGGGATGGTGAAAATGCCGGCGGTCTGAGGGGTGACGCGCAGGATCACCGACGTGCTCGACAGCGTGGCGCCGTTGATGATCTCGAGGCGGCGCGATTGACCGATGACGCGGAAGTCGAGCCCGGCCACCACCGGTAGGGTGAGGGCGTCCATCTCGGAACCGGTGCCGGTGATGGTGAGCTGCGCCGATTCGCCCATGGAGATCTGACGTGGTTCGAGGGTGGCGTTCACCAGCGGGGCGAGCGCCATGGCGGGAGCCGCCGCGACGATGCAAGCGATCAGGATCGTGAGGACGATGGTCGATGCGCGACTCACGTGCGTCCTCCTCATCACCAGTTCTTGAACGGCTTGTCCGGCGACGTGTCGTCGTCGCGGCGTGCGAGGGGGGCTCCCATGGCGTGCTTCTCGTCCCCCTTCACCGAGTCGAGCAATTCGCGCGCTTCCTCGCGGCTCATCTGTCCGGGCTGTCGTTGATTGTCGGCCTCGCGCGCGGCGGCATCGGCTTGCTGATCCGGAGTGCCGCTTTGGCCTTGGCCCTGTGGTTGGCCATTGCCCGCGGCGCCGGGCTTCTGTCCGGCTTGCTGCGGGGGTTGACTGCCGTTGGAGTCGCCGGGTTTCGGGGGCTGCTGCCCTCCTGGCTTCTGGTCATTGTTCTTGGCGTCTTGCGGTGGGGGTTGGCCTTGGCCTTGCCCTTGCTGGCTCTTGTCTTGTGGGTCCTTGTTCTGCGGCGGGTTCTGGGCTTTGTCTTGGCTGCCGCCCTGGTTCTGATTCTGACCTTGACCTTGATTTTGCGCCTGACTCTGGTTCTGGTTTTGACCCTGACCCTGACCTTGTCCGTTGCCTTGTCCCTGACCGTTGCCCTGACCTTTTCCGTTGCCTTGGCCTTGTCCCTTGCCTTGATTCTTGTCCTGATCCTGCTTCAAGGCAGCGATCTTGCGTTTGACGTAGTCGCGGTTGTACTTGCTGTCGGCGTCGTCGGCGCGTAGTTGCAGCGCGGTCTCGTAGGCCTTGACGGCGTCCGTCCAGGTTTTGAGGGTGTCCTGTGGGGAGGACTTCTCGGTCTTCTGGCCGGCGCGGTACAGCGTATTGCCGAGGTTGTAGTAGGCGTCTTCTTGATCGGCTAGGCGCTTCGAGTCGCTGGAGGGAGCGTGGCTGATCGATTGCTGAAAGGCTTTGGCCGCTTGGTCGAACTGCCCGGCGCGGTAGTCGGCGGTGCCTTGATTGAACTCGATGGTACTGGGCGCGGCGGCTTGCGCGCGGCGCGGGGTCAGGAGCAAGGGCGGCGTGAGTAGGGAGACGAGGGCGAGCAGCGCGGCGGTGTTGCCAGCACGGGCTGGCGGTGCCAGGCGTTGGCCGCGGCGACGGCGGTTGCCGATCAGCAGGCTCGATAGTAGTGCGAGCAGCGAGGCGGCCAGAGGCCATTGGTAGCGTTGGGTGTAAATCTTCTGTTGGCGTGAGGCGAGGTCGTGCTTGGCGAGCGAGCCGAGCACGCGATTGAAAATGGTGTCGAGTCCTTCGCCTTGGGTGCCGAGCGGGACATAGAAGCCGCCGGTGGCGGCGGCGATGGCGGTGAGCGTGGTCTCGTCGAGCCGTGATTTGACGTAGGTGCCGGTCTCATCCTTGACGAAGCCGCCGCCTTGGTCCGGCGGTACGGGGATGAGCTCGCCGGCGGCGGAGCCGACGCCGACGGTGTAGATCTTGAGGCCGTCCGCTTGCGCGGCGGCCTTGGCGGCGTCCACGGCGTCGCCCTCGAGATCTTCGCCGTCGGTGACCAGGATCAGAATTCTGTCGCTGCCGGGCCGGCGGTGCAGGGCGAGTTGTGCCTCGTGAATGGCGCTGGAGATATTGGTGCCGCCGCGCGGGATGGTGTTGGTGTCGATGGCGTTGAGCGATTCGTGAAACGCGCCATAGTCCAAGGTGATGGGGCATACCAGGAAGGCGGTGCCGGCGAAGGCGACGATGCCGACGGCATCGCCGTCCAGGCGATCGGCGAAGTCGTCGATGGCGAGTTTGGCGCGGGTGAGCCGGCTGGGTTTCATGTCGGGCGTGTCCATGCTGCGCGAGGTGTCGATGGCGAACACGATCTCGTTGCCGCGGCGGCTGATCGTTTCCCAGCGGTAGCCGTAGAGCGGGCCGGCGAGCGCGACGAACAGGAGCGCGACCGCGGCCAAGAACAGCCCGCGCTGCAGGCGGCGCTTGATGAGGGAGACCGAGGGGGTGAGCACGGCGCGGAGATTCACGGCGACGAAACGCGCGAGGGCGGCGTGCTGGCGTGCATCGTAGCGCCGCCACAACCAGAGCAGCAGCAGGCAGGCGCCGAGGCCGGCCGCGAGCCACGCGGGATTCTCGAACTTCATGGCAACCTCCGCAAGCGGGTCTGCTGCAGCAGTGAACCCAATCCTAGGATCGCCAACGAGGGAATCAAGGCCCAGGGATACAGCTCGTCGTAGCGTTCGAACTTTTGCACGGTTTGTGGCGTGCGTTCGAGACCGTTGATCTCATCGTAAATGCGTTGCAGCGAGTCGGTGTCGGTGGCGCGATAGAATTTACCGCCGGTCAGGTCGGCAACGGCTTGCAGGGTTTTTTCGTCGACGTCGACCTTGGCCATGACCATGTGCAGGTTGCCCGCTTCGTCCTTCACCGGAATCGGTGCCTTGCCGCGCACGCCGACGCCGATGGTGTAGACCTTGACGCCGAGCGCCTTGGCGGCTTCCGCCGCCGACAGCGGTGAAATTTTGCCGGTGTTGTTCATGCCGTCCGTGAGCAGGATCACGATCTTGGATTTGGCGTGGGTGGTGCGCAGACGATTGACGCCGGCGGCGATGGCCGAGCCGATGGCGGTGCCATCATCGCCGGTGCCGATATTGACGCGGTCCAAGTTCTGTTGGAGCCAGTCGTGGTCGAGGGTGAGCGGACTCACCAGGTAGGGCGCGCCGGCGAAGGCGATCAGGCCGATGCGGTCGTTGGGGCGTTCCTCGATGAATTTGGCCACCACGGTTTTGACCACGGCGATGCGGTTCATGCGTTGGCCGTCGATATCGAAATCCAGCGCTTGCATCGAGCCGGAGACGTCGAGCCCCAAGACGATGTCGATGCCGTTGGCGGTGACCTCGGTGCGGCTGTGGCCGCGTTGCGGGCGTGCGAGACCGACGATCATCAGTGCGCCGGCGAGCAGCGGCAGCAACCAGACGAGCCGCCCGATGCGGCTGCGGCTGGAGCGGGCGACTTCGCGGGCGATGCCCACGTCGGAGTATTGGACGGCCGCCACGGGTCCGCGCCGCCCGCGCCAGAGCATGACGAGCGGCAGCAGCGCCAGCAGCCAGAACCACTCAGGTTGCAGGAACCGCGTCACGCGCCTCCTCCGGTGGCGCCGCCAAGTCGGGCTTGGCGGTCTCGAGTACGAAGGCGCGGGCGCTGTCGTACAGCGATTCCATGCTGGTGCTGGACAGCGACATGCCGCCGAACTTGACGAGATCGCATTGCTGCAGAAAATCCGCGAGCAGGCCGCGATGCCGGGCGAGCGCGGGCTTGGCGGTTTCCAACAGGTCGCGTAGGAATTCTTCGGTGGTGCGGTGCGTGGCGATGACGTCGAAGCGTCGTTCGATGTAAACGCGCACGATGTCCGAGACCGCGATCGAGAATTCGCGGGCCGTGGCGGGAAACATCAGCGGGCGGATGCCGTCGAGCTGTTGTAATGCGAGCTCGTGGGAGAGCAGGATGCGCGGCTGCTTTTTCTTCTGGCGCCAGCGCCAGATGCCGTAGGCGAGCAGCGCGAGCAAGACCACCGCGCCTATGGCGGCTGCGATCATCCACGCGGACAGGACGAATTTGGGGCCGCGAATGTCGCGGATGTCGTCTTCGGCGAGGCTGGCTGCGCTGAACAGGAGCCCCACCGCCAGCAGTTCTACGGATAGTAGCCCCACCGACCGCTGGCTCACGGATAACGAGACGGCGCGGGCGTGGCGCACGAACGAGGCCGGTGCGCTGTGAGTCGATGAGCTCAATGCGCGTTTAAAAGACGGCGCCAGTGCGCGGTGCACGAGTGAGGCCGGTGCGCGTGGGACAGACGAGGTCAGCGCGCTCATACGCGGCGGCGCTCGCGGGTTTTGAAGAAGCGCTGCAGCGCGGGCAGGTAGGGGAGGTCGGTGCGTAGCTGCAGGGTGTCGACGCCTTCGGCGCGCAGGTCGCTCGCGAGTTGGCGGCTGCGGGCAATGGACAGGTCCTTGAAGCGTTGCCGTACGGCGGCGCTGGCGGTGTCGAGTTCGATGACCTCGCCGGTCTCGGCGTCCTCGAGCGCGAGAATGCCGACGTTGGGGAGTTCCTTTTCGTGCGGGTCTTCGACATGCACGGCGATCAGGTCGTGGCGTAGGTTGGTCTGGCGCATGGCGCGGCGTAGCGCGGCGCGGACCGCGGTGGGATCGCCGGGGGCTTCGAAATCGGAAATCAGGAATACGATGGCGCGCCGGTGCAGCAGGTGGTTGACCACGTCTAGCGCCTTGATGGGGTCGGTGCCGGTGCCTTGTGGCTCGTGATAGAGAACATCGCGCACTACGCGCAGCACGTGGCGGCGCCCCTTCTTCGGCGGCAGGTAGCGTTCGACGCGGTCGGTGTAGAGAATCAGGCCGACCTTGTCGCTGTTGCGGATCGCGGAGAACGCGAGGGCGCTGGCGAGTTCGGCCGCGAGATCGCGCTTGGCCAGGGCGGCGGAGCCGAAATTGCCGGAGGCGCTGATGTCCACTACCAGCAGAATGGTGAGTTCGCGTTCCTCGGTATATTTTTTCACGAAAGTCTTGCCGGCGCGCGCGGTGACGTTCCAGTCGATGGTGCGTACTTCGTCGCCGGGGCTGTACTCGCGGACTTCGTCGAAATCCATGCCGCGGCCTTTGAACACCGAGTGGTACGAGCCGGCGAGGCTGTCGTTGACCAGGCGGCGCGTGCGGATCTCGAGCTGCCGCATGTTGCTCATGAGAGCCTTGTTGGACGGGGCGCTCAAGGGACGGGTAGGGTGTTCAGGATCTTGTCGACGACCTGTTCCGAGGTGACGCTCTCGGCTTCGGCCTCGTAGGTCACCGACACGCGATGGCGCAGTACGTCCATGGCGATGGTCTTGACGTCCTGGGGGATGACGAAGTGGCGGCCGTTGAGGAACGCCATGGCGCGTGCGGCGAGGGTGAGCGCGATGGTGGCGCGCGGCGAGGCGCCGGTTTGGATGAAGCCGTTGAGGCCGAGTGAGGCGGCGATCGGCGGGCGCGTCGCGAGCACGATGTCGACGATGTAGTCGCGAATCTTGTCGTCGACGTAGAGCGCGTTGACGACATGGCGGGCGGCGACGATTTGTTCGGCGGACACGACTTGCCGCGGGACGGGCATGGGTTCGGTGGTGGCCATGGCATCGAGGATGGCGCGTTCTTCGGCGCGGTTCGGATAATTGACGATAACCTTCATCATGAAGCGATCGATTTGCGCCTCGGGCAGGGGATAGGTGCCTTCCTGTTCCAGGGGGTTCTGGGTCGCGAGCACGAGAAACGGGTTGGGCAGGGCGTAGGTTTCGTCGCCGATGGTGACCTGGCGCTCCTGCATGGCCTCGAGCAGCGCGCTCTGTACCTTGGCGGGGGAGCGGTTGATTTCATCGGCGAGAATCAGGTTGCTGAAGATCGGTCCGGGCTTGGTGCGGAACACGCCGTCCTGCGGGTTGTAGATCATGGTGCCGACGATGTCGGCCGGCAGCATGTCGGGGGTGAACTGCAGGCGCTTGAATTTGACCGCCACGCAACTGGCCAGCGTTTTGAGCGCCAGCGTCTTGGCGAGTCCGGGTACGCCTTCCAAGAGGACGTGGCCGTTGGTGAGCAGCGCGATCAGTAGGCGGTCGAGCAGGTGCCGTTGCCCGACGATGACGCGGGCGATCTCCTGCTGCAGGGGGCGTACCCAGGTGGAATTCTCGAGCACGGCTTCGCGCGCGGCGCGCGCGCCGGGAGCTGCGTCGGTGGGCAGCGGACGGGCCTCTGGAGCGATTTCTGTGGTGGGTAGCGGACGCATCTCGGGGATGGGCGCGGGCCCGGAAGCGGCTTGGTACGCCCCTTGAGTCGGTTGGTACCTCGAGTCGAGGTTCTGCTGACTGGGGAGCGGCGCAGTCTTTTTATCCATTGGTCTTGAGTCCTATTTTTGAGGGTTGGGACTGTACCGAGGCCCCAAGGTTCCCACAATAAGGCGCTGCTAGCCGGCGTCGAGGGTGACGTCGGAATGGATGTCGGTGGCGGCGGAGAACACTTGGGCGGTGAGGGCTTCGGTGAGGCGGTCGAACTCAGGGCCGAGGACGCGGTCCTCGATCAGGGGGGGGACGTGGCTGCGCACCAGGCCGACGAACTCGCGCAGCGCGGGGGGTGGGGCGCGGTCGGTGACGTAGAGGGCTTGCGAGGCGACCACCGCGAGCATGGCGAGGCAGGCATCGAGGCAGCGTCCGGTGCGCTGTTCCTTGCTCCAGGCGAGGAAGGTGGGGGTGGCGACGTCGTCTTGGTTCGAGGCGGAGTCGCTGCCGGGAATGAAGGTGCGCTGCGCGGTGTGCTTGGCCATTTCGATGTAACCGGCCGCGGCCATGGGGACGTAGCCGATATTGCCACGGCCGTCGCTCTCGCCGGGCTGGCGGCCGACCAGCAGGAGGTCGGGCATCTGCGAGACGCGGCCGTTCAGGAGCTTGGCGCTGTGCCGGTCGCAGAGCAGGCAGATATCGGCCCAAATGCCGGCGAGGTCGTCGAGTGCGGGCGTGGCCATCGCGTTGTGGTAGCCGCCGGTGGTGATGCAGCGGCCGTAGGGGTGTTTCTCGTCGGGCGCGAGGTAGACGGGATTATCGCTGATGGATGCCAGTGACACGGTGGCGGCGTGGGTGGCGGCGGCGGCGGCGCGATGGGCGTGACCCAAGATGCGCGGGACGATGCGGTAGCTGACGGGAGCCTGGTAATTTCTACGGCCGTCCATGGCGCCGGACAGATAGGCGCGCAGCGCGCGCAGGGCGGCGGCTTCGTCCTTGTCGCCCCACAGGCCGTCGAGCGCGGGATCGTAGTGTTCGATCGGGGCGCGGAAGGCTTCGATGGACAGGGCGAAGGTTTTGAAGGCGAGGCGCAGCCGTCGTTGGGCGGCTATCGCGGAGTCGGCGACCAGCGCGGCGGCGCAGGGTGAGCCGTTGATCAGGGAGCCGCGCTCCTTGACCTCGAGCTCGAACGCGGTGGAGAGCTGTGCGAACAGGGGATACAGGGCGAGGATCTCGCCGGCGCCGCCCTGGCCGGCGGCGGCCACCGGCGGCATGGGGGCGCCGTCCAGCATGTGGGCGACCGCTTGGGCGATCCGCGGCGTGGTGGCGGCGTGGCCTTCCAGGAAATTCGTCAGGCGGGCGAGGACGATGCCGCGCACCACGCGATCGGGGAGGTAGTCGCCGAAGGCGATCGCGGCGGGAAAGGGTTTGATGCGGGCGTGGCGGTCGCGTTGTTCCACCGTCAGGCGTTGGCTGGCTTGCTCGCCCATGGAGGTGGTGACGCCGTAGATCACCACGGCGGGGTCACGCTCGATCAGTTCGAGAAAGGAAGCGCGGCTCGAGGCGATTTTGCGCAGCGCGGTCTCGGAGATTTGCACGGGTTCGCGCTGCCAGGCCACGCGGTAGGTGGCGTCGAGATTGATGTCCCAGCGGTTGTTGAGAATGACGGTCAATTATTCACCACGAACGGTTCGGCCACGCAGTGCGCCTACGCGCAGGAGCCTGTCTGCCGCGCTCGCGGGCACGTGAGTCAGGCAGGTTCCTGGGTTTGGGCGCACGGATTGACCTTATTCTATTTTGGCTGCCGAGCGTAGGCCGTAGTCGACAAAAATACGTTTGTTCAATAAATTGCCGTGCCGACCTTTAAAAAGCCAGTGCGGGTGAAATCACAGTGCCGAGCTACCATGGGCTGATGGCATGGAGGCTCATTGCGGGTACGCAAAAGCGGCGCGAGCGGGGCTGGGGTCGGTTAGAATTGGTGTGGAATTTCGATTCCCTTGGAATTTGGCGTATCGGGTCCCTCGAGAGGGGCCCCTTGAGATTGGCTGCGTCGTACGCACCAAAACCCGTGCGCCGCGCGCCATCGCAGCGGTGCTTCATCCATAGTGACCATGGTCGCCGGCGCTTGCCGGGCCGACTGGTCTGCATGCTTTTGGGGTGATTGAACAAGATGTTGTCTACTTCGAATGTTGCCGTGCAATTTGGCGCAAAACCGTTGTTCGAGCAGGTCACGGTGAAGTTCAGCGATGGGAATCGCTATGGGCTGATCGGGGCGAACGGCTGTGGTAAATCGACCTTGATGAAGGTGCTGGGTGGGGATCTGGAGGCGACCGCGGGCGATGTGATGCTGCAGCAGGGCATGCGGCTCGGCAAGCTGAACCAGAATCAGTTCGGCTATGAGGACGATCGCGTACTCGATGTGGTGATGCGGGGGCATACGGAGTTGTGGAACGCGATGCGGGAGCGGGATCGCATCTATGCGGATCCGAATGCCACCGATGAGGATTACATGAAGGCGGCGGAACTCGAGGGGGTGTTCGCGGAGTACGGGGGCTACGATGCGGAGGCGCGTGCGGCGGCGATTCTGATCGATGCGGGCATTCATGAGTCGCGGCACAACGGGCCGATGCGGGAGGTGCCGCCGGGCTTGAAGCTGCGGGTGTTGCTGGCGCAGGCGTTGTTCTCGCGGCCGGATGTGTTGCTGCTCGATGAGCCGACCAACAACCTCGACATCAACTCGATCCGCTGGCTGGAGCGGGCGCTCAATAATTACGATGCGACCATGGTGATCATCAGCCATGATCGGCACTTCTTGAATCAGGTGTGTACGCACGTGGCGGATCTAGATTTCCAGCAGCTGAAGATCTATCCGGGCAACTACGACGATTTCATGCTGGCGTCGGTGCAGGCGCGGGCGCGGGTGGAGGCAGCGAACGCGAAGGCGAAGGATCGGATCTCGGATCTACAGGAGTTCGTGCGGCGGTTCTCGGCGAACGCGTCGAAGGCGCGGCAGGCGACCTCGCGCAAGAAACAGCTCGAGAAGATCAAGATCGAGGAGATCCGGCCGTCCTCGCGCCAGAACCCCTACATCCGTTTCGAGCAGGCGAAGAAGCTGTATCGCTCGGCGGTGTCGGTGGAGAAGCTGTGCTTCACGTATCCGGACTCCGCCGAGGTAGTGTTGAAGGACATCACCATCAACGTGGAGGGTGGCGAACGCATCGCGATCATCGGTCCGAACGGTGCGGGCAAGACGACGCTCATGCGCTGTCTGGCGGGGGAGCTCAAACCCACCTCTGGCAAGATCGTGTGGGTGGAGAATGCGCAGCCGGGCTACATGCCGCAGGATCCGCAGGCGGAGTTCGAGGAAAAGATCGATCTGTTCTCGTGGATGTCGCGGTACACGGGGAAGGCGGACGACGATCAGATCGTGCGTGCCACGTTGGGGAGATTGCTGTTTTCCGGCGAGGAGACCAAGAAGCAGGTGAAGGTGTTGTCGGGCGGCGAGAAGGGTCGCATGATCTATGGGAAGCTAATGCTGACCAAGCCGAATATCTTGCTGATGGATGAGCCGACCAACCACATGGACATGGAGACGATCGAGTCGCTGCAGATCGGGCTGGGCACTATCCGGGGACGTTGATCTTCGTGTCGCACGATCGGGAGTTCGTCGGCGGATTGGCGACGCGCATCATCGAGTTGAAGCCGGGTGCGGGCGGCATCGTGGATTTTCGGGGCACTTACGATGAGTATCTGAAGGCGCAGGGGGTCGAGCCGTAGGCGGCCGAAACACAGTGTCTGAGTGTCCTCGTGTGCGAAACCTTCAGTATGCGATTGTCGGGCGGAGCGTCGGTGTTCCTGCGCGCGTGGGTTGACCCGTTGCGGGTTGCCCCGGCGGCTGCGTGGTGCGGCTGCATGGTGGTGGTCGCGACTTTGTGGGGTAGTGCGGCGCTGGCCGAGTCGGCCGATCACCGGCCGCCGCGACTCGTGGTGCTCGATCTGGAGTTGTCGGGCGATCTCGGCGGCGACGAATTCACGGCCGAACATGAGGCGCGCTTGAAGACTGAGAGCGCGCGTCTGCGCAGGGATCTGCAGGGCACGGGTCTGTACGAACTGCTCGACACGACCCCCGCGCAGGCGGCGATCGAGCATTTGAAATCGCAGCAGGCGTATCTGCACGACTGCAACGGCTGTGATCTCGACATCGGGCGGCAGCTCGGTGCGGAGCGGGTCATGGTGGCCTGGGTGAATCGGGTAAGCGGACTCATCTTGACGCTGACCTACGAGATTCACGACGTCAAAACCGCGCAGATCATGGCGCGCAAGTCCTACGATTTCCGCGGCGACAACGACAACACGTGGAATCACGCCGTCGATTACATGGTGCGTGATCTGGTGCGGGACGCGAAGGCATGTTCCACCAACTGCTGACGCCCGTCGGCGGGAGCCTGGCGCTGTCGTCGTTGGTCGCGCTGCTACCGCTTGCCACGTTGCTCATCATGCTCGGGGTGCTGAAGCGACCGGCGTGGCAGGCCGCGCTGGTCGGCCTCTTGGTCGCGATGGGGGTCGCCGTCGCGATTTGGCGCATGCCGGTGGCCCTGGCGCTGGCGGCCGGTGCCGACGGCGCGGTGTTCGCCGTATGGCCGGTGATGTGGATCGTCATCAATGCGTTGCTGCTGTTCAACATCGCGGTGGCATCGGGACGCTTCGATGCGTTTCGCGATTGGGTCATCACGAATCTGCCGAACGATCGGCGTGTGATTCTGATCGTGATCGGCTTTTGTTTCGGCGCGCTGCTCGAGGGTGTCGCGGGCTTCGGTGCGCCGGTCGCCATCACGGCGTCGCTGCTCATCATGGTGGGGTTCCCTGCGGTCGATGCGCTGGTGTTCGTGTTGATCTTCGACACCACTCCCGTGGCATTCGGTGCATTGGGCGCGCCGGTCACCGTGCTCGCCGCGGTGACCGGCCTGCCCGCCGCGGCGCTGGCCGCGATGATCGGTCGTCAATTGCCGTTGATGGCGATGTTGCTGCCGTTCTATGTGACGGCGTTGTACGGTGGTCGGCGCTCCTTGCGGGCGTTGTGGCCGGTACTCACGGTCGCCGGCGTGAGCTTTGGGGTGGCGCAGTTCGTGGCGTCGAACTACCTCGACTACACGCTGACCGACGTGCTGGCGGCGCTCGGGTCGTTGATCGCCACTGTGCTGTTCCTGCAGGTGTGGCGGCCTGCGCCGGATGGGGAGTTCGCGATTCGGCAGGCGGTCGACGTCCTGCCCGCGGGCGCCGCTCGCGTCGGTGGTTGGCAGGGATGGGTGCCGTGGGTGATCGTGTCCGCGACCGTCATTCTCTGGACCTTCTTCAAGGTGGCGGCGATCGGTCACGTGGACATTCCTTGGCCGGTGCTCGACAAGGCGGTGGCGATCACGCTCTACCAGGATAGGCCGTATGCGGCGGTATGGGCGTTCCAGCCGCTCGGCACCGGTACCGCGATCTTGGCCGCGGCGCTAATTACCGCGGTGTGCGTGAAGCTGCCGCTCGGCGCGTTGTTCCATTGCATGGTGCGCACACTGCGCCAGATCTGGCTTGCGGTGGTGACCGTCATGCTGGTGGTGGCGCTCGCCTACGTCATGAACTACGCGGGCATCGCTTACACCCTGGGGTTGGCGGTCGCTTCCAGCGGGCATGGGTTCATCCTGCTGTCGCCGTTCCTCGGCTGGATGGCGGTGTTTCTGTCCGGCAGTGACACCTCCGGGAACGCATTGTTCGGCAATCTGCAAGTGGTGGCGGCGCGGCAATTGCACTTGAACCCACTGTTGTTCGCGGCGACCAATTCCTCCGGCGGGGTTCTCGGCAAGATGATATCGCCGCAGAACATCGCCACCGGCGTGTCGGTCACTCAGCTCAAGGGTCGGGAAGGCGAGATTCTGGCGCGGACCTTCGTGCACAGCATCGTCATGACCCTGATTTTAGTGGTGATCGTGATCATCCAGCAGTACGTCATACCGGGGATCATTCCGCGGTTGCCCGGTGACGTCGGTGAGCGTCAGGTTAAAGTCATGCCCTCCGTATTAGAAAAACGATGAGTGCGATGATGAGTATCGTTCCGAGTATTCCGCCGCCGAAAATCATGGTCGTCTCCGATAGTTTGGCCGGGGTGAAGTAGACCAGACGCGGACGCGTGCGTCTGTTCGGCGCCGCACCCAGGCATCGATACCGCACGGGGCGGATCGCTCCTTGGCTTCTCTCGAGGCTTACCAGACGCGTACGCGGTCGTTCGGAGCCAGGTACAGCGCTTGGCCGGGAGTCACCTTGAATGCGTCGTACCAGGCGTCGATGTTCCTGATCGTCGAGGCGCGGTACGGGTCCGGTGCGTGGCCGTCCGAGGCGATTTGGGCACGCAGCGCCGCATCGCGTTGCTTCTCGCGCCAGCTTTGCGCGAACGCGAGGAAGAATTGCTGGTCGCCGTTGAACCCGTCCACCTCCGCGGCGGGCCGACCTTCCAGCGATTGGTGGTATGCGCGATAAGCTATCGCCAATCCCGCCAAGTCCGCGATGTTTTCGCTCAAGGTTTGAGCACCATTCACCGCCAGATCCGGGAGCGGGCGATAGGCGTCGAATTGTTGCACGAGCTGCGCGGAGGATGCCTTGAAATGGGCGTAGTCCGCCGGGGTCCACCAGTTCTGCAACCTGCCTTGCGCGTCGAACAGCGCGCCTTGGTCGTCGAAACTATGGCTGATTTCATGGCCGATCACCGCGCCGATCGAGCCGTAGTTGATCGAGTCGGGGAGCTTCGGGTCGTAGTACGGGGGCTGGAGTATCGCGGCGGGAAAGTTCAACGCGTTCATCGCGGGCAGATTCACCGCGTTGACGGTCTGCGGCTCCATGACCCATTCGGAACGATCGATGGGTTGACCCAATTTGGCGAGATTGCGCCGGTACTCGAACAATTCCGAGCGCTCGGCATTGCCGAAGGCGTCCCCGGGGCGGATCTCGAGCGCGGCGTAATCGCGCCAGCGATCGGGGTATCCGACCTGCACGTTCAGCGTCGCGAGTTTGGCCTTGGCTTTCACCTTGGTCTCCGGGGCCATCCACTCCAGCGAGTCGATTTGCGCGGAAAACGCCTCGATGAGGTGGGCGACGAGCGCTTGGATGCCGCCCTTCGTGGACGCCGGGAAGTACTGCTGCACGTACATCTTGCCGACCGCGTCGCCGAGGGCTTGGTTGGAAAGGCTGATCGCGCGCTTCCAGCGATCACGCAGCTGCGGCGTGCCATCGATGACCTGGCCGTAGAACGCGAAGTTCTCGCGCACGAATGCGGCGGGAAGAACGCGCGCACTGGCATTGATGGCGTGAAACTTCAGATAGTCCTTCCAGGTATCGAGCGGCTCATCCGCAACCAACGCCGCGATGCCCGCGAGCGCCGCCGGTTGCCACACCACGAAATCGGACTGTGACCCCAGTCCGGCGGCGTCGAAGAAGCGCTTCCAGTCGATCCCCGGTGCGTTGCTCTCGAATGTCGCGCGGGTCCAGTGATTGTCGCCGCGCTTCACGTCCTCGGACTCCTGCCGTGTGGCATGCACGCCGGCGAGCTTCAGTTCGAGCGCGAATATCGCCGCGGCCTTGCGCGCTGCTTCCTTGTCGCCGGCGAGTTCGAGGGTCGCCGCGACGTGCGCCTCGTAGTGCTTGCGGGTGTCGGCCATCTGCGGCGAGTCGTTCACATAGTAGTCGCGATCCGGCATGCCGAGACCGCCCTGCAGCAGAAATGGCGAATAGCGCGTGGGATCGTCGAGGTCCTTGGCCACCCACAAGCCAAACAGATGCTCGGTGTACAACTCGGTGTCGTTCAAAACATCGACGTCGGCCCTGAGTGTGCTGCCCAGATAGGCCGCGAGCGCACCGCGATCGTGGACCGAGGCAATGCGTCGCAGCGTCGGTTGCAGCACGTTGAGGCCCTTGGCCTCGATGCGCTTCTCGTCCATGAAGCTATTGTAGAAGTCGGCCACCTTGCGGGCTTCGGAGCCGGCCGCGGGATGGGATTTCGCGATGCCACGGATGAGTTCGGCGATACGCGCTTCGTTCAGCAGATACAGCTCATACCCGGGTCCGTAGGCGGGCAGATCGGGCGGAATCTCTGTCTTCGCGAGCCATTCCCCGTTTGCGTAGCCGTAAAAATCTTCGCCCGGCGCAATCGAGCGGTTCATGCCGGAAAAGGGCGTGGGCGTCGCGGTTG
>Ga0116227_10001213_pt1 | contig 56584 bp, 44 predicted proteins | sample S1TSphgellanicum_FD_89693 | JGI IMG/M metagenome (GOLD analysis project Ga0116227, IMG submission 89693) | Host-associated microbial communities from peat moss isolated from Minnesota, USA - S1T2_Fb - Sphagnum magellanicum MG | ecosystem: Host-associated > Plants > Peat moss > Unclassified...
AAAATTATAAAAAAAAAAAAAAAAAAAAAAAAAAAAAAAAAAACAGAGAAACAAAAGCGTATGAGACCGAAGATTCAGACGAGAATGATCGACTTACTACGCCGAGGCGACGGAGGTCCGGATTGAGAAGACATGTGCGTCAGGAGAAGAAACGCACTCCAAGCGGAAGACGAAGAAGAAACCCTAGGCCGAGAGTAGAGAGCTCATTGCATAGAGAGAGCCGATCGATGTTTCATCCACCTTTGCAACCCTTCATCATCAACAGCTAGGGATGCTTAATGATGACGAAGCATCCCATCGATGAAACTCTAAATCCTTGCAAAGATCCCCTACCTTGCGATTTAGGGTTAGGGCTAAAATCCCCATCTTCACTTAGGGTTAGGGTTCAAGGGTTTCTACTCCCTTTGCCTTGTCTTGCCTTGTCTTGCTATCTTCCTTCGCTCAATACTATAGCCTTGTTGCTTTGTTTTTTCTTCTTTTTTGGAGTTGTATTTTGGAAACTTCTTATGTCGTCTGCAATGTTGCTGCCCGCTTCTTCTTCTTCTTCCTCTTTTGTTTTGGTGCAGCGGGCTCCAAATACCAAGCTTTTTATGAGCTGCGGAAATGTGGCCGCTTCCGCCACGCTTCCATTATCGACAAAGGGAGGGCAGTTTATTCGTCCTCATTTGTTGGACCTTGCACCATACACTCCTATTGAGCCGTTTGAGGTATCATCCTATTCGTCCCAGAATTTCGTGGTGGTGTGTTTATTGTTTTGATAGGGGATTAAGGGATTTCGTTGTGAACCGAAGTTCCACTTTCTTGAGTTTAGAGTCACGGCTCAGTGCTTCGAGATACATAGTTTAGGGTTTCTTTGCGTTAAAAGGAGAAGATATTTTTGAGCTCACAGCATTTTATTATAATCGACTAAGTGGTATAGTAATACAACATGTTTAGAATCTGAGAGATGTGTTTCTATGCAGATATTGTCAGCTCGATTAGGTAGACTTCCCAAGGACATTGTCAAATTGGATGCAAATGAAAATCCTTACGGACCACCACCCGAGGTAAAGTTTCTATGGACAATCCACGAATGACAAATGTTGACTCTGTTAAAGGATACTTGTTCGATGAGGTTTGAATGTTTCTTTTGAAGAGACATGCAAGTTTCAATTTTGACGATGCCCATTGAGAGCAGTTATGTGGGACATGGAACAGCACAATGCAGTCTTATTTTAGAATGTCAGCAGGTTCTAGAGGCTCTTGGCAGTATGGAATTTCCAAATATATACCCAGATCCAGAAAGCCGGAGGTTACGGACGATGCTGGCAAAAGACACAGGGTTAGAGGCAGAACACATTTTGGTTGGATGTGGAGCAGATGAACTCATTGACCTTATCATGCGGTAATGGGCTCCACCACCTCCTAAACAGTTGCAAAGCATTTAGGTGGGTTTGGAAGTAATATGTTTGATCTTCAAGCTAAGATTGTGCCAAAATTGAGATCAAATGGTCTGTGGTTTCTGTGGGGTATTGAATCTTGCTCCATGTTAAACAGGTGTACACTAGACCCTGGGGACAAGATAGTGGACTGCCCACCCACCTTCACAATGTATGCATTTGATGCAGCTGTAAATGGGGCTTCTGTAGTCAAAGGTACATATTCTGTGTCTGATTTCAAGGTTTGAGTCCCAAATTTTTCAGAGTGTCACGCAGGCCACAAGGCACAGCATTCTTGTGTGGTTGGCAGTCAATTTTTTGTTGACATCTCTCATTCAATCACTGGATTCATATCTTGTTCCTCATGGTTTGTGAACTGATAAAAGATTCACTCTGTTCACACTGTGAATTTGGCCCAAATAAATTAGGTTGTGTTGTTGCATTTTTGACAGTTAGTGTGGCTGATTATAGGTTCTGGCCTCTTTGTCCAGTGCCCAGGCTATCAGGATTTGCATTGGATGTGCCTGGTATTGTGAAAGCTGTCCAAGAGCACAGACCAAAGCTTGTCTTCCTCACATCTCCCAACAACCCTGATGGATGGTAACCCATGTTTCAACACCAATCCTTGCTTTGCCTCTTCACGCCAGTTGCAACTTGGTTCAAACTCCATGCAATGAGACCTACTTGTATGAATGCTTGTGACAATTGTAGAGTGATTGATTTGTCGATACAAAATGTCACAATTGAGATGTTGTGGTTGTCTTTTGGGTTTCTATGAATGAGGAGGTAAAATGACTGATGGGGGAATCATTATCCTCCGAAGCAATGCATGAATCCATGAAAGCAGGAATTTCAACAATCTGAGAAGAGGGTTTAAGAACAACAATTTGGTGGCCAGATCAGGGATTTTCTGTTTTGTGATTTTGTTTCAGGGGTGTTGGAGGGGGGAGGGGTGTGTTACAATGAAAGACCTTCTTTTGTTTGTCTCTGATTGGATTCTGGTTGCAGTTTGATCACAGATGAGGAGCTTGAGACAATATTGCAGTTGCCTATTCTGGTGGTGCTGGATGAAGCTTACATTGAATTTGCTCTTGAGCCTTCACGCATGCAATGGGTGAAAAAGTTCGACAATCTTGTCATTCTTCGGACCTTCAGCAAACGTGCTGGTGTGCTTTTCCTATTCCTGTGAACTGTCACACATGCATTAATTTTCCTTGTCCAGAACCAAGTTTGAAGAGGTTAGGAAATCTTATGTTTCCACTATGTTCAATAATTTTCATGACACACATCTGTACCACACAACATGCACAACAACCTTAAAATGACATCCATGGGACAATCAAATACCACTGCTGGCTTCCATCAATAGAATTTTTGAGTGTGCAGATTTCCTGTGGGATCTCCTGAGCCCTTCACAAACAAAAACTTGTGGCTCCAGTGGCATTCCTTTGTAGAATGATATCATACTTCCAGGATGTAGGGCAGGAACTCTGAGTTTCTCAACCTCCTTTGACATTTGGATCAATACTTCTGAGTGGGATATTTTTCTTGAGAAATGACAGGATTAGCAGGGCTGCGAGTAGGCTATGGAGGATTTCCATTAAGTTTGATTGAGTATTTATGGCGTGCCAAGCAACCTTATAATGTGTCAGTGGCTGCTGAAGTTGCAGCTTGTGCTGCCCTCACAAACCCTACATACTTGGAGGTACTGTTCCACCTTATGACCAATACAAAACTGAATTCTCTTGTTACTATTATAGCCATCTTAGCTGTGTTCTTGGTAACTGTCTTGCAGTTTTCAAATGGGGCTTTGTTTTCCTTGAGTCTCTTTCCTCTTTTTTGTTGTTGCTCCATGTCTCTGTTTAGGATGTGATCTGCTATTGGCTCCTTTCTTCACTTCCTTAAAATGTTTGTGTGGGCCACATATCACATGTTACAAGTGCCCAAGTTACTGCAACACTTGCTGTTCTAGTAGCAAGCACTCGGTCATTGTGGATGATGACTGATGGTCAAACCCTTCTCAGAGATTGGTGTTGCACTTGTTGATGTTGCAGACTGTCAAGAATGCATTGGTGAAGGAAAGGGATCGGTTGTTCTCAAAGTTGCAAGAATTTCCCTTTTTGCAGCCATATCCTAGCCATGCAAATTTCATTCTTTGTTCAGTAACAGGTGCCAAAAGTGCCAAACAGTTGAAGGTGTGTCTTTGCTTCCTCTTCTGCAACCCAGATTTTCGTATCCAATTCATTTGTTATTAATAGCCCAGTGACTTTCTTGAAGGGGCAGATATGCAGACAGAAGGTGTGCCTCTCTGTTTCGCTTATTACGAAACAATATGATTAGGGACTATGGTGCTCTTGTTATAGTTAACATATGGTTCCACAACCTTTAAGAACCTTATTCTTTGAAGGACCTGGAATCAGAAAGGCCATGACTATGGCAATGGAGACAAACTCTATTGTGTGTCCTCTGGCATGTTTACTAGTATTTGTAGTTCAGATCTGTTTGTAGGTCGGAATGCTTGTTGCTTCCACTCGGATGTTGAAATCATGTGTAGGATCTGTGCTTTAAAAATGCACCTATATTGTTATGGTCAATCTTGAAAATCTTGTTTTTACTCGGCTCAAAATCATCATCTTTTGAATTTGTCACAGGCCAAGCTTGCAAAGGAGGGTGTGATGGTTCGTCACTATGAAAAAGAAGAACTGAAGAACTTCATTCGCATCTCAGTGGGAAGGCCAGAACAAACTGATACTTTTCTTTCTGCCCTGGCCAAGGTGGCATGAGGATCAAGAACAAAATTGTCGTCTTTTGGGCTGCCATGTTAAGGTCATACCTTTCCAGTGTTCATCATACATTCATGTCCATTTTCTTGAAAACTGCTTTCCAGTGTCCTTCATGCATCAGTCTAACATGGAAATGGCCAATTTGGACACCCCTTAGCGATCAGCATTGAACTTCAGCCTGCCAAAGTTCAAAATGGAAAAGTCAAGATAGAAAGCAGTAATTTGTCAATACTGATCTGTAGTTGGAGGTACAGATTGAATCAACAAGTGCACAGGAGAAAACTTGGGGACTGCATGCAGACCAGAATACCTGACGCTATGAGCATTGACATTGGCATGGTTTTAAAATTTTGTTGTTCCAACATGATGTGCAATCTGCACATCAACAATGATCAAACATTTCAACCATATTGACTGACATTTAGTAGCATGAGCTATGTGGTTAAGCATCAGAGAAACATCGAATAGCCAATAATCTAGGCCTTATTCAAAGGCTAATGCTTTTCTTTTTCCTCCTTTTTGCTTTTTAAATATGGTGACATAGTGGGGTTTTTCTCCCAAGAAAATCATTTGTACAGATCCCTTTCACTTCTTTTTATGCCAAGCATGGCAAAAATTTACCACCCAAAAAACCCTAATCTCAAATAGAAAAATAGAACAAACAAAATTTTGTTTGTAACCAAATGCTTGATACACTAAACCAAAAATGGAAACCACTTAAATTTTAAGTTTTTTGTTAACAAAATTTTGATGCAAATGACCAAAAAGTTGATATTTAATCAAATATTGTGAAAATGAAAATAATGGTTTAAACCTGTGGAAATGAGAATTAAAGTTTTAGGGTTTATGTGTTGTATCTCACATTTGGGATTAAAACATTTAGGGTTCAGATGTGAATCACATGGTGCATGGTTAAAACAATTTAAGGTTTAAGTCTTTTGTCCCATATTTAAGAAAGGATATTATGTTTGTTGGTTGTCGTTTCTCATTACAGTGAACATTGTGCTTGGCCTAAATTTTTATTTGTACTTTATTTCTTTTGTGGGTGTAGTTTTTCAAGTGCATTTGTTGTGTTGTTTTAGTAATTTATTTATTTTTCTTTTTTTTTTGTTTTGCACAATGTCTATTGTTGCAATGAAAAAAGCTAAATTAATTCACTACTAGAAATTTTGTCTTTTGCAACTTGTCTTATGCAACTAAAAAATCTCACATGCAGCTATTTTGGAGTTGCATGCAACTGCGACATTTTTTAGTTGCATAAAACAAGTTGCAAAAGACAAAATTTCTAGTAGTGATTGTTACAGTGGATGATTTGAATTTTGGAGTTTAAAATGTTGCATTTAAAACAAAAATGTTCAATAAATATGGCACCTTTAATCAAATTTCAAATGAAAGCATGAAAATTTCAAGCTATACATATTTGCATTGTGATTTGTTAAATAGGGTGCAACTCTTATCACAATCACTTTGAAATTGCTTCATATAAAATGCATGAACAATGTAAAAATGCATGTTTGTAAAGGTTAAAAAATTTGGCATTAAATCAAAATCCAAAGGGTTTTAAGAAAGATTGCATGTATGTTGTCATTACATTTGAATCAACAACCATTGTGTTATTAATTGTTGGATTCCAACCTAAGTTGGTTCCTATTTTTTTCACACAAATTTCATAAAGGAATTCAAAAGCTTTATTCAAAGTTGGAATTCTACTACTATTGTTGTCATCATTATTGGTGTAAAGGGAAAAGGGAGTAATAAAATGAAAAAAAATCGTGATTGTAGATGGAGAAGACAAATTTGACCAAAACATTCTTACTATGGGGAACAATTTCTTAAGCATATAATGGAAGCTAATGTGTTTTGTTCTTTAGTAATCAATATGTGACAACAACAGTGAAAAAAAATCAACATTTGAGATCACAGTACACAATTTTCACAAAGGTTATCAATGAAATTGCTCAAGTTCACCTTGTTTAATTACAAAACAAACTATCAAATGTTTGACCTACATTAAAAGATGTAAATTTCCTTTTCTATCATTTACATGAAAAAGATTTTTAAAGAAATTCAAATTGAGGAAAAAAACTTGGATAACACCAAATGTTCATATAGTGATAAAATATAATAAATTAATCATTTAATTATTAATTAGAATTAAAATCTAACAATCATTAGGTGGTTTTTCCCCAAAGCTAGGAGAAAAAACATCATGTAGTCATTAAATGATTTTTCCCAAAGGCCTTTTTTAAAAAAATGCCGATCACCAAATGTTTTGTTCATTAAAGTCTATTGGGGAAAAATAATATTTTCATTTTTATTTTCACATTACCAACAAAGAAAATATAGTTGCTTGGAAAAAAAAATCCTTGAAAAAAGGAAAATTAAGCAATTTTTTTCACATGGTATTTTTTATTGCCTTTTTTTACACTTTTCATTCCTTTTGTTAAAGTCATGTGTAATCGTGTGTGTGTGTGTGTGTGTGTGTGTGTGTGTGTGTGGTTTTTTTGTTATTATTCTTTTTTCCCAATCTATCTTTTCACATTTTCTTGCCACTTTTTACTCATTTTTATTCCCCTTTAATTTCATCTTACACATTCTTTTTTTTTAATTTATATTTTTTAATTTTTTTACTACTTTTATTCACAAATTTATTAATTTGAAACATAATCATTATTTTTTTTAGGTGACCAAAGTGTTGTCCATAGCCAACCTTGTTTCACCTCCATTTTAAAAAGCATGTGAAAATTGTCATGTAGTGGATGTCATTGTCTTTTCAATGAGCAATGTTCATTGTAATTTTTGTCATTCAAAATCAAAGGTATCAAGTTTTTTTGTGGCTCCATTACAACCAACAATGAACTTATGTTATTGATAATTGAAGGCAAATTATTTGAAACAATTATGCATATGACAAAATTTGCATTCCTAAATTCGCCTCATCTAAAATAGGTTCAATACCTCATTTCAATTCGCATTTGTGATAAATTCAAATTCTCACCCACATCTACCCTTCTTGTTTTTCAAAAAGATATTCCATAGTTTATCTCAAAGGTAGAAATTAGTTTGCATAATGAAGTCTTGATTGCTCCTTTGGTAGTTGTTCTTAGTGATTATATGCAATGTAATATTAAACGTAGCCTTAACTTTGATAAGTTGAACTTTATTTCTAAACAAAAGACCACATAACTATTTAGTGTTGTTCATAGTTTTTTGTAAAACCTATTTTATAGTTGCATGTAGTATACAAATATTACACGTATGTGGAAGTTCTTTATATCACATTTTTGGTTTTAATGACCCTTGTTATAAAGCCATTTTTTATAGTTTTTTAAAAAAGTAAAAGGAAAGTTCTTATACATCAAACTTACATCAAGCGTTCAGATAATTTTACGTGCAAAATAGTTTTATACATGTAAAGCAATTTTTCAATGCAAATTTTTTTCCAATGAAAATCAAATTTCAATGTAAATGATCTTCCAATGAATTATTGATTTATCTCTTTTCAAATGTGTGGGTATATATGTGTTGTATAAATATTGTGTGTCATTGTGTGTGCACATGTGTGTTTGTGTGAATGAAGGTGATTTTGTTTATTTGCATCCATTTAATTGAAGTTCACATTTAATGTAAACATTTACATTAGATCTTGTTGTTTTGTCATTTGAACATGTATTACATTCATATGACCTTCATTTAATTTTAACACATAAATATGAAATAGGCAAATGTCTCTTTGCATTTATATCTTATTTATTTGATAATGATTCATCATATCTTCATGTATGACAAAATAAAATAACACATTTAAGTCAATGTTTATTATTGAACACATAGAAAAGCCAACATATAATGTCATAATTGAGAATTAAATCCAAGTTTTTTGTTTGATTTACATCAAGGGACTACCAATAAACATCAATAAATGACAAAAATGCCATTAAGCGTTATAGTGAAAGGTTCATGGAGAGATTTCACTATAATCATTTGGATAATCGAATATTTACAAACACCAATTTACATTTGGAATAAAATATCAAAACACACAATGTCTCAATATGAAATGGATTTTCAATATACCTTAATACATTTATTTTTAATTTTTAACATTATGAACCAATTAAATGTGTTAATGTTGTACTTAAATGTTTGCATGTTTTCAATTGGATGATTTCAAAGTGATCATAGATTTGGATGAATTTCCATCTTTTTTAAAATCAATGATGTGATAACCTCTTGCTCAATTTTCATAGCCAAATGCACATTTTTATTAGAACTATTTTGGCTATGCAATAATGGACATATTGAAAAGCAATTGGGATTCATCATTGAAGTATGTTCCAATGTTCAACACTTCTTGCATTACAAATATTACCCCAAAAAAATTAAAATTTTGTATTCAATAATTACCACCCAAAAAAACAAACTACAAATGTTCTTATCAATGAAATTTTGTTTTGTACATCCATTGTAATGTTCGTTACAAAAATTGAAAACATTCCTAATATTCAAATGGAACATTCTCATTTAATCATTGAACATAATACAAAAAAAGGTAATATTTTGATTGGGCACTTTATGACAACAATATTTTTGAATTATAATTGAAAACTTGTTCAAATTTAACTTATTATGCCAAAACAACTAAATTCATTAACATGTTTCCAAATATTAAAAAAACAAAACAATGTAATATGAATCACAAATATATATATTTATATATAATAGAAAACCACGTGAATTTTTCATAAATGACAAAGTTTAATCATCATATGTTGAATGCACTTTATAAGAATTCAAACAACTAATTATTATGGAACATCATGTTAATATAATTGAACATGCACATAAATTCAATATACATCAATAATTTATAATTAAAAAATCCAAGATGTTCTTGTAATTCAATATTTTTGTTATGAAAATTTGTCTTTTAAAACAACTTAAGTGTTTTTCAAATAAATTGTCAAAACAATTTTTTGTATACTTTCAAATTTAAATAAAACTTAACATGACACCATACATATGTACAAATTGTTTACATAACATTAATGAAGATAAATCACCTCTACATCAAATATTGGATTATTATTTTTTAATTAAATTTTGTTTACTTTGGTCTAAAAATTAACACAATTTTTTTTTAATAAAAATTCATCGTGTTTGTTTTTGCTTGATTTTATAAACTTCATAAATATGTACGATACAAGATGCATGGTATTGTTATTAATGTCTTTACAAATGTGGATCAAACTCAATCAATATTACCACATCCACGACATGATAATGCAACAATATGTGTGTTCCTTAATTTACATCTTACTTCAAATCACCTTATATGTCAAAAAATATTCCTTCAAATATGGTGATTATCACTTTATGAGATTTAATCAAATGACATTATACAAAAATTTGAATGTTGACATTAACCATCAATGAACAAGTTTGTTTACTTTGCATATGCACTTATAGTCTCAAATTCATAATTATAATAATTCATAGCTCTAATTTTAATAGTGAAAAAAGACATTAGACACCAACATACTCAATGATTCATAATTTTTTAGATGTTCCCAAAATAATGGATTATGAAAAATATTGTATATTTTATTGTCCAAAGTCAAAATTTCATCCTCTAGGTCTATTGAAGGTAAACATTTAGAGGAATTAAATTTTCCAACATTTCATGGTCAATTTCAATAATTGTTTGAAAATTGTTCATATCAACAAATAATTCAATGGGAATTGTTTCATAAATTTGGGGGTTTTGCAACCATGTTTTTTTACCTTTTTTTTAAACTACTAAATTTATAACTACCACAATTATATCTAAGTTTCAAATCATGCCATGATTTTAAAAACTTGTCTAATTCATTTGAATTTTGAAAGGTTACAAAAAAAACCATTTGCAATGATTTGACAACTTGGTCCTTCAACATTTTTTATGACTTTTACGTATCTTAAAATATTAGGATATCCCCTCATTAAAAATTTGCATGCATTACATGCTACAAAATGAAATTTTCACCCAAAAAACGACCTCCAATGACACGCTCCCAAGTCCCTAGTTAGCCCTAAGTTGGGGCTAAATCACTCAAGTTGTGAAAATGCAAGGGATTCGGGGCACGTTCCTAGCTTCCAACACTAAAGGGGGGGGGTAAGAGGGGTGTGCCGAAAGCTTCGGGATTAGACTAAGAAAGGGACAAACTACTTAGTTATTCGGTCCTGCATCTAAAACCAACCAACAAGTTGGTTAGTACTCATTCTGAACACTTTTGGTGTTGAGATAAGCCACGAGCAACCTTGGACTCACTTGATTCATCACAGCCTAGACTCAAGGAAACCACCACCTTCCCCCATATAGTATTCTCTGCGTTTCACCACCGCACTTACATCTGAATGGCACTTTTTCCCGGGATTCCCAAAGTGGAGTCCTGAAACTGTCTCGGTTTGGACTCCCGGGACTTTGGACATCCATAACTTCTCGCTCCGACCTCCGATTGGGATGAGGTCTCAAGCAAAGTTGTAGCTCTCCTTGAGAGCTTTCCAAAGGTGTGTTGCATTCCAATTACACACAACGGGATCGGGTTGATTCCTGACTTTTAGTGGTCGGAGTCAAATTGCCAATTTGACTCCCGACCTTTTTTTCGACCATAACTCATGTTGAAGATGTCCAAATTACTCATGCAAGGCTATTTTGGACATCTGCACTTCAAGACCTTTCCAATGGTATAAAGAACACATGAATGCGAGGTGTTTTAACCCCTGCAATTGTGTTCTAAATTTTTGGGAGTCCCGGGGGACTCCCAAGTCTCATTTTCGGGAGTGTGAGTGGCGACCTCACACTTCCCTCAAAGTGAGGTTGCGACATCCAAACTATTCACATAACATAAATGATACAAATTGACCATGTCATAAGTGCAAGACATTATGATCGTGGCACATCTTTTTGCAAATTTATGATAAATATGTTTTTTTTAAGGATTATATTTTTACATTTCTCATCATTAAAGTTCAAAATCATAAGAATGAACATGACCATGGAATTTTATGGATTAAAGATGCACCTATGTATGGAATGCACATTAATGAAAACTTGAACAATTTGTAAATATGTACATTTATTGTGGGACATCATTATTACCAAATCCATTGCAAAATTTTCAACAACATCAACACACATGTAAATATAAAAAGAAAAACCATGTTGTTCATAGGTTTTGTTACCCATGGCTTTCAAGGTGTGAAATAGAAATCCTAAAACCTTTTGACTTAAAAACTCTTGAAATGAATGAAAATTATCCATTTTCAAAACAATACTTACATACACAAGCAAACACAATATTTCAATATTTAAAAATTTTAAAAGAAAATGAAAATATATCATTTTTTTAATTTTTAAATTCTTCAAACCTCAATGATATATATATAAAATTTGAGAAACAAACTAACAAAGTCACACATTTTCTTAAAATGAATTCATAAACATAAAAACCAATGCATTTAGAATACATGTTATTCATTTGTTGTTTGTAAATATAAATATTCAATTTATCTAACTAAACCCATATGTAGTTACAACATATTACACATCATATATGAAAAAAATAAAATTAATAGCATTATAATTATATCATATAAAATTGCATCATAAATAAAAATATATGCAAATACAAAAATTCAAAAGTTGAGTAATGATTTTTTTAATGTTCACAAATGGTTGTTCAACTTGATTTTCATCTTTCTTAACCATTATATCATTCATCTTGAACACTTCAATTCATCATTTATCATTTTTAAAAGCTCACTTGTGTGTTAAAACCACAAGTTGCATTGAATTAATTAGAATTAAATTGAACTAATATAACATGTTCACTGATCATAAATGAATACATTAATCATCCTAGTCATTATGAATAATTTTCATTATTAAAATTTAGTTTTTTTTTAACATTAATTTTTTTCAAAATGTCTCAAAACCAAAATTAATAAGTTTGTAAATTATAATATATATAGATATTGAAAATTGGTTGAATTTTTTTTTATTAGATTCACCTTTTGAAACTTTAAAAAATTAAAAATTGGAACTAATGTTATATGGGACGATAATGAAATTTCTAAGATTAAATCTACTTTTAACTACAAAATCTGATATCCAAATATTAAGTAAATGGATGATTCAATTGATTCAAAATCAAAACCATCACATCCAACTAATATTTGGTATAATAATATAGATTATGAAATAAATGATTCACATCATGCAATTCTTGGTACAAACACAATCAATATTGAATGATATAATTTGTGATTTGACTTTATGATTTAATCACATAATGGCTCAAACAAAAATCACAAACTTTAAAATATGAAAAATTCACAAAATCATCATATTCCATGATGATGAAAAAATCACAATTTAGTTAAAAAATTAAATGAAAAAAAAACATTAATTTATTTTATGACGTTATGCATAAAAAATAGTTGTACTTTGATACACCAATTTGTTTATTTTTTATAGGGGGCTGTTGGAATTGATAAACTTTTACATTGAAACTTATAATTCAAGGATTATTACGATTATACAATAAAAAAAAATATTTAAATTTAATAAAAACCAAGGTTATACCTATGGCATCCATAGGTATATCTACCTTCAATATTGTTGATTTAAAGTCAATATATTCAACATTGAACATACCCATCCAACAATCCTTATCTAGTTTACCAAACGTATCATTATATTCATAAATAGGCTTACAAATTCATATGAACAATTTGTAACTTATGATAGATGAAATATCACTTGTTGGTGTTAAAATGCTTAACTTATAGATTATATGTTAAGCTTCATAAAACATATTCAAACCAAAGAAATTGGTGGTCTTGATGTTATCATGACAAATGATTTTTATTAAATACATCCTATGAAATATAATTGGAATTTTCAAAATATCAAGGATAATGTTAATGCATTAGCACCAAATTTTTGACAAACATATGTCCAATGTTACAAACTAAATAAAATTATGTCACAATTTGATGTGATCTTCATACAAACTTTGAGCAAAATTTGTATTGTGATAAAAGGTATAAAGGATATTCAATTTGCAGTCAACAAGCACCCAATCATTTTACTCTTCCATATTTATTTTATAAAAATAAACTTGTAAAAACAACATTATGAAATATATTCACTAATTAACATGTTAGGTCCCACATTTATTTCCAAAGCAATGGACATTAATCACTAATCATGCCCATTGTTTTGCAAACTTTCAAATAATCCAATCAACACTATAGGTTTGCATTCTATTATATATATATATATATAATGTTAATTGAATTGTGTTGGTAATTATGCAATATTTGATGGTCTTGTGAATTTAGAGTTGATGACATATTCAAAACATCAATAACATATTGTGACAAAACCATGATATGGATAATGTTTTAAAATTGGAACACAAAAAAAAAAAATAATAATAATTAAAAAAATAAAATTATATATATATATATATATAGGTATTATTACAATAATAACATTAAATCAAAATGAACACCAATTGAACCTACCATCAAAGGTATAAAAGTTGGTAAGTCTCAATCATTTACCATAACAAGGATTCAATTTTCAATTCAATTTTTAACAACAATAACCATCCATCATTTTCAAGGATTATCACTAGATGAATTGGTTTTTATATTTTACTAATGTCAAAAAACATGGGCTAACATAAATTATTTTATCTTGCATTTGAATATTCAAAAAATTAATTTTTAAAACTCATCTCCAACATGAAAACTTTTTTGTGGATCGAAGAGTTGATATATAAATGAACATAGTAAAACAATTGCAACTTAGGTACCATTCATTTTTCAATTTAAAAACTTGTAATTATTTTCATGTAATTATATAAGCTTTGAATACAATTTCTTTACACCAACACTACAAAAACATTAATCATGACCATAACCTTCAAATATCTCATATCTTATGTTTTATAGAAAGAAGCATACACCATGCATCAACCACTATGAATACCACAATTTATAAATTCATTAAAGTATTCATATATTTCAATCTAATGATACACATGCACTTAGATTTTTTCAATACAATAACTAGGGGTAATTCATAATACATAACAACTTTTAGTACTAACACATGAAAAATAAACATATTGTATTTGTGTATAGAGCTCATTCATGTTTAGTTTTACATTCTTAAATATCTTTAAACTATAATTCAACATTCTCCGAAACATTTTTCAATTGTCATTTTTAAAAATTTGAATGTTGACATTCTAAAAGACAATAATCATGCCTAAAAAAAAAAATTTTTTTTTTTGAATGCATGGATGAATTAAAATTGCAATTCAATGAAAACATCACAACAACCAAATCTCAATTAGACCACATATAGGTGAATGTATGTGTGGCAAATGTCCCTAAAAATGAACGCAAAATTTGGTGTAATAGAATCATATTGGCCAAACTTTCACAAAGCGATTCATATTGCATTCAAATTACTAAACACACTTCTAATGTATAACACAAAACCATTAACATCTTCATTTCTCTAAAGTGTAACATGTGTGACTATGTGTGTACATGTTACATTTTTTGCCTAGTGACCCCAAAATGGTTTCGATATATATTGTCATTAGACATTTCATCATTTATGGCACAAATCACCTATTCATTGTTAAATGCAAAGAGAACCTTGTGGTCTGAATTTTTATTTCAAAATTATTTTTCACGGACCATTTGCAAAAAGCTTTTTCATGAATACCAACCACAAGACGAATTAAAATTGGATGCTTATTTATCTAGGTAGCAATGATTTTTTTTTTCAATTTTTTTATGTAACGCCATTGGTTAACATCCCAAGAAGGATTTGACATTAAATGGCAACAAGATAAGTGAAATCAATTTTTTTTGTAATCATGCACTTATTTGGTGACTTATAGGAGGAGCCCTTTTAAATCTGATGAACCTAGTCCAAAACCCCTACTTTTTTGGCAGATTTTTTCAAAAATTCCAAAAGAAACCTTTGTGCTTGTTGTAGTTTCAAAATCAATTTCACATTTTGAAAAAATTTCTCACAAAAAAAAAGACGATGCTAATATGACCACAAAGCACAACAACAAAACACCCTTCATTCGAAACCCTAAACCCAAAATGTGATAAAAAAGAAACACTACATTATTGAAGAGCTACCAAATCCTCAAACTTCAAAGCAAAATATCCTATAAGCAAAATTAAGATTAAAAATTAGGTGAAAATCTTTCCCAACTTTTCTTATCTAAATTCTATCCATGCACTTTGTTTGTTTGGAATGTCTAAGTATATAGATTTATTTTGCACACATCTCAACATTTGAAAGGAAAGTGCTTACACTTGAAAAAGAAAAAGAAAAAAAAAACTTGGATTTTTCTACACAAATATGATTCTTTACAAGTGTTTAAATTCATTTGTGTGGTTGAAGGAAAAGGGGTGGACCTATGACTTTTAAATAGTGTGGAACTAAGTTTGAATTTCCAAATATGCACAATGATTTCTAAGGAGGCTAAAAAAAAAAAAAAATTGTTAATACAAATGTGAGAAAATAATTTTCAAGGTCTTTCTTCATAAAGCCAATGAACTCTTATCCCATTTAGCTTGAGTTCATAGTAGAAAATTATATGTAAAACATTATTTTTAGTATAAAGCCTCTTGTGGCAAAGCCACTTGTTGTATTTACATGTCATGACTTTTCAAGGTTTATAGGGTTGCGGTTACCTACATGTTACAATGTTGATGCGGTGCATTTGGATTGGTGAAGCAACGATCAGAGCTCAGGACAATCTGCACAGCAATGCTCATAGATTGAAATCATGCAAGCCTTGACATCAACATAGAAGTTCTTTGTCTTGATAATCATTGTACCTCACTTCATTAACTGTTGCCAATGTGCCATATTGAACAATGCACACCTTCACCTTTTGAGAACTGGTAAAAGTGATGGGGGTGACGATATGTTGGCCCACACTTTCCCCAAAAAGCCTTGCACTCTGATTGAAGCTGGCACAACTCCCTCGCCTCTCTCCTACATCTGCCTCCCTCCTCCTTTCAAAGAGGTTGTAACACCAGGAATCTCATCAGGTCACTGGTCAAAAGTTACTTTCAAACATCTGAACACTTGTCTTAGACAGTTGGATGTGCTTAGCTAGCTTTGTTGCACTTTATAACAACAGTTCCATTTCAAGAATTTTGCAATGTCTCCAGAAAATTACACCATGCACTTGGCCCACATTCATGATGCACAATTCTTGGTAAAACTCATCTATATCCTCAACCAAGCTCTGCTTCAACCTAGGAAGGCTCTGCTCGTTTCACCTCTCTGCTCTACAGCAAGGATTATATGCTCCAAATTATCAGAATCAAATCATAACAAAAATCTATACTGAGTTTCTGCAATAACCACAGGACTGACAGCACAGTGAAGCCATGATCTTAACTGGCAATCACAATGAATAGCCAATAAAAGTACATTTATCCTCGGCGAAACCACGTCTACCTCAGCTTTCTCCTCTACAGCAAACAACCTATTTGCCAAACTGTATGTTACACTGGAGGAGTGATGGGAGTGTTCATGCAGATCAGGCCCACTTAGCCAGAGATCTGATCCCTCAACCAAACACTGGTACCCATGCACTAGCCTCAGCGTGCCAAAATAGGATTATGTTGAGAGATGCTGTCCATCATCATAGGGATCCTTGTCTGACCACTTCCTGGCAATTGCTAGTGTCCGCTGCAGCAGGAGGTATTGATGAGAAGTCTGTTCTCAACAATTATATTGTTTGAAAGGGGGGTTCCCTTTTGATGACTGATAGCCATGTAAATTGTGCCACAATAGATGAAAGAATGTGGGACCGTGTCAGCCTTGGCTACTGTAACGTGTTAAGACAGGGATAGTGTATGCTATGACTCCAACAGCAAAGCAGCATATAAGCATAATAAAAGCATATGCATAGGCCCTCCACCGCTTGTTGGCAATTAGATGTAGCAAGTAAAGTTCAGCTACAAATGTAGACACTGTGCTCATACACCCAAGAAGCCCTAGTTGAAGCCCTTGGACTAACAATGCAGCATCAGTCTGCTGTACCTGAAGTTGCCAAAGAAAAAACGCTCAGTTGGTTCTCTGGAACAATTATACCAAATATAATGGGAGAAAGGAATTGGAAGGCAAATGTATTCTTCAAAAATTAACAACTCTTTCTGAGGATAGCACTATTCTAGTGTGACACCATTTGGTCCTACACTGGGACTGAACTGGTCTTTCAAGTCATGCACACACTGAAAATAAGCACTCAAACACAAGAGTAGGGAGTGGGCAAAAAATACCGCGATTTGTATGACAGTGAGAATTGCCTCCAGGGTGCAGGCAATCATATTTGTCAGAAGAGTTCCAAGAGGAATCCACTTGAAGTAGTGCTTTGATCCAATTCCTTGCCCGTTCAAGCGAGCAAGTAGCCAGCGAGCCCACACTCCTGGGGGTGCCACTACACAGGCCAGCCATAAGTGCCTTCTTACTATGGATGTGGTATCTATGATAGTGAGCACTATTGCAGACACCCACAAGGAGCTGCTTACACAGAGGAAAAACACCAGGCCAAACTTCCGCCTCTGCAAGTTGTCTGGACTGACCCATTGTATCGTGTCCAGCCCCCTGTTGGCACGCCCCTGCTGAATGTGGGCGATGCTCCAATTTAACAGTTTGGCTGAATCTATGCCCAGCACAAGAGACATCTGGGCAATCTCCAAACCTGACAACAGTTAGAAAATTAGGCGTAAGCATCCCTTTACATGAGATAACGTTCTAGTTCGTTAGCAGGATATTCAAAGAATGTGACTGTGCAGACAGCAGCCACTGAACAAACAAAATTGCTGCAAATGTAGCATTCAGCTATAACTCTGATATCTCTTTCCTTTTAATGCCTGCAAAAACAGCACGCCACTCAAGAAGCTTTACAGATGCCTCTAATCTAAGTTTCCCCTTCTTGTTCAAGCTCTGACACCCACTCTGCAAGCTCTAGGTTACCCACAGTGCATTCCATTGACAGCAGAATTCACAAAAGGCACATGTCCCTAATGATCCTAGAGATGATGGTTAATTTGTAGTCTCTGGCACCAGATTCTTAAGTGCTCGAGGACTTGCATTCAAAACTACAGTGGCCTCTACAACTGACCTTCATGCTAGGCCTGGCAAGGGCTTGGCTCAGAGAACGGAAATGAATATAACCTAATTTTGCATCTATGAAAGCAAATTTTGATAATCGTAACTTTGTGTCACTGCCCTGCAGACATTTCCTAGCCACTAAATTCAGACACAACTGATCAGACTCACCAATTGTCTTCATTGTAGGCCATAGCTATGTCAGACAAGACTTAAACAAAACTCTGTATAAGTTCTCAGGAGAAAGTTGGGCCAGCAACATTTCATGGACCAACAGCCACCTGAAAAGGTCTCAAAACCCTTTTTGCCCATGCAAGAAGTTTATTTACCAAGGAGCAAACCGAAGAGAGCACGCAGCCAGTAGCCATTAGTGATTATGACAACCATCTGTTGATTCCAGCCAGCATATGTAGTGATGCTGCCCATCAAACCCGTGGACAATCCAATAGCCAGAAGTTCCGAAAATGTTGCTATGTCCTTTTTAAACACCACCCCTACCCAACCCATAAAAAATGAACCTACCTGCCACCCCACAGAGATCCAGCAGAGGTCATGCTTCAAAAACTCTCTGAACTCCGCCCTCCAAGGTTGAGATGCCAGCACAGAGATTAAGCTTATCCTTTTACATCTATCTTCCTGTTTACATTCCTATCAGAGAGAGAGAGAAAAAAGAGGCTTCAACAACAAAAACCCAGAACATTTTCAACCAAATGTAGATTAGAGGATAAGAGCGCACCATGTTTGCTGGGAGGTCAATAAAGAGTGGCCCATTGTTATGAGTTGAGTCAACAAGATAATTTCCAATCAGACGCTCCAATCCATATCTTATAAATACCTGTGCAAGTATTGAGTAAGACACAAGTACCAACCTGAAATTGCACCAGATGAAATAGCATGAACCGAGATTACAGCCAAATTGGAAAATGGCCAATCATTCCACTATCTTACCCCAAAGATGCCAAATGTTGCCAGGTGAGCTAGTGCTGATACATATTCCAGGTAAATAGAAAGCTTCACGGATGTGGTTTCTACAGGCTGCAGCAATCCTCATTGTCAGGTTCATACACACATGCTGAAGAATACAATGCACAGAAAACCCTTATCATCAAGTATTTCTGAAACCATTCAAACACAGTCAATGATAGACATGGGAATAATCAAGGGTAAGGGAAAACAACATGTAATTGGCACTGAAACTAGTAGGGCAGCAGAGTTTTTTACATGAGTGAGAGTTTCTGGATTATTGTCAAACTGTCCCTGACAGACAGACATGGAACTCGACCCCAAGGGAATGATCAAGGGTAAGGGAAAACGTAAAATGAAAACCCTTACACTCTGAAAACTAGATTCGAATGAGGAGCCAAGCAGCCGAGGAACTTACAGGAGCAAGAGGTGCAGACAGTGGCACCCCCCGTTGTGACAGAGAGCGTGTGAAGTCTTCTTCGCCGCTGTGATCACTAGCACTGCTGCTTCCGGACCCGGTACTTATCTCAAACCGAAAAGGCACCACCGCAGGCGACGGCAACGAACGTCTTGATCCATCAAGAACAAGCACGGCGGGAGTAGGATTTGAAGACAAAGAAGATGCCAGCCGTCCTACACCACCACCACCACTACCACTAGCACCAAGACTACTACTCCCTTGTCTTTCACCAAGACGATTACTCTCTCGTCTTTCACTAAGGCTAAGACTGCGGCTGGCTCGGTCATGACGAGAACTGGCTGATCTTTCATCAAGAGTGATAACTTGTTTGTTGTCGGTATCATCATCATCATCAGCTGCTGCTGTTGCTCCTCCTCCTCCTCCTCCTACTGCTGCTGCTGTGCTTCCCCCTTGCATGACCTCTCACGGCGAGAAAGCCTGCCAAAACGGCGAAATCCGTAGCCGCGTTTCGCAGTTCAACATTCTGGAACACACGCAACCCACACTCTGGCGTTCGCCTTGCCCTCGCTCGTGGTCCCTCCTTCCCTCTCCCTCTCTCTCCCTCTCCGCTTGTCCGCTTCCTCCCTCTCTCCCTGGCTGCATCAGAGATAAGGAAGGCCCTTGTAAGGGGACGCAATGGGACCTAGTTTTGCAAATCCCCCCTAGAGGCAGGCCTTAGACAAGGATCGATGGGATTTTAGGCTCTATAAAGGTGCATTCACACTTGGTGTTAGGGACTCTAGTATCAAGTCCCCTAACACCATGCTAGTCATCTAGGACTTACACCTACTTACCCCGGATGAACAATTTATGTTAAGTTAACATTCACTTCACATTAAGCTAGCACTCATTTAACATTGGTTGCCACCTAGGATGCCACCTAGGATGCCACCTATATTTTCATTTAACACTGACTTAACATCAAGTGTGAATGCACCCCCATAAGAGTACCTGGAAATGAACTAAGAAACAGTTTTCTTTTGGGTTCCAATTCCCTAGCTAACCTATGGTGGTTAGCTCAGTTGTTTCTTTTACTACCTACTAATAACCCACTACCTAGTGAGTTGGTTAGTAGGTATGTATAATCCATCTACTTACCTGGTGAGTTGTTAGTAGGTATGTATAAACCTATCTACTTACCTAGTGGTCACCTATTTTTCTACCTGTCTACCTATACATATATAGGACTTGCTTCTTACAGAATAGGTTACTAACCAAGCTGGAACCAGATATTAACTCAAGTAGTTGAGGTTGTTTCATCCACAACCTGAGTCATACTTGTTGGCATCCAGTGGATGGTGGCCTGCTGGGTTGCTGGTTCACTCTGTTTGAGATTCATGGCCAAGTACTCTCCAAATGGCCAACTATCATCCACTAGCTAATAACTATCATCCACTAGCTGGATGAGGCTAGCACAGGGGGTAAAGGGCAGTCAAAATGGCGCACCCTGGTCTTCAGTTCCGTAGAACGGTAGAAAAAAAATAGAATCGTAGGACAGTCGTCGGTACGGGCTGTACACGCCAGATCCTGCAAATTTACCATCCTATCTAATTACCATCAATTACCATCCTAGGTATTATCTGATTAGCAATCACAATTTATTACCAGAGTGAAAACCAGCACTCACCAGCGTAGCATCATCCCATGGATGCCTTTTATGTCTCTCAGTTGTGGATGAACCTCAACTGAGTTAACATTTGGTTTCACCTTGGTAACCCATTCTGTAAGAAAGTAGGTCCTATATATAGTAATATATATGAGAAAAGTGGCTATTTCAATTTTGATAATGTGTGAATTTAGGCTACAATAATTTTTTTAAAAATCTATTGGAAAAATGTGGCAAAATAAAATAACAAAACTTGGCAACAAGCTCTTGGCCAGATGAGCATAATAGGCTATAAAAAAACCAACAACTATCAACCATCATAAAAAACTTGCAAAAAACAACTAGCAACCATTATAAACAACTTGTAATAACAATCAATATAACAAAAAAATTCAAATTAAAACATCATGTGAGGAAGTTGAACCATTGTCCTTGATGCAACGCAACTACCATGTGAGTGCATGAATGTGAATGGTGAGCTGAATTTTTGTGAATAGCACAAAATCTTCGAAGAATATTTTTGTTATGTAAGTCAAATATTTTTCACATATATAATAATATTATATTGACGTGGCAAGAATATTTTTTTAGTGATATAAAATAGTCATTGAAGTAGGCAAAATATGTTATTGATGACAAGAATATCATAACTTTTGTTGTAGTTGTCTACAATTGAAACTTAAAATTTATTTCTTGTAATTTTTTAAGATAATTTTTTAAATTATTAATAAACATTTAAATTAATCTAATAACTAATTTCTATCTAACAATGTCTAATCAATCATGTCAAACAAAATGTTGAATGAACAATTACGAAACTATTTATAAAATCAAAGCAGCAAAATCCTTTGCAAGTTGTAGTTTAGGAACCAAACACATAGCATCAAGACAAGCTCTAGAATGGACAATTTAGAAGAGTACCCCTACCTACACCAAAATGACATTGCGATTCAACAAGTGATAAACTTTATCACAATTACGAGTTGGAAAATGGATGAAATTTTTGAATTGGCCACAAAACATGACATGTTGTAAAATTTAATACATGTGTTTATAGGACACCCATTTCCCTCACCAACCTAACGAGCTAGAAATCATTATTACAAAATCCAAACAAGTGCAAGCTTGGAAATTATCCGTACTTGATATGTTGTAAACTAAAATTTGAATTTACATAGAAATTATAAATTATGCATGTATTGAACATACACATTATTAAGTTGATTTATATTTCAGAATTCCTTTAAATTTTATTTTCAAATTAGAGTGTAATATTTATATGCACAAAAAATTCATCATACGTGTTATCATTCATGTATCCAAAAAACATTTATGTGTACTTTAATAATTAATGAATCTTTATTGTAATTTTAAAAATATATTAAGACATCATACATATAAAAATGAATAAAAATTAAACTTCCACAAAATTATGAATTATGTATCATTACTTGATTTGTTGTAAATTAACATTTGATTTACAAAGAAATAATAAATTATATTGAACTGACATTATTACAAATTCATATTTCAAAATTTCCTTAAATTTTATTTTAAAATTAAATTATAATATTTATACGCACAAATTTTTTTTACATCATACATAAACATTCATTTGCACAAATAAAATTTACATGTAGTTTAATGTTTAATGAATTTTTATTTCAATTTAAAGCAAATATTGAGATATCATGTCTATAAATATTAGTAAACATTAAAGTTTCACAAAAATATTAATTATGTATTATTATTTGATATGTTGTAAACTAAAATCCAATTTACATATAAATAATAATTAAGTGTATTGAACATGCACATTATTAGAAATTTATATTTCAAAATTTCCTTCAATTTTCTTCAATCAAATTTATTATTTGTGTGCACAAAAAATATTTGCATCATACATAACCATTCATTTTATACAAAGATAATTTACACATAATTTAATCTATTAATGAAGGTAGATAGTTCATTTTGTTTTATTCTATCATGTGACATTTCCCAAACCAAATTATTTCATATAATGCTATTGATATCTTTGAAAACCTAACAATGAATAGGGGTGCATTGACTTCAATTGAAATTTTTTGGAGCTACAATGTAAAGGTTATTGATTATTGAACCATTTTTTAATAAAAATTAATAAAATCATAAATAGGAATTTACTCAAATCCAAAGTTGTATGGTGTTGTTAGAAAGTAATCGCTGAGTTAGATTTAATGAAATTTATTTCATAATTTTCATACTTAAGGTGTGGAAGATATTGAATTTTGAATGAATTTTGTTGTTGAAAATTCAAACAAATTACAACAAATTGGGTTTAAAAGGGAAATGAGTTGACTGTGTGCACACTTGGGGCCAACAACACATGTTACCTTATGTATCCATGAAGGAAGGTAGTTTGTTTTGTTTTGTCATAATGATATTTTTGAAACCATGGTGTCTTAGGTTATGCTATGGAACTTATCATCAAAAAATTCTCAATGAATAGGGGTGCAAAGACTTGGTTTAAAATGTTTGGAACTATAATGTGAAATCTATTGATTATTCCATTTTTTCATTGAATTTTTTGAATATCAAGATTGAAAACTACATTGGAATTTGGGGGCATTCTTGGTATTGTTGGAAAAGCCCTCACAAAGTTTGATTATAATAAAGTTGATTTCATAATTTTGAGACCTAAAATATGAACAATATTTTTATTGAATATTTGGTGGGTAAGTATTGTTATTGGAAATTCAAACAAATTGCAAAAAAGGGTTTGGAAGGAAAATTCAATTGAATGCATTCAAACTTGGGCCAATGACATAGGGTACATTAATGTTTAATGATGTTTTATCATAATTTTAAACAAATATTAAATTATCATGTGTATAAAAATGAATAAACATTACAGTTGCACAATATTATTAATTATGTATCATTACTTGATATGTTGTAATGATCTACATAGAAACAATAAATTACATTTGTATTAAACATAAGCATTATTACTAACATATTTTTAAAAAATTCTTAAACTTTGTTTTGAAATTAAAGTTTAATATTTATATGCACAAAAAAAAAATTCGTTTATACAAATAAAATTTACATATAATGTAATGTTATCATAATTTTAAATAAATATTAAAATATCATATGTATAAAACTAAAGTTACCTATTAGTTGTTTAACCTAGTTGAAAGAGATAGTTACAAATAAGAATGTATTTCATCCATCCTCTAATACATTTTATCATCCAAAATAGTTGAACATTAATCAATGTCTTAAATGTGTGGCAACTAAAGAACTTTCGATGCCAATAATATTTCAAAAATGACCCCTTAATTAAAACATACTGCACATCGTTTACCAACATAGTTGGAAGTACAACTTGGAACATTGTCAATACCAGGAATATTTGGCAAATGACCATGCAATTGAAAAATGCTTTCAACTATATACCAATATAGTAAATGAATGAACTTAATTGATAATTGCCATAATTTTATTTTTAAATTAAAAAATCTAATTGAAACATAGTTGCAAATGTCATGTAGTTGAAAACTTTTGGTTAAAAAAGGGAGGTTTTTTACTAGTGAATGCATGCATTAAAAAATATAAAGAATAAATGTCTCATCCATTTGGTAATAAAAATCATATTGCTTGATTAAGATTATGAATTAACACTCATATTATGACCACTTTACCCCGAATTTAATCTACACCGTGTTTTTAATATTTCCAACAATTGATAAATTAAGGTAATTAACTATTAGTAATACAACGAAGTGTTGCAATGTGTTGTTAGTAAAATAATGATATAACATGAATGTGATGTAGGTATTGCAATATTTGATGTTCAATGGCCTAGACCCAATGTGCTAGTTTTGCACATTCTTTCAAAATCCATAGTTGAAATTAGTAAAGACTATTATGGGTGTTGCAAAGTTTACCATGCACATTCAAAGAATTTTTAAACTAATGTGGTTATTGCTTATGGCCCATTTATGGTCTCCAAGATATGAGTATTGCATTCATAATATAGTTATTTATAAAGCAATACGCACATGTAGGTGCATATGAAAACAACTTAGTTTTGATTCAAGGTCCATTAAATGTTGCCCTAATTTGAAATCGTAATATTTGCATCATGTTCAGAGTCTTTTTGTTCCCAAAACCAACACCTATATTTGTGAACCACATATGGGTATTTGTATATGCATTACTTACACATGGGCACAAATGAAAATGATATAGTTCTCTTTCAAGGTAGCTTGGTGAAAATGTAAGTTGTTAACGCAATACCCACATCAACTTTAATTGGGTTTCAAAAGGATGCTGAAACCCAAAATCCAACACTAATTTTGTAGCCCTTATGTGAGTATTGCATATTTTGACCAGAAAACCAACACCTATTTTGTAACCCATATGTGTGTATTACATATTTTGTTAATAAAACTAGCATCTATTTTTTGGCCCATATGGAGGTATTACATATTTTGACAAAAAAAACCCTTATTTTGTGGCCCATATGTGGGTATTGAAAGTATGGTCCATGTATCATGGGGATTTCAATAGGCATTACATAGGTATTATTTAAGAACTATGAAAAAAAACAAATGTAATAGTATAATGTGATAAGAGAGGATGGTTTTAAGCCCATGAGAAAAATGTTTATCAAAAACCAAAATTGGAGTACATATCTTTAAATGTCATAAAGGATAATGCCTTCAAATATAAATGTTAGCCTATAAAACCATGTTCAAAAAAATTCATTACATACAATCCTACAAACATCCTAATTGTTATCCAAGGAACAATCTTCCTTTAAACTATGATCCAAAGTGCCCATCCGATGCGCTTACACCAATAGGTTGTTGTCACCTTTGCCAACCCTACTCAATGCCCAAAGATTGTTTTTTATTACAAAAAAAGTTAAAATTTAAAATTTAAAAAAAATTTAAAATTATATATTTTTAAAAAAAAACTTACCTGGAGATGGCATTTGTTGTAATAGTTGCTACAACACAAAAATTAGAAAAACAACACCTTTGATCTTGCAAAAAGAAAAAAAGAAAAAAAAATCATTTGTCAAATTTTAAATAAAAAATAAAAGAGACAACCCTAAGTAGCAACAATAGGATGTCATCATCATCAAAGATGCTTTTAAATTTTTTAAATATGCAACTTGTCATTGGCATAAAGTTGTTAAAAAATAAAAATAAAAGAGTTGTTGAAGCTTACCTTTGTGAAGTGATGTCTTGAGTCATCAATGAAAAAAAGAATGGGAACAATGAAAACAAAAGGAAGGGTGGGTTTAGAGGGGAGCAAGAAGGAGGAATAGTGGGGAGAAAAAAAAATGGCTTTGTGGTTGGGTGGGAAGAAAAAGGAAGAAAAAGGAAAGGCAGGTGGGTGAGGGGGATAGTAGGTAACAAAGTTTTTTTTTGGGGATGAAATTTTGCCAAAAAATTTGACTTGAAAAATATGATTTCAAATTTTCCAAAGGATTTTCCATGGAAAAAATGGCCCAAATTCACCATATTTGAAAGGAAAAAAAAAAAATCTTAATTGCTAGATTTTTATGATAATTTCTAGTAGGTAACCGAGAATATAAAGGATTCTGTTTTTATTTTTTATTTTTTTCCAGCCTCTCTACATATTGATCCAAAAGTGGAGTCAGAGCAGACATTTTAGGCTACTCAGCCTGTCCACCACGTCTTGGTTGACCTTCATCCAAAACAATACTGTGCAGTGTGGCAACAGCACCGGTTTCGCAATAAATTTTACTGTCTGGAGTCACATACTGAACTGAGCACCGCTGGAGATGCTCTAATACATTAATAATACCTTGATCCATAAAAGCAAGGAAGACAAAAGAGAGGATTAAAAATAAATCAAAGGGCGTTGGGGGTGGAGAAAGGGGGATTCCAAAAAGAAGAGACTCGGATTGAGCGAAAGACGCACCCGAGTTGGCGAAAACACGGAACGGCGTCGCGGACGACAGGCCGGTGCTCTGCTAATAAAAACCTTTTTTTTGTCCTCTTTTACACGACTTGCGCGGTGCCGAGGCCCGAGGACGGGGGGCGAATGTATGTATACCTATTTGGATCGGCCGAGCGAGGACGACGACGATCCCCGAGCCGCGAGCACAGAGCAAACCCTGTTTTAGCAACTTCTCTTGAAACCTGTTTACTAGCCGCGTTCGCTCATCTCATTTCACTGAGTAAACTCGGGTTTCTGAAGGTGGAGAATCGAGGAGGAGGAGGCGGAGGAGGAGGAGGAGGAGGAGACTGCTTTGCTTTACGGTTGGATACTAGGTACGACCGGGGGGATGGGCTTTCTGTGCAAAGGATTCTGGGGTTTCGGAACCTGTGATTAGGGTTTGGAGCCATTTTGCAGACTCGGACAAGAGAATGACTTCGAAGAGGTACGACTTGCAGTGTCGAAGCTTGATTATAGCGGGTTTTGTTTTGAGATTTAGCAGAGCGAGTATTCAAGTTTTGTGCTCTTGTGAGGAGGAGGGGGTGAGATCCGGTGTGTAGATAGAGAGGTGAAGGGAGGAAGGAAGACGGGCGGGTCATGAGGAGATAAGACGAAGAAAAAGAAGAAGAGGAGGAAGAGCTTTATGAGTGAGGGATAAACCATGAATTGTGAAGGGGGAAGGAAGGGAGGAAGGCGAGTCTTAACAAACACTTAAGAAAGCAGATAAGAGGGGGGAGAGGGTTAGTTGTAAGTATAAAAGACTGCTTACCACTGTAAGAAATGGCAACCAAAGTCGAGGTACGAGAGGGCACATGTCCGCCAGGCAAACACCACTATATGCTGTGGAGGAGCTTGTTCGAGATCGACACAAAGTATATTCCCATCAAGCCAATAGGCAAAGGAGCATACGGCGTGGTTTGCTCTGCGAGGAATAATGAGAACGGCGAGAAAATTGCAATCAAGAAGATCACCAACGCTTTTGAGAACACGACAGATGCACGGCGCACACTTCGAGAGATCCGATTGCTACGCCATCTTTTCCATGAGAACATCATCGCAGTGAAGGATATTATGAAGCCCGTTGGTCGCTATACATTCAACGATGTCTACATTGTTTATGAGCTCATGGACACTGACCTTCATCAAATCATCCGCTCTTCCCAGACTCTGACTGATGATCACTGCCAGTACTTTATCTATCAGGTACTATTTTCTTTCCTTTTGGCCACTCTCTCCCGTGTCTGTTTCATCTTTGATATTTGCATGTCTGATGTAGTTTCCGTGTGCCAGGCACTGAGTAGCCCCCCTACAGACTTCTGATAGCATTATTTTCCTGTGATCTCAATGCCTGAGGCACCCAAAAAGACAATTTGTTGCTTGTACTTGTTGCTCACCTGGTGTTGCTTATGAGCTCTATACTCTGATATCCCTCTTCCTACCTTCTTAAGGGATTTTGTTCCTGGGTGGATCCCTTAAAAATTGTATAAGGATTCTCTCTGAATTGGTCTCCTATAATACAGATTGCAACTGAAGTCTATTCTTGTTCCCTTGTCTTGCCAACATGTCTGCATTATGGTTTCTATGAAAAAAATTCCAAGGATAATGTGACTTTGTGTGTTTCTCAAGGTACATTGCAGAAAGTGGGTATGACTGTTTGGAAGCTTGATTGCATTCTAGTGGTCAGTTTGAAGTTGGGATCCATAAGCTTTCTCTTTCTGCCTTTGTATGGTTCTTGAACTCCTTCCTCAAAAGTGGGCTGCTATGTTTACCCATACAAGGTTGAGCAAGCAGGTAAGTGTGGTGGTAGGAGATGGGGTCATTCGTAAACCTAGACTAAGAAATGGTCCATATAAGGGTGATGGGATGATTTTTTTTGTGATTCTAGCAGGCATCAAACATTTTGTTATTATCTTCAGATGTTGTTATACAACTTATCCAACAGAAGAGATTAAATCTCACAATTGCAGGGTAGACTGATGGTGTGTTTTGTATCCTTCAGAGGCATAGTATACTGTGGTGCAACCAATTTGTGGAAGTGCATTCAACTTTTCTGTTCAAATTTTAGCATCAGTAACTGGATTTGTCTCTTCCTCCGTAGTTTCTTGCCCAAAGGTTCTTGGTTTATGGAATTTCCACCTATTTGTGTCTATTTAGTACTAAATTTGCTATTTTTTGATCCCAATTGGTGTTTCTTTTCTATATGCTTCTTCTTCCAGTTTGGCTTATCCAGAGAAATTGTCAGCTTATGAATGTGGTTTTGATCCTCTTGACAATGCCAGAAGCGATATACAATTTTCTCTTCTTGTTTTCATTCTATGTGTAATATTTGACATTGCTTCATAATATGGGTGTGTAAATTTTGTCTAGCTTGAATTGTGTGATTCTCTTCATGTACTTTAGGGTTTGGATGTAGGGAGTACAGTGGACAAGTTAGAATGATGTTGAGTTGTCTAAGGTTATGGTGTGCAATACAGGGCTTGGGCATGTATGGTGCCAGTGGGAATGACATTTTGGATGTCAATATTATGAAGTGTGGTTGAGGTTCAATTCTGAAGTTGGCTTTCGGGCTGAATGTTACAGCTGCTGCGTGGCCTTAAATATGTGCATTCAGCCAATGTGCTTCACCGTGATCTGAAGCCCAGCAATTTGCTGCTTAACGCAAGTTGTGACCTAAAGATTTGTGACTTTGGACTAGCCCGCACAGGCAGTGACAAAGGGCAGTTTATGACAGAGTATGTAGTTACTCGATGGTACCGAGCACCGGAGCTTCTACTTTCTTGTGATGAATATAGTAGTGCCATTGACATGTGGTCAGTTGGATGCATTTTTGCGGAGCTTCTGGGAAGAAAGCCCCTTTTCCCAGGGAAGGACTACATCCATCAACTCAAGCTGATTATCAGCATCATTGGGTCACCTGATGAGACTGATCTCCACTTCATTCAAAGCCAGAAAGCACGGAGCTACATTCGGTTGCTGCCCTCCACTCCACGGGTTTCTTTGGCTCACCTGTACCCACGTGCAAATCCATTGGCCATCAACCTCATAGACAAGATGCTTGTCTTTGATCCCAAAAAGAGAATAACTGTGCATGAAGCTTTGGAGCATCCTTATTTATCAATGCTTCATGATGCAAGTGTGGAGCCTTCAGCACCTGCCCCATTTGAATTTGACTTTGAAGATGAAGATCTGAAGGAGGATGCATTGCGGGAAAGGGTGTGGAATGAGATGCTGCACTATCACCCTGAAGCTGCTAATGAGACATCATGATATATGTACACAGGCCAGTATTAAGCAGGTTCTTATTTCCAGGTACTGTTGTCTACTTTTACAAGTACAACAATTATGGGCCTGTGCAGTTTTGACTTGATCTGATGTGGTGTTTTCAATGATCTCTGAGTTTGGTAGCACAAATCTTCATTGTGATATCTATTTTTTTGATGCATAAGTGCCACATCATCCATGTCTCAAGAGAGGAAGGTTGTCAAAAGCCAGTGTTCTGCATGCACAGATGTACAGAATACAGGAGGTATTCTACATGCAAAGATATACAGAGTACAGAAGGGAAGGGAAGGCAATGCTGGGGCAACATTATAAGTGTATAAAAATGGTAAACATAACCTGTTGAAGAAAACTCTTCAGCTCAATTCCTGCAGACTTTTCTGAAGTCTGTAGACTGTTCCTGATGTTCAGCTTTGACAATTGTATGCGTATTTTGAATCAAGCAGGAAATTCAAACATTTTATCTGCACTTTTTAAGAAAATTGTCCTGAAGGTGGAGTAGCTTGAAGAGGTGAAGAAAGTCTGTGTGAGGGACAGGTCTGAAATATTATCACAACATTGCCTTAGCAGATTGATCCTGGTCTATAGTACTTGCCAGCAATGTGGGCAGGGTTGTGATGTCCACAAACTGTTCCTGTGCTCACCCAATACGGTGTGCACTATGTGCATCAGAGAGTAATATGATTTGTGCAAGTTGAATGATGGATAAATGAGACAAGATCCATCCAAGAGATGCATAATCACTTATGGTAAATTTGCAATTGCACTGTCACTGCCAGCTGTCTGATTACATGCCTCCAAATTTTGGAGGTTTGTCTTTGAAGTGAGATATGGTTTCCATGACAATTCATTCCACGGCTTATGTATGGAAAATCAACCTCCTCAGAGCAACATAGACTATTGATCAAGGAGCCTCATTATCAATGTAGCAATTGTGCCCATGAGAGATAGGTTCTTATTGGTTATGTCAACCATTTATATCAGACAAATGTAGGACATGAAAAAATAACAGCCTGACATGCAAGTGTGAGAGGTAGAATGTTAAACTAAGGCCAACCATCGCAGACCAGATGTCTCACAATTGATTTCACAATTGATTTCACAATTTCCATTCCAAAGGGAATAGTTGTAGCTATTGTAACCTATATAGAAGGCATAAATGCGAATTCGTAAATGGCACATAAATAAAGCAAAAGACACATGGATCAATTACATGACAGTAGATTTGAAGGACAAATGGTGGTGAAACAGAAGCCTTGGATTTGACATCATAAATTGGTAAATTGATGGAAAAAAGAATCAATGTAGACTCACAGCATCAAAGAGCTGATGTACTTATGTCTTCAACATTGCTTATAAGTGAGGACACAACTGAAGAGGATAATCATCTCAGCAAATACATGAACCTCTGTAAAATGAACCCTTGCTCCACACAATCCATACAACAGGAGTTGATCCCAAAACTATAATCAAAATAGGGGAAAGTGCTGAAATGATAAATTTTAGACCCCAGAATTTGGAAGTAACATGAATGTTATTGCTTAGGGTAAAAAATGAGCCTGAATAGATAATTGATAAGCTGCTCAGACATGCCTAAAGCAGTACATGTCAACCCTAAAAGAATGTGTCCTATTGTTTAATTAACTGAGGTCACCAACAGATCATCAGTATCAATCTTCTGCTCATCTGAAACAGAACAATTCATGTCCCAGATCACACTCCAGCATCAACAATAGCCTGGCTCTTTGCTCTCCTTTCATCATACTCCAAAACAGCTTACCAACCTCTCAGTAATGTCTTTTGCCTCCATGTCTATATTATGCTGCAGATCAAGAATCATCCAGGATGCTTAAGAAGAGCACATCAGTGTACAACATGGGGAGGAAAATCTTCTCTTGTGTTATCTCTTTTCCTCATCTAACAGTTCATAAATTTTCCCTTCCTTGAGAACACAATGACAGCAAGAATGTCGCATATCCACCATTATCAACAAGACAAACCAAAGAGAACAACAAGCCACAACATATCTACTGCTGCAGGACTCCAGACCAAAAGAGATTCAACTTCGACAAGCCCAGGATGGAGCAGATGACATGGATACAATCTCCTGATAGCTACTTCCTCAAAGACCAGTACTGCCAGCAGTCCCTGTCTGTAACAGGTCACACTATTATAAAAAAATTTGAACATTGACAACAAGAACTGCTTCAAACTGACAACAAACTGAAACGGACCACTGTCACCAAGGATGTTATGATCATCAATGAGATATCATTCTGTAGCATCACCTGTATGATGCAGCTCAACAATGCATCACCATCAGAAAGGTTAAAAAAAAACCAGGGCCTGCAAATAGGTAACCATCCTTGCAAGTAGTAGTCACATTATCACCATGTTGAAATTCCCGTGGGTACTTGCCATTCCAAAATGGGTTAACATGCAAGTAAACTGAGGCTGCCAAGTAATTGCACAGAGAACACCTTACTGTCTTACAATGCATCCAAGCAAAAGACCCATCATATTGTGCATGAGAAATTGGGTCCAAACTAAAGTCCACCAGTAATTGTTCCAGTTGAACATAGGCAACTTCAATGTCAAATCAACAAGCTTATTCAATTCTTGCACTCAAATTTCCCAAATTATCACAAACACATTGCACAATACACTTTCAAATATCCACAGGAAAAGTGACATAGACTCATCAACTTGCCACTGTAAGGATGCTCAAAGTTACTCTGCATTACACCAATGCCCATAATAACTGAAGACAAATCTTAGTACTCTGCAACACATGTTTTGCCTCATCCACCTGGGCTATGAAGGCATTTGCAAATGGGTCAAGTGTGCAAAAATCCATCAAAGAATCAATTCAGAACTATAGAGAGTCAAAATCCACCCCAACAAATACAATTCAATATTCTGCACAAAGATTCAGAGTTATATTGATGACATGTCACCCAGAGGTCCATGTGCTCTGCAATCACAACTACAGACAAGGACACCTTATCTTTGCATGGAAAGATACTGCAGTCAGAGAAGGCCCTAATGAAGGACTCAGGTAAATAAGACACTCTGGCATAAAATGAATTGTGAAAGGAGCAAAGAACAGGTGCCCACAACAGAGCTCAACAGCCCTGTCACACACTTGAACTTGGCTCACTGGTCTAAAATACAGTTCAGAAGATAAAACAAATGGACCTTGATAGAATGACTCCATGATCTTGACCAGATGGCAAAGCAGAATTGCACATGCCTTTGAAACCTTGCACTCAATTCCAAACATCATGGATCTGCAAAATGACTTGAAAATGGACAGACTGTCAAGTGAAGGAATGCACTCACAAGGATGCATGCATAACCACCCCCAGGACCCAAGTGAAGCTCCCAAAAGTTAGGGTAGTGCAATACAACCAAACAGAAACCAAATGAAACCAAACTGTGAGCTGGTGTTGATGAACCCATGTGACACAATATTCAAAGAACTTCAGAAATGCTTCCTGGATTGGTAGGAAAAGTCATTGCACAAGGGCCATGGTGGCAAGCTGCCTTTGTCATAAAGACATCAGTGAAGTCCAAACAAGTCCATCACACCAAAAAAATGCCCATTGTACATATCTATAACAGGGAGGTTTAGCAAAAGACAAGTCTAGTTTCTAGTATCAAGAATCACAAAGAGGAACCAGCATGAAGCATCATGAAGACAACAGATATCCATAGCTTACATGGCATATTGACCTTTAACACAGAAAACCAGCAGCAGAGAGATTCTAAAGTGTATACTAATCAAATCATGCCACAAAACCATGGTAAGTTCATCCACAACTTGATGTGGGCATAGCTCAAAAAGAAAAAACAATGGCATACCCACATCAGGAGGACAAGCACTACTGAGCAAAAATTCAATATATCCCATGCCGATCAAACAGTAGTGTGGGGCAGCATGGGTTCAAGGAAAACAGCACACTGCTTACAATGGGCCCATGATACGTCAATTGTGCCAGTCAACCTGTAAATCAACAACTACTCACAATCAGACCCTCAGAGACAAAATCAGTTTGACATCACAAAAAGCACATTAACACAAATCTCGTATGTACAAAGGGGAAAAAAATGAGCAAAGATACTGATAAGAAAGTCAAACACTTCAAGGACATGCACAAAACAGAACCAGATAGAAAAAGTGACATAATAAGAGGAGAACTAGTACTCCTCTCTGCTGTCTGAAAGCCTATCATGGATATCAGACAATGAGACAAGCTACTGTTAAATAGTACCAATATCATACTACAAAAAGAGCTGGCAGTCACAAAGTGGCCAATCTCCACAGTAAGCACAACAAATGGTATTTTGTCAAACTGTGAACAAAGTGTCAGGGTTCACTAAATAAAGGAAGAGCCTTAGGACTCCATTCCCCTTAATCTACAGCCCGTGACAACCTACAGAGAGAAGCAGCATGAAGAGAAGTGTTCAGACTCAGAATCTACTGTCCTCACCTAGAGACTGTTAAGCCAAATGTCTTTTGACCATTAAGGAAGGAACGAGATGATTGTACCTAGAAGTTGTAGTATGAGGGTAATGTTGCAAGTCCTGCAACACTTGAGGTACGAGGGGCAGATGAAACAGGCAACTGGGGGTTTTGGTATGAGGCATATGCATAATGTCCGTCTGTAGTTTGGAAAACTGCTCCCTGCTGCGATGCAACCAAGTTTGCTGCTGATCCATACAAAGGCAGTCCTCCCATTGAAGAATAAACTGTTGGTTGCCCACCCAATCCAGTTTGTTGGGCTCCATAGGGTGGCATGCCTAATTGAGTACCATATGAGGCCACCCCTAAAGATGTCTGCACTTGGCCCACTCCTGGTGTGAAAGAGGAATTCAGTGAGGGATTGAGGGAGGTATTAAGCGAATGCCCAAGAGGAGTAGTTAATGGTTGGGTCAGAGAATATGATGGATTCAGGGAAGCTTTGAGACTTTGATTGTGGCTCGGAAGACCAGAATGAAGCCCAGAATTCATCCCTGAGCTTACTCCCTGGTTGTAAGGGACGCCAGTTGTGATCAAGCCTGGGTTCCCTGAACCATACTGAAAATTTGACCCTGCTGGAACTGCTGACTGAGGAGTAGAGACCTGCAGTCACAACCCCACGATAATCTCAAAATGTAAAATTGTCAGATACATTACACTTCTGAAAACTAGTTTCACCACGGCCAAAAACCAAGTACAAGTCCTGAGTGAGAAAATGTAAAATCGTGAATAAGATATTCCCAAATAGAGTACCACAGAAAGAGTTCTGCATGAAGGGGTCGGATGACAAAGGACTAACAAAAAAAACTCTGGTGTGTAGCTTCATGTTTTTCTGATCATACCTGAGGGCCGCCTCTGTACACATCATCATCTGACTTCCCCTGTGTACCACCATGCCTCTGTTTCTGACCTTCAACAGCAAGCTTGCAATACATCTGCTGACCATCGATCATCTTGATTGGCTCTTGCAATGCTCTTTTGGCTGCTTCAACAGTCTTGAAAATGATCAATGCAAAGCCTCTTGAACGCCCTGTGACCTTATCAAATCCTAGAGGCCCCTCTTCTATTTCACCAAACCCAGAAAAGAGAGCCAGTAGTCTGTCTGCTGCAAGATCCATGGGCACGTTTCCAACATAGATTTTGCGCTGGCTTACTTCCTGTGTTGAGCTCGCAACAGAAGCCTGGGCACCTGTTGCTGCCAACTGACAGACCGTCATGCGTCCATCAATGCGTTTGCTTGGCTCTTTTAGCGACCGCTGTGCACCATCCATGTGACGAAAGGTCACAAAACCGAAGCCCCGACTCTTGCCGGTGCCTTTGTCAAGTATAACCACACCTTCTTCCACCTCCCCAAATTGAGCAAAAACAGTTTTCAGGGTGTCAGAGGTGGTATCCCAGCCAAGGCCTCGCACAAAAATCTTGCGATGAGCAGGGTCCTTATCAGCCAGCTTACGAATGCCTTCCAATACATCCGCATGTCGATTAGCTGCATCCTCCAAGATTTCCACCAGCTGTTCCTTGTTGAAAAGCTCTATAAACTTCTTAACATCGTCCTTTGGGATTTCCACAGCTGAAGAAGAAGGAGGAGCTGAACCACCACCTCCTGTAATAGCACCATTCTCCTCCAACTTCCTCTTCTTGAAATCCATCTTAATAGTCGCCGACCAAACGCTAGTGGAAACACAAACCCTAATAAGAGGAGGAACGAGTCCCCGTGAGCTACAAATAAGGAGCAAAACAACAACAACAACCTGCAAAGAAAGAAACTACAGTAAAAGCTTCACTCCTTCTTCTTCTTCTTCTTCAAGGCTGCTTATCAAGAAAAAACGAGAACAACTGTAGCATTCTTGGATGGTTGGAAGCTCTAGAGTAGGACATAGAGGGGATCACAATAGGAGCGTAGTAAAGGTCACAATAATAATATTGCCGGACCCGAACTGAATGAGCAAAAGAGTTCTTTAGGGTTAAGTCCACCACAATGTCGCACATTGTCGCACATTTGAACCAGAGGCGACCGGAGTGGACATTTCAACAAACTGTTTTGCTTTCTGCGTCATTCTCTGGAGCGCGAACATGTATGTTCGTAGAGAGATGATAGCTTGAGACTGGAAATCGGGTGGAAGACGAGAAGCGTCTTCTCGGCTCCAACAACCAATGGGACTGTTTTCACAAAGCAAACAAGAGCAAAGGGCCAGAGATCACCAGCCTCTCTCTCTCTCTCCCTCTCTCTATTGCAACCAGTGTTTTTTTGTTTTGTTATTGCCCCAGTCTAATGGACGCGCATGTGTAGATTTTGGGTGCACCCATCCAATTGATGGAATGTTTTGAAGTCTACCCGTCTACTTGTTGGGTTTCTTCTCAAAATATGAATGTTGGGTAACTGATTTAATCATGGAATGTTTTGAAGTCTACCCATCTACTTGTTGGGTTTCTTCTCAAAATATGAATGTTGGGTAGCTGATTTAATCATGGATTGTTTTGAAGTCTACCCATCTACTTGTTGGGTTTCTTTCTCAAAATATGAATGTTGGGTAACTGATTTAATCATGGATTGTTTTGAAGTCTACCCATCTACTTGTTGGGTTTCTTCTCAAAATATGAATGTTGGGTAACTGATTTAATCATGCCTCTGTATCACTTTCTTTTGTTGGGTTGTCAGTTTGCCTTTTTCTTTTATTTTGTTACGAGGTTTCATATCACTATGAAATGTAAAAAACAATTCATCTGACTAATTTTTTAAATGATTTTTTTAATAAAAAAATAATTAGCTAGAATTCCTTTAAATCTTATTAAAATGATTTTTAAAAAAAATTGATTTGAAAGATTATGCAAGAATTGATTAAAATAAAACATGTCAATTTTAAATTTTTAAAAAATCAATATGAAATTCGTTTTTCAGATATAAATGTTTTTAATTCATTTGATGTTATTTTTAAAACTTCAATAAGGCTTTGATGAACATTTAATAACAAAAATTATGATGAAATTAATTTTTAATTGATGAAGTTGTTTGTATTGTTGTTGTTTATGTTATAAAAGTTTATTATTGCCCTAAGATAGTAGACATGCACCTATGATTTTAGGTTTTATCACACATGTATGAGGCAAACACAACTAGTTCTGTTTTGTTGGTCTTGTCTACCAAGGCAAGGATATTATGTTTAGATTCATTAAATAGAATATAATAGCTTAAGAGATTTTGGCCCCTAGGTAATAATAGCTCTATTTTTATATAAGGATTTTTGAAAGATGATATTTTGGCTTTTGTTGAAACTTGAAATTAGTTACAGAGTTATAATATCAAAAAGGATTTTGGTTTCTTTTAGAGGATTTTTTGAAGATTATATTTTTGCATGGTGAAATATTTGAGTTTCCATAATTCTTTTTTTGCCTTAAGACTTTTGGTAAGGCACTAGCTCAATCACCAATAATCCTTCACAAACGCCAAATTACAAGCAAAGGTTAGAACCTCCAAATTGGGTTGGGTCTTTGAACTTTTGTTTTTGCTATGAAACACATTCCAACCCTCTAAGAGAAAACATTTCTCATAATTAATCATTCTACACCATATATGTGTAGAATCCCCTAACCATCAAAGCCATACCTCAAATACAAAAGGTCTATTTTCTATTACCAAACACATTTATATTTAGGCCAAAAATAAAGGGTTGCCAAAAATTCAAAAACTCGTATGAAAACATTGTTGTACAATACATGAAATTGACACCCCCAAAAAAATAAAAATAAAAATGATCTAGTTGAAATGACCAAATATACCAATCACCAAACACAAATATGTGCAGTAATAAGATGTCTTTTTTAAAAAATTCCATACTTACCCATTTGTGAATAACATATTATTCATGATTGGTCAAATCATGAAAAACCTCCAAACACAATATCATCCATCTGTTTTGTATTAGGTCATTTGATTACTAACCTTTGTTCAGTTATGACCTACTTACTTTAAGAATAATCTTAATTTATCATTCTTTCCTTTTTGACATGCATCTAAATTTAACTATATTTTTTTATGGGATGATTATCAACCCACCTACCTCACAATTTTGAAAAAAAAGAAAAACAACAAAAAAACATTGGGACTTCAACTTGTGATGGGTGATTATAAGATATGGAAAGGCAATAATTGATGGTTCTCAAAGTTATGTTAACCATCCATAATCCCCAAAAATAAATAACTAATTCCCATAGATACCAAAATATATTTACCATTTCAATAATTATTAAAAATATTTTTGATAAATATCATTTTTTTTCAAAAATAATTACCATTAATGTTGAAAGTTATAAAAAAATTAATTTGAAATGTTATAATCAAATTGTGTCATTGTTTATCATCATCATTTTTCATGCGAAGATAACAATGTCTTGGTGTACCATTTACTTTTTTAACGTCCCTTAGTTATTACTTATTGGATACTAATTAATTGTGTAGTACATAGTAAATTGGAATTAAAATTTTCATCACAAGAATTCCCATGTACTTCTAGATCCACTATCAAAATTAAGGTTTCATGAATCCATTGGAACCAGAATGTCCAGGTTTTCATGAATTTTTACCATCACTACCACACATTACGCCTACCCTAATTTTTAAAATAAAAGCATCAACCCCCTTGGAATGCAAATAGTAAATTGTTCTAGTTACTCCTTTGGTTTTTGTTGATGCAAGTGAAGATTCAATTATGGCGGATGATGTTCTTATGCCTTCAAATCCTTTAATTGTGCCAATAGAAAAGCTTGAAAAAACGTTGTTTGACGTGAATGTTTCCCAACGGTTACATGAAGAAGAACCGTTTAGAACAGTGGTGCGCACTTGAATTGATTGTTTGGCATGGGATCGTCGATTATCTTCTAACCACATGCCTTAATAATCTATTTAAAATTTGTTCCTACTTGTGAAGTCGCGCCATAAAGGTTTTAAAAATGTCAGTGTGAAGATGATGATGTTTGTCTTCATTATCGAACTTGGGTTTCTAATGATAGCCATTCTCATTGGTTACGAGGCCCAATCACCCCCCTTTCCATGGAGCATCGAACTGAATATCTAGCTCACACAATTCATCGCATTTTGTGATTTTGTGTAAACCCCCTTAAGTCATTTACCAAGTTGTAATTCACTTGAGGTTATTCAAGGTGGAAATATTAGTATCTAAATTCGATCTTGAACTTATTTACAAGCTTGATAGAAGTGAAAATTGAATAAGGATGTATTAAGACTACATCTTGAAAATCTTACAAATACATCATTAATGCCTTAAGATTATTCTACAAAACTAATTTAGTATTATCATGGCGAAATGTTAATGTTCATTATGGGTTTGTATTCCCAATATATTAGTAAAACCACATCTAATTCTACATCCTTTTTCACTTCTTTGTAACATAAAAAGGATAATGCACTCTAGAAGATTTATTAAAATTTTAAATTAATTAAATGCTACATCAATTTAAATAAGAAATTTTTTTGCGCTTGGAAATATCCAAAGGTTAATTCAACTATTAATAATTATTACTTAAAATTTTATAGGGATTCAAATCATTATTATTAAAGAAAATTATGGATTTAAAACTTAACAATTTGTTTAATTATAATCCATGGTTCACAAATACGTGAAGACTTGTTTGACTTGCCAACAAAACCGTACATTCAATAAGAAACAAGCATGATTGTTACGACCATTACCAATTCTTCAAGGACAATGGAAAAATGTGTCTATGGATTTCATGCTGAGTTTGCCACCATCAAGGGGTTTTGATGCGATCATGGTGGTGGTTGATCGATTTAATAAGATGGCACACTTCATTCCCACCAAGGAAAGTGCCACAACCCAAGAGACGAGAAGGTTGTTCTTCACACATGTGTTCAAGCATCATGGCCTCCCCAAGGACATTGTGTCGAATCGAGACCCAAAATTCACAAACAAGTTTTAGTGAGCCTTATGGAAGCACATGGGGTTGAAGCTCAAAATGAACACCTCATTCTAACCCCAAACAGATGGACAAACCGAAAGAGTGAACTTGGTTATCCAACAATTTTTAAAGAATTATATGGTGGTGGATCAACAACATTGGGTGGACCATTTGGAGTTGGTTGAGTTTTGCTACAATAATTCGGAAAATTTGGCAACAGGGGCCACCCCTTTTCAAATGGTGATGGGTAAGTCACCAATTGTACCTACAACTTGGGCCGCAGATGCACAACCCCCAAATGATGCAAGTGAAGAAGTGCTAATGGTCACGCAACTTTATGAAGAAAGGTGACACTTATGGGAAAGGGCCAAGGCCGATCTTCAAAAGGCACAAAAACAATACAAGAACTTTGCAAAGAAGTCCTAATGCGAAATGAATTTTGAACAAGGAAATGAAATGTGGTTAAACATAAAAAATTTCCGATTTCTAAAGTTTGAACCACAAGTTTCTAGGCCCATATGTAGGCCCATTCAAAGTGTTGGAAAAGAAATTTCCTGACACTTACAAATTGGAACTATTGAAAAACCTTAAGGTTCGTCCCATATTTCATGTCTCACTTTTGAAGTTGGTCACCCATGATGCCTCAAGGCCTAATCGAATGTATAACTCAAGGCCTCCACCCAATTTTATCGATAATGAACTTGAGTTTGAAATGGAGGCTGTGTTCAAGTCAAAGTAATTAAGGGAACGAGAATAAGAATACTTAGTCAAGTGGAAAGGATACCATTCGATAGAGGCATCTTGGGTAAATGAATCAAGCATGGAACATGCCCAAAAAGCCATGAAAGAATTCCACAATAGACCGGCAAGGAAGCAAAGGAAATGTAGAGCATGATGAAAATAACACTTTCATTTTAATGGGGGACGAAATTGCACAAATGTACCATGTCAAGTTGTAAGTGAAATAAAAATTAAAGACTTCTAAAAGATTGCATCATGAACATAATGAGTATCATTATAAAAAAATCGTCAAAATGGCATGGGACAAATGGAACTTCCTTGCGTAAACTCAAATCAAAATCGGACTCCCACTTGGGGCTAAAGAAAGTTTGGCCCAAAAAGAGGAGGCAAGCAAGGTGAGTTTGCAGGGACACACACATGCTTAAAGTGCATCTTAAAGGGTTGGTTAGTAGTGACAGCCAACACAGGGAAGTCATGACCTTGTTTGACGCACCCTTTGAAAGACTCAAGTGCAAATCCAAAAGTGAAAACAATGGAAGGAGAAGGAGTTGAGGTATGTTCCCTAGTTCGTAGCACTTTGGGAGTAGAAGGGCATGCTAGAACTCTAAAATGGGGACAAGGATGAGTGACAAGCAAATCAATTATTCATACAAACTTGCACAAATCAAACAACAAGTTGGTTAGTGTGTGGTTGGAACACTTTTGGTGCATGGACGAGCCACAAACATACACAAACTTACAAGACTCGCCATGGTTCAAACTTGAGGGAAGCCGCCACCTTCCCCCTTATAGTATTTTATGTGCCTGGCCACAGGGCCTGCACCCAAATGTCATTTTGTCCCAAGATTCCCAAATTGAGAGTCTCAAAATTTTCGAAATTAGGACTCTTGCAACTTTAGAAGCCCATAATTTTTTGTGCACACCTTTGATTGAGGTGAGGTTTAAAGCAAAGTTGTAGCCCTCGTCGAGAGTACTCAAATGGGACATGCGAACCCATTTTAGACATCTAAGTTCCAAGAACTTTCCAATGGTATAAAAAACTTTTCAATATAATGACTTTTGACCCTTACAATTATTTTATGAAAATTTGGGAGTCCATTGGGATTCCAACTCCCAAAGTGGGAACCCATTTGGGAGTGTGTGGGTTCATTCTCTCACACCTTCCTACATTCTTGGGAACATGAAATGTGACTCCCGGGCTTCACTTTCGGCCCACACCTTTGTAAGCCCTTACCTTGGTCGTAAGCCCAAGGCTAGGGTTACAACACACTGGTTTCTTCTTAATAGGTTTTTCAACCTATTCTTCTATAGGCATTTTGCCTTTTTGTTTCATCATGGTTCTTATTTTTTATCTTGGGCACTTAAGGATAATGTTAGAAACAAATACAAGTTGTTGAAGTTCTTTGTCTTCCATAGGTTTTGATGGAGGAATTGGTTATGGTTGTTCCTCAACAATAAGTTGCTGCAACTCCTCCTCTTCCATAGGTCTTGATGCAAAACTTGACTGTAATTGTTCCTTAACAACATGTTGAGGCTTAATCTCCACTTCTTCCTTTGAATTTGAAATGATAATGACCTATGGTGCTAGTTTTGTTATAGAGGTAGTGGTTGTTTTTTAAAAGTTTAGCGCTACTTTTAATTCTTCTTCCAACTCCCTACTTCTATGTTCTTATTCAAAATCCTTAGTCTCTTCTACTATAAATGTGCATGAAACAAGCGGTTCTACATAAATCATTCCAATTAATCGAACATTTTTCGTTTTCTTTTTCTCAATTTGTTCCCTCCTAAAAGCTTTAACTGTTTTTTCAACTTCCTTCTCTCTTGTTTCTCGTCTTATCCTCTCCAAAGCGCTCTCATTCATGGCCCCGATCAATATGAAGAAATAAGTGAAAATGAAAAGACAAAATGAAAAACATAGCAGTTTTTTACACTATTTCAAGTAAAAATGACTTTGTGGCTGTGAATGGACATAACTTTTAGGGTTAGAGACTCCTAAAAGGTAGACATCAATAAGTGTTTTTCTAAACATGTCGTTTTGATCATTACTCACAACTACATCATTGTCCTAAACAGGCACATTATGGTAATGGTGAAGAGGCACATATGTTCCTTGAACGCTGCTAGGTGTCAAATGATAACTAATCGGTTTAAACTTTACAGGTTGAAAATATGAAGGTTCAATAGGGTGATAACCAAGTAGCCTCTTCAACATGTTTAATAAAACCTTTAGCAAGCAATTTGTCAATATCATGTTTGATAATGGTTACATAGTTAAGATTTAACCAATACCATGTTTGATGAATAGGTGGTATCGATGTGTCCAATTCAATCTGATGTTGAGCTACATTAAGTGGTATCCCCTTCAAATATTTGTAAGTCCAGGAAAATATGTCCTTGAACTCCTTTAACAATTCAATTAATTGATAACTGATAATAGGTTTTAGATCCACATTAATTTTAACTTGTTGTAGGTTTTCTTCAAAACCCAAATTGGTCAATCGTTTTTTTTTAGTGACAGTCCATCTTGCAATGCAAAGGTTTTGAACTCTAATTCTAGTAGGCGTCTCTTCAATCCTCATTTCTCCTACTTCAAGTTGGAAAAAAACCTATAATAAATGTTGTTGGGAAATATCAGGGGGTATAGCTATCTTAACAGGTCGTACAGATACCGATTTGATAGGTACATTAAATGAAACAAGTAATTCAAACACTGGTTCAACATGTTTTATAACTTGTTCAACTATATTCAAACTTGATGATGTGATAAACTTAACATGTTAATTTGATCAAATTTGATGTAGTTGGGACAACTATGGTTCCTATTGAAAACAATCTTATCTCTATGGCAAACATCAAATCTTCTTTTTCATTAGATATTCCAAAATGGAAACCATAACAAATTAACATTTCTGGACGCTTGGTTGGTGCTCCATGTTTCTTAGTAGTAGGTATAGTTTTAACTATATCGGTTCCTTGTATAATGGTAATATTGTTGCCCCAATCATGAGAGACTTTAGCATCCCTTAACCAAAGACGACTTCACAACATAGAGTAGTTGGAGTCTAACACATTATTTTGAATTATAGTAAAAGTCACTACATAGGGAATTCCATGAACATGAATTTTAAGGTCCTTAATCAAACCTAAAGGTTTGGCAATGGTTTGATTAACCATACATAGATTATAAGGTTTTGGTTTTGACATACCTAATTATACCCTTAGTTTTTCTGTAATAATATTCATTCTAAAACCACCATCTAGTTGTTTGATTAAATTTCGATGGTGGTTCAAAAAAACTAAAGACATTCGTTTACAAATAGCAAAACTTCAACTATAATTGAGACAAAAACTTGTTTAAATCCTAGAGCATTTAATTAGTTTCTACATGCTTAATGACCTTCTAACCCACCCCTCTCCCCTTTTCGGAGAAAACCTTAAATCCCTTGTCTTGAAGTTTTTATTTCCACTTTTTATGTTTGAATATAAAGTTTGAATAGTATTGTAATTGTTTGTGGTAGATTGTCATCATGTCCACATTACATATTCAAAATTGAGTTTGTAAGTCTTGTATCTCACATTCATTCAAGTGTTGTTGGAACATGGGCAACATCCTTATGGCTTTTACCTTTTTACAAGCATGTCAAATGTCAAATTGGTTGAGAATTAGTTTGATTTTCAAATAATCAATTGGCCATAACTAACAACAAACCTTGCATTCATTTCAAATTCATGCTACATTTGAAAACTCCAAAACCAAATCCTCTCAACATCAATCTAATTCAACTTCATATAAGTTTAAACTTAATTTGCCTTGACTAGATCATGTCATTCGACTACATTCATTGTTCCAATTATTGTATGACCCTCAAGGTTATGCTAACATTTGTCTCTCATGTGTTAACAATACCCTTGACTCTTACTAGTGCAATCCTCAAAGTTGTATTCATTCTCTCAAATTCAATGGCCACAATCCTTGTATCACTCTCTCTAATGGACTCATTTTCCTCTCTTTTGCTAGGCATCATCTTTCCACTTTTCTCATGAGTTATAAAAGAACCTAACAATGTCAAAAGGAATATTGGTGGACACACAATATAACAATTGCTGTTGAATACCTCAGAAGGTTCACAATATCTTTTCAAAGTGGTGAATTTGCACAGAAAAACCGACCAATGCATCCTCTCACAATTAACAACTTCTTCACCAAGTCCAAGAGCTACAACTAACATAGAGTTTAGTTCTATCGTTCTATCATCCAATTCCATTGTCAAATCCTTACCATCCACTGAAACTCTTGCCCAAAAATCTTCAAAGAACCCTATAGCCAAGTGTAATATTATCTCAAGATCATAGTAAAGCTCTACCAACTCACGCTCAAATCCTTACCATTTAATGAAACTCTCACCCAAAAACCTTCAAAGAACCCTATAGCCAAGGGTAGTATTACATCAAGACCGGAGTCAAGCTCTGGTGAGAAAATACAAAAAAAAGAAGTTTGTCAGTCACCTTTAGCTAGAAAAAGTTGTGCCAAAGATTTGCAAAAAGCCACTACAAACCACAAACTTGTAGAGAATGTAAAATCTGGTTTGTCTCCCCTTCCCATTTATCAACTCTAACACTTGCAATCTGATCACTCCCTTGCCCATGTTTGATGTATTTAAAGGCTATTGATATAGTCACTAGGAAATTAAAGGTTCTGCCTCTGGCTTCTTCATGTATTCCTTTTCTTTTTCTCCTAATGATTTTGTTGGTATCCATCACATCTCAGTAAAATGCTGGTGGGTTGCACTGACCCGCTTGTTGTCTGGGCAAATTCATTGCAAACCTCAAAATCAAGATGTGACAAGTACTAGCCATTGGAGGCACCACAGGCTTCTAGCTTTCAAGTGAAACCGTGGACACCTTCACCCACACAAACCATGTATTTGACTCCACCATCTTCAACAGTTACTTGAGACAGAGTGCTATCCACAGACCTTCTCAGGCAAATAGGTCAACAGACAAGACCTCACAAAGCAACCCAACTCCAAACTCCAGCCCAAGGCCAAAACTAGGAATTTGGTTTGGTTTGAACCAAAGTTGATGAAAGGTTGAGCATCTCATCTTGCTTCCTCATGGGTTGTAAATGTCCCCTGGGCCTTGCTCGATAGAATTCACCCACCCTGATCAGTATAGAACCCGATGGCATGTCAGTATCCTGAGCATGCAAGTTGTGAGTTCCTGCAACTTCATCAGTGGTGACCAGCTTACGACACAGGGAAATAGAGCACTAAGTCCTGACACAAACTTGGACACAGAGGACCTTACCCTACAAGGTGAGGTTAAGATTAGGACCTTTTATCATTACCTCACCTGTTCAGGCCATGTCTGTAATCAGCAAATGGGTTTGTGGCACTTTCGGAAGGCTAGATCCTATGTAGCTATTATTCTACCATTGTAGAATAGATTTGAAATTAGGGACGTTTGTCACTCAAATCTTTTATGGTTGCATCAGAATGGTTATTTGGACTATTCAGATGAATAGTCAAGTACACAATTTGAATGCAAACTAGGAAATAGTTACCTGCCAGGCACCTGCCATACCTCAATTTTGAAAGATGGGCATGTACATGGTAACTACAAGCAATTTTCTTTGCTTTTCAACTCCATGGTGCAGGTTCAAGAACCCAGGTCACTACATTATCAACCAATCAAATTGGAGGTATCGTGTGCATGTCAGTCAAAAGTAGCCCTCTTTTTTTAATTCCAAGGAGTCTGCCCCAATCCACCTAACTATCAACTAGTATCACACTAACATTCTCAAGGCCTGGGTTCAAATTTTGACAACAATATGACTTGTAAAGAGTTGACAGCTTATGTCCAGTATAGAAGGTTCCAATTACTCTGAGTCATGCACTGAGGGAAAATGCTGTCAAATCACCACCAACTAGCAGGAATTACAGAATTCAAACTGCTGGGTGTAACTACCTGGAATGAACATTTTCCAGCAAAGTCTAAAGAAAAAATGACTAGAGTTCTAGCTGTTGGATCCTTTTCGAAACTTCCTGGAGCACATCTATTCTCATTTTGTGGCCAGAGAAGACGTATCATCTATTCTAACCTCTAGGAACAGTGGCATGTAGAAGCAAATCACCAAAATGAGAGCAAATAGCCTTTTCAGCACAGTGGTCTCTATGAAACAGACTACAGAACCAATAGGCATGAAATTGCAAAAAGGAAAAGGAGACAAAACTGACCACCAACTTTGGATGTACAGAAAATTTAGCATCCCCCAAAACTCATATGATCTTCACAATCGATGAATCTGCATTCAGCAGAGCACGATTGGGACATATATTTACAATAGCCCTAACACATCATGCTCTTTGTCCAATCAAAAACTATACTGGATACCTCACCAGTCATAGCTGCAGAACCTTCAGCGTCAGCTTCATGTCATTGAGAAGAAAACAGAACACAAGTGAACTAGTCTCCAAATTGTCCTGTCACAGGGTTGCGATCAATATTGCAGACGCTGTAAGCCCCTGCACTGCAAAATATTCAATTACTGAGTGAGCATTCACTGGAATCAGCAATGTAACCTCAGTAAACCAAGCATGAAACCCTACATCAGATAGCCACTTCTAACCAACAATTTCACATATCCACAGTACTAGATATCATATGAATATATGTGTATTATACCACAAGTCAACTTATAATATGAATTTGAACTTTTAAACAAAAGCTTAGATCATAGTATATCCGACAGACTCTACCTCTGCATTAGACTAACTTGGTCTCCAAGATCTTGGACCAGGGCCTCCAGGTCTGAAGCCATGCCGTTGCATTGTTGGTTGAGTTGCTGCACATATCACCACACCCAAGCATACTCAAACTTCTGTACCTCTGACACTTACATAGGAATTTTCTGTTGACTTGGAGAATCTTAGCTCTGTTCAGGAGCCTCAGTATAGAAGATAGCTACTTCACTGGACAGATGTTTCACTTAACAGAGATGATTACCTGGAGGAGTTGTAGAAAGGCCACCTGGCAAGGCTCCAACATGACCCTGGAACTGTGGGCGCATCATATCTGGGTTTCCATAAGGACTATATGGACCTAGAGCTGGGTGACCATGCAAAACAGGTTGGAGTCCTTGGGGCCCACATGGAAAGGGCAAACATTGGCTGGGTCCTCTGCTGGCACTCATCCTATACATTTGATCTGGTGGAAGATATATGTTGCTTGCAGGAGAATAAATAGATGGCACAGCTCCCCTTGTCAAAGGATTCTCTCCTGCTGATGCACCTGGTTTGCCCATAATCACATCCATAAGAACAACATTTATACAATTTGTTGCTTCAGCATGAAAAGACGAGGATAAAAACAATTCAGTGTGCATCTACTGCCAGCCTGCTGGCTAAAACACAAGACAGAAAATAACCTAACCTAAAGAAACACAAACCATCAGAATAGAAAACAAACCTTCAGGAGGTGCATATGGCGTGCTGGCAGTGGTCAGTGGGCCTCCTGTGTCAGGCACACTGTTTGGGGACTCTGCAGGCCTATCACTCCCAGAAGATTCACAGTGTTGTGGCAGCATCTGATCTTCAGATGGTTTGAATAAACAAGGGGACTTTTGTTCTGTTTCCCCCATTGGTGAGAGTACTGACTCTGGCCAAGCCCGTGAAGGGGGGAAAGGAAGAGATGGTTGTGATGGGAGGCGATGAGGGCCAGGTGCAAAGCTCGATGGTGGAATAGGAGAACCCTGATGCCCACCTGCATGAGTCTTAACAGCAGCAGAATATGAGGTTGGAGGTACCTGAGGGAGCAAGTTTGGATGGGGGCTCATGTAGGCTTGCAAGGAGCCATATGCAATCTCTGCCCCTGTACTGGCTTTCTTCAAGAGATTTGGCTGTCCTGAATTTACTTGACTGGGCTCACTCGCAAACCCTGTAACAAGCTGGTCAGACTGCTGAGAAATTGGAGTACTGTGTTGAGAGGCAGGTGGGTGGAATCCAGGAGGTGCTGATTGACCTGACTGTGCTGGAAAACCACTATCAGATTGACTCCCCTGATGAGAGAATGATGCATAACCTGTTGCCACAGATTGTGATTCAAAACTTCTGTCACAGGATGTCTCCATAGTCTGGTGCCTACCTTGTGAGGAAGTATGGTAGAGTTGTAGAGAGTATGGACTTGCCGGAGGTGGTGATGATGGAGGAGGGGGAGGTGGAGGAGATGGAGGAGGGGATGCAGGCAAAGGGGGAGGTGATGGTAGCATGGGTGGAAGGCCTGATGGAAGAGGAGGTTGGCTCACAGTCGTATCCAAAGAATTAACAAGTGAGTTCTCTGCCAGAGGCTGCTGCTCAATCTGGCTGACCAACTCACGCTCAGCAGTTGGTGAGACATCTTCCATCTCAAGCTCACCATCTACATCTTCAAGCACATGACGATGCCTTTCCACAACCTCCTCTGAAGTATTCTCCATGCTCACAAGTGGCCTATTTACAGGCTCCAACTCCAGCTTCTTTGCACCACCTTCACTACCCTCCTCCTCATCATCATACATTTGAGGTATAAGGGAGAAACCAGGTAAAGCCAAGGTTGCATTGCTGCAGTTGCAAATGAATCCATCAGTAACCTACAAAGAGCTACAAAGAACAGGTTCTGAGTGCTAAAATTAAGACCACTAAACCAAAATTCACTCTGGAACTTAATGAACAAGTTTGTACATTAGTCCTAAACCCAACCTCCTACAACTAAGACCAATAAGTAACCTTGACCCCAAGTTTTATGAAAATAGAACAATAAGTACAAAGAACAAGCGTTACCTGCCATACTCATCAACGAGCATCCCGTCCATATCCCTTACAGGATCATCAACTGCACGCTCAGATCGAGAGAGATGGCGCGGGCCATTCCCAGGTCCCACCTTGTCATCACCATGAGACTCTATTTCATTCACAAAATGTCGTAGAACTGATTCTGGCATTATCTTCCGCTCAAGCCACAAATTCAGTACCTGTACATGAGAATATTGCAAGCTCTAGGGTGAGAATTTTATTTCAAACATACTTGCATGTGACTTGTTCATTCTCTAGAAATAGTTTTCTGACTTTGAGCCTCATGCAGCTCATGAAACTACAAAGGTGCAGAGCCAAATGAGTAGTTCAACAGCTAGGTTACATTTAATGGCTGAACATTCCAGGCTTTGAAAATTAAAAATCACAACCATATAGACCAGAATCCTCAGTTTTTTAAGGACAGTTTTATTGTCAAGGTCATTTGATACAAGGTTGGAATCACCTTCAAACACTGCTTCCGATTCTCACGAGCCACACTTCCTGCTGGAGCTGCAGCACTAAGTATTCGGGGTAGAACTGCTTGCACCACTGGAAGATATGCTGAGACTGCAAGTATGATTAGGAACAACAATATTATATCAGCTTCATGAAAAGGCCATAGATGTCTCACCTCTTGCATAAAATATGATAGCAGTACTTAAGTGGTCAAAGATAGAATTAGGTTGTCAAGAAGGTAATCAAAGGCAACACAAAAATAAGATGTTGCATATCAGCTACCAATGAGATACAGCTTGAGGTCATATGAAAAGGTAAATCAAACCTTTAGTGGTATGGGCAACTTGTGTGACAGAATCTAGGAGGAACCAGAAGTCCACTCGTCGATGAAAGCTTGGCTCCATCTCCAGCTTTTGAACAATCACTTCAACAATCTGCAGGTTCAATCAAAGAATCAATATCTGTCAGCAAGTATTCTGAACAATTGACAAACTAAATATGGTAAGTCAAGAATGATGATAAATCTTTCACCTGATCAGCAATGCCATGCCTTGCAGAATCCATGGCCTGCCGAGTTGCTCGTCCTATACTGTCTTTTGTTCGTGAAAGAGTCTCCAACATTCCAACAAATGTATCCCGTGCTACTGTTGCCTCTGTATCAACACCACCATGGCCAGATCCAGTCCTCTCTTCAGCATTGGAATTCCATCCCAAGTGCCGGGAGCTCTCCCCTGTTCCAGATGTTTCTGAGCCAAAGAATTCTGGGAAAGGACCAGACCGTTTCAGTGCATCATGTTGAGTAGCTGCACTCCCTGGCACATGTTCCACTGGTGATGTGAGCCTTGAGCTTCCACTTCTCTGTAAAGGAGATGGGCTCAAAACCATGCTGTTTGTAAGCTTTTGCAGCTCTGCAGAGCCTGGTGCTGTAGATCCCCCAGTGGAAACATGACGAGCGCGTTGCTTAGCCTGGGCTACAGCAATCAGGACCTTCATTGAAGCAGATGCATCTCCCTCTCTTTTCAGAGCATTTCTCTTCTCATTTGCAAGTGCAACCCTGTTGTGAAGCACACAAAGGGATCACACTGTGTTAAATGCCTCACAAATTAGCCATGCAAACATAACACAAAATTAGGAATAAAATACTGCACATCCATGAGATGTGGAAGGTTGCTATTGCAGTCATCATCATAAATTCACAAGAGCATTCCAACAAGCCTTCTGTGGTTGATAATACTCAATATCAATTAGACAGTAGCTCAACATATCAATACAGACTAATTCATGACCAAATTCTGAGTGCTCACGCATTTTTGACAGTTGAGTCTTCAAAAGGAAGCTTTGAAAAAGTCGCAGAAACACCCTCCAACCCAGCTGAAGTTGTGGATCCATTCAACTTTCCACCATCTGATGAAACAAAAACCGCTCCTTTCTTCTCAGTGGTTGCTTCCAAGTTTGCTTTTGCAAGAACTGTCGGACTTGAAACATCTGTAACCAATGTAGAGGACTTTGGCTTCATAGTTTTCAACCTTCCTTCAGACTTGCTAGTCTGCCCCTTACTGGAATCGCAGCCTCCTCCCACTTTGCTTGGTGAGTATGCAACCCCTAGAACTTCTTTGCCAGGGTGATCTGCACTTCCTGGCCTATCTTGAATCCCTGCATTAAGAACATCGCTGTGTGGGCCTAGATCTGCAGATTCCAAAAGGTCCGATGTGAACACAGCACTCCTTGATGTGCTGCAGATATTCACAGACTGTTGACCAGAGGGAGATATCTTTGACATCTCCTTCCCAAGTGCATCTGTTGTGCCAGAGACAGGATTTCCAGCAGCTCCTACTCCAGAGGCAGCTATGTCCCTTGGTGGCTTCCCCTTCACATCCACAGGCTCACCTGTGTGTGCAGTAGCAGCTTCTGCTTGACAGTCATTCATAGCATCAAATACACGTTGGCGACGCTTAGAAGGAGGAAGCCCAGCCTCACCGTCTTGTGCAGCTTTTCGCATTCGGTATTTGTCTGCTTTGGGTGGTAAGCTGGTACCTCTCTCACTAATCATCAAGTCTCGAGACAAAACTCCTGTATCTTTCTGTGTGCTAGTCCCTTCCACACCAGGGTCAGCAAGAACTGTATGCTTCTGTTTCTCCTTGCTGGAAGTCAGTGCTCGCTGACTGTTTGGCTTAGATAGTTCATTTTCTTCACCAAACCCAGCTTTCTTGGGCAAAGCCAGATGCTCATCTGGATCTGACTGAGTTTTCAGGCTGTGACCAGGACTTGCACCTCCCACTGTTTTCTTCATCCCACGTCCAGCTGCTTGTTTCCCTGATGAGACTGTGTCCTTTACTTCGCCTGTCCCATCAGAAAGTCTCCGGCGTTTTAACAAATTCTCTCCTTTCATATCCATGTCAACTTTCTTGCCACCAAAATGCCCTTGAGAATGGGTTTTGACTCGCTTTTCAGATACTAGACCACCAGACTTACCATAGTCCTCAGATTCCTTCCGGGACTCTGCATTTTTCCCTTCCTGTCAGACCAACAGACTTCCATCATCACCCTCTCATCTTTGCAAGAAAAAAGAAGAAAAAAAATGCACCAAATATCAGAGCAGAAGGTGTGCCTACCTGGTTAATCTTGTTTGCCATTTTACTGTGATCTTTCTTTTGCACCTTCACCTCCTTGTCTGATTCCAGAAGTCCTTTGCTGACCACCTTGTTCACCTGGGTCTTGGATCCATCACCCTCTTGCTTCACATTAACACTCACATTATACTTCTTGGAATGGGCTTCCCTGTTGTTGTTGCTCTCACGAAAAGAAACTTGAGAATTCAACCCATCATCGTCACTCAGAGTAGTATCTCTCTTGCTGGTTTCATGCACACCATTCTCCAAATCTACCTCCTCTCCTCCAGGATGCCTAGACGGTGAACCCTGCGACTTGCTCTGTACAGCCAAGGATGCTTCCTGGCTACCTGTGCCTGCTCTAGCAGCATTTCCTTTCAAGGACCTTTCCATTTCCACTTCACTTTTTACAGTAGTTAAACTATCTCTCCGCCCAGTCCCATTAACAGCACCTGTAGTGCCATGTCCTTTGTTATTATCAGCCCTACTATCCGGCTTTTTCTTCTTGCTTCTCCCATGATCAAGTGCAGGTGCAGATTTACCTTTCATCTTGTTCCGCAATTCTGTTCTCCTCTCAACTTGGGTCTTCTCAGAGGTCTGATTGATTCTCTTCAAGGCATTTCCAAAAGCAGTTCTCCTCCTTCCACTGTCTGAGATATCAGAGTCTGTTGGCATGGTTTTCCCCTTTCCCAGGGCAATTTTGTTCCCTCTCAGTGACTCGTGCCCTTCAATATCCTTGTGCTTAGAGTCACCTCCTTCTTGAGGTTCACTTTCTGATCCCATCCTTCCACCATCATGATAATACTTTCTCCTGTCACTCCAATCTTTCTCTCCATCCTCCCGAACCTCATCCTCAGACACGCCTTCACTTAAAGGAACAACCTCATCCTGCTGGTTTAAAGTAACAAGTTGCGTCAAGCTGTTGCCTTGCTTGTTATCAGCTTCACTTTCTTTGTCCACTTGCTTGTCTTCTCCAATTTCAGACCCATTATCTTGTGCACCTTCAGTATCTTCAGTAACTCCATGCTCTGCTGCATCATGTGAAGATGCTGCACCAGTTTGCTTGTCTTGGAAGGCACATATTTCCTTCACAGCCAATATGAACTTACTTGCAGTGTTTTTCTTCTGTGTCTTGGCGGTACAACTTGCCCTCTGAGCAGCATCAAACGCAATAATCTCATTTGGTGCACAAAAGCCACTGTCAAAAATTCCAAAGAGATGTGAGAAGCTTTCCAATATGTAAAGGCCACAAAAACAGGGGGAAAAACATCTTCTCCTGGCTCACTGTCTGAAAAGTATCCTCCTTGAAAACATCATGCATGATGCCACCAGTCAGAAAGCAAAAATATCAACTGAAAAATGCAAAAGTAGGCCCTAACAGTGAAACTCAAGAACAATCTAGCTTGAAGAAGAGTCCATCACAACAAGCCAGGCAGACATCCATTGCAAGCAAAACAATGCTACAAGAAAGAATCACATATACTCACATTTGCTTTTCAGGGCCAAAGTAGGTGACAAAGTATTTCCCGGAAACAGGATGCCTGCCATATGACTCTGCTTTTCCAATCTGTTACCACACAAACCAACCATTAGCCAACTTCACAATGCTACATCTTTTCAGAGAGAATCTATACATGCAGGTCAAAGTCACCAGTTAACAATGGAGAAAATACAAATCACAATCGGCAAGCCCAAGGAATGGAATCACCACTTAGAACCCTAATCATGCTACAAGGAGTGTCAGTCACCAAGGAGTTGGCCCCCTGCAGATTGTTATCATGTTGACCTAAATCATGAATCTTAAACTCAACAAGCTACCTTCTTGTAGAACCTAAGAACTTAAGACCTAGACATACGAGGATATAACAAAAGAGGAAGCCCAAAATCAACACCAACATTACTATAACTCCAGAATAGAGAGGTTATCCCTTACAGATGGCAGAAGACATCAAGGAGGTTGCAAAGAAACTCCACAAGATGCCATGTGCAAGTGGCCTAAACATATAGCGAAGGTTATAGCGGCCCAGCTTATTTTTGGCAGTGGTCTGTCAAGCGTCAACCTCAGGAAAAATGCATGACAACCGAAAAGAAGGTACCCGTGTCCAGAGTGATGTCATGAGAAAGAGACGGAACGACATACCTGCGCAGGCCAAGCAGGCCATCCCTTCACCTTTGCCAAAACCAAGTCTCCTACATTCCATTCTCGACTGGAGGCATCGGCAGTCACTCCGGCTGTTGCCACGGTTCCCCCCCCCGCTTTTGCCGGCCTCCCTGCTCCTCCTCCTTTTTTCCTCCCCATAGATCACGTCTGCATCAGTGGCCACTTGGTTGATTCCCCTGCCTAACAGGCACCACAGCAGCAGCGCGGCAAAGCAAATGATCACCAAACCCTAGCAAACCCTATCTCTCCCTCCCTCCTCTCTGCTCTTTCTCGTTCTTCCGCCAACCAACCCTCCCTCACCAAAAACCCATCAACCACAGCTTTCTTGCGACAAAAAAGGCGGTGTACACAACACCGCGTAAACATGGGGCAACATTATCCTGCGGCGACACAATTTATTCTGAACCTAGAAACGGTTTTGAGTGAACTTCTGCACTTGCACCACCACCATCCTTGTTGCTGCTGCATGCTTGAAGAAAGCCCCCCGCCCGTCCCCCAAAAAAAGGAAAAAGAAAAAAAAAAAAAAAAAAAAAAACAACCAACCCCCCCACACAAACCAACACCACAGCAAAAAGGATTTCCACAGCGGGGAAAGGGGGACTGGGGCGGTTCGGTACACCCACGGGCGGCAGCTTGGCGTGA